>Ga0325414_1000714_pt1 | contig 28967 bp, 15 predicted proteins | sample PopdelMetagenome_8_FD_206183 | JGI IMG/M metagenome (GOLD analysis project Ga0325414, IMG submission 206183) | Populus deltoides microbial communities from Bellville, Georgia, United States - Leaf-PdKOR-R3 | ecosystem: Host-associated > Plants > Phyllosphere > Phylloplane/Leaf | place: USA... | reverse complement strand
CAATACGTAGCACTTGTGATTTTTGTATTTATAGAGGAGGCCATCAAGAACAACGTTCCTTAATTTTATTATTTATTCATTCTTTACTTTTAAAGTTGAAGAATATATCTCTTATAATTCTCCGAATGCATACAACTTTCAAACAATGTACTTGAAATTATTAGTTTCAAAGCTCGAGATAAGTAAACACAGGGGACATGAGGAGGGAAGTGTAATTGATTAGGACAAGAGAAAAGGGTCCAGATTGTTTCTCGTTCACTACTCTATTTCCAAGTAGTTGGTTTGCTGTTAAGGTTTGTGGACTGGAGGCAAAAGACAGGCCTAACTCAACCACCGACCACTAACGGAAGGAGGGGCCAGGTTGTGTTTATTGGAATATAAAAAACAAGGGGACCTCATGTTTTCATAGACAAGGTTTCAGGGACCAAATTGGACATTGACATGTGTTATTAGGGGCCACATGTTGCCATTGAAAAAGAGAAGGAAAGGTGATGAGCTGATGTTCTGAGACAATGCGGTGCGGTAACTCCTCTGACTTTTGTTGTCTTCAAGGAAAAAACAGTATATGGTCCAGATAGAACAGATTTTGTTACCGTTTGTTCTTCAAGATCACCAAATCAGAAGGTTGCATTGGATGTGAAAGCTGTAATAAATGGATTGATTTTGAAACAAATGAATGGACCACTCCCTACCAAAATCGTTCAACGTTTGTTTTCCCCAGTCAGTCGAAGGCGTTCATTCGATGGAAGGAGAAGCTTTAATAAATGAAAAGGGTTCTATATACACTTGCGTTGTTGTTGACTAGACAGGAATTTTGAACCTAGAGATATACACATATCGAAACACGAACACATGCATAGAAGAAAGCCAGCGACTAGGTTTCTTTAGTCTTTAGGACAAGAAAAGCATCAAACTAACAACACAGATGATCCCTTGTTTTCCCCTGTCTGATGTGAAATGTCATCAACGAGGATAAAAAGACATCCCACGATGAAGCACCTATTTTTTTTTTTTTTCAGATTTCACGTCTCTTTTCACCATCTTTGTCTAGCTAGGTGACATTCATGCTGCACTCCATTACCAGAATACGTGCTACAATTTCTTAATCTTTACAAAAAATAACATCACTACTTTACAAGCTAATGTTGCGCTGAGAATGGGTCAAAAAAATCTTAAATGTAAAACCAAATATCCAGGTCGTAGAGAAATAATAGGTATTTTTTTTATTAAATATGGCCCAACAGATTAATCTTGAAACCTTTTAATCCGACTTCTTTCCTAACTCAAGTTTAAAGTTAAATTATGTAGAAGTTGTCTCGACATGACCCAGTCAGCTTGGTCAGTTCAAAAACATCTCAATTCTCATACGATAGGTAAAAAAATTATGAGGATGAAATTGAGATAAAAAAATTTATAACTCAACTTCTTACCTAGATCGAGTTTAAAATTAAATTGTCTCAAAGTATCCCATTTTGTTTCCAATGAGACGATCAATTTTTGAAAATCACAAAGCTTATATATGTTCGAGTTATGGACCGATATATTTTTTTAATGTCTTTTTACATATTTTGATAGTAAATCTAGTTTTCTAAAAAAAATAAAAACAATTACTGAGAAATTACTAAAATTAAATTATTTTCCTAAGCCAACAACATTTGTCTTGTCAATAATTTTTTATTTACTAATTATATTATATTTTACTTTCATAAAATGCATATATATATATATATATATATATATATCGTCAAAAGAAAAAAATTAAATTAAATATAAATAAATTTAGAAATATTTTTTTAGAAAAATAATTGGAAAATTTTATTTTTTTAACCTTGTAAAACCCATAAACACAAAAAAAATAAAAATAAAAATAAAAATTAGGAGACATAAAGTATACCATAAAACAAGAACTTTAAATTTGCCCTTTATAATTTATTTTAAATGTTTATAAAACTTTATTTTGGTACGATCAGCATAAATTAAAAGGAAAAATTAAATGTAGTTCCAATTTTCAATCTCAATGTCTAATATAATTTAAAGTCTTTTTCATTAAAAATATTGATTTTGTGGATATTTCTTCAAGCAATAATTAAATAACTAAAAATTATTATTTTAAGTTTTATTCAAATATTAGATAATATTTTAATGCAGATTGGGACTTTATTTTTATATGAAGTATGAAACTGATGAGAATGATTAATTTAATATTTCTCTCTCTTCATGCTTAGTCTTTTATACTTTTTTTGTGCTTAAAAGTATTCATTATTTTCATATTTTGATTTAAGATGTAAATGGAGATATTAAGGATAAAACGAAGCTAATTGGATGATTTTGGATAATTTCAACACAGCTTTGTATTTTGGGCATAATTTTCTCATTCAAGCTCCAATTGAGATGAATTAAGATGCTATGGAACGCTAAGAAAACTCTCTATAACTTTTCATGTTTAGTTTTGAGAGATACTGATTGCATTGAGGTCTAAATTAGAAATAAAATCCCTATACTTATACTAACAACATGTTGGAAGGTTCTTTAGCTTGCAAATTTAATACATAGATTTGATGTGATTTATGTTTGGAAGCTTTCAGTTTTGGTGCATGAATTTTAGCTAAAAACACCACTTTCATAGTTATATTAAAACTCTATTTTATTATTTAATATTTTTATTAATTATTCAAATTTTGTTGTTATTATTTAAGGATAATATTTAGAATATTTTTAGGAGATTTAAAGGGCTTTTGATATAAAGATGAACTTTAAAAGGGGGAAAAAAAATACACCAGGGACATCTCTTTCTTCCTTCTTCCATAATAACTGCTTTAGGTTTTCATAATGGCTTTTCGTTGCCGTACTTTTATAATTGGTTAAAGGAGATAGAAGTCTTGGAATCAATAAGACTGTGAAAATTTAATTTATTTTTATTTTTCAATTTACACTTTCAGTAATGGATATTCTTATGTATATATTTTCATGATTGTCTCATTTAATTACTAGGAGACATACTATTGTATTATTCATTGCAATCTGTTGCTAGATTAGATATCAAATATGTAATTGTTTGATCCCTTTAATTTGTGAAGTAACTAAAGATTAATGGTTTGTTTTGTCAGAAATTATTAAATTTTAGAAATTGTCGCACATGTACAGTGTTACGACGAATGCGTCCATTCTTGTAGTATCTGGGTAAATAGGAAAATAGGGGATAGGGATTTCTTATCTTTTATCTGTAAAAAGAGGGAATGTGAGTCGCCACCTAGTATTTGATCACTAGAAATCTTAACTAGTCTCAGAGATCGTGCACATGGACTGGTTGCGTAAAGAAAAGGTATTAGCACCTCAAATATGTCATACCTAAGGTAAGATGCATTATTTAATTGTCTGATATATGCTAAAGGTGTTATTGTGTTTTCTAATTGTTGGTCTGTCTAAGGTTTAAGAAAAGTCGTTCTTGGTAAAAAGCTCTTTATCTTATTGGGTAAAACCTAACCATTCTAACGTCAACAAAAGAATAACTCTTATTTAATATTAGAAATACATCTTATGTATAAAATTGTAATCCCAGATATTAAAATATCAAAATAAAGTTTTTGGTATTTTTTAAAATATTGGCCTAATTCTCATGGTTTTAATAAACTGGTTATTAAAGTAGAAAATGCATGCTAATAGATATTTTTTGATTTTTTTGTCGTGGGAAAATTTCGTATAAGTTTGAGAGATTTGGTTATATGCATGAAAACAAGTTATATATATTTTTTTTCTAAATAATTTTTTTAACATTTCAGAGAAAAATCGGGTATTTTAATACCATATTTGTATCTTTATAGAAAATTCTACGAGAAAATCACAAAAATTTTTAAAGGATTTTTGAAATTTTTTTGTTGTTTTTTTATTTAATGTATATAATATATAATATAATATTATATAATATTATTATATTATAAATATATAATAGGATGGGTTGGCCCAAATATATGAGTTGAGCCCATCCTGTCTAGGTCGTGATCAGCTTAGAAGAATTGTGATGTGGTTAGCCCAAACGAGTTGGGCTAACACCAGCGTAAAACATGTGTTGGGCTGAGGTTGACCCAAAGGTATTTTCCATTTCTTTTTTTTTTTGGATTGTGTCCGACCTGACCCGACCATTTTGGTCTGGGCTGGAACTAGTTTGGCCTAGAAAACAGTGGAGAAAACTCTCAACAACTCACGTGAACAGTGAATAGTGAATTATTTCACTTTTCATTGTCATTTTGCATAACAATGTAGATGGCGAAGAAGAAGAAGAAGAAGAAGAAGAAGAAGAAGAAGAAGAAGAAGAAGAGAGGAGAAGGGCGGGGGAAAGCTGACTTAGCGACGGCGGCTGGGAGGAGCGTTGGTGGTGGTGTTATGGCTTCAGATAGCGGTGGAAAAAAAGGTGGTTGCATCTATTGTGTAATGGTTGTGCTTTATTTGTTTCGTCTTCCTTTTTTTTCCTGTTTTCTTTGTTTTTGCTTCTGCCCCTCTTCCTCTCTTGCTTCTGCTTTTATCCCTTTTTGTTTCGTTTTTTTCTTCTCTTTTTCTCTTTATTTTCCCTGATTTTTTCTCCCTATTTTTTACATTTTTTTTGCTTTTTATTTTTCTTTTTTCTCTCTTGTCTTTCTCTATTTTTCCCCTTTTTTTTCCACTCAAATCCTCTAAAAATCCCACAAAAAATTTCTCATATCATCCCTCTCTCTTTCCCCTAGTATTTATAAGGGGCGAGACTACAACCCTTGTCTAGTCATGTCAAAGGGGTAAGGTGGCTAGACAACCACTAGGCAACCGTCGTAGGGTCGCCCGCAGGGCTTGTCTTCTTCTTTTTTTTTTCTTTACCTCAATGGCAAGGCACGAGGTGGGGTATGAGCCTTGTCGGTTTGTTTGGGGTTTGGGAGAGAGAGGGAGAGAGGCATTGTAGGGGATAAAATCTCCTTCTTTCCCTGCTTGGGCACGAGGTGGGGTGTGAGCCATGTCGATTTGTTTAGGGTTTTGGGAAAGAGAGGGAGAGAGACATTGTAGGGGAGAAAATCTCCTTCTTCCCCGGCCTATGCGCATCCAGGGGAAGAAGGAGATGTACAGTGTCGTTCAAAACAACACCATTTTCCCTTCTTTTTTTTTTAACAGTGGATGTAACAACGTCGTTTTTAACAAAACACGTCGTTTCATTTAAATGAAAATGACGCCAAAGAAGTCAATTTTCAAATCAATCCTCTATTTTTTAGTTATTCAATTAAGTACTCATTTGCAATTTTGATTTTAAGAATCAATTCAATTGCATTTCTGCCAAATTTAAATGTCAGCCCTGAAGATGACCGCCTTTTTCATTTGAATCCTTTGTTTTGAATTTATGCATTTTGACCCTCAATTGATCAATAAACTTTTGATTTCTTCAATTTAACCCCTAATTCGGTCAATTTCATTCCTTATATTTACACGTCTTTTTCTAGTTTGGTCCTTAGTTTTGGATTTCATCAATCAAATCTCTAATTGCCCATCAAACTTTAATATTTATGCAATTAAGCCCTTGATTTGACCAAATCAACTCTTAAAAAATATAAATTGACCCCTGAACTTTAATTTCTTTAAATTAAAGCCCAAATTGACTTAAAAAACAATTTTTCTTGCAATCAGATCCTCTATAAATTCAATTAAACCTTAAATAAAAATTAATTGAGTCCTCAAACATCAGATTTTAGATTTTTCTTCCTCAAATTGAATTTTCTTTGTTAATAGGGCCTTCATCAGTAAAAAATATACTGTCAAATTTCAATCTTTGTATTTTTAAACTTTCTCATCCAATTTTTGACCATTTTCTAGGCGCTTCAACATTCTCTTTCAATTTTTTTTTGAAATTTTTGTATTTTCTCTTTTTTTTGTGGGGACCCAAAAATAGGTAACAATAGAAATAATATTTGACTAAATTAAATGCAACTACTTGTGCTTGTGTTGTTTAGTTTTATTGATCTTTCTAATTCTTAACATTGTTACTAGATTAAACTTTCAGCATTTGTCTTGGGTTATTTAGTAGTTAGGATTAATTAGATCACTTGTTTCTAATTAACTGCAATTAAGGAGAGACAAAAATAATTCTAACGATGAAAATTCAAAGTGTGAATTGATATATACTTGCATTGATGATTAATTAAAAAATTCCAATGTTTGATGTTGACTTAGACCAAGGTTTGTTCTTCTGGTTAATTTTGATCCCTTAATTAGAATTTTTCCCTAGTTGTGTTTTCTCATAATTGTTTTTATTATACTTGGACCCCACTCATCCTTGTTCACATAACTTAAAACTAGACTAGATACTCTCCAAGGGAACAATCCTTACTCGCACCACTATATGTATTTTTAAGAGTTTAGGTTTTATATTTAGTTGTTTGTGACTGCGCACCAACTTTTGGCACTATTGTTGGGGAGTGATTCTAGTTAATTTTTGTGATCCTAGTGATCCTTATTTCTTTCTTGAAATGAAAAAGATCGTTAGTTCCTTAAGGTCTCGATAGAATTCTGATTTCGGTAGAACTAGACCTTGATATTATAGGTTTTTTAAAGGTAAACGATATTCTCAACAAGACTAGTTCCTTTTATATTGCTAGCTCCACCCTCTCGAGGCTAAATTACATTTTTTTCTAGGGTTTTTAGGCATTTTTTAGCGTAGAATTTTTATTTATTTTCATTACTCTAGATTTTTTCCTGGTTTATTAGAGTTTCCTTGATTGTTTATGATTGTAACTCGATCTTCTAATGAAGGTGATTTGTAGTGCAATCCAAAAGTAAAGAGAACCTTGCACAAGTTAAGGAGGGAAGCTCGTAGAAATCTTAAAAAAAACAATTTAGCTCTTGATTCCCTATTTACTAGAGATTCTAATCTAAAAGGGGAGGAAGTTATGGCTGGGAATCAAACTTTGAAAGAGGTTGCTGTTTTTTATTTGAATCAACAACCTTTATGCATAACATCCACTATTTTAGATGCTACTATTACTTTTGAATTAAAGTCTAGACTAATACATCTTTTGCCCACTTTTCATGGCCTTGCTGGTAAAGATCCTCACAAACATCTAAAGGCGTTTCATGTGGTATGCACGAGTATGAAACCCACGAGAGTGAATGCGGAGCAAATTAAATTAAGAAAACTTACTATTTTCTTTAAAGGATTTGGTTAAGGATTGGCTCTACTATCTATCCTTTGGAAGCATTACCACATTTAACGAGATGAAAATGTTTTTTTTAGAGAAATATTTCCCAACTTCAAGGACAACTAACATTCAACAATAAATTTATGGTGTGAGGTAGCACAATGTTGAATCTCTATATGAATACTGAGATCAGTTTAAGAAAATATATGCAAAATGCCCCTATCATCAAATTGGTTAGTATTTGCTTATCCAGTAGTTCTTGTATAATTTTGTATGGTTAGAGTTTTTATAAAATCATTTCCTAAATTTAATTGTAGTTAATTATGATAGCGAGGGTAGATGTAGAACAAAGGTCTAGCTCTATTTTGAAAAAACCAATACCTGCCTAAACTTATAGACCTTTTCAAAACACCACATTGGTTCAAAGATTCTAAACTCAGGTAGTGATTTGAATACAAATTACCTAAAGTTTATGGTTGGCCTAAAACATCTTTGTCATGGTTGATTTATAAGGATTTCAACAAAACATTGTATACCCATGAAAAAGAAGGTAGTTTGCCCAAGAATCTTCTCCATATAAAAGCTTTTTATAATGTCTTTAATTATTATGATCTCAATGATCTAGAGTTTAGAGGTCCAAGACTTACTTGGATGAACTAACAAACATATATGACATGCATCCAAGAAAGGTCAAATAGATGTCTTGCTACTTCTTCCTAAAAAAACATGTTTGAATCATTTTTTTTTTCATCTTCAACATATAAGGTCTAATCATTCTTCTTTGAAGTTGTTTTGGAATCAAAATATAGATGCAATGCCAAACCTAAGAGTTTTATATTTGAATCCATATGGATAGGGGGGAGAATATGAAGAAATAATAAAGAATGCATGGGAAATATATCTCATAACTTCACTAATATTGAAACTTCCATTGCTAGATGTAAAAGTGATAATTTAGATAGCAATTATTTAGTTTAAATTAAAAGTATGATAACTAAAAGTTAATAGCATGCGAGCTTATAAATAAAGTATAACACTTAAATTTAAAATTGAATTAAAAGAATTTAAATAGTGATAATTTAGATAACAACTATTTAGTTTAAATTAAAAGTATGATAAGTAAATATTAAATAGCATGCAAGCTTATAAATAAATTATAGCACTTAAATTTAAAATTGAATTAAAACAATTTCCTAGCATGAATATCATGTATATAGTAAGTTATTCAAAGTTATTAATTCAAAGTAGATCCTATTATGCATACTAAAACCATTGTAAATATAACGCACTTATTTGATGAAAATATTTTAACAAAGAAATAAAGATGTTGTTGTCAAGGATTATACACTTTGTTCTTAAGACTAAAATGCTTGTTACTTGGTGCAAATGATCTTGTTACAAATAATCTCTCAAGATTTCAATAACTTAACTTTTAAAGGAAGCTTCTTTGAAAGTCTACAAACTAAAGGAAAAAAGAAACTCGCAATTTCTCTACAAAGGACTAGAACTTAAACTCTAGAGCAGAGGGGAAATTGGGTAAAAAAGTAAATAAACTAAAGGCAAAAGAAGCTAGAAAAATAGTAGAGAAGAAGACAAATGAGCTACGACTAGATATGCAAAACATCTCCCTATTAAACCTTTTTGAACAGATTTTTTAAACCAAAATTGATGTAAAATTAATTTTAATAATTACCAAAATTAATTCTCACCATTTTACGTTAATTACCCACCATAAACAAGAAACATCTAATATTTTTTAGCCTTAAAAAACTTGTATTTTTTAATTTATAAATAAAAGTGTTCAAACATTTCATTTATGGTCTAACTAAACGAAATTGGATGGCAAAAAGTATTTTTAATAGACTAAAAAATTATTTTACAGCAAACTCAAATAATGCTAAGTTGTGCCAAAAGAGCATGCACCTGTAGATTAAACCTAAAACCCACTTTGCCTGGGTCCTCTTCTCTCTAAAATATTTAGTGCTCTACAGGTCTATTTTTAACTCGTTAACTTTTCACTATATAAGCTACAAGAAAATCTTGTAACATTTGAATGCAAGATTTAAGGTTCTTGGATTTACAAAACATATCAATCAATGATTCTTTTAGATGAATTGATCATTCACTTATAATTTTGGATTCATAAAATCTTTCTCTCATATAAACATAATCATCATATGAAGCGTAATTATATAAAGAAGTTGAAACTAAATCCAAGACAATGGATTTATGAGGAGCGAAAGGAGATTGGTAGTGTTTTAACAAATTATTTTTAAGAATATTTCACCTTAAACAATCTAATTGACCTAAAGAAGATGATGTAGATGGAAACAATACAAAAAAGATAACAAACAAAAGCAACACATAATTCTACCGAATAGAGCCTCCACACAAAAATACTAATTTGAAATTTTATCACTGCATATTTTTTTTTCAAGTAGTCTGTTGAAATATAAGCTAAGTATCCCCATTTATACTTGTTCTAGATCTACCTTAAATAGAAACAAATCCTAATAAAAAAACTATAGATTTATTATAAGGATTGCTAAACTAAATAAAAAAATAAAAATATTAAGCATAATATTTAGTTTTCTAAAATAAATAGAAAAATATAAAAATATCATAAAGAAAGATATTTCCTATACCAGTCTCTCCATATAGCAAAGAACTCATTCTTGAGTTCAAATTATTCTTAACTTTATCTTATAGATGTTCAATTAAGGCTCTCAAACTCCTTTTCTTTCTTTACTTGAAGGGTATAACAACTCAAGTTATCAACTTTAGTCCTTCATCAATGTGTGTTGTATCCATATAATCCTTAAACAAATCTATCTTTGTAATAACAATAAATATATAATCAAAAGGATCAAAATATCGTATATCAAAATTTGTTTTATTTAGTACATTCCATTTTGTCTTTACACTTAACCTCTAACTTATTAATAAGGACATTATCTATATCATCACTCTTATAGTCATCATTGTTTATGCTCTCATTATCAACATAACCATCATAAAAATAAACATCATAAATTAGTGGAGAGTACCAATTCATATATATCTTGTCATAGATAGGATCACCAAATCTATTTGATACTCATCCCAATCAGAAGGTTTCATCCTTTATTTTTATAAACTTTTATATCAGTTGTTTCTGGATCAATTATACTATAAGTTCTTTGTTCCTTTTTTCTAATAGGGAGAAACTATAATTTAGAACTGAATTCCAAGTGTTGGCAGATAATAGTCTCATAAATCAATAAAATATAAGAAACCTTACTTAATTTTAATTGATTCAAAAAAAATAATATATGGCTAAACTAAACTAGAATAACATAAGAAAACAATAAAAGAACAATACATTTATAAAGAAAACTAAGAAAAATGATAAATTACAAGATATAAATTACGAAACCAAGGTAAATTGAATAAAGAAATTATGTGTATAGGGTTAGTTGTTATTTCTAGTAACTGGATGACCTTTTTATATTATTACAAAGATTGAATCCTACATGAACTATAATTCATAATCCTATACAAACTATTCATGGTAGACCAGGAGATCATAACATGCATCCTAATACTATTCTTATCCCTATTGGTACATCTCTTTCCTACCAATCATATGTTTACTAACTAACTTATAATTTCTACTAGTGTTATATGCAACATACTCCTATTCAAAGTAAGACTTGGTATTCTAGTCAATCATGTGAACTTCTTATCTTAGTGGTTGATTTCCTTTTCCTAGTTGATCAAGACTTTTATCTCTCATGGATTATCATGACTTATAGTTTCCTTAGTCAATCACTTTTTAATTTCCCTAGTTTATTTGGATTTTTTTTAGATGTGTTCGATTTCATTACTAATGTTTAACTTTAGCATACCTTCATATATTTGATAGTGAATAACTATTATTTCCACTTCGTCAACATTTAGATGATTACTTTTAGTGTAAACACTAGTTAGGTGGCCCGCGCTACACCACGGGCTCACCTTTTATATTCATAAAAAATTCGGTCCTGACAATGGTAGGACCCAAGGCTATTTGGTCCTGCATATGGAGGACCCAAGTCTATTTTGAGCCCTGCACAGCCAACGACCCATGGTTATTATGGGTTCTGCAACATGAAAGACCTAATGATAGTTGGATCTTGGCGTGCCTAAGCGCCACGTGTGCGCTGGGTGTGCTCAGCCCCCATGTAGACAACTCAATTGCCATGTGTGTGTAGGGGTGTGCCCAACACAGAAACAAGAGCCCACGTGTGCGCAGGGGTATGCCCAACTCAGAGGTAGGAGCCCAAGTGCGTGCGTGTGTGTAGGGTTTGTGTCCAGCCCCCAGGCAGGAGCCCAAACACCACGTGTCCCCATGTGGTCTAATAATATTTATAACATAAAAAATAATATTTTTAATATTAATATTTTTTATTATAGTAAAAATAATAATATTCATAACACAAATAATACTATTTTCAATTTCAAGAATGTTTAGAACATAAATAATAATATTTGTTTTCTATTAAAACTTTGAATTATTATAAAAATAATAATATCATTGAGATGAATACTTTGTATTCTAAGAAAAGTAATAATATTGACAACACAAATTATAATATTTTTTATATTAATACTTAGAATTGTTGAATATTTTTAAAAATACAACGTCGCGGGCTCCCTTTTTATTTTTATAAAAACAACCACAACAATTTATAATATAAATAATAATTTTTTCTTTCAAATTTATTAATTATTTTATTAATAATATTAATTATAATAAAAATAATAATATTTCTAAAACAAATAATAATATTTAAATATGAGGCCTCATGAACATTAAGTTTTGATAAAGGACCCAATAGAATTGGGTCCTTACGCTAGACCCATTGATCATGGGTCTTGATGCTCGATCCATTCCCCTTGAGTCTGGAGCCATGACCTAAGCACCACTTGTCCCCAATGGGGCGCACCCATCGCAGCCCAAGCACCACGTGTGCGAAGGGTGTGCCTACCACATAGGCAGAAGCCCAAGCGCCACGTGTGCGTGGGGATGTGTCGAGCACTTAGGGATAGCCTAAGCGCCACGTGTGCGTAGGGGGTGTGCCCAACCCCCAGGTAGGAGCCCAAGCGCCACGTGTGCGCAAGGATGTGCCCAGCACTAAGGCATAGCCCAAGCGCCACATGCGCGCAAGGGGTGTGCCCAGCCTCCAAGCAAGAGCCCAAGCGCCACTTGTCCCCACATGGTTTTTCTTTGATAGTAATAATAATTTTTTAAAATTTTTTAATGATGATAATAATAATACTAATAGTAATTTTTAAATTTTAATTTTACCTTTCAAATCAAATCTTTTGTTGTTTTTCAACATTAAGAATAATGTTTTTCTAATTTAGTATTTATTTTATTAATACTATTGATTATTATAAAAATAATAAAATTTATAACTCAAAAAATAATATTTTTAATATTAATAAATATCTTTGAGATGAATACTTTGTATTCTAAGAAAAATAATAATATTGACGACGCAAATTATAATATTTTTTATATTAATACTTAGAATTGTTGAATATTTTTAATAATACTATGTCGCAGGCTCACTTTTTATTTTTATAAAAAATGCCACAAAAATTTATAATATAAATAATAATATTTTCTTTCAAATTTATTAATTATTTTATTAATAATATTAATTATAATAAAAATAATAATATTTCTAAAATAAATAATAATATTTAGAATTTTAGGACCCATGAACATTGAGTCTTGATGAAGGACCTAATAGAATTGGGTCTTTATACGAGACCCATTGATAATGGGTCCTGACACCTGACCTATTCCCCTTGAGTCCGGAGCCATGACCCAAGCGCCACTTATCCCCAATGAGGCGCTGACACGATCAAAAGATTGATTTCTTATTCCAAGTGCAGGAGTGTCGAAGTAATAAATAATCCGACAAGACCATGGTCGAACCATAGGGAGGTGAATTATATAAAATTATAAACAACAAATAAAAAGGAGTTGAAGAGAACTTTTAAGATGTGATATTGATGTAAGGAAATCAAGTATAAAACAATTGTCAAGGTTAGAGGATTCACTAATGGTATTTCAAAGAAGTATAGTATAAACTCTTTTTATTACTCAACTAGAAACCACACACGAAAGAGGTTTCAATCGGATTATAAATTATTAACATGATTATATTAATTATCTTATTGAAGTAATGTCAATACTTGTAAATGTGGTCAGATATTCATGGTGTAAATTATGTTAACAAGAAATCAAATTCCTTTCATAGCACAAATGTCGGTTATACCATACAGTAGGCTATGAAAGTGCCAAGTATTTGTTGTACCAAGGGTTATACAACACAAATCTAGATTAACCATTTAACAAGTAAGGTATTAAGAATGAGTAAGATAACAAATACAAAACTTATTAGTATCAAACATTAAAGTCCATGTTGAGTTTATATTATACTTATTCTTACACCATTAGTGTACCATTTTCACCTTGATAAAATTAACTTAGCTAAACATAATGAAGAAGAAAAACAAAAATAAACAATATAAGAACATAAACATGATATAAGTTAACTAAGTATAGTAAAGGAATATAAGTTAACTAAGTATAGTAAAGGAAATGAAAAACATAAACAAGAGATTAATATAACATAAAATAAAACTTGAACATTACAAAATACAAAGAAAGAGATGATCTTGATCTGAACACCAAGATGTCTAAATGTATGGCAAATGCCTTCTTTTATAGGCTAAAATTCAGAACTATTGATTTGATGACTAATTATTGAGTGGGTGGCCACCTCTTGCTTTGATGACAATCATTATCTTCTTGTCTAAACAAAACATCATTACTAATGTTAGAATTTGAGTTGAATATTTTGTATTCTAAGAAAAATAATAATATTGACAATGCAAATTATAATATTTTTTATATTAATACTTAGAATTGTTGAATATTTTTAATAATACTATGCCGCGAGCTCACTTTTTATTTTTATAAAAAATGCCATACAAATTTATAATATAAATAATGATATTTTCTTTCAAATTTATTAATTATTTTATTAATAATATTAATTATAATAAAAATAATAATATTTCTAAAACAAAAAATAATATTTAGAATCCTAGGACCCATGAACATTGAGTCTTGATGAATGACCCAATAGAATGGGTCCTTACGCTAGACCCATTGATCATGGATCTTGATGCCCGACCTATGACCCAAACGCCACTTATCCCTAATAGGGCGCGATTATGGCTCACCCAGCGCAGCCTAAGCGGCACATGTGCGCTGGGGAGTGCCCAACCCACAGGTAGGAGCCCAAGCACCACGTGTGCGCAGGGTGTGCCCAACACTGAGGCAGGAGTCCAAGCGTCATGTGTCCGCAGGGATGTGCCCAGCAGTGAGTTATAGCCCAATCGCCACGTAGGCACAAGGGGTGTGCCCAGCCCCCTGGCAGGAACCCAAGCGCCACGTATCCCCACATGGTTTTTCTTCGATAGTAATAATAATTTTTTAAAATTTATTAATGATGATGATAATAATAATAGTAATACTAATAGTAATAGTAATTTTTAATTTTATCTTTCAAATCAAATCTTTGGTTATTTTTCAATATTAAGAATAATTGTTTTCTAATTTAGTAATTATTTTATTAATAATATTGATTATTATAAAAATAATAATATTTATAACACAAAAAATAATATTTTTAATATTAATACTTTTGATTATAGTAAAAATAATAATATTCATAACACAAATAGTATTATTTTTAATTCAAAGAATATTTAAAACATAAATAATAATATCTTTTTATTAATAATATTAATTATAATAAAAATAATAATATTTCTAAAATAAATAATAATATTTAGAATCTTAGGACCCATGAATATTGAGTATTGATTGAAGGACCTAATAAAATTGGGTTCTTACGCGAGACCTATTGATCATGAGTCCGAACGCCCGATCCATTCCTCTTGAGTCCGGAGCCATGACCCAAGAGCCACTTGTCCCCAATAGGGTGTGATCATGGCTCACCCAGCGCAGCCTAAGCGCCACGTATGCGCTGGGGAGTGCCCAACCCATAAGTAGGAGCCGAAGCGCCACATTTGTGCTGGGTGTGCCCAGCCCCAAGCCAGGCAGCCCAAGCGCCCCGGGTGCGCAAGGGTGTTCTCAGCGCCCCTCCAGCCTGGCGTTTGGGTCCTGTAGGCTGCAGCCTCCCCACATGCTCCCACCAACAGTGCAGTCCACAGTGATAGCACTAACAGTCTACAGTACCCGCGCTACAGTGCAGAACAATGCAATCCACAGTGAATTCACTCACAGTGAACAATATTCCGCGCTATAGTGAAATACTGATCAGTTATAGTTATACTTAATATAAGAACAAGTGGCTCTTTAATAATATTAGCTTGAGCAACAGACCCTTGTTCTTAAAAATAAAAAGTTCTAACAATGTCTAAATTCACAACAAATGAAATAAACATAATCATTATAATTGTGGTTACTATTATTTTATAGTGATTTAAGATGTTTTCCTTTATTTCTTGCTTGAGAGGAGTGAAATTGGTCTTTAAAAGGCATTTGATAAAAAAAAAAAAACATCTTTTTCTTAGGTGTAAAATGACCATTAAACATTTTTTTCATGTATTGGAAACCATTTAAAACATTGATTTCAACATTGTTTGTCTTTGTATCTTCATCTTAAACTATTAAATGAATGATAAGAGCTTTGATGGAAAGATCATGTTGTTTTTCCTTAAACCTTTAGCAAAATATTTCCAAGATCTTGGCAACTATTGAATGATGGTTGAAACTTACATCTATTCAACACAAGAATGACTTTGGAGTAGATGTCATATATAGTCATTTAAAGTTTACAAGGTTATCTACCACGGGCTTTTTATTCACTTGGAACCCAAAAATGCATATTTTTAAACTCATCTTTTTTGGTGTCATACTTTGGTATAGATCCTTCCAAATCTTTTTTTATAAAAAAATATCTTGGTCAAAGTGATCACAAAGCTCGTCAAATATACAAGTAAATATTTATGAAAATGATTAATATTTTTTTTTCTATTTAATTCTTCTTAAGGGAAGGATGACCAATGTATCATTTACCGACCCAAGCCTTGTCACTGTAGAATCATGTGCCATAGATTAGAGAAAAATATAAATTTTAAGGGATATTTTTTTTGTTAGAAACCTTTTTTCTTTATGATATTTCACCACTTGCCTAATTAACCATTAATAAGTAATTGTAATATGAGTGGATTTGATTAGGGGTTCTCCATAATTAATTATTACTTATTCCTTTAGTAGAGGCAATAGAGTAACATATATCTAATATTGAACAATCTCTTCTTTTATAATATTTTTCTCTTTCTTTTTCTTAGAATTAAGTATTTTTCTTTTATCTTTTAAAACTTACACCATAAAAATGAAATGTTAGTTGAGGTCACTCATTATAGTAAAGCTTTGCCCATTGGTAATATTAATATTTATTTTAGTGTTCTCTATTGTTCTATCACCTTAAATTGTTGAAAAAAATAAAATGATAGTACCTAAGACAAAGAAATGGAAAACATTAAAAATTACTTTAAAAACAATTATATGCAATCATCTTGAGGCATAACTAATCTTGAGTCATTTATAGAGACTTTTAATGTAACCAATAAAATATATCTTGCACATGTCTTAAGGATATAACAACTCTAACCATATATTCCCATGTCTCTTCAACTTCCCGACTTGTAAAATGTGAAACTAAAGAAATTTTGAATCTCAAATAATTATTCCAACGAGCAAAATTATATGTATACATATCTATTTCCATCACATCTAATAAAAAAAAATCTTTTCAATCTTATAGGTATTATCTCGTGTCCAATAATGACAAAAAAGTCAATGCACCTATACCTACATTTCTATGGTTTCTATGGTAGAGAAGTCAACTTTATTGATTTGAAGGAATTCTTGCCATTTTTTTTATATATCAATATCAGGAGAAAACTTGATATAGACTAAAGGATTATCATTTGTTATAAATGGAAACAACATAAGAAAAAGTAGCAAGCATAAATAAATGCAAAAGTTTGTCAAAAATAATCTCCACACAAAAATCTTAATTTCAAATTTTATTACTCAATATCTTCAATAATCAAAGCTTAATATTATCATTCTTTTAGGCTTCTTATACACTGGGAAAAATATCATAAATAAAGTTATAAAAATAATAAAAGAGTTTTAAACTATATAGAAAAATAATCCTAAATCAAGTGGGAAAATATTGTATATCCTAAATAATAACATCTAGGACTTATTTGAAGGCCTTTTCAATCTTGGATAGATATGAAATTTTAACTTTAAAGGAAACATGACCTTTAGAATCTCCTACCAGATTTTTAGCGTGATCCAATAGTTAGATAAAAAATGATGTTAGTGTCCTTGCACTTTATTATCCTCTAACGTGTTGGCATTGTATAATTAACCGACTCGGATAAAGTAAGTCAAGAATAATTTTTTAAAATACTTTTAATTTTTACAGAACCATTACTAGTTGTTATTGAATTATTTCACATTTTACCTTTTCTCATTTAATTTTCATTCTTTATAATCTCCTTCTTCACTTTCTTCTTCAAAAACTAGGATAAAAAAACATATTTTTACCTTTGCTTTTAACAACTGCCTCTTCTCTCTTGTGCACCAATGATATACACTTCTTTTTTATACTAAGGATATACATATTATCATGTATGATATTCTTATCATATGATCATGACCTACCTAATAGTAAATGAAATGTATCCATTGAAACCATATCACCCACAACATTATTAAAATACCTCTTGCCTATATAAAAAAAATGAAACAATATATAATTTGTCAATGATTACCTTGCTATCTTGATTAATCCAGATTAGTTTGTTAGACTTAAGATGTTTGTCTCTCTTGAGCTACAACTTCTCTACTCTCTTAACCAACAATAGATTATCATAACTACCATTATCAATGATCAAATTACATACCCTGTTTTAAATCGTATAAGTTGAACAAAAAAGACTAGTACTTAGTTAATCACCACTCAAATCACCATTTGGACTAAGTAAGCTCCTTTAAATAAATAAGGTAACATTATTGTCACCTTGCAAAATCTCTTTACTGCCATCTGAATCAATATAAACAGAATCACCCACCTTCTCGTCTAGTTCTTCTACTAAATAATTTTTACCCAAATAACTCTCTAGCTTATGGCACTAAAAACATATGATGCCCCTATATCCCATATCTAAATCACAAAAGTATAAAATCAGGTTTAGAAATATAACATTGATCTACGGTTTGTTTAGCTGTTAATTCAGGTTAAATGAAAGATTTTTGTTTGTTGATGCATACCCATTTTATTATTTTACTTAGATAGAAAGTCTTATCTGCAAGTTATCCTAGTAACTTATTATTTCTTCATAGTCAAAGCCCTTTAATAGACTTCTAAAACTATTCACAAAGATTGCATACACAATGTCCTAAATGCATTGTTGTAATGCATTTAGGTACTCAACAACCAATTGCTTTTCCTCTTCTGACATATCATTCATAGCCACTAGTTAGTAGAAATTATCAATGTATTCATCTATAGTTCTCCATTTTGTTTCAATGTTTGGAGTTAGTATAAAGTATAAATGTATCAAATGAAGAAAAAAAATGCTTCTTTATCTTTTTCCAATCACAAATCTTTTATTTGCCTCGTCTTTCTCTTGACATTTTCAATGGCTCCCAGCAAGCATAAGCTTTCCTTTTTAATATGATGATGGCTACCTTCACTTTTATCTAGTTTAGGACTTTCTTGCATTTAAAAAACCTTTAAACTTTATTCAACCAATTAATAAACTCCTCTACCTACAAGGTTCCCCCAAACTCAAGGCATTTTATCTGAAACCATAAATATTTATAATACTCATCTCAGTCAAGAGATTGGTTCCTTAATAAGTTTTCAAAGGTAGTCATGGATCCATGATCACTCTTCTTGTTCATAAGCGCCAACTAATGAATTAATAAAGCAATTTATCTATGCATATCTTTTATCACTAATTCTTGAATGCCTCTATCTCAAGGAGAAACCTCTCCATCTGCTCCTACACAAGTAAGTTATGTTTTGCCACCTCTTCAAGCTATGATTATCCAATAGCTCTTCAAGTTATGCATATCTTTATGATCTTTCAGCTAGCTATAAAATGGGTCATCTTCAAAAACCTGTCAACAATAATAAAAATATAATCCATAGCTCGTTGTGTACGGGGTATGTCCAATACAAAATCCATGCTTACATCTAGCCATAGAGCATCAGGAACTGTTAATAAGGTGTACAACCTAGTATTTAATAAGGCCCTTTAGGACATTGAACAAACAACACACCTCTTGAAAAATTTAGAAACTTGTCCTAGTAATTTATGCCAGTAATAATCTATGGATACTAAAGTCAACATCTTATCCCATTCAAAATGCCATTCACTATGTAGTTCACGAATGATATGCTCTCACAAGAGCAATCTGGAACATAAAGCTACAAACCATGAAAAAGATAACCATTTAAAAGCACATAGTTATCTCTTTTAGCTCCCTCCATTAACTAAACATAAATCTGACCGAACGAGGCATCACCTGAATACAACTTATAGAAAGTATCAAATACTAGCACATGGGTACGTATGGCACTGAGTAAAGTCACACGTCGACTGAGAGCATTAACCAACTTATTTAAACTGTCTGATTAGTGCCTCCATGAAAAAGTAAACTTCTGCAAAAACAAAAGAAAGAACACAAGAATTTTAATGAGCGAAAAAGACTACATATGTAAAACCTAAGTTCGCAGGTTTTTTTTTCTCTAGAATAACAATCCTCAAGTCCCCCTCTTTAGGAAGTTTACAGAGCCTTAAATAGACCAGAAACCCTACCTCAACTAGAAAATAAAATAAAATAAAAAATCCAAAATTACACAGGAAAGAAGCATGAAATCTAAAACTAACAAGGAAAATCATAAAAAAAACTAACAAAAATCATAAAAAAAAACTACCAAGATCGGGGGCCTGGGGTAAGATTTTCAAAATTTAAAGATTTGACGGTCAGAAACAGCCTCTGGAAACTCCTATATAAATTTAAGCACGATCCAACGATTGAATCAAAAGTTATGGTCATTTTGAGCTGTTATTCTGGTCTTGAGCAACCAAATCCCTTCTTCAATTTAGACTTGTTCCACTGGTACATAAACATATTTGATAGACCATCTATATAATCTGTTTGAAGCATATCTTTATCAAGTTATAGTAAACTCATACTTTACTGTCAAGAATAACTTGTTATCACAAGCTCAATTACATCACTATCTACTAAGGATCATTAATGCTTCATCAATGACGAGCTCTTCTTTGTTGTTGCTGGCCATAACTAGACCGTTTTCGAGATTGATGTGGTCTACGCCAAGCCCTTCACAACCCAAGCTATCCTAATTGCACCAGGGCAAGCCACAAATATTCTGATCAAAGCTGATCAAACTCCAAGTAGGAATTTCATGGCAGCTAGACCTTTCATGGATGCACCAATTCCTGTAGACAACAAAATTATTACAGTCATTCTCCAATACAAAGGTACTCCATACACAATTCTACCAAGTCTGCCAATACTGCCTGCCCCTAATGACACCGCATTTGCATTAGATTACAATAGTAAACTTAGAAGCTTGAATACTCCACAATTTCCTGCCAAAGTCCCCCATCACATCGATCACCATCTCTTCTACACAATTGGTTTAGGACAGAACCCGTGCCCTACTTGCCAAAATGATACACAACTTCCAGCCTCATTAGACAATATAACCTTTATGATGCCCAAGATTGGACAATTGCAGGCTCATTACTTCAATATACCAGGAGTTTTCAGAATTAACTTCCCTGATCGACCTCATGTTCCTTTTAACTATACTAATTGTGCCCCTTACAACTAACTTATTAGGCACTTCATTAGGAACAAGGCTCAGTAAGGTAGCTTTCAATTCCACCATTGAACTGGTATTGCAGGATACCAATCTGCTAACAGTTGAATCCCACCCATTCCATCTTCATGGTTTCAATTTCTTTTTGTTGGAACTGGGGTTGGGAACTTCGACCCTGTAAAAGACCCTGCAAAGTCTACTCTAATAGATCCTCCTGAGAGAAACAGAGTTGGAGTTCCAACAGGAGGATGGACTGCTATTAGGTTCAGAGTGTTAAATAATATTTATCTAGTCTTATTTATTAAGGGTACAATAGTATTTTTAGTTTAACCTATATATAATTCCTTTGTATTTAGGTTAACTTAAGCACTTATAATATACAGATTGTTCAGAATTCTAATCTCCCTTCTGTGTTTGATTTGAATTACTTTAACATGGCATCAGAGCCTGGTTGGTTGAACCTTTGGCTTGCTAATTTTATAGAACTCGTTACTCCTGTAGAAATCATGTTCACCAATGTCAGAGCCACTACTGGTATCAAAATTGTTATCATCATCCACTTCATTCCCAGTAGGATGTTCCAGCACGCTCAATGCATTCCTTTGAAGCTTAACTTCAGATCCATTTTTCAAAACATCAGACATGGGTTGTTTGACCAATTAAAAGATGGAGGATGAAGATCAAGTTTTGTGCTTGCGGTTGAAGAATTAATATCTGAACCTTTATTTTGGATTCTTTAGCTTCTGCAATTTGGTATTTATGTTCTGTCTCTGCAATTGTTTTGGTATTTTGTTTTCTCTACAGTTTCTGCAATTTGGTATTTGTGTTTAGTTTCTACAATTTGTTTTGGAGTGATATTTTGTCTTTTGTTTCTGCAAAATCTGGTATTTCGATTTTCCTTCAGCTTTTGCAATTTGGTATTTCTGTTATGTCTCTGCAATTGTTTTCGTATTTCTTCTTCTTTTCAGTTTCTGCAATTTGGTATTTGCGTTCAGTTTCTATAAATTTTTTTGGAGTGATATTTTGTCTTCCGTTTCTATAAAATGTGGTATTTCGACTTTCCTTCAGCTTCTGCAATTTGGTATTTCTGTTCTATCTCTGTAATTGTTTTGGTATTTCGTCTTCTCTTCTGTTTCTGCAATCAGGTATTTGCGTTCAGTTTCTGCAATTTTTTTTGGAGTGATATTTTGTCTTCCGCTTCTGCAAAATCTGGTATTTCAACTTTCCTTCAGCTTTTACAATTTGATATTTCTATTTTGTCTCTGCAATTGTTTTGATATTTCGTCTTCTCTTCAATTTCTGCAATTTGGTATTTGTGTTCAGTTTCTACAATTTTTTTGGAGTGATATTTTGTCTCTCGCTTCTGTAAAATCTGGTATTTCGACTTTCCTTCAGCTTCTGCCATGTCATCTACTACCAAAGAGATTGTTTGGTTACGTTGGTTACTTGTTGATATGAGAGTTTTCTTTTCTCATCCTACTCCTATGTATTGTGACAACTAGAGTTCTATTCAGATTACTCACAACTCGGTTTTTCATGAGCGAACTAAGCACATTGAGATCGATTATCATCTTACTTGTCATCATCTCAAGCATGACATCATTACTTTACCTTTTGTTCCTTCTTCCTTGCAGATTGCAGATTTACTTACCAAGGCGCATTCCATCTCTCGTTTTCGTTTTCTACTTGGCAAACTCTCGATGCTTATAGCTGCCGCATCGTGAGTTTAAGGGGAGATGTTAAATAATATTTATCTAGTCTTATTTATTAAGGGTAGAATAGTATTTTTAGTTTAACCTATATATAATTCCTTTGTATTTAGGTTAACTTAAGCACTCATAATATACAGATTATTCAGAATTCTAGCCTTTCTTTTATGTTTGATCTAAATTACTTTAACCCAGGTAACTTTTTAGCTAAAATTACTTGAATTGTACAATATGCATTTCCCTTAGACTAACTATGAGATCATATGCATATATGAAGGTGTTTAGTTCATGCATTGTCACCATGAACTCCATACCATGTGGGGGTTAAAGATGGCCTTCGTCATTGAGAATGGAAAGTCGACTAAAGAATCCATTCTAGCTTCACCAGAAGACCTACAACTGCGCTAAATGTTATAAAACAAAGATTAATTTTCTTGAGAGAGATTAATTTTCTTCTGCACTTCCATTCATTATTTTCTCCTTCTCTAGAGTTACAAAGGTTCATTGAGGATTCAACCTCCTTTTATTTTAGTACTTCATTTTTAATGATTGTTTTGGATGCTATAAGAGAACTCAATATGTAAATAAAAGAATTACCATCAAGGAAGCTGCGTTATTTGAAGTTGTATTCTTCTTCATTCTTCTATTATGCTTTTGTTTCGACAAAAAAAAAAAAATGCTATTCTAAAACCCATTCTTCTTCATTCTTATGTAAGTGTATATGACACTGGATCACCGGCTTGACACTGTATATTCATAAAGGTGTCAAACCCTGCTGTCTTTGGGCCAAGATCTCATGTCTGGGCCCATAACCAGGCCACCCAGCTTAGCATACCCTAGGCTTAGGAGTGTTGCCTTAACCTAGCACTCCTTGGACTTAGGCATCGGTACTTAGGTCTAGTCTTGAGCATTGCCTGACACTTGCCTCCCACGTCCCATGTTTTTGACCCAGGCATCATACTTAGGCTCAAAGCTAAGCCAACCGGCCTAGAGCCCTTTGAACCAGGCATCGTGGTCTGGGCCTAGTCTTGCATATTGCTTTCTGCCTACCTCCCACGTCAAGTGCATGGCTAGGCTTCTCTTGGGCCTAGGCATCGCAACCTAGGCCAAGTCTCAAACACTTGATCCCTCAGGATTTTAAACTGAACCCATGTTTTTTAGCCTAGATTCAAAGTGTCAAAGAACTCTAAGGATCCTACCATTTAGGAGTTGGCTATTCATTGATTTATTATATATAATACAAGAGACTTACTCAGAAAGTTTATACTTCATCCATACTCCTAGGTGTATAAAAATCTTCTATAAACTCCTATATTTTTATCTTATTAACATATATATCAGGAATATTTGTTTCTTATTAATATTTGTGTAATCGATATTTATCTTGCATTAATACATATATAAGAGATATTTATTCATCATTAATGTTACAAGAGTTAAATGACTTTCCAGTCTTCTTGTTCAAGCAAGAGGACGAGATTCAGAGGTATAAATATCCCTGAATCATCTAGATATAGAGTCTTTCGTTCTCAAAATAAATACGTGACACTATTTTCTTACGCAGAATCTATTTATTCTTAAGAGTAAATATGTTTTTGTATTTTTATTGCGCTCTCTCTATATATAGCATATAAAATACCCCGCATGTACTTTAAAAAGGATTGTTTTAGGGGTATTATAATTTTTACATAAGCTACTATCTTCCTTTAGTATGAAGAACGGATTTAATAGGAAGAATACTTGATTAAACACATAATTCAACAACCAAAAAAACTCTATATCTGGGCATCTTACATTTTAGAAGCAAATGAAAGAGTTGTAATTATAGGCTGCAGGTTACAAAGTAATACCCAATCCTAAAATGTTTCTAAATGACAAATCTAAAGTTACAATAGATAAGGAAGATCAGATATCTAAACAATAATCTTTTAGGCTGGCGAAAAAAGTATGATTTCGCATTGAACAAAAGCTGAAAAGAATAAAATGATGGTTCAAAAGCCAAGAATGGGACCAGAAAGCCAAGTTGCTGGGAATGAGAAACTGATCCAGACTTTCAATTATTTCATCAAACAGAAACTTGATCGTTCTATTACAGAACTGCAACTATGCGTGCCATTCTACAGATCTACTGAGGCAAGCCACCATTCTCATGATTCTGGAGTCCATTTGCAGATGCTTCCGGCTCTTTCAGTTCACATGATTCTTTTGAATTGCAGGGCTGTAGTTTGCGTCTAAACCCGAATGTCTTGGAAAATATCTTCCAGCTTCTCTTTGTCTTTAGGATCTTTTGAAGATCTTGTTTCATTGTCAAACATTCCTTTTCAAGCTCAGAAACACGCTCCTTCACGTCATCAACGCCCACAGTTCGGCCTTTAGAGTTTATTTGATGAGAACCATCATTTTTGGGAAGTTCAAGGCTTCCACAAGGATTTTGTGAGTTGTCAAGATTCTCAGAGACATAGAACCATCCAGAAATTGATGTCCGAAGCCGAAGTTGCTCGAAGAAGAGGACTTGGACAATTACCCGAAGAGGTAGCCTCTCATTCTGAGCTGCATGAGTGCAGGCTTCCAGTGAGAGCTTCTGGCAGTTCATAAGTCTGCAAAGCTGCTCCTTTTCTGTATCTGTAAGCCAAGGATGAGCCTGCACTTTTGAAAAAAAAAAAGAAGAAGAAGAGCAATAACAAATTATGTCAACTGTATGGATATTTAGAACTCAATAACATATCAGGTTATATTCCCATAAAAAGAACTTCGGTTTGCAAGTAAAACTACGAGCCAAAACCATGACAACTAAATTTTATGTTTGAAGGGCTCCAATAATCATGTCTACAAGAGATGTATCTAAGAGTTGAATTCATCAAACTCCAGATTGTCTAATCACACAACCAGTTTGTTGACATTGCAGGTAAACTGAACATTCAAGTCAAATAAACTAAAACTTCTAAAACATGTACGCTGTGCTGAAACATGTAGGAAACATGCTCATAAAAGCAACTCTTCCACTTTCTGACCCTTCCAAGGGGCATTTTCCTTGTTAAATGAGTAACATACTCAAAGCCCAAGCATGTTGCAGGATCCCTGGTAGCATAACCATCTCAAATCAAAAGATGTAAAGTGTTTAAAATGTGTATACAAGAAATCTAGACATAAATTTCTATTGACTTCAAATATGAGGTAAGCCACGCATTCAAAGTTGTATTACCTTGAGGTATACATCAATAGCATGATAAACTCCATCATCAAGTGGCCTGGCATAATCTGGGATGGTCGCTGCAAGTGTCTCAAATTTTGAGGGCTTCAAATTTACATCTGGTGCAACCTCAGCAAGAAATCCATCCACCAGACTGGCCACCATAGTCAATGGTTGTAGTGTATCAGGCCCGCCCAGAAACTGGCCTTCTTCAACTATGCAGGGGGGGGTTGATAAAGCTGCGTCTTGGTTTAGAGACATAAAATGGTCTAGCATTCTTTGAGCACAATCTATATCATAAAGGGTTTCCACTGAATAACCCACATTTGGAATGAGAAGATCTACAAGTACTGCTTGGTCTAACTGGGCTCCCGCCTTTTTCTCCAAATTTTCTATGCATGATGGACTTGCATGCAAAACCATAGCTTTACGTAGCAGCATAATCAAAAACTCGGGGGATGTGACTCCCTTTTTTTTAGGTAATAATGTCACGATCTCTTCTAGGAGAACCCTTTGATCTGTCTCAGAAGGGATGGAAACAGTTGCCCAAGGATTGCCATTGTTGGCATGGTCAAAGCTTGATTGTCTACTCATCAAGGGGAGATATCTCTTGGCATAATATATTAGGGAAGCAGAAATAGTCTCGGGTTTCATGCCTCTTGATTCAACAGCTAAAATCAGTCTTTTGTAGAGAGGTAAGTTGAGGAATGAGACATCTTGGAACCACCAGTCGTCACTGATGGGTTGTGGTTTATTTGCAGAAGATGATATACCATTCCATAAGATAACGTCTCTCTGGCTTTGGGCGTCAGTTTGTCCCGCAACAGGCAAATTAAAGACGTTTGGATCTGCACAAGCTTTCATTGCTAAGGAATCGATGCACCTTGGAACAATGTGAATTTCTTCTGCATAAGGCAGAACTTCTTCACAAGTTTCAAGAGCTTTTATGGAGTCTGTCCAACTGCCAAAGACTTCGTCAAGGAAAGCCTCTGCTTGCACAATGAGATTCCCTTCTCCATAATCTTCAGTCATGCGAAGGTACTCTGCTGCACATCTAAGGCTAACCACATTCAAAGACGTCATCTCTATTTTGATACCATAGCAAAATCTGGCTATAAGTTCAAAAGCTTTAGCACCAGCAGGCATGTCATTGAGTTTCAAGACACAAACAGATCCGTCCTCAATAGAAAGCTCTTCAATAAGCTTCTCTAGAAGCCCACTTCTTGAAAGCAATGGAAACTGTAGCAGGTAGAAAATTGGGAAGTTTAGTTCCAATTTAGTCTTGAAATCAGAAGAGAAGAAAAGGAACATTAAGTGAGAATCAATGAAGAAAATTCAAGCTACAAATGGAGAGAGAACAAGAAATGATATGTGGAGCACATGAACAAAAATGTGTGCATGCATGCAGTCAAGCACACACAAACAATTACTGCACCTTGTGGAGATTGAAAGTCATTTCCCCAACCTCAATGGTAACATCACTTGGAAGCCCAGTTGTGCAATACCTGCAGATAAAAACAACATATAAAATCCATAAAAGTAGAGTAGAAGTTTTGAGTACGAAAGCAGAGCTCTTTAGTAATGGAACAGTGAGTGATTCTAATAAGAAACTTATAACTAATCTCTCTTTTTCTGGTCGGATTATGGGCAGATTTAGTAGTCTTCCTTCGGTTTGAAATTTTTACACTAGCAGTTCATTAAATAACTTTTATCACGGTGCACCGTGCATGGCATCGAACGACATTTTTCTCTTTTAGGAGAGGCACTAGATCTTGAACAACCTCCACACTTGAATAAAATTAAAAAGCTATGTACATAGTTCTAACTTCTAATTAAAGTGCTTAAAGCTGTGGAAAACAGAGAAAAAGGAGGTACAAACACAAAGCATGCCAATGATAAAAACACAATTTTAAAATCATTGCAGAACCAGCTGCAACACACTCTTAATTAATATACTCAAATCATAAGAGAGAATTTTTTTTTTTTTTTTTATCGACAGCAACATAAACACAACTTCTGTAGAATCAAATCCCATCTGATCATATTTTCCGGTCTTCAGCTAAGAACTCAAACCGAGAAAGAACAAAGAAATGCCTACCAAGTATTTCCATCACGGTGAAAGCCATCAGTTTTTGAGCCCAACTTCATGGACGCCATGTATGATCAATTAATGCAGTAGCTAGCAAGACCAGTGGGCAGGCTTGAAACCATGTATGAGAAAAGACATATAAAGCAATATTCACTATAGGACTGAAAAGAAAGAGAGAGGGAGAGACGATGATAGGGTAAAAGAGATAGACCAACGTAGAAAGAAGTGAATATTGAGGGAACAACTGGGCATTCTTGAGAGAGGTAGCGAGTCTAAAGCAGGAAACAGTGAAAAGGAGAGACAAAAGCGCGCGGCTACTGTAGACCGCGTGTACGTATGGGATAAGCGGTTGAAACTCAAAATTTTGTTTTTTTTTTTTAATTTATTTATTTATATTTTTTATTATTTTCTTGATGTAACAAATAATTCAAAAAAAATATTATTTTAATATATTTTTAAATAAAAAACATTTTAAAAAACAAAAGCACTACACTTGTAAATAAATATATCTTTTATTTTTTATAACTTTAGATTCAACTACTATTCTACATCTTCTTTTAAGTTTTCTTCTCCTTTTTTTTTTTTATTTTTTTTCCAATAAAAAGTTGAGAATTTGTATTCATTTATCAAAAATATTGAAGAATTTTGAAATGTTTGTATATTGATGCAATGCTTCTGTATAATTTTTAAAAATGTATAAATAAAATATTTGTATATTTGAACGGATTCGGTCATATTTTCTTTCAATAGTATTTTCCTCCCATATATCCGACATTTATAGGGGGTACGTATAAGGAGATATGGCGACAAAAAAAAAAA
>Ga0325414_1000713_pt1 | contig 28970 bp, 17 predicted proteins | sample PopdelMetagenome_8_FD_206183 | JGI IMG/M metagenome (GOLD analysis project Ga0325414, IMG submission 206183) | Populus deltoides microbial communities from Bellville, Georgia, United States - Leaf-PdKOR-R3 | ecosystem: Host-associated > Plants > Phyllosphere > Phylloplane/Leaf | place: USA... | reverse complement strand
AAAAGAAACAAAAGTTAAATATAAGAAAAGTGAAAAGAGAAAATAAAATAAATATTATAATTTAAACAAGAATTTACCTTCCTCGACAACGGTGCCAAAAACTTGACACGATCAAAGAGTTGATGTCTTATCCCAAGTGCAGGAGTGTCGAAGTAATAAAGAACCCGACAAGATCGGGGTCGAACCACAGGGAGGTGAACTATATAAAATTATAAACAATAAATAAAAAGGAGTTGAAGAGAACTTTTAAGATGTGATATTGATGTAAGGATAAAACAAGGATAAAACAATTGTCAAGGTTAGAGGATCTACTAACGGTATTTCAAACAAGTATAGTATAAACTCTTTTTATTACTTGACTAGAAACCACACATAGAGGAGGTTCCAATCGGATTATAAATTGTTAACATGATTACATTAATTATCTTATTCGAGTAATGCCAATACTTATAAATGTTGTCAGGTATTCATGGTGATAACTTATGTTAACAACAAATCAAGCTCCTTTCATAGCACAGGTGTCGGTTATACCATACAGTTGGGCTATGAAAGTGCCAAGTATTTGTTGTACCAAGGGTTGTTTAACACAAATCTAGATTAACCATTTAACAAGTAAGGTATTAAGAGTGAGTAAGATAATAAATACAAAACATGTTAGTATCAAACATTAAAGTCCATGTTGAGTTTATACTATACTTATTCTTACACCTTTAGTGTAACCTTTTCACCTAGACATAATAAACTTAGCTGAACATTATGAATAAGAGAAACATAGACAAACAAGATAAGAACATAATTATATAAGTATAGTAAAGGAAATAAAAAGCATAAATAAGAGATTAAGAAAAATATAACATGGAATAAAACTTGAACATTAAAAAATACAAAGAAAGAGAGCAAGAGTAAGATCTTGATCTGAAAACCAAGATGCCTAAATACATGGCAAATGCCTCCTCTTATAGGCTAAAATTCAGAACTATTGATTTAATGACTAATTGTTGAGTGGGTGGCCACATCTTGACTTGGTGACAATCCTTATCTTCTTGTCTGAACAAACCATCATTGCTAACATCAGAATTTGAACAGATAGTCTTCATGAAAGTTCTGGGAAATTATTTCAACGTTAAAAAAAACAAGAATCGGTGTATTTGGACTTCTAGAACTTGAGATATGGGCTGAACAATGAACAATGTCTGGGTTGCAGGACAGATTCCGACTTCTCCGTTGTTGCCACCATTTGAACTCGAAAATAGCACTTTTAAATCTTGGACTCTTCATGAAAGTTTTAGGCTTATGTCTTAGCTTTCCATACATATAAACCAAATCTAAATCCAAGTTCTACAACTCCAATTATGATCTAATAACCGAATGATGTTCCAGTTTGGACTAAACTAGCATCTCTTTTCTAAACCTCTCTTTGTCTTCTCAATTTCAGTAGTTAAACTCATCAATCAATCCTTTAATTTATATGATAGGCCTGCATTTAAGATGAACATTTATCATAAATTAAATGTATCTTATATTATTAGACATGTTATTATAAAATATGCTCTAATTAAGGAGTTATTGATACTTCAAGTGCAAAATGATGATATAAAACCTTGATAAAAATGCACTTTTAAGTACTAATTAACCATCATCATGCCATGAAACACGATTGATTCTCGTTCAAAAATGAGGTTCTAAATAGTATGAGATAAATATTGAGATCTCCTCAACAATATAGGCCTCATATATCGAAGTCTCAACGTGCGCCTTGTTCTTAACCTTTTTCTTAATATTGAACAAGTACCTGCATGAAATTAATCAAATATTTTCAATTAAGAAAAACAAAGAAAATACTCTTATATATGAATTACATTGCAACTGTAATATCTAACCATTCAAATGGATACATCTATCTATACTGGACTGATCCTCCAACTTTTGCCTCAAACAGTAAATTTATAGGGAGATGCTCTATTGAGTCAAAAAATGATGGAGAGAATATCATCTCAAGTTTGCATATTGTCTCAATGATATTTGTTTCAAGCCTCTCAATGTGATCAACATTCAACTTGGTGGAGCATATATCTCTAAAGAAATGACTGATCTTCATGAGTGCATCCATATCCCTTTTGGGCAACAAATCATGATAAGCTAATGGAATGAGTGTTTGCATAAACACGTGGCAGTCATGACTCTTCATTCCATACAATCTGCATTCCTCCATATTAACCAACCTTGATATGTTCGAGGCATGTCCATTGAAAAAACACAGACTCTTAAGCCATTTTTAGACTAGTAGTTGTACATGTTTCTCTAACATTAAGCTTGCTTTTGGTTTTGCGACTCGTGACCCATCAAAAACCAACTCCATGTTTTTACGGTTACAGAACAAAACTATATACAATCTAGCATTGATGTTGTCCTTTGTCTTCCCCTTCACATCTATGACGGTGTTGAAAATGTTCTCAAACACATTCTTTTCTATGTGCATGACGTCAAGGTTATGGTGGAGGAGATTGGTCTTCCAATAAGGGAGCTCCCAAAAAATACTTTGCTTTACCCAATTGTGGGTCAACCAAAACTAGGAAACTTCTACTTACTTGATTGAAAACCAAACACAATGTCACTGTACTTTGATACAACATCATGTAATTCTTCACCAGAAAGACGCAGGGGTGCAGCATCCTTTTAAACTCTGCCAACAAAGAAATCTTTTTTGTTCCTTTTGTGCTTGTGATTCGTTGGCAAGAAATGATGGTGACAGTAAAAAAAAGCTTTACCTCTGTTTATTAGCGTGAATGCCTTGTTGTTTTACCATGTAGTATGGACATGCTAGTTTTCCATGCGTGCTCCAACTAGAAACCATTCCATAAGTTGGAAAATCATTAATAGTCCATATCAAAGCCGCCCTCATAACAAAATTTTGTTTCCTCGATATATCATAAGTCAAAGCTTTGGAAGACCACAATTGCGTCAACTTATCAATTAACGGTCTAAGACAAAAATCTATATTTCAGCCCGGACTACTCAGACCGGGTATGACAGTAGATAAAAACATGAACTCCGACCTTACACACATCCCTGGTAGCAAGTTATAAACCGTGAGTATGACTAGCCAACAAGAATAAGGAGTAGCAAATGACCCGAATGGGTTGAATCCAATACATAACCCAAGATGCACATTCCTTGATTCAACTAAAAAGTGAGGATGCACATTGTTAAAGTGTTTCCATGCTTCACTGTCAGAAGGATGCACCATCACTCCATCAACTGCATCATGTGATTAGTGCCATGTCATATGCCTAGCAGTCCTTGGTGACATGAATAACCTCTGCAGTCTAGGTGTGATTGGGAAGTATCTAAGTTTTTTATATGTTACGAGAGTCTTTCCCTTGCCAGTTCTGGGTTTGTAATGGGAATGCCCACATGTCATGTACTCGGTCAGCTCAGCATTTTTAAGGTAGTATAATATGCAGAAGTTAGAGCACATGTCAATTTTCTAGTATCCTAAACCGAGGGGTTTCATCATGGACTTTGCAGCATAAAAGTTCTCTTTCAGCCTGTTCCCTTTAGGTAAAATGCTTCTCGCCCATTCAATAATTTTATCATAACCGACCTCACTAAACCCGTGATCTGACTTGATGGTGAACACCTGTGCTACGGTCTATAATTTACCGTGGTTTGTGTAGTCATCCCAAAATGGTTCATCAAAATCTTTCAACAGATCAAAAAACCTTGTTGCATTTGCATTAGGTTCTTCTTCTACGATTAGACATTGACTAACATTACCTTGATTCATTCTCATTACATCCATAACCATATTCCTGTAAGGATTACTATTGTCATTTGCAACTCCATGCACGTTGCTAGCACTAGAAGTTGACCCAATCACCCTTTCTCACATGCTATCATTATGAACAAATAGTTCCCTGTGTGTATACCAACACGGGTAATCCTTCATGAACCCTTTGTGTAGAAGATGCATCATTACACTTAATAACGCCTCCAGTAAAATTTCTAAGAATAGATGTTCTGAAATTATTAAAACCCTGACCCCATTCAATAATCCATCTTCCGCAATCCTTGATGAGAGTCTCGATACATCCATGAATGATCATCCATGACTTCTATCGAACCTCTATAAAATTATGATGACAACATGTATTAATTAACTATGTTAGGTAAATAAATTTGTAAAAAAATTGGTTTACCTCCAAGTTATCCAACAAACTTGTCACACGTGTGCGGCGTCGCGACGATCGTCCACCACTCTCAATGTGTGGTCGAGTCTAACTTAGCATCTATGGGGAGACAAGGAATTCTTGTCGCCGCCTAGTTTTTAGTTAGTAGGAACCCTAACTAGTCTTAGAGATCAGGTACGGAGATTGGTTGCATAAATGGAAGGTATTAGCACCCCAAATGCGCTCTACCGAAGGTAAGCTGCATTGTTTAATTGTCAGATATATACTAAAGTTTTATTGTATTTCTAATTGTTGGTCCATCTATAATTTAAGAAAAGTCCTCGGTGAGGAGGTCCTTATCTTATTTTGCCTTGCATTGCAGAAATGTGCACAGTGCACGTTGTGCATGCAAGGTAATGAAACCAGAAAATAAGGATAAAAGGATGAGAATTACCTGGAATGGAGGCGCTCTAGTAGCTGAGCTGACGGTGGCTGGTGGTGACGGTGGTGTTGCTGCAGTGGCAGACGGTGGTTGTTGCAAGAAAAGGAAGAAAGGAGAAGAAATCTGCAGAGGCTGACGATGGTGACAGTCGCGGTGGCTGATCCGCCTCCTATAAAGATCTGGGTTGGTGGATATGGAGGTTGTGGCAGGAGGCCGCGGTGGAGAGAGAAACAGAGAGGTTCTGTTGGCAACAGAAACCGGATTAGGGAGGCTAGTTTTTTAGTTGTCTTTGGACCAAAATCTCTCCACCATTGGAGCATGAAGATAAAATCTATTTATAGGTGGTGGAAGAGGGACACCTTGTCTCTTCTGATGCAAAATCTCAACCCTTGGTTCGACCCGAAAGCATCTCAACCATTAGCTCAAAGTAGCAATGATGAACTATCAGTTTTGTGCAGGAAAATGGTTAGTCGGGTTGGCCACTTTGGGGCGATGCCACTAACCCGAATGGCTTACACTAGCTTGTAGTCAGGTATCACAGGATCGTTTGCGTGTATGTTTGTCCAATTTGGTGAAGAAATGGGGCACCAAATGCCTTGGGAAGATGGCCACCCAACCGGCCTCACTGGAAAAGAACATGAACAGTACCTTATGATTTAGTCCTTCAATTTGTGATTTATTTTTATCTACACCCCTGATTGGCTTCAAACTTTTAATTTTGTTCAATTTTACCCATGAAGAACTTCAATTTAAACCCTAGATTTCGGCGTATTTTCTCTTTAGTCCTTGGTTTCAGATTTATGCAATTTCACCCTTAATTGATCAATAAACTTCCGATTTCTTCAATTTGACCCTGGATTTGGTCAATTTCAGTCCCTTTATTTACGCGCCTTTTCCAATTTGGTCCTTGGTTTTAGATTTCTTCAATCAAGTCCCTAATTGACCATCAAACTTCAATATCTATGCAATTAAGCCCCTGATTTGACCAAATCAACTCTAAAAAATTCTACTTTGACCCCAGAACTTTAATTTCTTCTAATTAAAGCCTAAATTGACTTAAAAATCAATTTTTCTTGTAATCAAACTATATATAAATTCAATTAAACCTCCAATAAAATTTAATTGAGTTCATATATAAACATATGATTTTAGACTTTTTTTCCTTAAATTGAATTTTTCTTTGTCAACAGGGCTCTTTATCTGTAAAAAATATACTGTCAAATTTTAATCTTTGAATTTTTTAGCCTCCTTAACCAACTTCTAGCCATTTTCTAGGTGTTCTGACATCCTCTTCTCACTGTTATTAGTTTTTTGGATTTTTTTTTATTTTTAGTTCGAATATTTTTTGATTTTTTAGAAGAGAAAAAGTGAATTTGGGGAATAACTAAAAATAGGTTACGACAAAACTAATTAAAACTTCTCATAAATATTTATTATCAATTATCAACGTTCATACAAATTTATACATATAAATTTACAGAAATTACAACTCCACAATAGCATTGATAAAAATTAAAACATACTCGTTAAACAAACTATTAATTATTTCACCACAACACATGTAATTCAGTAATTCAACAAAGTTTCAACAATTTATAAACAAATACAATTTTACAAAATTTGAAACAAACCATAACAAGTACAAAATTATACATTCATACTACAAGTTTGTTTGAGAAATAACAATAAAACATGCACATACACTAACAAAATACATATACTAAAAAAAACAATAAAATTGACATTTAATTGTTAAAATTAAAAAAATATATATTTATTTACAAAAAATAATAAAATCCACAATAAATCAGAACACGGATGCTGTGACCACAAAACTTAAAGATATGACTTATGTTGAGAAGAGGGGGAATTTTTTTTTGGGTGGTTGTTTACAATTTGGGAGGGGAGAGTTAGGATGGGAAAGAAGAAGGAGAAATAGGGGAGGAGAGGATCGACATAGTGGTTATTTATTAACTCTTATCAATGAAACTCCAATGGACTCATTCTGTTAGAGATTCCATCGGTAAGTCTGACAGTGAATTAGTCACGTCACTATACGGAGATCCCGGTTTGAATCCCTCAGTAAGTCCGTCGGTAAAATCGCCGGCAAAAACTTCCATGTCATCGAACCGTTTTTTTTTCTTTCAAACTCTATATATTTCATTTGTAATTTACTCGGTATATACCGACGGAATGAGTCCATCGGTATATACCGACTGAATTACAGACGAAATAGTGGCTGTTGGTAATTATCACCGCAATTTATTAACAAAATTATTCTGTCGGTAATTCTGTTGGTTTTAGACGAATTTCTAGTAGTGAACGACCCATAACTATTTTTTGAAGTTTTATCTTGTTTGTTTTTTAATATTTTAACATTACTCTTAATAGAATAAGCTATCATCTTTCTAAAAATTATGCTCTTTCGAAATAATCCCCGGTGAATACTTAATGGTACGTCTTGAACTTTGCAACTAAAAGAATTCAGGTTGAGTTCGAGAACAATCACTTCTGCAAATTGGTGAAAGGAACATTTTCAAAATTCTTCATTTCAAAAAAGGGATCCCATTTATCCAGCGGAAAATTGAACATGAGAAGTCCTTTGTCCTGATTTACGGACAGGACACACATGATTTGCATCATAGTTGCATACACTTGTTTCTCACTTTCTCTTTGATTGCTTGATTGAGAGACTACAGACAAATTAATTAGCCGAAAAAAACTGCAGTAGTTTTGAACTTCAACAAGTGATTGGCACTTGAGAAAATAAGAAAAATCCACTGGTGAGCTGAGCCTTGTTGTATATGCTAGTCAAACGATTAATTCCCAATAATAAACCAATGAACCTTTTTGTCATAGTTGCCCATTAGAGCCAGAATACGTACTTCATTCATGCTTTACGTAACTGTCCCCAAGCTACTAATGTTTGGCAAGTAATTATGTAATTGTTAAGCTAATTAATAATCTTGCTAGCTTCAAGTGATTGCACTAATGAAGGAAAGCGACTGCACAGGTGAAGGAACGCCTTGACGAGTTCTTTTTGAAACAGTATTATGGTATCTTTAGAAGGGCAGGAATTCCAAAGTTTTTGGGGAATGCGATTTGATAGGGGAATAATATTATTGGTGCTATAAGATGTGTCTACTAATACTAGCAATGCAAACGACAGTTTGGTAGATAGGAATAAACATTTACAAATAGTTGGTTGGATGTATCCTTCAATGGAATGGATGAAACTAAATATGAATGATTGTATGAAATCCAGGACTTGCAGGAGCATGAGGTTTGATTAGAGATCGGCTCGGTTCTTGGATTAAGGGTTTCGCGATTAACATGGGCATTTGTTCCTATGTGAGAGCAGAATTATGGACAATAGTAAAAGGTATTGAGCTTGCTTGGATGCTGGTTATTTATAAACTAATTCTAGAGTTCGATTTCATGCTTGGGGTTAATCTCATAACATAGGAGTCTACTAAAGTTATGCAAATTTTGCTTTGATATCCAAAACAAAGGAGTTGCTAACAATGGAATAGGTAGTTGAAATCATAGTTTTGAAACCCGACCCGGTAGTCGACCAAGTCTAATGATCGGGTCACGGGTCAGATGGGTTGACCCGGGTCAACCAAAAAAAACTAATACAACACCTATAGAAAACACCTAATTAGTTACAATGCAACACTTATATAAACCAAATTTAAATTTTAAACCAACAACATAAATTTAATTCAATATCCAAAATACCAATCAAACATAAATTCTAAAATATTTAAAACAAAATATCTAAAAACATAAATTCTAAATCAACAACACATTCACTTTTGTTGAATAAACACATGAAGTTCTTTTGTGTCCATAAGAGCAAAATTTGAATCAAATATTAATGGAATTGAGCCAATCTCGTCAACACCTAATAAAACATCAGCATGCTCCTTTGAAACTTCATCGTCACAATTATCTTCAATCTCATTAATATTTATGACATCTACATTTAAAACACAATTAACAAATAAATATTATGTGCTAAACAATACTTTGTTTTAAATAATATTTATCACTAAATAATCAATAATTTATTACAAATCATCCAAAATATCTTGTAGGGTCATTGTTGATAAAGCTTGATGAAAACTCTCTGCTTCTTCAGTTGTCAAAATTGACGAGTCATCTTCTACTACCTAATTTTCAATGTCACAAATGGTCTCAAAATTAATTGGATCATAATTTCTTCCTTTCCAATAATTCCTATATATTAAAAGTGAAGGTAAACACAATATAAGTATTAATAATGCTACTAAATAAGATAAAATAATATTTAAGGAATTAGAGAAAAGAAAAATACTTTTGTTTCAATCTTAGATTGCAGTGGACGTAAACAAGGTCATGAAGCTTTTGGTGCTCAAATCTATTTCTCTTCTTAGAGTGAATATGTTCAAAAATACTCCAATTTCTCTCGCATCTCGAAGAACTACAAGTTTGACTTAACACTCGTATAGCTAAATGTTGTAGATTTGGAGCACTGGTTCCATATGTCATCCACCATTCATCTATATAAAAAAATAATTAGTAAGACTTTGTCAAATAATATTTTTAAATATAAAAATTATAAACCTTCAGGCATAAGGGTGCGATTATTTATTGAGAACGCTCGACCAAAGTCATGTTCAGCATTCCTCAACAACTTCATTTCACTTGTAATCTTACTTTGCAATGGTAGATTTTCATGTGCATGCTTCTAAAAAATATCTAGAAGTCTAGAAATGGTGCTTATATGTTTATCTATTATATTTGCATCATATTGACATCGAGGATTCAACCAAAATGCCGTTGCATAAAGATTTCTATATAGTTGTCCATCCCATCGATTATTGATAATGTTTATAAAAGGTTTCACTCTAGCCTCTCTCTTTTGAAATCTCCTCAACATTTCTTCTTTTGCATAATGAATAGTTTCATACAAATATCACATTGAAGGTCTAGCATCACCATCAACCATTCGTAGAACTCAAACTAAAGGTTCACTCATTCGCACAATTATTACACATTCTTCCCAAAACAGAGAGTCTGGCACACTCTTAACAAACTTTTTTTTCTTTATCATCTTTAGCATAAGTAGATGAGACTCATTCCCTATATGTCACCATAGTTCTCAACTCATCTTTATGAGCTAAAATGCTTTGCAATGCAATGAAATTGGTAGCAAAACGAGTAGGAGCTGGATGAAGTATTTCTTTTCCTCCAGTGACCTTCCTCATCAAATATAATGGATAACAATGATTATAAATGTACTTTGTGATACCAGAAGCATGCTCAACAATATAATAAACTGACTGCAATTTACCAATGTCCTGAAGTATAAGGTTGATGCAATGAGCAGCACAAGAAGACCAAAATATTGAAGGAAATTCTTCCATCATTAACTTGCTAGCAGCAACATAATTTGCAGCATTATCAGTCACCATATGCACAATGTTTTCTACCCCAACATACAAAACAACCTCTTTAAATAAGTGATGCAACAATCTAGTAGTCTTTAAGACATCTGATACATCCATAATTTTCAAAAAAATTGTTCCTTTAGGACAATATACTAAGAAGTTAATTAAAGTCCTCCTTTTCTGATCTGTCCATCCATCAGTCATTAATGTGCAACCAGTCTTCTTCCAAATCTCTCAATAACTCTCCATATAAATCTTCACTTCATCAACCGTTTTTGCCAAGTAATAACCACGAATAGCATGCAAGTTTTGTCCTTTATAACCAGGACCCATGGTTGTTACAGCATCTATGGCATGCTGATAATACACAGAGTTAACAACATTAAATGGCACACATGCATCAATCATCCGCTTCGCTAAAGCAAGATCACACCATTCAACTGCTTTCTTCTTTTGCCAACAATTCTAAAGAGACTTTTGAGCACCAGGAGTTGTTCTCGACATAAAATATGCCCCTAATATTACAGATTTCTTCTGCTTTCTATAACTTGTAATCGATTGTTTTACATTGCTGGTGCTTTGAATCTTTTTCTTTTTTGCAACCTTCGGTGGTAACATATGTTTTCTAGTATTGACATCCTCATCATCATCATCACCATCATCATCATCATCATCATCATCTTCTAATTGCCTAATCATCATCTCTTCATGCTCTCTTTGTTGTGCATTAAATGGATTGAAATCTACTTGTATTTCTCTAACTTTTTTTTTTGTTTCAACATTTCCTTTAAAATTCAAAAGCATTTGATGTCGAACATCAGGAGAACATTTGCGACATTGTTCAACTTCTCCTTTGCTCCAACTAAATGTTGCTTAAATCGATTAATGCCACCACCCGCAAATACTTTAGCACAATATAAACATACTAATTTAGTTTTTTTACATCCAACACTAAGTTCAGGAACTTCTCTAAAATGACCCCATGCCAAATATGTTCTTCCTTTACTACCACTTGACATGGAAATTGAAGGTTGAGATGATTGGGCTGTTGAAGGATCACTACTTAGAGAACTACCATCATGTGAAGACATTTTAAGGACCTATATTAAACGAGAAAAAGAAAAGCTCATGGTATGAAAAATAAAGTTACAGAACAAGGGACACTATAGGAAGAAACAAAAAACATAAAAATCTTTTCAATTAACAAAATTAGTAGAACAATTAGCAGAACATAAATATGGGAAACAAACGAAAGAAACAGAAAACACAAAACACAAAAATTCCTCATGTAACATTCCAATATATGACCGAAAATTATAAATAGGATGGCAAAAGAAAAACGCTTCTTTGGAGTTGTTTTTCAGACTTCAATTCTGGTTTCTCATTTTGCACACAGCTTGGCACTAACATAATTTATAGAAGGGAATATAATTTCAAGCCAAATCATATACTTTTATTATATATTCAGACTGAGCAGCAAAACACTTTGCAATCCATTCATTAGATTAACAATGACTAACAAGCAATTATAACCAACCAGGTATAAGGTATGACCATAAAAAAAGCTTATTTCCTTAGATTAATCACTACAGTGATCACAAAGAATGAAGAAATCCTCATAAACTGGACATTAATTCAAGGTGTCTAAATTTGCAGATATAAGGTATAAGGTGTCTAAATTTGTAGCAACCTATTAATTTCAAGCCATATCACTACAGCAATTATAACCAACCAAATAAAATTCAAAAGGCACAGAGAATTTTTCTACTGATAAAAAAAAATTGCTTAAAAGAAGCAAGCTCAATTTACCATCCTGATAGTATTTTGACATGCCATACTATTATTAAATATCCAAATAAGATATTATTTAGCTTCTTGTTTGGTTTTGTGAGTCATCTAAGTGAATCGAGCAGCAGATCATGCAAGGGAAGATTTTCCTTCCATTCTCACTAACCAGAGTGTAAAGATAAGAGAGAGATCTCTACCTTCTCAATGGTTAATTTTATTAATGTTTATTAACCAACTAGATTATGAATGGCACAACCACAATTTATTTCAACCTAATTAGTTTGACCGGGCAATAGTTTGAGGGGGAGGTTTGTGGAGTTTCTTATTTGCTTCTCTTTTTTTGAAATTATATACCAGTGAAAAACCTTGCTCGTGTGTTCCACGACATCAATTTAAACACTAATGGTGTACCAATAAACTATGAAGCAGTTGATACTTGATATAGTTTCTCCGAGCACATAGTCTAAGCCTACAACTTCCAATAAGGCTTGCACTACTAAATTGGTCAACTAAGTCCTCTTCTTTGTCAAGCACATCAAACGAACATAAAGAAGAAAAATGAGACCGTTAACTAATATGCATCTTACGAAGAAATAACTGAAATAAATTAAGAAAAAAGAGGCAAAGGCTTTATTAAGTTGCAAAAAAGAAAAGAACAGAGAAACATACATGTAGGTGTGAGAATAGGAAAGAATCGATGCTAGATCAAGAACTGCAAGTTTAAAAAAAAAGGCAAAAAATAAAGAAAAGAGAGAGTGAAAGAAGGAGAGTCGTGAAGAGAAACAAGAATCTAACATTATTCGCAGATTTGAAACAGTGATCAAGAGTCTTCTACTCCTCTACTCTTCGCGATTGAAATGGCTTTTTCTTTAATTAGGTTTTCTCTCTATCTTCATTGTTCATCATTTCACGTATATGTATATAAAAAAAAAAGTTGGGTCTCAATTGGGTTTACCCGGGTCGACCCACCAGGTCGACTGGGTTTTGCCGAGCCAAATCCCCGGTGGGCTTTTACTTAGACCCAAACCGGTTCCAGGCCCGGATCGGTCGGGTCCCGGGTCGACCCGCCGAGCCGGTCCGGGTTTCAAAACTGTGATTAAAATACAACGTTCTTTTTACTAGGAAGCAAATGCAGCAACAAACTGGTTAGTGAATTATGGTTTATCAAAGAACCCGTGATGGGGATCATTAGACAATAAATGATCCTACGGTGAGTTTGTATTGAATTTTATATTTTAATATATTTAGATGTAAATTATCTCATTTAATCTAAAATTATTAGGGCTTGAAGCCCCAAATTTTTTTTTTAAAAAAATAGAAGATATCCATGCAGGTGATCATAATGTTTACAACTATACACTTAATTGTTTCTTTATAACATCAATCAAATTTGAGTTGACTATAAAAATAACAAGAACATTAAATTTGTGTTGATTTTGAATTCAAACCAATTAATTAATTTGGGAAACTAAACGGTGCTAAATCAGTAATAACAACAACAACAACTAAGGCCAAATTTCTTTGTTCATATTGAATTTCTTGTATACACGTATATAACATCGTAGCCAGCAAAAATTGGAATTTTTTGTAGAATGCATTGAACACCAAGTGGGGTCATTAGGAATCAAAAGAAGGTGGGCTCAAAAGAAGAAACGACCCTTCAATAAATTAAAGATAGATATCAAACGATTGAATATGCTTCTTAAAGTCTTGGTGCATATTATAATAAAGGTTTCGCACGGGTCCTTAAGCTAAGATTATTATTATAATCTAGTTATTTGGATTCTATAAACAAAAGTAGATCATTAATTAACCCCATTATTAACTTGCTCATGATTAATTGCTTCCTTAGTTTTTTTTTTTTATGTCAATGTCCGAAGGAAAGCGATTCCTCAAAGGATAAAAACCACAAGAGAAAATTGATATAACATATTCTTGTGCTTGATTTGATATGCTATTTTTTCTTCCTTTTTTTTTTTTGGGGGGGGGGGGGGGGGTGAAATTCGTTCATAAATGTCTAATTACGTGTGTTGTACACACGCAATGACTTGATAGGTTGGTGATTTAATATATATAATCTCAAACGAATTAAAGCTACTAGAGAGAGATTTATAGCTCACGCCTCCAAGGAAGGTTTTCAAGGAATGATTAGAATTAATGATTATTATCGTGTGTATGTGGACGAGCTAGAATATTCAATGAAATTAATGGAACAAACAATAAATCAAAGGACATCGCCATTGAAAACATGATTGTGGGTGTCCTTTTTAAACCTATCATCATATCTAAGTGCCAGACTTGCTTTCATATTTGATATTTGAAATGACTTTTTGCGCTCCAAACGCACGCTTAAGCCATCATAGTCAGAAGACAGAAAGCTAGCTAGCTAGGTACGATCGTGACTTCGTTTACATCACCATATGAAAGAAGAAAAAAAAAAAAAAGTTTTTTTTATGATAAATATTATTTCTTGTACAATGTTGAACATTATGTATGGTTTATTTGTCAAGTTGGGTAGCCTTAGATAATGTTGAATGCTCGCTGACTAATGATTATATGGACCGATCGATTTCGTGTCCCGTTTGATTTGAAAGCAAATATAAAATAAAAAATTCAGTGGAGGATCCAAGTGAAAGTTTGATTTTGATCCTACACAAACTTAGATTTTGCGTAACAGGACAATACTTTGATATCTATATGTGATAACCCACTTCCATATATATAATTAATACAAATACATTATTTGTATTTCCACCATCGATCGACCAACACAGATAAAAGGCAGAGAATGATCATTTCCTGCCAAGAAAAAATTAAAGGAATAGAAGATTTATACAAACAGAATAATGGTAAACCAAGATGAGGCCACTCGAATATAATATGATCGATTTTTTTTAAAAAAAAAAAATTACAGTTACATGGGCAATGAAGTGCCAAAATCACGTCTACTGTGGTTTTCTTTAATTTTATATATCTAGTGTTTAATTTGGTAAAAGTAGGAAAGTATAGGTCAAATAATATCTTAATTTCTTCGGTAAATTAATGACGATGCTGTTAAATAAAATGAGTATCTCGACTAATCCCTACGGGTCCTGAAGTTAACGATCAGGTAAGTTTCCGGTGGCTATCAATATTAGCAACCGCAGAGCTCGAACCTAAAACTATAGGGGAGCAAACCCCTTAATTCTAAACTGTTACCACTAGATCACCTATTAGATAATTAAATAAAATAAGTATTACTATTAACTTGGATGCTGATAAGTGATAATTCTTTTGGTTTTCCTTGTTATATGTATGGTACGTACAAGCTAGCTCTATTATTTCTATCATTCCATCTTACGGGAGTATTTGTGATTTGTTTTATATCATTTATTCTTTCTGTTTATATATATTTTTTATTTTTTTTCAATTAATTCTTTTCCTTTTCATTGAAGGAAAAAAAGAAAAGAAAAAAAAACCAATTTGCCTGGGTAGATTTTTTTAGTTCTTATCTTTTATTAAAAAGTAGATTTAATCTCAATCAAATTACTCAAACTGTTAGGATCAATGCCAAGTTAATAAAAAATGAGTAGTCTTAACCCTAGCTAGGTTACCTAAGTAGTCCCCGCCCGATACGTAGACTAGATCTTAGCTCAATCGTGACATTTTTTAATCAAACCCGACTTGTGAATCATAGGATATTATTATAGATAGGGATGAATCCTAAGGTGGCCAAGACCCGTGGCTAAAATATTTTACTCCCTCTTCCTTATTAATATAGGATATTTGGTCCCTTTTCTTAAAAAATCTTAATTTAATTCCGGATTGTAGAATTTATAAGAGAAGAGTATTAATCTTATTACTCTTGTTTCTTATGTTTTTCAAGTGTAATATGTGTAGAGTATTTAAAGTCAAGTGATGCCTTGAGATGTGCTTGTTGGTTACAGATTTAAATTTGAAAAGATTTAAACGTAGCTAACTTAAACTCTTAGATTAATAAGTCTCCTGATTTCTTTGCTCCTGATTCTTTGCCTTATTATTCTGGATGTGGATGATTGTTTATTATTCTGGATGTGGATGATTGTTGACTATGTCCTTGACACACCACCTCAATCTCAAGGGTAGCTCACGAACATTGAGATTGGAATGAAGCTTTGTAAACCGAATAGCTGCTATTGGTTTAGCAAGTCAATCTGCAATCTGATCTTTAGTGGACAAGAATTTGACCTTGAGCTTCCCAAAGTGGACAAAATCACACTTAAAATGAAAGTCAATCTCGATATGCTTTGTCCGAGTATGAAAGTTAGGATTCGTAGAAAGATATGTTACACCAATATTATTACACCAAATAATAGGAGGTGATGTAGTCTAAAGACCAAGTTAAGAGGCAAGTTGTTGAAGCCACTGTAATTCTACGACTGCATTAGCAAGTGCCTTATATTCAACCTCTGTGCTGCTGCGGGCAACAGTGAACCGTTGCTTACAACTCCATGAAATAAGCCTAGATCCAAGATAGACGCAGTAGGAACCAACTGATCTACGATCATCAGGGTCTTCTGCCCAGTCATTATCTGCAAATGTTTGAAAGGATAAGGACGATGAATGTGGCAAGAAGAGACCATAGGATACAATGTTTTTTAGGTAACACAGTATGTGTTTTACTGCTTGCCAATGAGAGTCTTTAGGGTTATGCATAAATTTGCTTACACGATGGATAATAAAGGCTATATTGAACGAGTGAAAGAGAGGTAATAAAGACTACCCACAATGCTTCAGTAGAGATTAGGATCTGCACAAGTGGGGCTATCGTGTTTGGACAGTGAATAGAAATTGCCATTAAAGTTTTACATGGTTTAGCCTTGTCCATTCCAAACTGGACTAAGACATTAATGACATAATGTTGTTGTGAGAGATAAAGACATGTGGTGTCATGTAAAGCTTCCACTCCAAGAAACAATTTTAATTGTCTAAGATTGTTGATAGCAAAATCAACTTGAAGATATTGAATGATAGCAATGATAGCTGTAGAGGAGGATCCCGTGATGATGATATCATCAACATAGATATAAACAAGAAAAGATGGATAGGTTCCTTGTGGTAGATGAACAAAGAAATATCTTATCTGCTACTAGTAAAACCATAAGTGAGTAACTTATTGGTTAGGCGAGAGAACCATACACGAGGAGCTTGACGAAGGCCATATAAGGAGCGATGAAAATGACAGACATGAGTAGGCAATTGAGGGTGATGATAGCTAAAGGGCTGCAATATAAAAACATCTTCTTGTAAATTTCTATGAAGAAATGTATTGTACACATCAATTTGGTACATTGGCCAGCCAGAGGAAACAATAATGGTGAGTAACATGTGAATTGTTGCTAGCTTAACAACTAGACTGAAAGTTTTTAGAAAATCAAAACCGTGTTGTTGAAGAAAACTCTTAGCGACTAGTCGTGCTTTATAATGTGCAATAGTGCTATCAACTTGTCTTTTGATATGATAGATCCACTTACCAGCAATAACATTAAGGTGAGGTTGAGGTGGATCAAGAGTTCAAGTTCCATTACGTATAAATGCATTAAACTAATCATCCATAACAGTTTGCCTCTCACTATGTTTAGAAGCTTTAGTGTAACAGGTGGGCTTATATTAAAGAAAGGCAGTTGTAGCAAGCAGGACATGTGGAAGAGGATATTTAATTGAGCCATCAAGAAGTTTTCTTTGGTTGTTGAATATTATTCTTGTTAACAATCCAAATCAAAGAAAGAGAAATGCAAACAAAAGAGGAGACTAAGGTTTGATATATCATTTTATTCTGAAGTTTATGTTTTAACCTAAATACAAAAAGATTATATTAGGCTAAACTAAATATAATATTATACTCTTATATATATATATATATTTCTTAACATCTCCCCTCAAACTCATGATGTAGCAACTACAAGTATCGAGAGTTTGCCAACTAGAAAACGAAAATGGAAAATGAAATGCAAGTTGGTAAGTAAATTTGCAATCTGCAAAGAAGAAGAAACAAAAAGCAAAGTAATGGTATTATACTTGAGATGATGACGAGTTAGATGAAAATCGATCTCAATGTATTTAGTTCGTTCATGAAAAAACAAGTTATGAGCAATTTGAATAGAACTCTAGTTGTCATAATACATTGGAGTAGGATGAGAAAGGGAGACTCTCATATCTTCAAGTAACCAATGCAACCAAAAAATCTCTTTGGTAGTAAATGTCATAGTACGATATTCTATTTCGGTTGAAAATTGAGAAATAATAAATTGTTTCTTGCATTTTCAAGAAATAAGAGAATCATCCAAAAATATTAAAAAAAAGACCCAGTAACAGACTTGTGATATGTGTGATCACTGTTATAATTAGCATCAGAGTATGCACGCAGCTCCAAGAAAAAGATGGATGAAAGTAAAAGACTCTGAAAGATTGTACCCTAAAGATATTGCAAAATACAAAAAACAACTGCCAATGAATTATAGTAAGAGAAGCAATAAACTGACTAACAACATGAACAACATATGTAATATCTAGACGAGTAATAGTGAGATCTCCCAATAATAGTACGGTATAAAGTAGGATCTAATAAAGGTACACCATCAGAAGAAGAATATCTTATGCTAACCTTAATGAGAGTATTTATTGTCTTATTATCAGTAAGTCTAGCTCGTTCAAGGTTATCTGCAAAATATTTCGATTGAGAAAAAAAGTAACATTTAGGTAAGTAAGCTACCTCAATACCTAGGAAATATCGAAGATAGCCTAAATTCTTCATTTCAAATTATCTAGCTAACTCTATCTTCGAAACTAAAATACCATCAATGTCGTCACTAGTAATAATCATGTTATCAACATTTAAAAACAAAATGATACGACCTGCATTAGTGCACTTAATAAAAAAACATAATCATGACTACTAGAAACAAATTTAAGAGGAGAGATCACAACAAAAAATTTCTCAAACCAAGCATGAGGTGTTTGTTCGAGATCATATAATGCTTTCTTGAGCTTATAAACATACTTGGAGTCATGTGAAACACCAGAAAGGGGAGCCATATAGACTTTTTCTTGAAGATGTCCATTCAAGAAGGCATTTTTAACAGCAAATTAAGAGATATGTCATTGACGAACTGAAGCTACGACAATAAGAGTACGAATAATAATCATTTTTGTAATAGAAAAAATATCTCCTCATAATCCATACCATACTTTTGAGAGTATCCTTTTGCAACCAACCTAGCTTTTTATCGTTCAATAGACCCATCAGAATTAGTCTTGATCTTATACACCCAATGACAACCAACAACACTCTTATCAGGAGGTAGAGGAACCAAATCTCAAGTATCTATCTTATGCAAAATAGAAAGTTCCTTATCCATAGCTTGCTGCCAAAGAGGATCAAGAATTGTCTCTTTATAGAAAGAGGGTTCAGAGAGACAATGAATAAAAGCTAAAAAAGAAGTAAATGATGATGAATAACAAAAATAAGCAAAGTTTGGTAACTTTGTGGACTTACAAATGTGTATGGATTGATGTAGAAGTGGATCCATAATCTCAAACAAAGTTTGAGGGACTATAGAGGAGAATGGAGCTTTAGATATGCTGGAGAGTAAAGAGTCAGTACTTGTAGAATGATTAGTGTGAATTAGTCGAACATGAGGAAGGGTATTTGAGGTACTAGAAACTTGAGATGATAAACTATTAGAATCCTTAGAAAAAATATCTATACGAATAAGATCAGATCTAATCAAGCTATGAGTAGGGGATGGAATAGAAAAGAAAGATATATGCTTAAGAAAGAGAACATGACAAGACACATAAAATTTTTGAGTTATTGGATCAAAACAACGGTATTCTTTTTTACCTTCACCATAACAAAAAAAGACACAAATAGTAGATCGAGAGGACAACTTACTACGTTCTACATGAGGATGAAGAACGAAACAAGTACAACTAAAAACTATAAATGAGGAATAGTTAGGGGCATACTCATACAACTTTTTAAAATGAGAAAATCTGAAATGTGAGAAGATGAAATTGTATTAATCAAACTTACAACAGTAAGAACAACTTCTCCCTAAAACTCATTAGGAATAGAAGCATACAATAAAAAAAAAACAAGCAGTTTTGACAATGTGCCTATATTTCTTTTAGCAATTCCATTTTGCTCAGATATATTTGTACATGAAGATTGGTGAATGGTTTTATCTAAGGCAAGCAACTCATAAAATTTATTAGAGGTATAGTCCTCATCCAAATCACACCTAAAACATTTGATAACATGAGAATGTTAAGTTTTGATAAGAGCTTGAAAGGCTATATACATCTCAAAGAATTTATAACGATATTTCATTAAATAAACCCAACAATAATGAGTATAATCATCAATAAAAAAAACATAATATTGAGACCCTCATTTTCTGGCAACAGGAAAAGGTCTCCATAATTAAAGTAAATTAAGTCAAATAAGGAAGAAGAAACAGAAATACTTTGATTAAAAGGTAAAGCGAAAAATTTTATCAGTTTACATCCACTACAATAAGAAATATCACAAGTTTATAAATTTTCTAAAGCTCTTGTGGATGCCAAAAATCTCAAATAAGAAGACAAAACATGATCTAGACAAGAATGTCATAAATAAAAACTAGAATAGGAAAGACTCAAATGAAAAGAAAACAAATCAACACTAGCAGCAGCAGCAACAACAACAATAACTGAAACTTTTAACTCATCCAAAAGATATAGTTCATTCTCCCTACGACTTATCCCAATCAGCTTATGAGATTGCAAATCTTGTACACAACAAAATATAAAAGGAAAAAGTAACTAAATAATCACCAAAATCACATAACTAACCAACAAAAGCAAGATTCAATCTGAGTTTTGGAATAAGATAAACATTAGGGAGAGACAAATAAGGTGTAACAACATAACCAAAACCTGTTAAGGGCATATAAGTGTCATCAGCAGTCATAACATGAATAAAGAGCAAATGGGATATAAAAGTAAAAAATGAAGAATCTAGAGACATGATGTGAAGCACCAAAATCCAAGACCCGGTCAGAATGTAACATACTTAAGGAACTATGAGGCAATTGACCTACGAAAGAAAACACGAACAATGTTTATGATTGTAATGAAAGAAACTTTTGAAATTGCTCGGTCAAAATACTAGGATCGGTGATAGAGCCTAGTGAAACTATTGCTCCAGTATAATGATGTGGTGGTTTATAACCCTAAGGTGGTCTATGAGAATTAGATTGTGACTGGCTGTCAGGCTTTCAAGCTTGATTCTACTGTCTCAACTTGAGATACTAAGCCTTCCAATAACACTTATGCTTATAGAAACTACACTCGTAGAAGAAAACCCTTGTATAAGGCTTATTTTACTGATTAAAAAATGGCTTAGAGGGTATTGCTAGTATAGAAGGATTCAAAGTAGAAAGAATTTCATTTTCAAAATAAGACTGAAGAAATATTTTTTTAGCCAATAACTCACTAACAACAGAGTCAACCGAAGACAATGAAGAATGATGCAAAATTAAACCTCTAAGTCCTTCAAAATCACTACGAAGTGTCGTTAAAAATGTATCAAACGTTGTTGCTTTCTACCATCAATATAGGCTATGCATGCCTTTTATTTTGTCAATTCTATCGATTCTGTAAGAGCCAATTGATCCAAAAAATTTGTCATAGTAGAATAAAACTCTTGAATACTCATATTCTTCTGATGAAGAGCTCGTATGTTATTCTCTAATTGATACTGCTTTGCAAAACTTGATTGCATGAATAACCTTTGCAGATGATCCCAAAGCTCCTTTGTTGTTTCATACTTCGCCAACTGCATATCTATAGAATGCTCAACAAAATTGTTAATCCAAGTAATAATCTTTGTATTGTTTGCTTCTCATGCATCTATCAAAGCAACATACCCCTCATCAATATTCTTAGGTATCACATAAGTTCCACTAACATATTCCCACATCTTTTTATCCTTAAGAAAATTTCTCATTACATAACTCCAATACGAATAGTTCTTTCCATCCAACCTCACACTCATAGACTGATGTGAATAATCTCTTTCAGTAGCCATAATCAACAAACAAAGAAAAACCAGAACACAAAAAAAGCAAAGAACAAAATACCACATTGAAAAAATTGATCAAATATCACAAAAACTAAACAAATATCTTCTCGAAGTTAAACGATTACTCCAAAGAAAATTGCAGAAACAGAACGCAAATACCAAATTGCAGAAATTGAAAGGAAAAACAAATACAAAATTTGCATAAACAAAACACGAATACCAAATTACAAAGACTAAAGGGAAGATGAAATACCAGATAGCTGCAGAAACTAAACAAATATCACTCAAAAAAATGATATTAAGCCTAATTCTTATAACAAAGTTGGATCCGCAAAAGCTATATTTGAGATTAAGCTTCGTTCTATAAAATAATGCTCTGATATCATGTTAAACAATCCAAATCAAACAAAGAAAAATACGAACATAAGAGATGAGAAGGCTAGGGTTCCATAGATCATTTTATTTTGAAGCTCATGTTTTAACCTAAATACGAAAAGATTATATATAGATTAAGCTAAAAGTATTATTCTACTCTTCATTAATAAAACAAAATAAATATATTTCTTAACAATAACGAGTGACCAAGTTGCGAGTATTTTGTGAAACCGAAGGCTCATGTTGAGTAGATAGATGGTGCAGTGGAGCAATCAACAACAAGAGAAGATTCAACTGGCAAAGCTGGTGGTCTATTGTCTGATCCTATAAAATTGAGACTTGGAGGCAAGGAACTTTGTGAGTTAGCATTGGTGAAAGTAGGAGATACATTAATAGTTTCCTCATTTAAACAAATGGTTAGAATTTGAAGAGAAATGGTAGATGAAATAGGTGTAAGTGAAAAAGATAGCTGGGCAGATTTATACGAGAAATTGGTTTCATAAAAAATAACATGACATGACACATAAATTTTCCTTGTTGAAGCATCTAAACACTTGTATCCATGATGATTTATATCCAATAAAGATGCAGGATTTAGATCTAAAATTCAATTTATAGTTATTAAAATGGCGTAGGTTGCGCTAGCAGGCACAACCAAATGCCTGAAGAAAATGATAGTCAAGTTTCCTTTTATAAACAACCTCAAAATGAGATTTGTTTTGTAAAGTTGGTGGTGGTAGACGATTAATTAAATAGACAGCAGTAAGAAAGACATTGTCCTTGCAGTTACAGTAGTGACTAAAGAGTCATAATTATGGCCACGACTAGCAAGCATGTAAGTAATGACATCATTATAAGATAAGGGTTAGCCTATAATTGCCAATTCATCAGTAATAGTCTTGACACTAAAGAAGTAATCAGTAGCTGTTTGTGAACCATTGTGTATATTGGAAAGTTGAGATCAAAGATGCAAAACACAAGCTTTGGATTGGGAGGTAAAGGTCTGTTCAATAACATGCCAGACATCATGGGAAGTTTGTTAAGAGGCGATCTGGGCTTTGGGTTCAGTTAGACTGGACAATATGGCACTTAAAAGGAGAGCATCTTGACAAACCCATTGATTGTAGGTAGGATTGAAAGGTGAAGAAACTGAGTTAGTGGTTGAGGTTGGGGCAGAAAGAGTAACAACAGTTTTGGGGAAAGTTCTATCAAAATAACAAAATAAGTCAAGACCAAGCAGATAAGGGACAATCTAAGTTTTCCATGTAGTGTAATTGTCTTTAGTTAATTTGTGTATGTTTATAGTAATAAAAGTGGGAAGAGTAGTAGAATTTGAAGAGTTGGAAGATGCCATGTCAGATGTTGGTTTATTGGTTTGGCTCTGATATCATGCAGAATGTAATGTAGTTCATGTAAAATATGTGTTTTTCAAATCAGTTAATATTAAATTTTTTAAAATGTAAAAAAATATTAAGAATATAAAAAATATTTTACTAGTGTTATTAAATTTCATCAAGTGAGTTTATTTTTAAAAATCCACTCAACTCTTTACCAGATCCAAGTACTATGGGTCTGACAACCATGTCTGACCTAAGTTTACTTGAATAATAACAATAACAATAACAATAACAATAATTATATTAATAATAATAATAATAACAACAACAAATATGTCAGATCCAAAGTGCTTAAGTCTGGCAAATCATAACAAACCCAATGTGCTTGGGTCTGTCAACCATGCGTGACCCAAGTTTACCTAGGTTTGTCAACATGTCAGACCCACGTTTACTTCAATAATCATAATACTAATAATAGTAATAGTAATAGTATAGTAATAGTTGATAGTAATTGTGATTGTGATATCAATAATAATAATAATACAACAACAACAACAACGACAATAACAATAATAACAACCATGCTAGAACCAAGCACCTTGGATCTTGCAAACCACATCAAACCCAAGATTTTTGGATCTGGCAACCATGCCTGACCCAAGGTTAGTTGGGTGTGGCAATATGTCAGACCCACGTTACTTGGGTCTGGCAACATGCCTGACCCAAATTTACTTGAATAATAATAATAATAATAATAATAATATGAATAAGAATAATCATACAAATAATAATAATAACAACAACAACAACAACCATGTGGGACTCAAGATGTTTAGGTCTGGCAACATGTTAGATTTAAGTTTACTTGAATAATAATAATAATAACAACAACAACAACAACAATAATAGTTGATAGTAATTGTGATTCTGATATCAACAACAACAACAACAACAACAACAACAATAATAATCATGCCAAATCTAAGTTTATTTGAATAACAACAACAACAACAATAATAATCATGTCAAATCCAAGTTTATTTGAATAACAACAACAACAACAACAATAACAATAAGCATGTCAGACCCACGTTACTTAGGTCAGACAAACATGCCTGAGTCAAGTAGCAGTAGTATAGTAATAATTGATACTGATTTGTGATTGTGATAATAATAATAATAACAATAAAAAAAAATTTAATCATAATCATACTAACAACAACAACAACAATAATAATCATGCTAGACGCAAACGCCTTAGGTGTTGTAGGCATGCCAGACCTAAGGTACTTGGTTATGGCAAACATGCCTGATTTGACAAATAACAGATAAAAAAACAATTAAGCACTTTAGTTGTGGGGAGAGAGAAAAGTAAGAAAAAACACAAACAATCGATCACCAGCGGCAATCCAACTATCATCTATGTACACGCACCACACCATATGGAAGAGGGCATGGCTGCATATCTAGTGAGATGGTAGATTGCTAGATTTGGCCACCGAAAAGTATCACACGTGCCTCCTTAATACCGCTGGCGCCACCCATTCGCTGGGGAAGAAAATGAAAGCCAAATAAACGTCTCGTAAAAGGATAAGATGAGAAATTAAAAGTAAAACTACTATTACAATCCACAGTAAAATATCTCTTGATCTATAATGATTTCTCACACCATTTAGTTTTTGTTATAACAAGAGAAGAGAATTATCTTGTTGCTCTTGTTTTTTATGTCTTTCAAGTGTAACATGTATAAAGTATTTAAAGACAAGAGATGCCTTGAGATGTGCTTGTTGGTTACATATTTAAATTTGAAAAGATCTAAACATAGCTAACTTAGACTCCTAGATTGATAAGTCTCCTGATTTCTTTGCTCCTGATTCTTTGCCTTATTATTCTGGATGTGGATGATTGTTAGGCAACTCGGGTTAATATGCTAACCTCGTGACCCTAGACACAGGATTGTAATAGCCACATAGAAAGAAAGTGAAACAAGAAACACAAAAATCAATTTCAAATAAATCAAATGTTAAAGGAAAAAAATAAAAAATAAATCAATTTAAAAAAATTGACCAAAGCAACTGGTGTTAACCATAAAAAACCATGACCCTGTTATGGTCTTGATATTAACCTCATATAAAGCAAACCTAGAAAATAACATAAAATAATTCTTAATCAACAAAATTTTAAGGGATAAAATTAAAAAAATTAATAAAAAAAACCAAAACAAAAAAATAGTAATAAAAAGAATGGGGACAAGATCTAATCTAAAAATAATTTAAAATCAAATGTTGATGAATCAAATTGAAAATAAAATTTAATAAGAAAAAAATAAATAGCAGTTAAAATAATGATGATTGAATTTGATATATAGATTAAATGGAACCAAATAATGATGAGAAAAATTAAAGAAAAAATCAATCAAAAAATTTAAAATACAAAACAAATAGAAATCAAAAGAATGAGAATCAAATTGGATTAAAAAAAAAAGACACCATTATATTTTGAAAAGGAGAAGAGAGAGAAAAGAAGTAGGAAAAGAAAAAAGTATACTAAAGCTCAATCACTGCTCCTCTATGTACATGCGTGGAACTAAAAGGATGCTCATGGTGAAATGCTTCTAACGATGTCCTAAAAGATGGTGTTTTCAGCATGGGATGGTGACACAAGCACCACTTTGAAAGCCGTGGATGACGTCCATTCATTGGCGTGTTTTGTGTATACATCAATAACTTTTTTTTAAAAAAATAATATTCATGATTGTTAAAAGACTAAATCACCACAAGACAACATGTTAATCACTAATTTTTTTTTAAATGCAGAAAAACCCCTAGATGCAAGCTTGACAAATTTTGCTTATAAGGGCAATATAATCTTAACACTATACTGTAAAAATATAAAAAGATCGAATGGCTCTTCATCAGCCTTTTAACAATTTTGTTTATAAGGATAAGTCTTTGCATTGTGTATTTAAAAAATAAAAAGATGGAACGGTCCCTATCAGTGTTATTATGACTAATTGCTCATATGAAAAAGACCAAATTACTCTTAATACTAAGCCTTTTTTTTTGGAAAGGAAAATTGGTAACTAAACTTTTCTTGTTCACATTGCATTATGTCTAAGTATAGAATTCACAACCCCAATAATATTTTTTATTTGTAATGTTTCTTACATCCATAATAAGTTAAATATAAAGAGTTTTTTTTTCACTTAGCATAAACTAGCCTAATTCTTGCGTGCTAAAGTAGAAAAATTTTTTAAACTAACTTTTTTTATTTAACTACATGATAATAAGAATTTATATTTTACATAATTTCAACAAACTTGTTGAGTATTTATTTTGTCAACAATAAATATTCATTAGAACTCAAATAATATAAATTTTGAGAAAAAATATATTTCTCTTATTGAAATTCCTTTTTTATTAATGTTTTTGCTATTTTGATGGAACAATGATTTTTTATTAATAAAAATTATAGAAATTAAAATAAATATTTGTCAAAATTCAAATGATTTAAATTAAGTAACTAGAAAAAAAACTTTTTTAGCCAAAGCTTCATTTTTCTTATTTGTCAATTTCTTTTTAATTTTAGAGAACATAATTCTTTTCATGAAAAAGGATGTTTATCTAGGTAATATAAAAAAATTGTTTGTGTTATGGATGTACTATTTAATATCATGAATGTAGGAAACAAAAAGTTGTTGCTTATGCTTAATAAAATAAATTACAAAAATAAATGGAATGATAAAGCTGGAAGTTAAAATTCCTAATAAAAAAAGATAAATGCAAGAACAAAATGAATAGTGAGTTGGATAGGGTAGACGTTGTACTGGTCATTACTGAAAAATATTGGTGATCGCATTAACAATTGTATACTCGCACTAACAATTGTATATAGTGGCATGTGTTGAAAAAATTATTTAATAAACTTGAAAAAAAATTAAATATTAATAAATTATTTTATAACTTATTTTTTATAACATAGTCAAATATTAAAAATTATTTTTCAATTTATTTTTTATAACACTATATAACATAAAAAAATAATATATTTTTCAGAAATTTATTTTATATGAAAATTACTTTTCAAAAATAAATTACTTTCTAGTAAAGAAACAGTTCCTAAAAATCTAAAATACTAAGTTTATTAGCAAAAGTAGCTAGTTGATCAACCCTTTGCTCTACCACCTGGCTTGGTACGTCCGTGTGTATATACATACATACATACATACATACATAGACACACACACGTATAAAAGGCTTAAATTATGCTCATGAAACGCAATTGTTACTTGTTAGCATGTCATATCAACACATATACAAGTGATTTTTTTAGGTATCGAAACCACTAAAAGGGAAATTCTTTTTGCCCGCTGCTTTAATTTGTTGAAAACAACTTCTCCATCCCATATTGTTTGTTAATGTAGGTGCTACCTCTTTTATGAAGATCGGAACATAACATTAACCTAAATTTGAGAAGCAAATAGTAATTAAACAAACAAAAGAAGATCAAGGGGAATCCTCTTTTATTAATTATGAGTCACTACACCCCCCCTCCTTTGGGCAGACTACATCCACAAAAACTTCTAATAAATATTTAATTCCACGATGTTTTTATGATAGATAACAAATATGAAACTAAGAGATAGCGAATATGAAACTAAGAGATTTGTTCTTTATATAGTTGCTAATATGATAGTCACTAGAGATTTACATGGTCGTTAACTTCAGATAAGTGAGATTAGTTGAGGTACATATAAATTGACCGAATATCTATATTAATAAAATAATAATAATAATAATTTTTAATCAATTGCGGTCCCCAAACAATTCTGTATTTTTAATTTGGAGCAGGAGTTCAGGTCAGCATGACCCCTTTAACGAGTTTGACCTGCCCTTGAATTTGGCGTCGTTGGACAACTATTATTATTGATCAGATCAAAGAACAGTGTATATTTTAATTTGCTGCATTGAAGGCCGAAAGATTAAGATCAATTAAATAGTAAAATGAAATATTTATTTCTCATTTATCGTATTTATGAAAATATTACTATTTTTTTTTAAATTCTATGAAATAGCAATATACATTCCACCACCAAGGCTCTCACAGTAGGAGGACGCGTGTCTAAGGACTGAATTTATGGAAAGCCTGTGAAACCAATTGTCAGTGTATCTTTTTCAAAGGCAGCACAGTGATCATAGTATAAATACCCGCGCACATCTCACGCTTAAGCAGGCTAATTAACTGATCCAAGTCATGTCATAATCACTCTTTCACAAATTCATTAAAATCTTTTTAGAGTGCCTCTTATCACACTTCATTTTCACACCCTCTGTGTGTGTG
>Ga0325414_1000711_pt1 | contig 28995 bp, 17 predicted proteins | sample PopdelMetagenome_8_FD_206183 | JGI IMG/M metagenome (GOLD analysis project Ga0325414, IMG submission 206183) | Populus deltoides microbial communities from Bellville, Georgia, United States - Leaf-PdKOR-R3 | ecosystem: Host-associated > Plants > Phyllosphere > Phylloplane/Leaf | place: USA... | reverse complement strand
ATATCACAAACACGTCCGCTGAGTTAACGTATCTGCCCATAACCTGGCTTCTTTCCCTTACCAACCCGTTGTTTCTTTCCTTCACGTCTCGTATTGCCATCTCCTTCAAAAATTATCATCATAAATCCTTTAAGCAAATTAGTCTAAAAAATGGCAGGATGGCCAGCATCAAACAACCAGAAGATGAATTCTAGAGCTTTGAAAGGGAATGATTTGTTGTTGGGCCCCTTGCTTTCTCCAAGTTCTGGTTTTGACTTGATACAGAATTGTGACCTACCTCCTCCGTTGAAGGTCTTTTCTGGGTCAGATAAGACTGTCATATCATCAATGAATAGGGCTTTTAGCATGATTGGAAGGGAACATGATCATGATGATTTCGATGTGTATAGAGGTTGTGGTGGTGAGAATTATGAGAAGTTGGAGGTTTTGAAGGCATTAAGGTTGTCACAAACAAGAGCAAGGGATGCAGAGAGGAAGGCTGCAAGTTTGATCAAGGAGAGGGATTGTGTTGCCAATGCTTTGTTCCACGATTCCTTTCAGTTATTTGCTTATCGCCAATGGGTGCGGTTGCTTGAGTTTCAAGTTTTGAAGGCAGAAGAACAATGGCAACAGCAAGAAAAGAAATTGTGTTGTGCTTGTGGTAGATCAAAGGAGGTGAAAGACCAGTTTGAAGAAGAAGAGGGTTCAGACGATGGGAGCAGGGAGTATTGGATAAATGTGGCTTCGAAATTTTTTCTGGGCTTTGTTGGCTTCGGACTCGCATTTGGTTGCTGTTATTTGTTATGATCTTCCTGCTCACCTTCTTACACTTTTGTGATGACTGGACCAACGTTCTAATAAGGAACAGAGCATGAACAAGAAGGTCCACTACAGCGAAGGTTAACATAAGTAGCAGCAGCAGTAAGCACTATTGGACACAAAACAGGAGGAGAAAGCAAGAACTATAGGAATTAATTTTGAAGTCATGTCATGTCTTTTTAGTTCTTCTAGATGCATATGTATAAGTATTAATTAATGATATGATTATCTTATTAACTATCTAGAATTATCCATAAACTGTATTAAAAGAGTTGGAGTCCAAGTCCAAGCTTACGGAACTTCCTCTCTTAGAAAAGTAATATTATACGAATTAAATATGTTTCCACCATGCTTCCCTTCCTTCTTGCTCCTCTAATTCTTCCCAACAAGAGCTGCGAACTGACAAGTGACAAGCCTCACACAGTAGCTAAAAGCATGGGCTCAGGGACGCCAAGCAATTAAGACATTTTTGAAAAGCAAGTGATGTGTACATAGATATATTCAGGATGCAGCATGAGCTAATTTCTTTCCAAATCACACAACATAGCGCGAACTGTTAATAAATTGCAGCAGTAGATCACCAACTACGAGAGGACACAGTGGGATATATAAAGAAAATTTGTAGGCTATACTGGAAACAATCCTACTTGTTAGTTTACGCATTCCTATTTCCTGTATATACAGTGAAGTATTTACAGGGACAAACAATACAAGACTGGAGAAGGAAGTGGTTAAAAATGAAGTAATGCCCACGTGCACAGACCTCAGATGGACATTGCATTCCTCACGGTTACTAAAAAAAACTATGAACGGACCCAGCAAACATGCCGGCCACACTTACACTCGACATGGTTGTAACCTTCCAGTTTCTCAATTGTATATCCACAGACAGGGCAGCTTTTCGCGTTCTGTTTTCCTCTGCACGATAAAAATGGTGCTCTGAACGTAGACACCATCGTCCTGTTGAAACAGGCCTGACTCTTCTTTACGATGCCTCCCTTGCTCCCTCATGCTGGCCGCATGCATTTGCAACTGCCTCCTACCTTATTAATAGACAACCTACACCACTGTTTCAAAACAAAACCCATGTTGAAGTCCTCTTTGATCAAAAACCTAATTACCTGAAACTAAAAAAATCTGGGTGTTTGTGTTGCTTTCTAACACGATCCTATTACTTATTAGATAAAATTTACTTGAAATTAAATTTTTTATATGTTTTTAAATTGTTTTAATGTATTAATGTGAAAAATAATTTTTAAAAATAAAAAATTATTATTTTTAAATATTTTTAAATAAAAAATATTTTAAAAAACACTACTTACAGTATTACATTACCGTGAGTTAAAAGCACCTTGGTCCCCAACCGACCAGAAGCGGCTATTGACATAGTTTTTAAACCCGCGGTCCAAGACCCGGGTTCCGGGTTTTGACCAGGTCACCAGGTTTTGACTAGGTCACCGAGTCGGCCGGGTCAATCCCTATTTTAAAAAAATTCAAAACTGCGTCGTTTTAGTAAAAAAAAAAAAAAACAAAAATCAATGGGTTGCAACCGGGTTTTTAACAGGGATTTGCCAGGTCAACCCGCCGGGTCATGACTTTTCCTATTTTTTTATCAACCTGGCTCAGTTCCAGCCCCGAGTCGGCCGGGTCCCGGGTCAACCCGCCAGGTCGAACCAGGTTTCAAAACTATGACTACTGGCATGTGAAAAGTCCTTTGCAAGTGTCGGTTGGACTTGGGTTTCTAGGTGGATGACCCATAGTTTTGAAACCCGGCCCAACCCGGTAGGTCAACCCGGGACCAGCTGACCCAAGGCTGGAATCGAGCCGGGTTTAAGAAAAAATAGAGAAATTCAAAACCCAGGGTAACCCGACTGACCCGGCAGGTTGACTCGGCGACCCGGCAAGAGTTGGTTAAAAACTCAATTACAACCTATTGATTTTTATTTTTTTACTAAAACAACATTGTTTTGATTTTTTAAAAAAAATCAGAATTGACTCAAGTAACCCGATGACTTAATCAAAACCCAAAACTCAAATCTTGAACCGAAACAAGTTTAAAAACATTGGATGACCACTTGATTGCAGTAACGATGCATCAAAATAATAATTTTATTTGATTTTTTAAAATTTAGTATTGTATAGATTACTTTTCAAAATATTTTTTTAAAAAAATATATCAAAATAATATTTTTATTTTATTTTTTAAAATTAATTATTTAATTCAACATATCAAAATGATTTAGATACATTAAAAAAATAATTTAAAAAAATATTATTTTTTAAAATACAAAAACAAATAGCAAAATCTTCTAAATTAAAGGTTTTATTTTCTTATAAGAAAAAGGTTGGTGCTCAAAGAAACAGCCTATGGTATGCTAGTGTCTTGACCTTTGCGCCAAGCGGTAGTGGCCTGATTCTTTTCCATGTTTCTTTTCTTCTCTTCAAAAGAAGCCATTGCATTTACCTTTAATTCCTTTCCTTTCCTTTTGCATCCAATCAGAGCCCACACCACATCCTTCTTTAGCGAGAGCAGACCAAGCCTTTTCTCTTCTTATAAGATATGAGGGCTGCGATTCAAACTAAAAACAGCATTCCCTGTTCTCACCATGAAATGCTAAGTAATTGCATATATCAGAATTGAGTTTTACCTTTTCTAGGCATGTGGGGTCGATGCCCTTTAAGTTTTTGAATGAATAGACCTGTAGTTCCTGAGCAATCATACTAAAACTGATTCAGGTTGAAGTCTATGCTTGAGCAATCCATTGCAAATGAGGCCATTTGTTCTTCGTGAAACTTTTATTTTATATAATTTCTCGTTGAACAGTTCAAGGTAGATAGAGCCTCAAATGGAACTTGATTCTGTGTTTATTACAATAATATGAAATAAAACTGCATCCTCTTACTTCACCACAAGGAAAAAAATCATTCGAGAATTATTTACATTCTAAAACAACGGAATACAGGTAAATAATGCGAGGGCAGCAAAGAATGGTCTTTCATGAGAAAAAGATTTTGGATCTTGCGGTTTATTTCGCTCTGCTCCCTTGAACAGACCTGAAGGAAACACTCATGCCTTGGATGCACCATCAGATGGGCTGCCACTGGTTGAATTGTTGTTTTTGCTGATAGGACCATTTACATGGCCATTAATATCCCAACCATATACATGCCCCATTTTTTCTCGCTTAGTTTCCAGATATCTCTTGTTCTCCCTGGTTATTGGTGTCAACAGGGGGACCCTGCCTGCAACTGCCAAACCATAGCCTTTGAGCCCAACATATTTTGCTGGATTATTTGTCATCAGTTTCATTGTACGAACACCCAGATCTCTTAGTATCTGCAATAAATTAGACCACTCATTTCAGCTCCCTAAAATGAGGAATTAATGCCATGACAATTAGATAGAGGAAGGAATGCTAAAAATAACAGAACTCTCATAAGTGCACAATTTAGTTTCAACTAGATCATCTTATACATGAGAGAAATTTGAGTAAAGAAGCTTTATAATCGCACAAATGCAGTACAAATCTCAAATATCCTTGACTAGCAAAATTCCTTAATCTTCTGGATTACCAATAAAAGAAACTCAGGTCATTCAATTCATGGTATGAAGATTTTGTTCTGATCATCCAATAAATAATGTCTGGGAATCAAAGCTAGCCAAATAATATGGTGAGAATAACTCAGAAACTAACAACGTCCACTAAATTAGAATTAGAATGAGAAAGGGCAATTTTCCAGTCAAATCACCTATGAAAAAAATCACAATTCTTGAATCTTAGAGGCTTGTGTGCCCTATATTTTGTTTAACTATGTGGTTGAGAAAAGAGATAAACAAGGCTAGGACTAGACATAGCAGAGGAAATCAGAATAAATTATCGAAGTATTAAAAAAAAAAATAGTACCTGTGCGCCAATGCCATATTCTCGAGAATCAACAGGTAAACCAAGCTCCTCATTGGCTTCAACTGTGTCTCGCCCATCATCTTGTAGGTTGTAAGCACGGAGCTTGTGACCCAAGCCAATTCCTCTACCTTCATGTCCACGAAGATACACCAGAACACCCTTGCCAGCTGCCTCAATTTGCTTCATTGCAAGCGCTAGCTGCTTCCCACAATCACATCTAGCTGATCCAAAAATGTCACCAGTGAGGCACTCGGAATGTACCCGCACAAGAATATCTTTCCCATCCCCAATTTCACCCTGTGCATATCAGCATGTCATTATTACTCATGGTACTAGGATATTCTCCACCTCCACCAAAAGAGCGAAAAATATTGAAGAAAATAAACATTGTTTGTCAATAGTTTGTCAAATAGTAGATAGTTTTACTTCAATATGATGACAATAAAGGTGACATCAATTTCTTGCAAGCTTTCACCTCTAAAGGGAACAAACGATACTGGTGTGAACAGCCAAAGATAATATTCTAATATCATGCAGTTACAATTTGAAAATAGGCTCTTTATTTTTTGGATATTCCATCAGCAAGAAATTTGATTTCAAATTGAAAGGAGATATTCATCAACAGGAACACTAAATAATTTCATTAACCATGCCCTCTATACAGTGGACATGCTGCATACTTCTTAGAGGCTGAAGCTTGGTTGAGTTAAGATGAAGCATTGCATGAAATACAGTCCAAGTCAACAACAACGTATATAAAACAAATATATCAGACAGTATAAAAGACAACTACCTGCCTATTCCCTCCCCACCCCCACAAAGGATAAAAAGCTTTTCTAATCCTCCTGTGACAATTGAATTTTAGTTGACAACTGTGTAAGAACTTGAAGAGATCTACAAAGTTGAGTCAGTTGATACGATGAAAATTGCATACTATAAAATTACTACTGCTATAGGAACAATACCATTGAATCACTAACAGACAATTTGATATTAGTGTTGCACAAAATGCAAAAAAGAGAGATTCATAGGTGACTGCTAATTTTGATGAAATAACTTACTTTAACCATTGCAATATGCTCGATCCCATCCAGCAATGACCTATAACAGTAGGCTTTGAATGGCCCCCACATTGTGGGTATTGGAGCAGCAGCAGCCAGCTCCACCAATCTATCCCTTTTCCTCCTATATCTGTCAATTAAAAATATAAATATCATCAGAAGAATTGCTGCTTTCTTAATGACAGGGCTCTAAAGAACTATGTCATGCCCAAGATCAATTACCATATGGAACAAATTACAACAGTTTTGGAAGGACGTTGGTTGTTCTGAAGATATATAAATTCACAAAGTTCACATATTGAGGCAAATGCACCATCAATGCTAGTAACTGATATTTAGATATGTGGAGGAAAGTTTGATAACAAATAGAACAAGTAAAAGTATTTATTTAAACCTCTGGAGAGAGAGGATGATTGTTCTGAAATATGGATTCACAAAGTTCAGATGTAGAGAACATGGCACCATCAATGCTATTCACTGATTTTTAGTAAAGTGGAGCAAAAATTGACAACTAATAGAAGAGGTAAAAGAATTATCAACTTTGTGGAGACAAACCTGATTAGATCAGCAATTGAAATGATTTTTAAGTTTTCTGCTTGTGCAAATTGACGAAGCCTTGGTAATCTTGCCATAGAGCCATCATCATCCACTATTTCGCATAAAACAGCAACAGGCTCCAACCCAGCCAGCATTGTAAGATCAACTGAGGCTTCCGTGTGTCCAGCTCTTTTTAGAACACCACCCTCCCTGTACTTGAGTGGGAAAATATGGCCTGGGCGATTGAAATCTTCAGGCATTGAATCTTTGGAGGCAAGAGCCAGTACAGTTATTGCCCTATCACGAGCTGAGACACCTGTTGTTGTGCCACATTTTGCATCCTAGAATTAAAGAACATACAATGTTTGACATTAAGTTGAAACTGGTTGCAGAAGCTAAATATTAATTGATATAACAAAGATTATGCTAGTTACAGAGAAAGCAATTAGCAGGTATAGCCAAGGTTACTCAATTGATTGAGCCTGATAGCTTGGATGATAAACTATCTTAGCATCATATAAGAGAGCTGGAACACCACATTGATGACTTAGATGTTCCCTAAAAGTTGAATGCCACAGCAAAGAAAGAAAAGTAAAAAGCTAGTGGCACAAGCAACGTGATGGCAAAATTTTCAGGCTACTAAAAGCTGTAACTTCAGCGAAACTGCTTCACCGCAGAAGATTTTAAAGCACAGAATGCAGATAGCTAGTAAATATAGAAACTTCAATTGAAAAATTCAATATTTGGGGGAAGATGTGGTAAGCCTACCCACAGACAAAAAAGGGTATCTTATGCAGACCCTACCTTATTTGTCTCTTACTTAGGTTTTTCTCCTTCACCAGTTGACCTTGTTAGCCCAGGTGCTTTTTCTTCATTTGATATTTATGCACTGTGTTTAGTTTGAAGAGGATGATTCCAGTAAATAAGCATTGCAAGTAATTTACAACTATGACCCCACCATAATCAAAATGTTTCAACTCCCACTACCCACTACACCATACCCGCACAAAGCTACTGCTCAATAGTTGTAATGGTGCACATTTAGCAAATAAAACCTTTTGACTATTGAAATAAAAATTGCACCAACTTCTTTTGTCAAAAAATAATTAAGAATATTGACTTTAACCTACAACGAGGTTAAGAATATATAACCAACCAACTATCATATAGCAATAGTTATGGGCACTAAACAACTTCTTCAAGTTTTTTATCAATACTACATACATTTCTCCTATAAAAATTGGCAATCAGGAAAAATCTCAGAAATTTTGGCCACATACAAAGGAAAGTACCACTGTGGATACTGTTAATTAACATAAATCAAAATATACAGCCTGCTATTTAACTTCACACATTTCCATCACCTGTAAAGTACGTGGATACAAATGAAAAAAAGGAAAATAGAAAGAAGGGAGAAGGGGAAGTTGTCTTCAAGATTATTCTCTATCAAAAGTCCATAGGTAGTTAATGTTTCCCCTGCTAAATGTTAATGATTTATTACATATGAAAACCACCAACACTTATTCTCAAAGAAAAAAGATTTCTTGTTCAATGAAAAAACCGATAACACAAAATAGGGCTCAGAGAGGAAATTTCTCCTCTAAATACAATATAGCCATCCCATAACCCCTACAAAGTCAAGCCATTTGCTCATCCATGACCCTCCACTTTCTTTGCCGAATATAAACTTATATTCTAAGTCAAAATTCCATCAAGACTAAGCTGAACAAGTATAGCTGGTGAAGAGAAAAAAAGAAGCATGAGTTTATGCTACTGTATATGCCTTTATTTTCTACATCAGTTGTCCCCCATGCTTTTTATTATTTATCTGGTCATGCATTTATTTATTGAACTGTAATGAATTGTCATTTCCAATCCCAATTATGTTATCTTGATCATTTGTATTATTATCATGCAATAGTCATGCTAAGCTCATTTTATTATTTAACTTTTTTATGAATTGGGAAACAATAGCTCAAAGTAAGGAAACAATTAGAGTATGCTTAGTTGGAGCTAGTCATGATATACATGATCAATTTCTTCATTTATGGGATTAATTATGAATTATTACATTATCCATAAATTAATTCATTCATGTATGCCACCTGCTTGACCTTTCTTAGCCTAAACATATCCCATGTTTTCTCTTGGTCACATGATCACATTTCTTCACCATTCCATAACATAATTTGTAAATTAATCAGTCGGTATCACACTTTTGGTCGATAGCGACTAAACTCTCACAATAAATCCACCACTCCCCAAAACCCAAGTCTCCTTACTAATTCTAACTGCAGTCTATCTCTTTCACCACTCAATTTACCAAGTTCTTTCCATGAAACAGACTGACAATCAAGAAGTATCACACCAACATTTACCCTGTAGTAATACACCAGTCATCTAGCATTTCCTATCAAGGGAGAATTATTACCACCATTACCTTTGCCTTAATATAAGGACAATCTACCATACACAATCCATTTCCTACTTCCTTCCCAACTCAGTGGCCACATATATATCATCCCACTAAGATTTCCTTTTCAGCTTGTAATACCACTCTAATTCTTCTTTAATCTTTGGTATTACTAATACGCAATACTACCCACCACATCCAATTCTAAAGAACTCTAACCTACAAAATGCTAAAGAAAACTTTCATTTAACTATACATCAAACGCTTACAACTGAACTTTAATCATTACAAGTAATTTATTCCTACCAGAGGGAAAGAAATCTACACGTTACCACCACTCCAATACCTAACCGCATTGTGTTCATTTACATAGTACCCTTCAAAAGAAATCTTAAATCACTTTGCACAATCAACAGCTGAAAATCCAAGAAGACATTTGCTAGAAATATAACATGACCAGGAAAGCCCATGGGCATTGATTACCATGACAATTGCTGCCAAAGTGCTCATCAAAACATTTTACATGGTGGAAGACATTCCTAGGACTTCAAGGTTTATATATTTCAAGGGAGAAAGCAAGCCACAGGACGCACACCTATGATTCTAAAATTGAAATCAATCTATACATCATAGGTGATAAAAATGAAGAGAGACAATGAACTAGTTATGTACTTAAACATTAAGGGGAAACAAAGAGGAAATAGAGTGATGTGCCATCAAAAATGTTAATTACAAAACGGAAACACTTTACAGCTGCACTTTAAAATCAAACTAAGATAAAGGTTTCTTGAAAAGATCTAGCTGTTTCATATGAAAACAGGCAGACCATATCCATTAGATAATATAAATAGAAAAGTTAGTAACGTACCACTGATACAGTGAATGCAGTGCACAGTTTTTCCTCATTTTCCTTATGAGTTACCATTAACGGAAGCTCCAACCTATCTAAATCTTCTGCTTTCATGCTCACACACACTATACCAGTCCCATGCTTGACAATAAATGCCATAGCTTCTGGTGTAGCCTTTGACGCTGCCAATATAAAGTCCCCCTCATTTTCTCTGTCTTCATCATCAACAACAATTACTAACTGCAAAGAATCATCACACATTAGTAACATAAAGCCTTTGAAGTAATGATGTAAGACCTTAGCATACTAGCTAGACCCCAAAAATTAAATAATAAATCAAGAGGATGAACCTTTCCTTGACGAATATCCTCAATGGCCTCTGGGATCGAAGCAAATCCTTCTGTAGGACGATCAAGGTCATATTCATCATTATCAGCAAAGAAACCACCAGTGGTGGGAGTTATTTCCGCTGATAAAGTTCCAAAACCTGTAGCATCAGGTTGTAACTCAATCGCAGGTGATTGATTCACAAACTTATCCTGGCCCGAAACTACATTATCATTGGGATAAGATAGCACATCACCCTCTCCAGATATCAAAGAGGCTCTAGCCCTACCTCTACCATCACGTTTGAAACTAAAGCACACTTTTTTACCAAGGTTACCATATCCCAGATAGGTAAGGTGCCCTATTCCCATGAATGGACACACACAATGCAGACCAGTGTAGCGACCTCTGGTGTCCAAAGAGAAACAAAGCAAGTGATTTAGTCGCACATGAATATTGATTTGACAAAAACAACTCCACAAATCACCTCAAAAAATGCAAAACTTTCACAATTAGCATTAAAATCTTCAAATTCACCAGTCACATTGTACAAATTGTTCGAGTTTTCCTTCACATGAAATATAAAAGATGAATTTCTCACCTATAAATTTCGTAACATAAAAAGAACATAAGAGAGAGTGGTTACTCACTGTAAACGAGATGAGAACAAGGAGGAACTGTAGAGATTAACAGAAACCATCTTGAAAGCTCGTTTCTTTTGCCCAACACACAGAAAGACACACAAAAAACTAACAAACCCACAAAAAGGCAAGTCCTTTAAACATCAAAAACAGATAAACAAGGCAAAAGTAAAGGAACCTAAGAAGGAAATCCTTGCAAATGCAATCAAAGTTGTTAGCTTTTTAACTCGTAATCATCATCACCACCGCCCAGAAGCAAAACCGAAAGACAATTGAAAACAGAAGATGACTAGTCGTTTCAGTTTTGTGTGGTTGAATCTAGTTTCTAGCTTACGTGGCAGTATCTGTCTGGAACTCTGGATAGGGGCACTTCACTTAAAAGACAAGTCCGTCCTTGGTAGAAGTGGACTTATAAACTACATGTCGTTCGGAGTGTTGAGGAAGGAACGCTATCTTTCTCCTAAACTGTTTTTGTTTCCGGAGACTGATTTTCAAAAACCATTTTTTAAAATTTTTTGTATTTATTTGTTATTAGAAAAGTTGATTAATAAAAAAAATTTTCAGTCAATAAAAAAGTTTGGTTTGGTTTTCAGAAAAGTATTTTCTTTTTATTTTAGGTAGAAAACATTTTCTGGAAGTTGTGAAAAATTTAGAAATATCATATTATTTGTTGGTTATATCAAATTTGGTTCTCAAACTTTTGATTGCCATATATATTTTGTTTTTAATATTTATTTTTTAATTTCATTCCTTGGAATTTAATTTTTATATTAATTTTGGTCCTTATTTTTATAATTGTTATTTTTTTTTTCCTTATCATTTTTTAATTAAAATTTTTTATCTATCAAATTTGGTCCTCATTCTTTTAATTGTTACTTATTTTATATGAAATAATTTATGTAATGTTAATTATTATTATTATTTTAATTTCTTCATCTTTCAATTTTTTTATTTTTTAGATTTGATCTCTACTATTTTAATTATTATTTATTTTATTTGAAATAATTTATGAAATTATATATTTTTTCAATTTCATTCACATTCAACTTTTTAATTTGTAAGATTTGTTTCTTATTATTTTAATAAACTTGAAAAAAATAAAACATTAATAAGTTATTTTCTAGTTTATTTTCTATGACATAACCAAACACTGGAAAGTATTTTTTAATTTATTTTCCATTACACTACTAAACATCGCAAAATAATTCACTTTGTCGGAATTTATTTTTTTAAAATTTACTTTCTAGAAAAATACTATTTTCCAGCAAACAAACAGGACTAACTTTGCCCCGGCTTCCTGGCTCCATTTTGGTCAACTTGTTTTGTTTTTTGCATTGATTTTGCTGCTAGAAATTAGTTAAGAAAGGCCAGTAATGGCAAGTTTCCTCATTTCTTGGATTTTTGAGGTTTCTTTTGAGTTCATGTCTCTGTCGTATAAATACTTACCGGAAATATTTTCTTTCTTTCTTTCTTTCCATGAGACAATGAGCATAAAAGTGAAAAAAAAGTTGATTTTGATTTACGTGGGATGTTTGAGGCTAATGATAAATGAGTTTTTCTTTGAAGTGAGTATGGAAAATAATAAATTTAATTCATGGGCATTAGAGAGTTGATTTTATTTATTATTATTAACAAAAATGTCCGGGTCAGTTTACGTATACCTTAACTAATTGTACAGACTCTAAAATTAATAACCATGTAAAACTCTAGTAGTCTAAAGTTTGTGGGATTCGAACTGGTAACCTTTAAAGAATAAACTCAAGGCCTGACCAGTTGAATTACATCTCTCAGGATTTAGAGAGTTATTTTATTTTAGTTAAGATTTATGAAATTGATTGAAAATATTGGTTTGAAATGTGGAAATTAATGGGGTTTCCATAAAATTTTGTTAAAATGATTGAAGTATTAATTTTTAGGTGTTTCTAGGAGTGCAGTAGTTATTGTTTTTTAAAATATTTTTTATTTGAAAACATATTAAAATAATATTTTTTTTATTTTTAAAAAATTATTTTTAACATCAGCACATCAAAACGATGTGAAAACATAAAAAAATAAAAATAAAAAATAAAATAACTTCTTTCAAATATTTTTAAAATACAAAAACAAATTGCACTTAAGAGATGATTGGACACAAGAATGTCAAAGTTTCATCAAGAAATGACTAACATAGAAGCATAATTTTGAAACCCGGCCCAGCCCGGCAGGTTGACCCGGGACCAGGCAGACCCGGGGCTGGAACCGAGCTGGGTTGAAAAAAATAGGAGAAGGAAAAACCCGATTGACCTGGCAGGTTGACCCGGCAAGACCCGATTAAAAACCTGGTTGCAACCCGTTGGTTTTTGTTTTTTTTTTACTAAAACAACGTCATTTGATTTAAAAAAATTGACCCGAACAACTCAATAACCCGGTTAAAACCCGGAACCCGGATCAGATCTAAAAACTACGCATAGAAGAAAAGAAATGGTTTGGGCTATGGCAGCATAGCGCACTGCGCATGCAAAGTTGCTGGTGAGAATTGAAAACGATGAACAAAGTTCACTTTGACCTCGAGTTTGAAAAGTGATAGTTTAATCCCTGGAGTTAAAAATCATATATCTAGGTTCCTAATGGTTATATCAGAGTAATGGAGAAAAATCAGACATTTTATTAAATTCTAAAAGCTCACTTTTATGCAAAATAAAAACAATCACACGGTATCTAAAAACTTACTGAAGAAGTCTCACTCTGAACTCATCCCTGCATTCATTTTTATTAATTGCTTTTTATTTTTTGACTGCTAAACTGGTTAAATAAAATTGCAGTGGAAATGAAGTTTCTAGATTGGTAAGTGAAAATATCAGCCTGGTGGTGCTTTGATTAGAGCTTCTATGGAATTGTTCATGATCAAGACTGGCTTCTGTGTGAGGACCATCCTTTTATTCCTTTAATGTTTATTTTATTTTACCCTTTTTGTTCTTTTTATGCCCCACTTTTATATTTCTAATTTTTTCTGCTTAAACTTTGGTGATTTTGAACTGTAGTGTTAAATGGAACAGGCTTGTTGTTTGTGTTCATATGTATTGGATTCTTGCTGTCACCATTATTTTTCAACTCACTTTTTGCTCCACTTTTATATTTCTAATTTGATGGATTTTAGCTCTCTAGTTGTGGGATACTTTGTTTTTTCTAACATTCAAGAAGTGTAATTTTTTTTTTTTGTGGAAGCTTCACTTGACTTATGCTTTGTTCAATGACTTTGTTTTGCATGTTATGGAAGCATTTGCCTTACACCAGTCTGACCACAAGTGTCAATTTACACCTATGATTGAAGCCAAATACTGATTCTGAGAGGGAAAGAAGTGGAGAGTGTATCTTTGTTACTTTTTGACTCTCGGAGGCAGTCCTCCACCAGGGGTTCCTGAGATCATTGAAAATTGACGGTGAATTGAGTTAGGTTTGATGGGATAGTGGGAACATGTGGAAATCAAGTGTATTTCGAGTTTTAATTTTCCAAAATTTATCCATTTTTATAGCAAAAGGTGCATGTGTATTGTACAGATGATGAGCTGATTGATGCATACATTTTGATGAATAATACTCTATTCAATTTGAACAATAATTTCAGCTCTATGTAACCGTTTCTGTGCCATCACCATCACTGCCTGTCATTGCTGTTTGGTGTCGTATAATTGGATTCTTCTGCTTCACTATGCCACTTACCATTCTATCAGGTGATTCATTAGTGTATTCTCTTGCAGATGATATGGTAACTGTTTTGGAGTCAGAGAAGCGAGCCTGGGAGAGCTCCCCTGAAGCTCAGGCAATCAGAGAAGCTCTAAACCCTTGGAGAAACCATGATACAGAACAGAGAAAAAATGCCTAATCTTCATGGCCCAGTCTTGTGGCTTATTCTTGTGCGGGGTTCGTTTTCTTGATGATTCATGCTGGGGCCTTACATTTTCCATATAAAACAGTGTAACTGCTAAATGAAGCTGACAGCATTAAGAACTTAGAAAGGTCTGCCTGCATGTCTAGGTTTAGACAACAGTTTAAGAATTAGTTTGGCTGCTAGATTTTTGCTCCTACATAGTGGCCAGATTTATTTATTGTGGGACAATTCTTGTAGCCCTCAAACTTAATTGGAAATCGTGAGATATCTTTGCATTTATTTTAGTAACAACATCGAAAACTGGTCATAAGAAACAAAAACCTGCTGCAAGTTCACGGTCCATTTTTAATTTAATCTATTTTGTTATTTGCTCTCGCATTTTGGAAAACTTGGAATGGCACAGGTTGCATCGCTGAGTTAGAAGGTTGCTGAATTTATTAGAACTTGTATGGATCCAACTTAAAGTTTTTGCTGAAAGTTAGATCGTCTCTCATGAACCCTTTGGGCTTAAGTGACTTGTTTTGAAAGCCTCTCATGAACACTCGTAAGGGCATCATATTGCCAGCCTGCTTCAACTTTCATCTCACTTTATTTTTGGTCCAAGGCTATAGAGGCACGAGTATTGAGTAGCAGCCTTGCTGCACAGGATATCCAAGAACCTCTTGATATGATTGTCCTGAATCTTGGCTGATGAGTATCTTCTAAAAGTATCAGAAGCAGGGGGGCTACCTTGGCTGTATTCTTGATGATTATGTTGTTAAATCATGTGCCCTGATAAACTAGTTCTGGCAAGATTATACAAAGAACTCTAGAAAAGAGGGAAACATAGTTGCATTGCTTAATTTTACCGACAAAATGGATGATGGAATATTTACGCCAGAAAATCAGATTTTACTGCCTATTTTCTATTGAGAAGTCTAGCAGCAAACTTAATTTTTAAGAGGCTATTCCATCGCTGATTTCATTGAAAATTCCTAAACTTTTTATAAATTTTCGACAAAATAGGGGTGAACATTATTGTTGAAATCGCCAACAAAAATGTCCTTCTTTCTACTTTTATACTGGGAAACTCAACAACAAATTGTTCCTAAACCCTACCTTGGATTATCTATTTAATGCTCGTTGATGTCTAGCTTAAAATGAAATATTGTGTGCCTACCATTGAAACACTATAATCCGCTGTTAAATCTCATGTTGATGTCATAAGCATTCCTATCGAGTCCATCGATAGGTGTAGCCTCCAACTAAAATTGAGAATCATGAGAAGAACGGGTGGAAGTATTTTTTCATGTTTCATAACCATGCTGGCATTATATATATTTTATAAAACAAAAACAAAAAAAATTAAAATCTAAAATTCTAGTAATGATGGAAATAAACACTAGTAAAGCAATTATAGCTATCTAAAAAAACTTAATCTTAACCTTTCTGCTCTACTATCGACAAAAGATTTCATCTTTTTTTTTTTCTAATCATGAGCAACAGAGACCTTTTCTAATGACACCTTGTTATTAATAGCTAATCCTTTTTCAGTCACCAATTTTTTTGCTGCAACTGATCTACTAATGATAATAGTATCATCTCCTCCTTCTTTCTCTTTACAAATAATGCTATCTACTTATTTTAATGTCAAGTGGTGTAGTTTCTTGTCTATGGCAACAAGCTCTTGAGAGTTCTGAAACCAAACTTTTTCAGGGATTTAACACTATCATGTGCTACGAAGACATGGAAAACAAAGTCTTAGGCGAGATTCTACTTTCCATTGCTTTCCAAATTAATCTTTAGGCAGCACTTGGAAAAATAGAAAAGAAAGCTAAAGAAGAAAAGTTGCCTGCCATTATAGGGTCTACACTCTATTAATCCCACTTACCTAACCAAATCTTTTCACTATTTGATTACTTTTTAATTTCTTTCTTCTGTATCTTTTTTTTTCTTTTGAACCCATGCTAGATTCTGTGCACCCTTGTTGACAACATCGAAATTTTGTTTTCCACATAGGTTGTTCATAGGTTGTAGGAGCTATTACATATCAAAAAGACCTCTCTCTTTCCCACTCCTTTAAGTAAGGGAAGTTGTGTGGAAAACAAATTCTTCAAGTCTGTTTTCTGCCACTTTTAAAACATCTTATTCAAACTTGGTTTTCCAGCCCCTCATTCTGGAAATTTTAAATCCCTATATCAATTTCTTTAAGGCCATGTGATCGCGGGATGATTTGATCAATTTGATCAATCAATCTGGCACAAGAAAAAATAAGGTTTTGGCCCATGAGGTCTTTGCTTTGCCATTTGGTTATAGGTCTATTTAGTGTATTTTTAGCTTTGATAATATAGATTTAAAAAAAGCTACAAGTTGTAGGTTTTTCTAATCAAGATTTTACGAGAATTTTTAGTGAATATATGGAAAATTATGGTGTATATTAATTAATTAAATATTTTTAAAATTATTAATGGGATAAAACACAATTTCAATCATTTATCATCACACTATCAAACCTAAAGTTTTTGCTGCAGCTTTTTTTAAACAAAATCATTTTCATGATTGAGGTTTTTCTGCAAACCTTGAGAGAAACCTAAAGACACTAAAGATTTAACCCAATGTCCAGACATGCGGTTATACAAGCAAGAAATCTGGCCATGCCTCTCTTAGACATGACAAGATCGATCCGGCCGGGCATCTACTGGTGCCCTTAGTTTTATGGCTCCTGCATTACGAATAATTTAGCCAACAGCAGATTAAGATTTACATCTCTTAGGTGTTGTCAAGATAATTTTTTTCTGGTAGAAGGTGGTTTTGTTAAAATTCAAAGAATGAAACTGATTTTGATTCAAGTCATTCAAAACAATTGGACAACACCAGCCCAAATTAACGATCGGATGGGTCGATGATTGCCTTCAATTTTCGTGTTGTATGCATCATAAGAGAGGGGAAATTGAATTGCTTCAAATGATGCATAAGACTGGCCAAGATTAGCAACCATGATCAATTGGCCTGATCTGACCAAAAAAATGAAACACATGAGGAAATTGAGCTTGACAGCAGGTACAATAAGGATTATCTCTACAACCTAGTCTACAACCTGCATGCATATCCCTGTCTGCTAGTATCCACAAACCACATTTTCCTTGCTTGAAGATTTGCTGCCTACTTTCTGTTCCTAGTCTTGGGATTGATTCTGAGGGAGGAATTTTGACAAAGTTTGGTTTTTTTTTTAATTTTTATAAAGATGGTTGTATAATTGAATGGTCATCTGAAGGGCAGTTGTTGAAGTTGTGGGGTCTTTACAATAGCTGGCTGCCGTGAGAAAAAGTTGAAATTCACAGTATCTATGGCTCTAAAAGCTTTGATTCCCGACATAATCAATGGACAAAGTGTCCATTTTTGGCCAATTGTAAGAATTGATTGATAGGCATTTACTAACAAATATGGTGATAAGTGAGTGTTGTCTACACTAATTGCCCTTGTTTCTACGCTGTCTTTGGAAAAACTTGCTTAAAGTCCTTGTTTTGGTGTCCTCAATCCTAAGCTGCATTTTCCCAGAAAAAAAAAGATTATCTAATTCACATCGTTTTTTTTTTTTTTGTATTTTAGCATCCCTGTCATATTACAAGTATCGAAAACATCCCAAAAAACATGTAATTTTCAATTTAGAACATCTTTTAAGTACCTCCAACTACAGTGTAAAGGCATGAACATATAGACACCCAGTGGAATTAACCACGTAATTAAGATTTGCTTAGGTGAAAAACCAAGTCCTGTGGAATTAAGAGTCGGCGGGGGCTCATATAGACACCCGGTCGCGATTTAGGAAAAAGAAGGCTTCAAAATTCAAGGTTTTGTTTCATTAGAAGCGTTGCAAAATTACAGCCTTAACTTTTATGTACTTAGGTCTAAATTTGTATTTGATAGTTGACTAATCGCAAGTACACTAATAGATTGAGTCTCGAGCACTGCTAGCTCTTGAGAGAAACTAATAATGATTATGTATAGAACAATTTTCATTGCTTCTTTTCAAGGAGTTAATCATGAGCTAAATCCAGGAGCTAACGTGCTTTAGAAGCTGGATATATTCTCCTACACCAATCCATACAAAAATGATGAGTTGATGAATACTCTTCGTTGTTCTTGTGGGAAACTTTGAGCCAAGTCAGCGACACCAATAAATATGTCCCCATGCTCAGTCCCTCGAACCTGAAAAATCTCTCCCATGCCTATTTACTGTTGAACTCCTATCCTCTCCAGCCTGGCTTGAGTTCCACAGAAGGCAGAGCTAGAAGTGGGCCTCTGACAGCCTCTAATTTACATCTCTGCGTGTTCTAAATTAATGATGCTACGTTTTCAATCAAATTGAATTGATAGGCGGATGTAATGGATCATTAGCCAAGTTCAAAAATAGACTAGACGTTTTCCTTGTAGGACATTCGCAATTGAAGTCTTCAGTATTTAGGACTAAAGAATTAAGTAATTTCAATTAGCAAGTTTCGATGATGAACCGGCATGCCAGGATCAAATAATCGGCAAAGATCTTTGGAAATATGATGTACACCATGGTGTTTCTTAGAAACCTGTGGAGGATTCAGGGAATTGGGTGCTTGAAGGTCTTGTTAACAATCATTTCACTTTTGATTACAGAACACAAAAGATGGTCCGTGCAATTTCACTTGAGAAGATAGCAAAGATATATACTGAACTTATCATGTTTGTCCAGATTTACATGTCATGTGTGGATTCCATGCATCTTCACATAATATTTCAAGGACAGAACTTTTTCTGATCTACTTAGCTTGGTGGATGCAAGGAACTTCAAATTTTTTGAAATTTTTGTTAATTCTGGGAAATTCCACATGCTCACAACTCATCAGTACCCTTTCTGTTGGGGGGCCAGTGCCGAAAGATGAGAGCCCAAAAACCCAACTCACACGTGTTGTTGTCAATTAAAAAAAACAATAAAGTGGGTCCTAAATTCCCAATTCGCAGAAAAAGTCATGGTGTGGTGGGACATGATTTCTTATGATCATATTACAGCTGCAATCCCACTTGTGCCTGCCTATCACAGGTCGGAAAATTTTGCCTATATCCCCTGTTTATTATCTGGGTGATATTCCAAAAAGGAGGGCTGTGTTGAAAATTGACCAACCATGATAAAGATTGAAAATCAAAATTCACTTCTTGCATTTGGAGAAGTGAATAGCATATGATTAATTAGATTGTGTTTAAAGCTATAAGATTAGAAAAACTGATCTCTCTATCAAGATCCCATAAAACCTTGGCACATAATGCACTTATAAATAGCTTCACAGATCATTTTATCATATTCTGCCATGTCTCGTGTGCCAAACTGGATCTAATTCATTGTGCATGGATGTTGATATAGACAGGCGTCAGCTTTCCTTTTGATTCATGACAAAATGAGCTTCTGTAATTAGTTCTGGGTTTTTAGCCCTTTGGCTGCAGTTCTTCTCGGACGCATACCATGCATCTTGTGTTTGGAAATTGGTAGCATTCATGGTTAATCATTTGTGGTTAACCAGGCATAGGGCCACTTTGCCTAGACCTGGCCAGCAACTGATTTCACTGAAATACATTGATACCTCTTCATCATTTTCCAAAATAAATAAATAAAACTGAAAATCATGCAAGAAAAGAGAGTGCTCCACTTCTGTTAATATGGGTCATGGAGCAAAAAGGAAGAGAATGTATACGCAAATCATTCACTTTATGTACAGTGTTCTTTCAAGTTTGTTGTCATCAACATAGCAAAAAGAGTCGAGACAAAATATTTTACGGGAAAAGAGAACAAGCAATAAAGACTCTCTTAAATTATTGCTCTTGAACTCCTCAGAAAAAGAAAATGGAGCTAAAATTAAATTAAATGAACAATAAAAAAAAATGCCCGTACGAACATAAAAAAAAATTTGTGAGCCATCAGAATGGTGGGATTCGCATGTGGATCGGATCTCTCACATCTTCACAGCTCATACTTTTCACGAACCTGTTCAGAGCAGAATTTTTGTCATAGCACTACTTGGAAAAAAATGCTTAGATAATGGAACACAACCTCATCACTTTGTTCGTTAACACTTCTATTGTCATTTTGCCAAACCTATACTAACTTGCAGGTTCCTACAATGTATTCCTTGTCGATGTTAGCAAAATAGGGGGATGAAGAGGTTTCTTACACATAGCAGAGAGGTGTCATGTATAGATTTTGGAAGGTGAACATTGACGTAGAGGACTGAAAATTTTACCTACGTATGTACACCATATTAGGTAAAGATGCAACTATTTCTCCTACGTATTGCTGATAAAAAAAAAAAGTTGTTCCTTCTTTTCTATACAATCTATCATAGCCATTACCTATATTCCCCGAAACTATGCTCCACGACGAAGAGCTAATTACTAAATAAAGCCTCTAGTCCTTAAGGAGTGAAAACTTGATGAAAACTCCTACCGCGCATTATCAAATGTTCACCTGTTGAAGTGAATTCCAAAGGAGGTGGCTAATGTTTTAGCAAATCTTGAGGACAATCCTATCATTAATCTAGGAAATTAATACATGATCGATCAGGTACTTCCTTCAATTTCAATGATGCTCGTCCTTATATTGCTAGTGCCTGTAAAAGGCCACAATAGATGTGCATATTGGCTTGCTAGGTCATGATTATGCTGTCCAGGTAGCATTGAGAATTTCCATTTTCTACTACGTACATAATTTGCTAGTGCCTGTAAAAGAGAAGGAAAAAGCTGGGGCATTGAATACAATGTCGGTGTTGTCATGATTTTCCAGGAGTTGGAGTATTCTACTGAAGCATAAATTGACTGCTAGAAAAGAATTTCAATTGCTTGTCCTTCATATGGATTAGATACATGCATTATTCAAAAGTTACCCACCGTTCGTGCTCTCCATGATTTGGCCATGCATGCAACCAAAGGTAGTAAAAGCATTGTTAGCTAGCAACCTAATTATCGAGTGACAGAAAAAAGTGATCAGCGATATGTACTCCATTGATGAAGACCGTCGATGATTCTAATGGCCGTTTGACAATTTTGGATTTATTTGATAAGCACTAAAAGATTAATTGCTTGTTTATATGCTTGACATATATGAGAATTGGTATAGTGAATTATAGGAGATCCATGTAATGCAACGGATGAAGACATTAACAATCAAGTAGGTGTTTAGCCGTGAATATACAAAATCTCAAATTGGTCTACTGAGAATCTGATAAGAAACTTTGTGGCAAACCTAAATTTATTTCTATTCAAAGAAATTTGAATGTTCTATGATTGCAGCGAAGAAGTCGGAAGCAAATTTTATGACATTCAAGGTTTAATGGGGTGTGAAACTTCAAAGGGTTGAGCTCAGATTTTATTGAGCTGAAGAGCAAGTTATAAACACCAAGAAAGAACTGTTACTTGGTTCGTAGAATCTATCTTTCCTAGATACTGTGATATCTTGGACAAAGACATGCAGAAGAGAAATTTCCAGGAGAATATGATCAAGAACAGTAGAGAACTACTAAGAAAATATCATTTTTTTTGTTAATTTCGTAATGGAAAGTCGTTGGATAAAATCGTGTCATGAAAAACGGAAGGGTTTTTTTTTCTTCATTTTTCAGATTAGTTTTATAAGAACAAAACATTCAACCCTGTCTAAAAACAATTTCTTCGTATAAATCAAAAGTGTTGAGTTATTAATATTATTGCTGTTATGGTGGTATTTTATATTATCCTTTTCTTGCCAGCTAAAAAATTCTGCAATGACAGCATGGATCCTTCCACAGATCTTAGAGACGTTACTCTGTGTTGTAAAACTTGAACTACTTACGGAAAATTAAGTTAGCAGAAAAATATTTTTAAAAAAAAACGTAAAGGCTAAATTTAAGTAGATGAATGTGAAATACTACGCAAGAGTAAGAGGAAAGTTCTTAGTTGAAAGTTGGGCCGAGTTTAATGCAAGTGAAGGGGCAATTGCCTCCGTACAAAATCACAGCAGCTCTTATTAGTTTTCGTAATTTAACCCCTTTTTTTTTCCTGCGTAATGATAATTGAATTATTTTCAAGACCAATTTTTATTTTATTTTATAATAAAATATTCAAAAACATTTCACTGATTTATATATAGAAGTAAAAGATATATTTCTTCAATTGAAATTCTCTCCTTCTATTTATGCATAATTTTTTTATTTCAAAAAAACCCTGGTTTTTTTTTACATAACGAATTTTTTAATAAAAATTGAAAGCAATTAAAATAATTATTTAAATTTTAAAAAAATATATTTTTATCCAAAACTCTCTTTTTTTATCTATTTATTTATTTTTAATTAGATAAAAAATTATCAGAATTATGTTTTTTATATAAATACTTATCACCATCCGTGAATCAATTTTTAACAAAAAAAAATGCCTCTGTTATTTTTGTGTTATTATATAAAAAAAAATGAAAGAATAATTGATTCCAGAAAATAATAATAAAAATTAATATTAAAAAAATATTCTTATTGAATATTCATGTGAAATTTAAAAAACAAAATACATATTAATTTTATATAGACTTACTAAAAAAAATGCAAATATAACCATAAAAATATCTAATCTTATTTAAATTGAATATTGTTGAATCATTGTTGTAACTATTTATTTAAAATGATTTTTATTTTAAAAAATTATTTAAAAAAAAAATGAAGGGCCATGAAAGGTTTGTCATTCATAGGCCTAGACTTGGATTCTAGGGTATTTCAATCCAATAACCCTAATTTTCAACTCTCATTTACAACTTTAAATTAAAACACCTTATAATCATAATTAAATTTAAAATATATAAAAAAAATTGAGCACATATCTATTTTCTAATGACATAATTAGAGATAAAACCATCTCCATTGAATATCTCTTTTCAAAACAAAGTTATATATTGACACAACCATTGACAACTTTTTTTTGCTAGAACGAGATTAGTTTTAAAAAAAATTATTCTCTTTCTTGTTAACTACTTTATCTCGAATTAAAAAATAATAAAAATAAAATTCAATACAAAAATATAAATATTTAAATCTATAAAGACTAAATAGTGTAAAGCATAAAAAATTAAGCGATCAAAATATAATTTTACTTTTGCAATCTATAGTAAAATTGCGAGTAGAGATATCTACGGTAACTATGTTGTAGTAAAATATCATTTATTTTTTTAGTTTATTTTGTAATTATAATTGTAATTTATCATCTTTCTTTCTAGACATTTGCCCCTAAATTTTTCATCTTTCTTTACAAACAATAATTTGGATAGTATTAATTATTTTTAAAATTTTTAAATTAATGAAATATTTTATTTTATTATACAACTTTTTATCTACAAGAAAATTTAATTTTTTGTATGGACACGTGATTTGGTTTTTAATAAATTTATAAAACAATAAATATTGCTCAACACACATGAATGATTGAGGAAACTATCATATATTAGGTAGGAGGAATTCCTCCTGCATTGGATAAAAAACTTAAATCAACGATTACTTTTAAAATTGAGTCGTTTTTTATTTATTTAAAATTTAAAATTCTTATTTCGTGCTATATATATATATATATAACTTTGAATCAATATTTATAAAATATATTTTTTAACTTGAATTTCTTTTTTCTTATAAGTAATTTAAGATAGGAAGTTTTTAATTTATCTTGAAATTAAAATTTATATTTCGTAAGATATACCCATTTGTTTGATCCATAGATATCACCTTAATACGCAAATAAATAAATGTTACTCTGGTAAATCCTTCCTGCAAATGTTTTTTTAAAAAAAGATGATTAATCGCACCGACCACGCCGTAGTCTAAGGTAAGATACGCTGATGCAAAACTAGATCTCCATCAGCTCCAAGCCGAGCCGTAAAGCGGGTTTCAACTTATATATAGCTTCAACGTTCATATCTCTCCCTCCCTCCCTGTGTCAGTGTTAAGGGATGAGGGAGTAGTTATTTTTCAAGAGGTTTATTTAAAAACAATATATTAAGAATATAATTTTTTTATTTTAATTTTTTTTAATATCATACATTAAAAAAATTTAAAATTTAAAATTTTCAAATATTTTTTTTAATGTAAAATAAACACACTCGACCCAAAAAAAAATATCTAACAGTATTTAATAGTGTGATTATGTTTGTTTTTTAAAATGTTTTTTACTTATAAATATATTAAAATAATATTTTTTTTATTTTTTTAAGAATTATTTTTAATATCAACGCATCAAAATAATCTAAAATTATTAAAATCATATTAATTTTAAATAAAAAATAAAAAAATTAAATTTTTTAAAAACTCTTTTGAAACAAAAAAAAACAGACAAAGGTTTAACAATATTAAAATGGTCAAAAACCGGCTATAGCCGGTAAACCAAGAATTTCATTTAGACTGAAATTTGGGTTCATTTCATTTGGCTGAAATTAACTGTTGCACCTAACCCAAAGTCAGATTCTAACCCTATTCAAACCCAAGTTGGTTTATTTATAGACACAAATTTTGTGAGAGGCCTGCTAGGTTGTGAACTGGTTTACTCCTCCCCCCCTCCCCCCCCCCCCCCCTCTCTGTCTTTTCTTAGACTATTGTATAGAGAATTCAATGTTTAGAATCCTACTTGTTAACTTGATTCGGTAACATGATGTAATGGAAGAAAGAAAGAAAGAAAAGAGAGGTTTCTTGATTGGTAACTTTCGCTTGTGGGGGGGTTGAGTTTCGTTCTTTTTTTCTCTCTTCTGTTGGTTGTTTCTTTGGATGGGTACAGAGGGAGAAGAGGAAGTAGTCGTGTTGAAATTGGAGAAAGATGGGAGAGACAGTAGAGGGCAGGAGGTGTACCGTTGTATACAGCAAGACTGTACAAGTTGGTCTAGCTATAGACATGAAAATTCTTACAGGTGAAAACAAATAAATCTTTGTACTTTTTTAAGTGCACTAACCGTCTCCTCTTGAGCGCCCTCCCCAACCCAAAAGAGAGAGAGAGATCTTGAAACTACGAAGACTTGAGAAGAACAAGAAGAGGACTGACTCCCTTGATCTTAAACAAAGATAGATCTGTTTCCTTTAGAGAAAGTTGTTTTCTTTTTGTTTCAGTACCGCCACCACAATCATGAAGAGATCACTTGGCAGCTCTGATTCCCTTGGTGCTTTGATGTCCATCTGCCCATCTGCAGGTTCTTGCGTAGACCCAATCAACTTGATTCTCATCTTCTTAATGCTATACTAGCTAATTAGCTCAGACATGCCCAAATGGTGCCATGCTTTTTATTAACTTTCTTTTCCATCTTTCGTGATAGTAACTACTCACCTATCAAAGTTTTGCAATAACCTTTGAATCCAAATGAACAAGTTTTGTTTTTCTTTTTAGGAATTGTCATGCTTCGGACACTACTTTTCACTTTATTCTTTCAAGTATAAAGTTATTATTCATATTCGTATCCACTAATTTATCTTTACTCTTCTTTTGGTTATTTTATAGAGGAACACAGTCCAAGGAACCACGCCCATGTTTATAGTAGGGAATTCCAGTCCATGTTGGATGGCTTAGATGAAGAGGGTTGTGTGGAAGAAGCCGGAGGCCATGTTACCGAGAAGAAAAGGCGATTAAGTGGAGATCAAGTTAAGGCCTTGGAGAAAAACTTTGAGGTCGAAAACAAACTTGAACCTGAGAGAAAAGTTAAGTTAGCCCAAGAACTTGGCTTGCAACCAAGACAAGTCGCTGTTTGGTTCCAAAACCGCCGTGCCCGGTGGAAAACCAAGCAATTGGAGAGAGATTATGGCGTTCTTAAAGCCAATTATGATTCTCTTAAGCGCAATTTTGATGCCCTCCAACATGACAATGACGCTCTACTCAAAGAGGTATATATTTCAAGTTTCGTCATCTTTATTTATTTTCTATGAATCAGGACGACAATGAACTGAATCTTTGTGAAGTTTTCGTTAGTGTGATGTCAAAAGGAGTGGTTTTTCTTCATTAATTCTGAAACGAAAGCTGCATACGGCTAGTTTTTAAAAACTCAAGAGAATTCGTGGTTGATCTTTTTTTAATATTTTTTTTTTCCATGTTGCAGATAAGGGAACTGAAAGCAAAGCTGAACGAAGAGAACGCGGAGAGCAATGTTTCTGTCAAAGAAGAGATAATTTTGGCCGAGTCAGAAGACAAGATGCCTGAAGAAGATACACCAGCACTCCTTGATTCTGTTGCTGCATCGGAAACAAAAGAGCTGAATTGTGAAATCTTCAACAATCACAGCAGTATTAATATTGGACTAGGAGCCTCTCTTTTCCCAGACTTCAAAGATGGGTCATCAGACAGTGACTCAAGTGCAATCTTGAATGAAGATAACAGCCCTAACCCAGCCATTTCCTCATCTGGGATTCTCCAAAGCCAGCTAATGATGTCCCCGCCACCATCTTCATCACTCAGATTCAACTGCTCCGCCTCATCTTCTTCACCATCATCAATGAATTGCTTTCAGTTCTCCAAATCATATCAAACCCAGTTTGTCAAGCTGGAAGAGCACAATTTCTTTAGCAGCGAGGAGGCTTGCAATTTCTTCTCTGATGAGCAACCTCCGAGTCTTCCTTGGTACAGTACTGATCAATGGAACTAGGAAACAGGGAGGGACAATTACTGAAAATAAGGAAGCGGTAAAATAGTGGGTGGTACCTTAAGAGAGAGAGAGAGAGTTGGCTAAGCTCCAAGGATTTTGTAAAATCGAAGTGGAATATCTATGTAATTTAAAAGCTTATTTGGGTCTCCATGGTGCTAAAAGAGTGAAACTTGACAACTACTGGTCCAAGAAGAATATGAGAGAGGAAAAGGAGGATGGGATAGGGGCTAGAATGCCAAAAAAAAAAAAAAGAAGGGGGACCTAGAAAAGGAAGGCAGAGAAAGAGAGTCGCCAACGTGGGGGCTTAGGTGGAAAGGTGAGTCAGGTGACGCCTAAATTGTATAATTTGTCACTTAAGCCGTGCGAGGAATGATTAGGTCGTAATTGGGAGTCTCTCTTGCTGTAAGAAAAATAAAAAATGAAAAGGGAAAGGGAAATCTTGGAATCCATGGCGAATAATCATAGCTTCTACTTTTACTTTTGTCTACGCTCTTTTTCTCTTCTTTTAATTGGTAAAATCATAATTAGTAAAATGTAAAGCAAATCTTAATTACCTCCATTTTACGACCATGACCTCTAAGATCTAAGTTTTTTTTTTTTTTTTTTGTATATTGAACACAAATGGCCTGAGATTTGAATAGTTGCATAGCCGCCATTGTTTCCACTATGCATGCTTTAACCTTCGAAAAATCTAGCGCTTGGCTAGCCAGCCCCCATACTTCCATCGCTGAAACTAACTAAAGAGGCGTTTAGAATATGCTTTTGAGATAATTTTTGTTTTGAAGTGCATTAAATTAACATATTTTATAAATATATTAATATTTAAAAAAGTTCTAAGAACACAGAAAGATAATTTGAAATAAATAATTTTGATAATTTACAAAATTATGTTCAACCAGGACGCTAAACAGTGTCTCACTCTTTACTATGGAGAAAAGGCGTGGATTCTTACAAAATTTTGAGCCTCCATTCAAGATTTCTTGGGTTGGTTAGCTCTTTTTTTATTTTTTTCCATTAACTTCATGGAGGGTTTGTTTGACTTTGATAAGGATTTTGAGTTTCGAAAAACTGGCAACTAAAAACGACTTATTCAACTAATTTTATATTATTATTAATTGAGTTTTTAAAAAAATATTCGGTAAAATAGTACAACCGAAAAATTATTTATAAAAATATAAATAAGTTAATGGTCAGAGTTGAAATGATGAGAAAATATAATTGGTACGGCAATGTTGAGGACGCACGGGTCGCACCTGCTTGTCTTATAGCCGCAAAGGCGCGACCGGCGCGTCATGTGGTTCACACAGGGGCGACCTATGCATCTTGTTGTTGCATGGGTGAGACTCACGAATCTCAAAATAAATATGCTATTTTTATAAACAATTTTTTACCACTGTGATATTTTTCAAAAAGCTCTGACAAAGCTAGAACTCATTTACCAGTGAAAAGGATGAAAACAACAGTGACCCTTTCTTTTACCTAGGATAAAATTAATTGCTATGGAATTTTCATTTCAAAATTGGATAAGTCATGATCGGTCCTCGTATTTTTTAAACTTTTTTACTAGACCCTGTACTTTCTTGATTGAGCGGGTCCTCCCTGTTATATTTTCCTATTAAATTAAATTGGTCGTGTTGCTAAAATCTGTGACAGCTACACACCATCCATCCATCCAACGGTGGTTAAATTAATACGAGTCAAGAAATTGGTCACAAGAGCCCAATAGAAGGATCAATTCAGGAGCATAATGTAAGTGCGGGGACCAGATCAACGAAAATAGAGTATATCTGGGGGGAAAAATGAAAAGTCATGTTGTAAGTTTTTTTCCTAATTAATCATTGCCAGCATTTGTAATTGTTCTCCTATACCTAAAGTGTTGATATTTTTTAAACTTCATAAATTGGATTGGGAGAGAGGGAATATTGGAGTTTGTGAAAAGAAGCTTATCTTGTTTAAAGTTGTTTGTTGGAAAATAA
>Ga0325414_1000708_pt1 | contig 29016 bp, 17 predicted proteins | sample PopdelMetagenome_8_FD_206183 | JGI IMG/M metagenome (GOLD analysis project Ga0325414, IMG submission 206183) | Populus deltoides microbial communities from Bellville, Georgia, United States - Leaf-PdKOR-R3 | ecosystem: Host-associated > Plants > Phyllosphere > Phylloplane/Leaf | place: USA... | reverse complement strand
CTTTTTATCTCCATTTGGCTGAACCTTAAGGTTTTTTTAGGAGGGAAGTTTGTAATTTTCTCTTCAATTTCTTCCTAAAGTGAACTAACCTATTAGCTTTCCATCTTAATTAGTTTATCTCTTCACATAATTAACTCAATTCAACACAAGAATCAAACAAAACTCCACCCCTTCCATATTTCTCTTTTGGTTGAATGCTAGGTTCCAAGAGGGTGGATTTTTCTTTGATTTTTTTTCCTTTAATTCAACTTAACACAATGTTTATTCATGATTAAGAACATGTTCTTCATACTACTTCATCAACCAAACCATTTAATCCATCTAATCTAATTTTCCATAGCTAGAATTTAACATACCATAATTCAAATCTCAATAAAAACTCAATCCGACCTTAGAGTATGGTTTCTTACCTCTTAATAGCAAGAATTTAAGAAGAATAACTCAAGAAAAAATCTTGGCTCCTTCACTCTCTTCTTCTTCTCTCTATAGTTGTCTAACTCTTCCTTTTTAACTCAAAAACGTAATAAATACACCAAATTCTAACTTAAATAATCCAAAGTCTTTTTTTTTTCAATCACTTATACTAACCCTTTGAATGCTAATTTCTCAAGAATTTTGAAGGAAAAATCAAGAACCCTAAACCCCTTTTGTTCGCCCTCTAGCCACCGATCATAACACTAAGAGTGGTGTTTTTATACTTCAATTTTTGGCTAGTATTGACCCTATTTCAATAATTCTTCTTTTTTAATTTTCAATTCTTTCCATCTGAATAAATTGGCACAAACTTTCATATACATATATATTTAATATTTTTTTTATATTTTTAATTTGAATGAATTAACTCACATTTTTTTTTAATATAAGTTATAAGGTATCACTTTAAAATAAAGTAAATAATTTAATTGAACACAACAACAAGAAAAGAGAGGAACATGTATTATTGTTTCGAAATTTTTTTAATTTTTATTGTTTTTAGATTATTTTAAAAAATAAAAAATATTATTTTAATATATATTAAAAAAACATTTTAAAATAAAGCTGAAATATTCCAGAAACGAGGGGGGAGAGAGAGAGAGAGAGAGAAAGAGGGATGGAGGGAATGGAGAACAGAGAAGACTTGAAGTCGATGCTACCGTTCCTGCCTTTACTACTTGGCTCATCAAGTCTGTTTTGGCCATCCAAAGTGGTTAAATCACTCGAAACCCTCTCAAAAGGACCTCTTTACAGCGAAGTTGACTCAGGTGAACTGCTTTTCAATGCCATTTCCCATATCAGAGATTCTCTTTCTCTCCCTTCTCTGCAACCTGTCGCTCCTTTTGCCCATGGAGGTTATGCTCTCTTCTTTGACGAGGTAACCTTTGAACTTAACTCGGTTTTCCCTTTTCTTTTCTGGGTTCTCTCATTTTTACTGCGTCTTTCAAGCTTCAATGGTTAAAAATTTTCGAACTTCCATAAAAGAAGAGTGATTTGAAAAAGCCCATATTTCGCTTGCGCTTATATTTGATTCATTATGTACAAAGTTTTGAACTTTGACAGAAAAGTAGTTGAATGGGTGAGCTACGAAGGATATGTTGCAAATTTCAGTCTAGGAGAGTTATTTTGAGAAAAAACCCCATCATTTCTCAATTCTTCTTAGTTGGTTTTGTATGGTGTGTGCGCATTTTTCATAAAGTTTTGAGCTTTCTGTTGATTTTTTATTTTGTATTTTCATATGCATGAACTGATGCCTAGCAAATCGTTTTAGTTTGCATGTTATCATGCTAAGAGCAGTAAAGAAATTTTCCCTTAGATGTTATGCTGAATTTGTAGGAGTTCAATGCAGCTAATTTCCCGGGCAGAGGCTTCAAAATGGTTTGAAGAGGTTGTCCCAGCGTTGGCTAACTTGCTCTTGAGATTGCCATCTCTTTTAGAGTCTCACTATCAAGATGCTGATTACTTGTTTAATGGTGTCAGAACTGGCCTTCGCTTGTTGGGTTCACAAGAAGCTGGCATAGTGTTCCTTGGCCAGGTATCTCAGCGTGTTTGGTTTTTCTTTTCTCAAATATTATTCTTTTATTGGATTAAAAGTTTGCTTAAAATGCATCAAGGGAGAAGTGAATTTCATTTGGTAATAAAAATAGCACGGTGACACTTAATCTGTAGGATGTTGCAAACTGCTTCTTGTTCTCTTTTGAATATCCTTTACTAAATTACAATTTCATTCTGCACTTAGAAAAGCATTTCTTCATTTATAACATCAGAAACTGATTGTGTCAATCAATGCTGCTCTTCAGGAATTGGTTGCTGCTCTCCTCACATGTGCGTTCTTTTGTTTGTTTCCAGTCTCTGATAGAGGTTCAAAACGTCTTCCAACAATAAATTTTGATCATTTGTTTGAGTATGTGACCTTCAGCTTTCTTTTGTGGACATCTTGAACTTATGCATCATGTAATAAATATGAGCTGTCGGCACTACCTGAAAATTGTAATTACCTAGGCTAGCTATGGTCCCACTTTATTATCATTTCGGTCTATTCATTCTTTTTATCACATGGGGATGGTATTTTTCATGAAGAGTCAAATGACCAATATTTTGTCCAAAAGGAAACTAATTGAGACAAATAAGTACTTCATGCTGGAGGTTTAGGTGTTTCGTTGTAGGCTACTGTATTTCATATAAGATGCATATGTATTCTGGAACTTGAACCTTATTATATAAGAAAGAATTTAGTAAAACAGTTCTGAAAGATAGAAGGAATAATGTTCACGTCTTCTCATGTCATCTTCTCTATATTTTGTACGATCAGACTGTTGAAGACAATTGCTTAGGATCTCCAAAATCCATATGCTTAAGACCAGGCAGTTCACTAACTGTACAGTGTTACACAAACAATCTCTGCGGGATGCTTTTATGCCACATTTCATTGTCGAGTAAATCAAATTTTTACTGAATGCTATTTACCAGTTGGTTTTGCTTCTATAATTCAGTTCACCTTGTCTATGTTTAACTGAAGACTCATTTTAAACTTTTTTCCTTGACCTGGAAAATAAATCCATCTGACACTTCAGTACTTCTCAGGGATATATATGAGAGTTACAGTAAAAAGCAGGACAACAAAATAAAGTGTATTATGCATTATTTTGAAAGGATATGTTCATCTATGCCTGAGGGCTTTGTCTCCTTTGAGAGGAAGGTTCTTCCTTTAGAACAACTTCCTTTGTGTGTTTCTTATCCCGAGGCAGATTTTTGGAGCAAATCTGTTGTTTCTCTCTGCCTTTTTGAGGTAAGTTAATAAATGGATTAGTGCATAGCTAGCCAAAGTTCAAATTTAAACAATCAGCAGAAAATTATCAACCTAATCCAGTAATTTGTTTAATTTCATTCTTGATTTGTGGCATTTACTTGTTAGTTGGTCATTTCATCTTTCTAGGTCCATAGTTCAGGCTTCATAGAAGACCAATCCAATGGAGCTCTTGAAGTTGATTTTGCTAACAAGTATCTCGGAGGTGGTGCTCTTCGTAGTGGCTGCTTGCAGGTATGAACTTTTTTATGGACTGTTGATGTCAAATCGGTTATGGTTGATACTCAAATTAGTCCATTTATTCACGCAACACTTCATTTCTTCATTTGTTTCTTGCATATTTTTTTCCTTATTGTCACGTTAAAATTGCTGTTATCTTCTTGCTATATTACTTAACTAATATTGAGGATATTTTGTTGCTTTATCATCTTTTGTAGGAAGAGATACGGTTCATGATCAATCCTGAGTTAATTGCTGGAATGCTTTTCTTACCTTGCATGGAAGACAATGAGGCGATTGAAATTGTTGGTGCTGAAAGATTCTCAAACCACACAGGGTGAGGATAACTTGGTGGAGAACTTCAAAACTTGACTTTAAATATACCATCAAGCAGTATATCTGTTTTATTTGTTACTTGAATCACAATAGTATGATATGTAGGCATGTATTCATTGATGAATTAGTTTCTTGGGTCATTGAATTGGTGTGTATAAACTGGGGTATAGGTATAGTGCCCAGATTTGATTTAAAACAATCGGAAATTAATCATCTTGTGACGAGTTCCTGTTGGTGGGTTAACAGCCTTGTCAGTCTCAACATGTGGAACTATCCAATGTAACTATCATGGTTGAAGGTGTGTGTTTCTAGGGCACTCCTTTCTTTTGTGTTTTGGCTCCCACCAAAACACTTATTTGGAACTGAAACCATGTTTGCCAAAACAGGGAACCCATTCCATTTCTGATGTTTTCTTAGTGTGCTTATGAGAAATCAGATAGCAACGTGTGGAACTGAAACGATCATAGTCCAAATGGTGTGTATTTCTAGGGTGCACCTTTTTGTTTGTGTTTTGGCTCACACCAAAACACTTATTTGGAACTGAAATCATATTTGTTAAATTAAGGAACCCATTCCATTTTTTTATGAGAAATTAGATAGCATGTGTAGGTTCTTTCTTTACTTTGTGGAATCCTACATGCTGATGCATGCTGTAAGCAAGAAATGTAAAGAAATTAAAATGACTTATTCCATATAACTTGATGGATTTGTGCAATATATGATCATCTATAGGTGTCTTAGTCATACTCTCCAAAATGTCAACCTAATGTTTTTGTGATGACATATTATGAGTATCATCATGAATTAATATGTAGGCAGCTTTTGTGGAGGGTTTATCTTTATATCTGTTTTTTATACCTGTTGGTTCAAATGTAACTATTTTTACATAATGGTAAACTTTTAACCATTGATTAACTAGCTTACGATTATACTTATTTGTTTGTTATCCTTCCTTTATTAACGTTGAGATACAAACTTTTCTTTTCATGTTCTGAATTTGAAATAACAAGCATTCCCGTAAGAATGGAATATTGATTTCAGTTAACTAATGTTGCAGTCAATTTCTTATCAGTCTCCTCTTTGACTGCTGCAGGTACGCCTCTTCTTTTTGTTTTTCTGGTGACCATGTGGACAAAAGGAATGCTGATGGTTTCAGAAGATGTAAAACCAGGATTGTTGCCATTGATGCGTTATGCAGGGCAGGGATGAGACAATATAAGTGCACATACCTGCTTCGGTATGTGAAATTTGGTTTTCCAGTGCCACACATACTTGCATATGGAATTGAAAGGAAGGTTTTTCTTGGAGAGAACTTATAGAAGAGTGTGACATGGTTCCATATGTGAGTTATCAACATGACAAATAGTATTTCTCAACAAAACTAGAAAAAAAAAGGATGAACATGTGACAAGTGGTGGGTGCTCGAAACAACATGACTCTCTTCTAATTTCATGTTGTTCCATTTAGACTTTTCCATGCACACCAAATGGTTGTGCATGTTGAGTGAAACTCCATGAAAGTTGCGATTTTCCTTCGAGAAAAAAGAAAAAAATAACTTTTCAATTTAAAACATGCTCTATCAGTGTTTGTTTAATAGGAACACAATCAAGGAACTCAATGTTGTTTTCTACAGCTTTCTTAATTGAGAATTCAGGAAGATAAAATCTGAAATTCTAAGTGTGGTTGGGAAAATAGTATGCTCCTGTGTCCCCCTCCTCTTCCTGTGTAGAGCTTTTAACAATGTTTTGTGAAAACACCTTTGAAAGTAGCTTCATTTCTGAAATAGATGAACTTTTCCTTGGTGACAGTGGTTGAAATTCGTTACTCATACATAACCAATAATTTGGCATGCCTTCTAAATGCCGCTTTAGAATTTATCATATAATAAATTTGTTTCAAGTGAAGTTGTTAAATTGTGTAGAATGATGAAACTAACTTTGAGAGACCTGTTGCATTTTAGATTGTTTGTTTATCTTTCTACATGGCTTCCTTGCCTAAATATGCAACCTGTGAGACTGATGGCTCACTATCTTGTCGAACAGTCAGGATTTATGTGCAATCTGATTGCCAAGGAGGGTTTTTAGTTGATTTTGTTAATTCTCCGAGTCCTACTCGTTTGGTTTTGGCAGGGAGGCTAACAAGGCATTCTGTGGCTTTTTGGATCAATCTAATTGTGACCATCACAAAAGCCTGTTTCAAGATGGTGGCTCACAAGGTTCTCAGTGTATGGAAACTGATAAAGACACTAATGTTGTGGTGAAGGACTTTCCGGTGCGATCTCCACCAGTTTTCTGAGCATTTTGCTTTTCATTGTCTTTTTATTTTTCATAGTCAGAATGATATGAACCTGCCCATGCACAAAATGATTGATCTGGTTCTTCCATTATAACGTTTCTTTCTCAATTCTTGTTGTTATGCTTGGAAATAGATGGATGAAGCCCCCTCAACTTCTGTTGAAATTGCAATGAACAGAGGAGAATATATAAACCAAGTGATCGGATATTCTGACAAGAAGGGTAGTTGGTGTCTTGACCTTGAAGATAAAATTGGTATTGCTACAGGGAATTGGGGGTGCGGAGCTTTTGGTGGAGATCCTGAACTAAAGACCATGATTCAGTGGCTTGCAGCTTCCCAGGTAATCTTTTTATCGAGCTCTACTTGCAAAAGCTATGTAGGGGAGTTGGTGCATGCCAGTTTGTAGCAGCAGCTTTTGCATCTTGACCTGCTGTAGGAGATATTGGTTGCCAAACAACTGTAGGATTACCATCACGAACATGCACATAATTTATGTATAACATAAACCATTATGAAATTACTAGTAATTTGTGTGTTGCCACTGCTAGCGAAACTTCTATCTCCTCTAGCTTACCTTCCTCCTGTTCCATACCGAGATTTCTTTAACCAAGGTGCATTTGTTTCAGGCAGCAAGACCTTCTGTTTCGTACTACGCATTAGGCATTAAATCGTTGCAGAACTTGAATCAGGTACATGCACAGTAATATTACCACTTGTGAGCATTTCTTGATGAAAGCGCAGAAACGATTTACTCCAAGAAATTGATTAAGCTTAAACAACAGTCTTTGTAATTCTTATATTCTATGTTCAAAGCCATGCTGTTGCTGAATACAGTTATTGTTCTGCAGGTGAGTCAATGGATTCTGTCACATGAATGGACGGTGGGAGACCTTTGGAATATGTTGGTGGAGTACTCTTCTCGGAGATTCAACAAGGAAACTAACTTGGGTTTCTTTGCATGGTTGCTTCCTACTCTATTTGCTCATGATGCTAAGATGTCAAATTTGACAAGTACACCTTAATTTTTCTGTTGTTTTTCCATTTTTCTAACAATGTAATCAACTCTTTAGTTTATTTTTTGGTATACCATATTCCATGTGTTCTCTCCGCTAAAGAAATGCAACTTTGCACAAGTTGTTGATGAATATCTCAAAATGCTTGCCTGGCCTTGTAAATTCAAAGATGTAGATAATTATGAAAACCAAGTCATGCTAGCATAGGGAAAATCATGTTTCACCCTTTATTTATCTTTGTTTATTTTTTTTTATAGTGGGGTTTAAAATAATAATTATTTGACCAGGATGTATTTTTAATTCAACCCCCTGTATTCATTATTCTTCCTGTCTACATCTAGGTAGTTGTCCACAAGAGCCCATGGTTATTAAATCTGGAGCAGCTTAGCGGATTAACCTAGACCCGGTTGCTGGATCGATTTATGTAGAAGATAAGAATAAGCAAAGCAAAAACCTGGTGAAATCTAGTTGATCTGTTAGGTTGACCGGTGACACGAGCGACTAAAAAACAATCAAGGCAAAACCATTTCCACTGCTAAGAAACGCACTGCTAAGAAACATTAACCAAACGCATGAAAATCAGTGCCCATGTCTATGTCATTAACTTGCTTGATTTGGTGGCAAGTTGATATGCTTTTTATATCATCATTTTAGATTTAAAGTCGAAGGAAGCTGGGAAATAATTCTTTTCTTCTTTTTCTGAATGCTTAAAAACAAGGGTGTATTTGGATATTCTCGGACCAACTCATACATAAATCAAGATAAAATTATCTTCTCGGACGATTTAAAAGACGCACCCTTTATTTTGACCATATGCATTTAGATTAACTCACTATTTTTTTTTTCTGAAAATTAACCTAGAAAATAAATAAAAAATATCTATACACACCTGCAAGACAGGTCATGAACATTAGGGTCACAAGGCATTTATTGCCATTCTGACCAAGTCAGTCTACGCTCACTTCTTCAAATTAATAGATTATTTGGTATTTAATAAGGTCTCTTGAAAAAAATTACTTTTTTTTTTTTTTTACTTTAAATTAGTTTTTTTTGCCATACTGACCTAGACTTCTGCACTTGAGTAGAATCCGAGGGCTAGAATCAATGACAAATGCCAAGGCATAAAATAATAAATGCTTCCTTGACAGGTTAGGAGTCTGGACAAGTGTAGAGCTCAACCACCAAAACCTAAACATGGACATCTCCATTAATGGGGGCTACTTTTTCTTACATCTTTTCAAGTCAAAGCACAACCAAACCACGGCTAACTACTCTACCTGAGTACCTGGGATTCATTTTTACATCCTCTGGTCCATCTTGGAATCATCGCTAAACTTGAATATGTTCAATGAGGTTGTTAAATTTAACAACATTCTTGGAAATTTCCACAACCTATGACGTTTGTTTGTCTTCCAAGTCTCGATTTCTACTGTGGTTTTGTCTGAACATAATTTGCTTCCAAAGTCATTCAAAGAGAGAGGGAGAGCTAATCATGCAAGTTTCTCTGGTTTTTTTTTTTTTTTTCTCACCATCGTGCTAAAAGGAAAGTTCCAAACTTTAGACTTTTACCCACCCACAAACAGAAATAGCTCATGATCAACCAAGCATAAGCTAGTTCAGGTTGCCTAAATGGACCCTCCAATCTTTTCCATTGTATCCAAAATCGCGTGCGCTAAACTTGCATACCTTACAGGTCTGCTTCATTGATGATCACTTGAGCTAAATGGGCTCTTAAAATTCATCGACGCGGTGGAAATCACGGTTCAATCTAAAAGCATAAAAAAATAATGCCTTTCGGCTTTAAACGTCATTTACGAAGATAAATGCTTAGACAACAAACATACACTGCTTCATTGTTCATCATTTAATTGTCCAATTAAAAGAACTAAAACCATTTTCATTTTTCAAAACGTGGATGAAAACGTGAAATCCTTTCCTTGTCACAAACAGTAGTGCAGCGAATATTGTCCGCAAAAACCAATTAAAGCAATCACTCTCACATCTCATTGGTCACACCCCGAGCCAAGATTAGTCAGTCAATGTTCTTATTCACAGATGGCATCAAGATCATTGCATTTGCTTTCACATGTGCTGGTACGTACTCTATCTTTTCTAACACGTTGGTGGCAACGCAACTGATTAGGGCTCCAACGTGAAATTAAACAAGAAATCTATTCCTTCTATGTAACAAAAATCTGTTCTTGGAAATGGATCGTTAGCTTAAAAAAACGCAATGAAAAGTGGAGAAGAAAAGAGAAAAACAATTGTTGTAGTGAGATAATTATACTCCCAACTTTTTTTCCTATGGAAGAAGACCAAATCCTTGGAAGCAAGCTCGTCGCATGCTCTCTAGAGGAGCTTTACAGATAATCACCATTTACAGGCTTCATCACATAGAAGAAAGATGCCCCAGCTGGAACATTACCTTATTTTTATCACCTCATCTAGTTTGGAAAAGAAATATTACAGGAAAAAGAAATAAATAAAAGGGATCAAGATCTTGCAACATTTGATCCCAGAAGTGTCATTTCTAGGCGCTTGTTACACAGGGCTAAACTCTTTGGCTACTGAACCTCGCAAGCTGCTTTGCCTGAGGAGAAGCAGCAGTTGTGGAACGAACTGCCGGTGACGAAAATCCACCTGAGAAATCTTCATGAACAGACCAAAATCTCCGATGAACTTTTTTCTGAGAATTTGTGTTCTCCATGGATGGTTGGAAATGTAGCTCACTTTTAGGTGCCTCGTGAGTGTAGAAATCTGAGATGTTGTAACTTAGTGCAGCACCAACTGAAAGACACTCATATTGCCTCCGAGTTTTGTTCTTCCTGAAAGCTTTGCAGACCAAAGGAATGAGTCCCTCCATCAATTGTCTGGTTCTTCTTTTTCCCTTATGATTAATGGAAAAACAAATGAACTGCTTGAATAAGGTTTGGAGTTATGGACTTTAGGGTTTGTGGGGTGGGGTGGGGTGTTGGTGGATATATACCGTCCACAAACTTTTCTTCCTATGGGGATTAAAAGTCCAACACGTCTAATTGCACCTTCAGAAGGAAACAAAACAAAATTTATGATATTCTAAATCTTTCTATCAGATCATTATCATCAGAATAAATTATAATAAAACCAGAGAAGAATCATGGAAAACTATAGAAAAATCAGTTAAAAGCTCTACAATAGTGTCATGGCATGGCATTGAACAGGCAAAATAAAGAAATCCGTCATTAGAATATAGATTCTTTCCTTATCTTTATAGTGAAAAATAAATTAAAGAATTATATCTTCCTTTTGCTGACTAGGTCAAGTTTTGTGAGCGCACGCATGTAACATCAGGTCTCAATTGGGAAGCAATTCTGTCAAATTCAAGCAATTGTTCTTTGCTGAAAATAATTTTTTTTAAAAATTAATTTAAAAAAAGTAAGTTATTTTTTAATGTTTGGTAATGTAATGAAAAATAAGTTGAAAAATACTTTCTAGTGTTTAATTATGTCATGGAAAATGAGCTGAAAAATAACTTATTAATGTTTTATTTTTTTCAAGTTTATTAAAATAATGAGGAACAAATCTTAAAAATTAAAAAGTTGAATGAGAATGAAATTGAAAAAAAAATAATTTCATAAATTATCTCAAATAAAATAAATAATAATCAAAATAATAGAGATCAAATCTAAAAAATAAAAAAAGAAGAAATTAAAATAATAATAATAATTAACATTTCATAAATTATTTCAAATAAAATAAGTAACAATTACAAGAATGAGGACCAAATTTAATAGATAAAAAATTTCAATTAAAAAATAATAAGGGAAAAGCAAATAACAATTATAAAAATGAGAATCAAAGTTAATATAAAAATTAAATTCTAAGGGATGAAATTGAAAAAAAAATATTCAAAACAAAATATATATATAGCAATTAAAAGTTTGAGGATCAAATTTGATATAATTAGTAAATAATATGACATTTCTAAATTTTTCACAATTTTCGAAAAGTGTTTTCCGTCCAAAATAAAAGGAAAACACTTTTCTGGAAATCAAGCTAAATTTTTCTTTGATTGGATAGCGTTTTCCGTTAACCAACTTTTATAATGACAAACAAACACAGAAAAATTTAAAAAGTGATTTTCCAAAAATCATTTTCAGAAAACAAACACACCCCAGGTTAAAAACAAACTGTGTCACAAGAAAGCAATGGTATTTTGCTCAATTGACCTGTAAGCTCTGATGCAGTTCCTCAGCTTAAACTTAAACATTCCCCACTACTTGCATATCTGGCTGCTAATTCGTTGTTTCCTTTAATATTCCATTTCTAGATATAATAATAATAATGATTAGTTACTGTTCTATGATAATCCAAGTTGATTTGGTTCGAGGTTACATCAAATGATGTCCTGTATTGACCATTGGCGGGGCAAATGAAGCTGTTAATTTCCATTGCTCCTGCTAAGCAGAGCTGCCATAGGTTATTGATGGATTACTTCTTCACTACAATCCATAGATGACTATGTATAGCCGGCATTGGTGGGTGGGATAATTAAACGAAAAGTCTTATATGCCACGGTTCTTGTTTACCTAATCATCTTACAGGATGTAGTGATGGTGACTTAGAACAAGCAGATATAGGAGTATCAAGGTCATTCCTTTTATCTTCTAACATCATGAATGATACTAACAAAATACTCTGGATTTTGTCGACATAAGAGGCAAGTGTGACCTGCACAAATGTAATGCCTAGAAACCAAATCAGGGGCTGATTCTTGAGAGAGTTTACCTTTGATTCCTACATTACATGGCAACTAACTCTAGATAAGCTTAATCAAATTAAGTTGAAAAGTATTATAGTGGCAAGCATAGATGCATATTCATTTGACTTTTTTTTTTTTTTTAGGATCACCATCTAGAAGTATAACAAATGAAAAATCATTTAAACAGAAACTTCAAGCCAAGTTTTCTTCTTGTTTATTATTTTCTTTCAATCATTTACTAGAAAAACCTCCCTCATCTATCCAATGCCTGAATCATAGTTGATCTACTCTAGTACTTAAATCTTAGATCAAGGGTGCGATCTGCATATTCCGGAGGGAAAAGAGCTGGAGAGTCCTCCAAAAGATCATTTTCAGTTTACTTAGACTGAGTCTACTAGAATGTCGTCATAGCCCTGTTCTTTAGTTCAAGGGGCAAAGTTTAGGTGTTATTCAGACAGCTTCAAGGTTCTTCTGGTACAAGTTTCCACAGATATATCCTTATATATATATATATATATATATATATATATATATATATATATAAAGTGTCTAATCAGATAAAAAATATTTATTTGTAGACTTTGTAAGATGCTTGCTTCAAGCATTATCAAAAGTCAGAAACATATCCCAAATGCTTTGTGACATTGACATTAACTCAATTAGCCTACCCAACCTTGTGACATCTCCGGCAATTTATCTGAACAAAGCTATTACAAGGATGACATCCGAGTTCTCATCTTCTTGTGAAGCTGAAAACAATGTTTTTAAATTTCTAATTACAATTACCCTTTCTTGTCCATGTTCTGTCCTCCTACTTCAGCAAGCCATTCCTATAACTAAAAAATTATTTCCACAAGCATACCCAAAGATAAATAAATTCCCACAATCCATGATGCATCAAGAATGTGACACGTTATGTGAGATTTCCTTTGCTGAGTGACTTGTTTTGGAACTAGCTTGTTCAATTAGGCAATGAAATTCTAGTTGAAAGCTTGTTTCTACGTGTATTCAGACATTGAAATTTAATGAGATCCGTGAAATGGGCTTAGTTACCTCAAATACAAGATTGCCAAAGATGGTGAATCCAATATCAGCAAATAGGCCTCTTGCACCATCAACTTTATAGTGGAGTTGTGACTTCCCACCAGGACCACAGCCCGCCAAATCAATATACTCAATCACTGCAAGACAGAGCTTATAATATTGCCAGTCTATTTGTACCATTGACAGGGAAATTTTTTTGAAAATAAAGGGTTTTTGTAAAGAGTTTTTGATCTCAAACCTGTTCGTATGACAAAGGAAAAGCTCTTCTATTTGCCACAACACGATCTTTTCACCTAATACAGTTTCCCATGTTTACCTCTGAATCATTACTCCTCAGAACATCCAGAGATCAGAAACTGGTTTGTGAATTTAAACCTCCTTGTTATAAACCTTCTACCAACAGTACTTTTGAGAGCATCAAACTCATGGCTCATGCAACTTGGTCTGTAATTTTAATTGTATTACATTTCTGTTATACATTCAATTGCTATATTTAGTAATAGCTAATGCTGTATCCAGCATATGATTCGTTTCAGCATATATTTTACCTATTTTGAGATGGCACAACTTGGTATTTTCAAACTTGCTCTGTTATAACGTTCAAACTGAAAGGTTGGTTCATCTTTCTAGCCAACAAATAACAATACACCATTATGGTCTGTGAAACAGCTCTCAACCTATGTTTACCAGATTTTTTTTCCCCTATGCTATGCTGCTGTGTCTTCTGACACCTTTTAAAATAAGTAGGAAAATAAAAAAGCTATGAACAAGAAGAAAACATACATTTCTGAGGTCCAAAACATCAAATTATATCTATTTTTTCCACAATTTAGCAATGGAATATAGTGTGGTAATGGATTTAAGATAACATAATGAATAACAATATTCAAACAAAGGAAAATCAAGAGATACAATTGAAATACAAATTTTGGAACAAGTAGAGCACAATAGTGATCATTAAGAACCACTTTTGAGCTGAGGTTAGTCAGATTTTCTCTAATTGAATTAGATAACAGAGAGGAATTATGCTTGAAACAAATGGTTCTTGTAGCATAGGGTCCAATCTGAATCATCTGAACGAACAAGACCACCTCCATCGGTGCTTATGGACTCTGCACACGAACATGGTGGCTGAGAAGGGAGGCCATCCTTGGTTTTGCCACCTGTATCCTGTTCCGTCTTTAAAAATTCAGTAGACCCAATACCATTAATTGAAATGTGATCAGTTGCGGCCTCAACGTTGAGCTGAGGACTCTTATGAGATTTTAAGCAATCAGTATTGAAGACATTGCCATCGTCCTCTTCATCAGACAAGTATCTACAACAATCAAACTCATCCATCTCAAACATACGACTCACTAACCCTTCCCTCCAAGATATTCTCATCTGAGATTGTGATACATTCTCGATTGTAGAATTAGAAAACCAAGAATTCCGATCTTCCAAAATTTTGTGAAACTTGGAAAGATCGACTGAATTGGAAGGCATGGTCAGAGAATCAAACCGGAAACTTGAATTGGTTGGATCCCATACTGACGCATGGCTCATGGGAGATAAACTAGTCATCTGAAGCTGCTCAGTCACTGAATTGAGATCAGAATCAAAGTTACATTTCTTTCTCTTACCATCTACTTGTGTCCCAGACGCACCGACTCGTCTATCACAGCTAGTATCAGATTGGGGAGTTTGAATTATATTTCCACTACCCAACGAGCCTATGGAGAATGGAGAATTCTCTCCATCAGTGCAATGTCGATTCTCCGTCTCTTCTTCTAAAGATGAAACAGGAAAGTTATCGCATAAAGGAGTTCCCAGAAATCCTTGAAACTGAGGGACAGGGAGCGCACTGGGAGAAAGCAAAGAAGCACTCCTCCTCCCAGCACTAACAGCAGAAATACCCCTGGTCGCACTGGTATTGCACAACTCCGGTGAAAAACCACCATAGCCAGATGAAGGTGAAGTAGGAGAGTTGTGTATGGCACGCTCCTCCAATCTCCTAAAACGGCGTGACCTGTTCCGAGAATTCTCCTTCTGACCCTCATCCTTCTCATCACAAGGTGATAAAAGCCAATGCATTGAAGCGTCAATAGGCAAAGGCAACATAGAAACATCAGAATTTTCGATAAGCCCTACATCATTCGCTTGTTCAATATCATCATCGCTATCAAAACTACCAAGAGCTTTAGCTTCTCCTCCTGCGAGTATCCCTCTAGGCCTACATTTCCTCTTGTCAGTAACCCCAGACACAACATGACCAGCACCATAACAAGTAGCAGGAGTAATCGTTTCCACTGTCATCAACTTCATGGATGACCCACATTGTATCTCTGGTGATACTGAGGGCTGAACTGGAGGGGTCTTGGTATTGCTACTTGTCGAGTTTGACTCAGCTTTACCGTTTGATGATTTCTCATAACAATCATCATTCATAACCTTACCACCACCTCCTAAATTCAAACCAGACCCGCTTCCCACTTTACACAAAGGAGTCAAATTGGCTCCACTACCCTCACAAACTCCATCGATCATCACCTTTTTTAACTCTCCAGACCCAGATTTCAGCTTATTTTTCACAAGACTGCCACTTGACTCCAAAAAGGAAGAGACTTTAGAATCACCAACTTCATTCCTAGAGGAAGCGTGTTTTTTACCAGATTGCCACTGGTATAGACATGGCGGGTGGTTTCTCTTCCCCTTCTCCACCTTTTTTGAAATGGGTTTCTCCTTCGTGGGTCTCATACTAGGAGCTGACTTAGGAGTTCTCGAGGGCTTTACTTTTGTCAGTCTTTGATTATTACGACTACTACTACTAAAAGGGGTTTTTGCAGAACTGGAAGAGGAAGAAGAGTGAGAGAGAAAGAACCTGAGACAGCCCCTAGGAGCTTCAATGGAGGATAAAGAAGAAGCATTGCTGCTATTGTCAATGCTGGTGGTGTCAATGCCACCATTGTTGAGATCTTGAAGTGGGTTTCTTCTAAAACTTGGCTGGTGCTGCTGCTGTCTCTTTCTCCTTTGAGTCTTGGTGGGTTGTTCTGGTAATGCTGTAGATGGGCATTTTTGGGTGTGGGTTTTTGATGATGATTGGTTCATTTGGTAGGAGAATGGAGTAGAGAGAGTGCAATCTGTGATCTAATCCTACAGAGGGAGAAAGTGAATAATGATGACTTGTTTGATTTGAAATTAAGAGGGAGGAGGAGTTTTGACCCCCTTTTGAGTTTGCCCTTACTTCTCTTGTATTCTACTGAAATGCCACTGGATGAATTAGAGGTTAAATGGGCCCTACATTGTTTAATTCAAACCATAATCACATTGGGTTAATTTGATACATAATTGTTTAGATGTTCATAAGAGTTTAAGCAACAGCGCCAAATAAATTATTTATTATCAAAATAATTATTCTTCAATGGATTTGGAAAACTCATTTTATGCAAAATTAAATATTTTCTTCATATTAATTATTTATTATCTCTTTCTCTTGCACTATCAATCATCCATCCCGTATTTCTTGTGTATAATAATATTATTTTCGTCCTTTTTATTTATTCTTTCTTATATATATATATATATATATAATTCACACACATGATAAAATCTTAATCATCCACGTACATGCATACCAGGGCTAATCTTTGTCTTTATAATTAAAGAAAATAAATATTTTCTTAATATTAATAATAAGTGTAATTCTAATTGTTTTTTTTCCTTTGAACTTTATAAGAATTTTTAATGCGTAGATTTCAAGGGTTATATTAAAGAAAGAAACAAGAACCAATTGTAAGCTAAAAAAAATATTTTTCATTGCACAGTTAAAAATAAAAATATGATATTAATTAATTAATTATAAATAAAATAGCCATCGCTTGAAGGGCGGGCTTAATTTCAACATTTTCTTGTTCTTCTTCACGATGTTTTGTGCAATGACCATCATTGTAAGTAAATCTTTAATTATTCCAAACAAAAAATACTTCGTTATAATTAAGTTGTTATCATTGGGCTAAAGTTTATCAATCCAATGCATTCTTTACTTAATATTGCTTAAATTCAATGTTTATTATTATTATTATTATTATTATTATTATTATGAATGTAAATCATTTTTTTACTATAATAAAGTCTCTGAAAATAAAACAGGAGAGTACACATTTTCTTTATATATCAAAAGGCTTACACAATTAGACCAAAGAAAAGTCATAACATTGAAAGCGAAAGTAAGATTTGTAATTATAATTGCAAATTATGAAGTAGAAATTAATAAGATAGGTAGTATGTATATACCAAGTATATACTTGGCATTGTTGTAATTTTTATGGTTACGGTTTAAAAACATAAGCTTAAAAAGAGTTACAAATTATAATTTTATCTCAACTAAAGTTTCAAAAGAGAGTTTTTAGTTAGCCCCATGCAAAACTGTGGTATGTTGATTAACTAAACATTTTTAAATATATATTAGGGATAAAATGTAGACATCATCAAAAAAACAAACGAAGCTTAAATCACTAACAACACTTCCCTCTTTATTTTCAGTTAGAGAATTTTGAGCTAATCATTGATCTTGCAAGGCCCATTTACATGTGTGATAGGATCAAAAGATGGCATGAAACTAGGGTAATCAATTGTTACTTATATGATGAAGTCGTGAAAAAAATTCACATAAAAATAGGTTTTTTTGGCTGCGTTCTAAGCCTATAGAGTGATGGCCTAGGTTGCTCTTGTAAACCAATTTCTCATGAAATGAGGGATACTCTGATGTTTAAGTTAGTAAAATTATATGGAGGAGAATATAATGTATAGAAAAGAAAAGAAAAAATAAAGTTAAGTAATGTGTATATTTGGGTGTAGCTGGTATGGTTTTATGTGGCTCTATTGTGATGAGTCTGTGGCTTAAAAGTTGGTCCTCTTCCTCCTTATGAGTTGGATGCATTTATACACCTGGTTTGAACTTTTCTTCATGAAAGAGGAATTGTATCATTGGCCAAACCAAGTGGCTCATCAGTTGATGTGATGTCGTGCCATTAGTTCTATTCTTGGCATGAGATGGGAGGAGAAGTTGGTGCACCACGTTTGTATGATGGAGTTCATTTATTTTATGTTGTTGGTAGGCATAATAGAAATATAACTATTGGTGATAGAAAACAATGTTCGTTGTAAAATGTTTATGCATGTAAAAAATTATGTGTACTACATTAAAATTGTTAGTATTAGAAAAATAAAATAAATGTATAAACATGAAATATAAAGGCAAAGATGGAAGAAAAATCACGAAGAGAGGAAGAAAATTAGACTGGTAACTAAAAGGGTGATTAGACTAGTTAGTAAAGAGGCGACGAACTTGCTTGTTGAAATAGATAAGGTAAAAACTAAAAAGAATAGGAGGATTGCTTAATTGTCTTGTTATTAGATAAGTATATGAAAGGTAAATGCTAATAATATAGATTTTAGATTAATTAAAAGAAGGTTACTAAAAGAAAGAGTTAGTGTCTTGAAGTTGGTGGAACGAACCATGAGAAGAAAGATGTGAAAACTTATGAAATTCAATAATTGTTATTTAATTGTAGGTGATTAGTAAGAGTTATATGATGATGATGAAATTATGTGTTAATTGTAATAGCTTTCTTGATATGTTATGATTTTGATATAAATAAGAGGTTTAAGTGAAGTGAAATTTATGTTTAAAAATGTATATAATTTATACATTTTGATATGATTATGTATTTGAAATGAAAACAAGTAAAATGAGATGATCAATGGAAATAACATTATGATCAATATAGAGTGTTAGTATGGAAAAAGTTGGTTATTGGATAGTGACACTAATGAGATGTGGTTATTGATAAATTATTGAGTGGTTGATATGAAAATTCTAGTGATTGGTTGTTGATTAACATTAGCAAATTGAAAATTATTTGTAAAAATAAAATGCAATGAAAGTTAATGATGACTTGGTAAAAAAATAAAAGGAAAATAAAGAAATGTACAAATCTGTTTGAATAAGTCGACCGATTGGATTTGCAAATCAATCTGGTTGACTGTTTGGTAAAATAAATAGTTAAAATCACTACTTTTTTAATCAATAGATGGAATTGGTTGACCAATTGATCTATTGGCTAGGGAAATTAATAAAATATTAAAGAAACCGGTCAACAAAATTATTAGGTTGAGTTAATATGGTCGATCGCTATCATCTAACAATAGATTGATTTATTATTAGAAAAATATATTGATAAAAATAGTTAAAATACACACACAAACACATATACATATGTAGAAAAAAAAGAAAAAAGTTGAGATGCATGGTATGGATATGCTAGTGATTCTATTTAATTATAGGGTGAGTAGTAAAATACTCATGATCGGCCTGATTTGACGAATTACGTTTCACATCTAAAAAGCTCCTTTTCTTTCGTTGTTATTTTTTTACTTCTTTAAATAAAATAAACCTATAATTTAAGAAAATAGATATTTTCTTATAATAGTAACTATAATATTGTTTTGATAATATTCAATTTTGAAATATTCTTAAGGGTACAATATGTATTCAATGGTTGATTTGCTCTAAGTGTAATTCTAATTTTTTTTTCTTTGAACTTTATAAGAATTTTTAATGCTAAGATTTCAAGGGTTATATTGAAGAAATTAACAAGAACTAGTTGTAAGCTAAAATTTTTTTTTTCACTGCATAGTTAAAAATAAAAGTATAATATTAATTACAAATAAAATAGCCATCGCTTGGAGGGCTGGCTTTCAGCATTTTCTTCTTCTTGATGATGTTTTGTGCAATGGCCATTATTGTAAGTAAATATTTAATTATTCCAAAAATACTTCGTTATTATTAAGTTGTTATCATGGGCTATTTGTTATCATGAAGTTTATCACTACAATGTATTTTTTACTTAATATTGCTTAAATTCAATGTTTATAATAATTATTATTATGAATGTAAATCATTTTTTTTATTATAATAAAGTCTCTGAAGATAAAACGGATGAGCACGCATTTTCTCTATATATCAAAAGGCTTACACAATTAGACCAAAGAAAAGTCATAACATTGAAAGTAAGATTTGTAATTATAATTGCAAATTATGAAGTAGAAATTAATAATATATGTAGCACACATATACTAAGTATGTGTTTGGTATTGTAGTAATTTTTATGATTATGATTTAAAACCATAGGTTTAAGAAGAGTTATAAATTATAATTTTATCTCAACTAAAGTTTTAAGAAAGAATTTTTAGTTAGATCCATCCAAAATTATGATATATTGATTAATTAAACACTTTTAAATATATTTTAGAGACAAAATGTAGACAACACCAAAAAAAAAAAAACAAACGGAGCTAACACCTCCCTTTTTATTTCCAATTAGAGTATCGAGCATGGTAGGAATTTTGAACTAATTGTTGATCTTGCAAGGCCCATTTACAGGTCTGATAGGATCAAAAGATGGCATGATCTTACTTTTCAGGTACCTCTCAGCAGCACATTGATCCTTAATTCCTTAGTGATCTTACTTTTATATAAAACTTGCAATGTATTTAACTATTAGATCATTTTGAAATGTAATATTACTTAAAATGTTATAATTTGGGCTTGTACTAAAATGTTAGATGTTATCATGAATAATTTAAGTTAATTAGCTAGAAAGTTCGATGATTTAATTATATTTTGCTATAGGGTTACTTTAAATCCCTAAAAAGAAAATTTCATGTATTTATTTTCCATTAAAATGTTATGTTAATTTATAAATTTACAAATATTGAGGAAAACATTTCTTGCAAGGTATTAATAAATAGCCATAAATTAAAAATGTTAAAATGCAATTGTTAGAAAATATTGAGGATGTTAAAGCCTCAAATGATGAGATATTTAATTGGTGGAAGTCCCGAGTGCTAGGACAATGATCTAAAATGTTTTAAATTAATTTGTTTAAACCAGTCAATTGCTCGAAAGGATTGAATGGTAAAATTAGCTATTGTTAAATTTAGACAGATAAACTAGTTAACCATTTAGATTTTTTAAATAATCTAGTTGACCAATTAGACAATAAAAAAAAATTACTATCTAATTTTATTGAGCACACTAGTCAATTGAACGAAAAAAACTAGTTGATTGATATCATTAACAATGACTTGTCTTGGAAATTGATAGATTCATATTTTTGAAGTATGAAACCTAGTTAAATAAGAGGGATTCTTCATGCTACACTTAAAAAAAAAAAATTCCTATTTTCTACTATAAATATAATGTTTTATTTGTATTAAATGGTATAAAATTTTAGGAATGTTACAATTATTTGCCCAAGTTTTTTAAACAAACATGTTTGGGAGATTTTAGCTATAAATTAGGGAGAAAAAACTTATTGTATAAATTACCTATTACGGAAATGTGTTACCTTTCTAGTCGTGAATGCCATATTTATGGAGACATAATGGAGACATTTTTATAAAGAGTGTCGAAGATTATTATTGAGATAGATTTTGGAGATATAGAGATTTGACTATATAGATTTGGAGATAGAGACCATGAAGATTTCTCATGGAGATATTAGTTACGGAGATCATCATAAAGATTTTCGTTGGAGTTTATGGAGATTTTAGAAGAAACATGGATACTACACAAAGATTTTTTTTAGAAAAACAATACTATTTTATTAAAAAAAATTCAAAAGATGAAGATACAAATTTTAGAGGTAATCTAGGGATTATTTAATCTCAAGTAACATGTCAAGTGCAAATGCACAAACTTCTTTTCCTAGCTTTAGCTGTTTTTTTTTCCATAAATTGGTGGAGGTAACCTTTGATGATCAATCGTTCTATCTCTTTTTTTGATTGCATGACACTCCTTAATGTCATGTCCATTATCACATTGAAAGAAAAAACTTATTAGGATTTCTTATATTTATGTTGCTTTTCATAGGAGGAGAAGGTCACACAAATTCTTTCCCTTGAATAACAGCTAACACCTCAATTTATGTGATGGTCAAAGATGTAGTCATAAACTCGGGGAATGTAAAGTGATCATGGATATGCCCTTTAGTACTTCTTTTGGATATTCTTCTTGGAGATTAATGATGTGGTGAAGACTTTGCTTCTACGTGGAAACGTGAGTGATTTTATCTAGTTATACTAGATTCTTTTACCTTTATATAATTTTCTATTGTATGCTTGACATCGAGGATATTTCTATCAAAGAAGGTGTATAACCTTTTCCATAAGGAATAATTGCTCCACTAATTAGAGCTTTTATAGCTGTAGATTTAAGAAATCTTTTCACATTAAACATTTTTTGATCGAATTACTGAAGATAAGCTCTAGTGTTTTCATCTTCTTTGTGATTGTGAGGAGCTCCTTGATGCATTTTTTGGAAGGAATGCTTATGTTAAAGTGAAAGATTAACTTGGAGCTGAGATCATTAAAATAGAGAATAAAATCAAGTTCTAGGCTATAATATTATGCACATGTAGGTCAACGAAGCGTTAATGAAAAAACTTTTCACACAACATTAATTTAAGTGGATATGCTTCTATTTCTTACATTTTCTCCAAGAGTTAGCTTGCCGGTATACTTCTACACTCCTGACAAGGGTTTGAAAGCCAGTACAGAAGACACCAATTTGCTTTTTTGTTTCTGGTAAGATAATGTTCAATTTATTTGGCATAGTTATGATGCTAACATAGAAATTTGGAAAAGAGAAACTTAAAGAGGCAGAAGTCTAATGAACAATAGTTGATTTTTTGCGCGTTGGATAATGAAATATTTTCGATGAAATGGAATCTTCCACCAAGTATCGAAGATGTTGAAGTTTTTATTTATGGCGTGTCTATTCCTTCTCTCAAGACGATTACTGAATTCTCAATATAAATTCATGGAAGTCCCTGGCCATCTTTATCTTCCGCAGGACCCTTTAGGCTCCCTTTTAGATTCATATATAAGGCCTCTTTTCATCTCTCCAGACCCACAAAGCTCATGTCTCTTACTGCTTTCAAATTTGTTTCTGCTTTCCTGTTTCTTACCTTTATCTCAGAATATAACCCCACTTCTCCCAGAATATGAATCAACCAAAGGCTGCTAGAGTGAAGCTAGAGCTGTCACACCTGTGAAGGGACTGAAAAATGTTGTGGTTAAACTGAGGGATCTGGAAGTAGCAAGTGTGGCTGGAAAGCCTTTGTTCACTGAAAAATTAACTCCTTCAAGTGGAAGACTTCAGTTTCCAAGAATTTGTGTCGAAGTGAACGGTCATTCGGAGTTACCATCTGATGTTCTTGTTGAAGATGAGCATGGTTTCTATAGAGCAAGTGGTGAGCATGAATGGAAACCTCCCAGATGCAAGTATTGTGAATGTTTAGGAATATATAACACATGGCAATAGGAATATATGTCAATACTGATACATAACTTCAACTATCTTTAATTAAAGACACAAGGAAAAATAGTTGGTGGTATCACAGTGACGGCACCAGGTTTTCAAAAGTACCTGGCTGTGTATCCAAGAATATGATAGAAGTAAAATGCAGGTGTTAAAATAGACATTCACGAGAAACTGCAACCACTTGTTTTCCAATATTGCGGCCTGCAAAGAGTCCAGTTAGAGCTGCTGGAGCATTTTCAAGGCCTTCTGCTATGTCTTCCACGTACACAATCTTTCCTTGTTTGATGTAAGGAAGAACCATGTCAAGATATTTTGGGAATAGGTGAAAGAAATCATAGACCAGGAACCCCTCCATATGAATGCGTTTCGGCACAAGATGCATCAAGTTATGAACACCTTCCGGCTGCTCGAGATTGTATTGTGAGACCATTCCACAAACAGAAATTCGCCCACGGACCCTCATGTTGAGCAGTACTGCATCAAGCATTTTTCCTCCAACATTTTCAAAGTAAATATCAATGCCATCAGGAAAGTACCTGCCAAATTATAGAGCAAATTTGGTTTTTAGATTTTACCCTCAAATAACTTGAAGGGGAAATGTCAAAAAGAAAAATATTTTGATTTACCAACTAAATAGATTAGCAGAACCATAGAAATTTCAACTGCCTAGGTTACCTATGCTGACTAAAAGCCATAAACATAAAAAAATAGACTCCCTTGCACCACTGGAATATCATATGAATCCCTTACCACGGCCCAGTGAATAGGAATTTCATGGCAATAAAGCAGACCATACAAAATCCACCAACTCTTTCTTTAACCAGTTTAAGATGCCTTCTTTCACAACTTGAAACAGATGTTACTGGTTTTTTTTTCCTAACATCTTACAGCTGTATACAATTTTTTTTTCGTAGGGTTCCATTTTACCACTACAGATCCAGTTTAAGCAAATTGTACCACTAACCTTTTCAAAGCTGCATCCAAGTCCAGCTCTTCTTTGTAGTTGAAAGCATCATCAAAGCCAAACTTATTCTTCAACAAATCAACCTTATATTACAGAAATGAGAGGATAGGAGATGTAAAGGTCAAGAAAACAAAAATAAAAAAAAAATAAAAAGAAAAAATTAAAGAGATGTCTTGCTTCACTTTGACAGAAGAATAAATTACTTTATCTATTTAACTTCCATGACACAAAGGGAGAGCCATTTGATCCTCTGATAACTTGCAAAATTACCTACTTTGTCATGCACGGAAAAGGAAAGCATATACAATATTACAAATAGTAATGGGAAGCCTAGGGAGATGATGCAGGCCATGAAAATATGTATTCAGAACAGATCTAGGACAGCCTACAGAACTACTCAGCACCATATCTCTCACTTACTGAACTACATGCTATCCATGTTTTTCCCCAAAATTCAGATTGAAAGAAAAATATCAAGTAAAACAATATCCTTGTCTAACAAAATTTTATCCCTAAATTCAGTCAAGATTTTTTACAAGCTTCTAACCATGAAATAGGCAGAGTATTGTAAAAGGAACTGGATGTCCAGATACTTGTTCATTGCAACTTCCAAGTAATGGAACGGCAGAAATTCATATGGACAAAAGGACTAACCTTAAAATTTCCTACGGACAAAAGGATGTAAAATCTTTGTCAAATGCTGGTGTTTTCTGTAAGTCTTGTGTTTTCTAGGCTATTCAGATGTTGTTTTTTGGAAACTGATTAGAAGCATTTACTTGTAGGCTACTTACGAACTTAGATCCTCATTGGTACATTATTAGAAAAGTAAGCTTTCAACAGAAGAATATGTTTGGATGCAAGAAACACCCCCCTTTTCATGGTGCCTAAGATTTGTGTGACACTGAAATTCCCAGGAACCTATTGAATAGAACATTCATGTACCATCTTTTTCTGGCTCTTCCAGTTAATATATTTTGCTTGCCATTTGGCAGCCTTCGACCAGCTTTCTAACTAGCAAAGAGCTTTTTAGTCTTTTGTATAATAACTTATTATTCAAGCAGGTTTGCAATTCCAAGTTTTATTGTGTTCCTGACTTTGAAAAGCAACAGCATCAGATTAGACCGAGAAGCAGTGCCAAATCAAAACAGGAAAAACACTAATAACCATAAACATTCACTAAGGAGACATACCTTGTCTTTGCTTCCAGCACTTCCGACAACATAGCAACCTAACAACTTTGCAAACTGCCCGACAAGCTGACCAACTGCACCAGAGGCTGCTGATATGAAAACAAACTCCCCTTTCTTAGGAGAGCATATTTCATAGAAGCCAGCATAAGCAGTCAAACCCGGCATTCCTAGAAGAAGAAATCATAATGGAAACCAATGATAGTTACGGTAATATCTATATCAGCAGTGTCTCACTCTAGTTGCCCTGAACCTTGTGAGGTTAAGAACTGCAGATGGCCTTTGTAAACCTCAAAAGGTTGATGAAAAACAGCCAGTATCGTGAAATCATTTTCTGAGATCATTGACCATGCCAAATGATGAATCAAGACAAAGAAGCATTGAAGAGATAAAAGGCAAGCATGTCTACTCTCAGGACATAATGTATCACATTTTAGCCAACAAATTAATATCCTGACATGACTAGAAGAATCAATACCAGCCCTATACCATATAAGAGGTTGGTCTCATTTCTCTTGAGCCACATATCATCATCAACAAAATCATAACAAATGTCAGCTTCCCACACCCCATTCAATAACTCGAACTTTACCGAGTTCTAAACACAATAGTTTGGTTTTCTAGAATTCTCAAAAAATCAAACAAAACATTAAAAATTTCAATCAATTTATTAGCACCAACAATGATCTGCTTTCATAAATAGAACAGTTACAAAAGCCGAAAGGCTTACCAAGAATTCCAGTATAATAGGAAAGGGGCACATCTTTGTCATGGATTTTAAACAGTGTCTCTGTTGCTGTAATCAGACTGTACTCTTCCCATCCAGTCATTCCCCAAATGTAGTCACCCTTTTTATAATCCGGATGCCTTGAATCCAAAACTTTAGCCACTCCACGCCCACTTATAGGCTACATTCATGCAAATTCCAAGCAAAAAAATGTCACATCTTACTTCAGTAACACACAAACAACAAAATCTATTAGTTTATGAGCTGAAGTAAGCTATTATCTCCATATTTTCCATCGACTTCAAAGCAAGTAAATTTACACAAAACATCCACAAAAGCTACAGCTTCATTGTATAATTAAGAACAAAACCATGTTACAAAATTAATTACAAAAAAACTCAATTCCTGAAACAAATTGAAAAATGCAATCTTTACTTCATAACATGCTAAAAGCAAGAGAAACAGTGATAAAACTCAAATGGATCTAAGGTAACTCACCGAACCAGGCTTCAAGGGAGAAATATAAGAGCCCTGAAAGTTTCTCATTCGGTTTCTCATGTAAGGATCGCAAGACAAGTAAAGATTTTTTACAAGAACACCGTTAGCACAATCTTCTGGGATCTTGAGTGTGATAGTACTAGTAGTGATGTACATGTCTGACTCTTTAAGAACACCAGGCACGTAGTCCTTGAAGATCACTTGCTTGTTGCTCACCACTTCACCATCATCACTCTCCATTTTTCACTTCACAGTTGTTGCTTCAGTTTGTCTCTGTAATGAAGACACAGAGGAGAGTGGTTTGTTTATGGACAACGTGGACGAGTGATGTTTAAGGTGGGCGATTTTAAGGATAAGTTATCTAATTAGTCCCTAATATTTGGATATAAGGTTAAAAAAAGTTATAAATTATATATATTTTTTAATTAAAGACTGAATATAGAGTTTTTGGTGAGCCTATAGTATGTGTTGAATAAATAAATATTTTAAAATATGCAAAAGGAAATAAAACACAAATTATTACATACCGCTTAGAGTATATTTAATTAGGAGTGAGTTTGCTAATGCTTTTAGGTATTTTTTTAAAATTATTTTATCTTTATAAAATCATCAAATTAATATTTTTTTAATGAATTTTTATAATTGTAATGGGTGATGTTTTAAATAAAATAAATTTAAAAATTATTTTAATACATTTTAAATAAAAAATATTCTTAAAAATCTCGTTTTGTACTATAGTAACAGTCACGCACTACGTCATCAAACAGGTGTGAGACAAAAAGTCGAATGAATATCAAGTAATAATTTATTTATTTATTTATTTGTTCTCAGATAGAGTACGGTCATCTCATGCACTTCACTCGATGCTTCCCATCATCCCCATCTCCACTCGTTTGCGTTAAACTGAGGCTTTGTCTTTGTACTTTTGATTAGTTAGCGTTGAGCTTAGGCTTCGTATTTGGTTTTCCTAGTTCCTACTCGCCAACACCTACCGGCCTGAGTGCCTGTATATATACATGCATGTGCATGGCAGGGAGCACATCTTTGATTCCAGATCCTACTTTCGTCTAGCCTTTCTATTTTCCAACGCTTCTTGAATATTCAGATTGCATAGAGGATGGAATTGAAATTCGTAGAACCTGTGGCCAAGAATGGAAAGGAATTGGCCCTCGTTAATGAAGAGGATGTTGCGTCGGAGTTTAAAAGATGGGAAAACGCTTTGGTTGCTTATTTTCCTGGCCATGATTCAACCTTCGGTCCACCTTCTTTCAACAGGTTTATCAACAATTTAATCGACTCGGAGTGGAGAAAATATGGGAATGTTAAGGTATATTCAAAAGGGTCAGGAGTTTTTGTCTTGGATTTTGAATCTGCTCATGGCAAGGAGTTGGCATTGGGTGAGGGTCCAAGGTTTTATGATGGCAGTAAACCTTTTATTTTAAAGCCATGGAGTCGTGATATGAGCTTGGAAATCGAAGAGTTGAAGTCAGCACCGATTTGGATTAGGTTACCGAATCTGAGGTTGCATCTGTGGTCTCCTGAGGCACTTGGTAAGATTGCAAGTTTGGTGGGCAGACCTTTGTTTGCTGATACAGTAACAGCATCAAGAGAGACGTTATGCTTTGCAAGAGTTTGTGTCGAAGTGGATTTTGATAAGATGTTACCTGATTCAATCACCATTGAGGATGACAAGGGTTACAGCTATGATCAAAAGGTTGAGTATGAATGGCAGCCCACATCTAGATGCTCCTTTTGTCTGCACTTTGGGCATTCTGATTCTTGTCCAAGACACAAAACGACTTTCCCATGCCCGTTCTGTTTGGGACAGCACACGGTGCTGCAAATACTTCGTCTACGACGGCATTCGGTTCAACTCCTGCAATGTTCGGTGACGAAGCCCCGGTATTTGGTGCAAACGTTTCGTCCACTCCAGCATTTGGTTCAACTACTTTTTCAAAATTTGGTTCCACTCTGCTTAGTACTACTGTTCCTGGTGCTACCAGTCCAGAGGATGATGCAAGCAACTACTGCTTCAAAATTTGGTTCCACTCTGCTTAGTACTACTGCTCCTGGTGCTACCAGTCCAGAGGATGATGCAAGGACTTCTTAGTCTACTCCAGCACAAATTTCAATTTACCAATCTCCAAGCACAATAATTTGATTTTGAAACCTATTTATTATCTCAAAACAGTGTTCTGAATTTCATAAACTGAACCCATCTTGGTCATGAATTGCGATTAGTGTCTGTGTTTCTGTAACAAGACTATATTGTTCTTGAAATTTGTATGTCTTGAATCCAACCCTTTAGCAACTCCTCGCCCACCAGTAGGCTGCATTTGCATG
>Ga0325414_1000707_pt1 | contig 29018 bp, 19 predicted proteins | sample PopdelMetagenome_8_FD_206183 | JGI IMG/M metagenome (GOLD analysis project Ga0325414, IMG submission 206183) | Populus deltoides microbial communities from Bellville, Georgia, United States - Leaf-PdKOR-R3 | ecosystem: Host-associated > Plants > Phyllosphere > Phylloplane/Leaf | place: USA... | reverse complement strand
ATTAATATTATTAGTCCAAGCCTAGTTTTAATACTCTCTCTGAGCAGGCTGCTCAATAGATAACATATAATCCGATTCTTGCTTGATTATGCATTTAATTTCTCTTTTTAAATCCTATTTCATGTCCGGTAGGAATAGGAAAAAAAAAAAACTCATGAAAAAAGAAAAAAAAACAGCAATGGTGCAGGACAGGCGCACACAAATAAGGCACGTGATAAGAAGAGCCAGCCAAAACGACCTTCATTAGAACAGTTAAGCAGTCGTTTTGCACCTTCTCCAATCGGATTACCAAGCCGTCCCAACCCAACGCTTACAAAAACAATGTTGTAGCAACAAGCAACATTGAATTCCAGGACAGGACAGGGCAGGACAGGGTTGTGGTTTCCTGTGGTGGTGATTCAGAAATTCCGGCGAGGAAGGAACTATGAGCGGAAGAGTGAAGAAGGAGGTAGAAGAAACTGATTTCATTAAACCGCTGCTGTTTAATAAAGAGCAGCTCAAATCTGTCAAAGACGTACCTCTCCCTCTCCCTCTCTCTCTTGCTGCTTATCTTAACCTCCTTGGTTTCTTACGAGATTTCCAGAAACTAGCTCCTCCGGACACTTCAGATCTCGCCTTTTTTTCTACCTGTTTCTTTTTTATTGCAGCAGTAATTAATGTGTTCCGATTTTTTTTTTAAAAAGGTGATTAGGTTTTTAAATGTTGGCAGGGTAAACAGAAGAGTCCGATGGAGGCTACTGAAAAGCATCTTAAGATTAAGAGAAGATATTCGGATCCGAAACTCAAGTTTGTAAGAATATCTCTTCTTTCCTGTTGTTGCTTCGGTATTCTTTTCCATCCAAAGCCAAAAGCTGTGAGTGATGCCTGACATGCGCAGGAGTTACAATATTGTGTAGGTTTAGACGAAACTATCCTGTTAACAATGGAGCATTTCTATTGTTTGCTATCACGGCATTGCTCCAATGCTTAGTGCTGTATTCTCTAGTCTGATTTTATGAGCATGGATGGATATAAGCCCTTTCTTGTTAGAAAAGATTGGGGGACAGAGTTTTTCCTTTTTGTTTTCCATTTCATTTGCAAGTATAAAGTATAAACCACTCTATGCATAAGACCGGTGCCATTATGTAGCAAGCTGATTTACTACCCGTAAAATATTAGTTTTATCTTGATGCTTTTTCCAAAACTATTTACCCATCTAGCATCTACTGAACTGAATTTAATCAACTAAGCTTCATTTGTAAATTAATTGGACCCGTACACTTTTCTATGCATCTGGGATTTTCCGACCCTGATATAACTCGGGCGCAACTGGATTTTTAGACTTTCTTTCTTGCCAATGTCTCAATTTTCTGAAATGCATGAGATGGTTTTCCTTGTGTTTTCTAACCTTTCCTGTGGTATGTTTTATGTCATTCTGATTTTGTCTTCCAAAATTAATCTAGATGCCTTTAGTTCTCTATTATAATGAGGGTATCAATGGCATTGCTCCTCAAGATGTATGTGGGGCATTGATAAAGTCTTGGGCTTGCAGCATCAAGAGTGCTGTTAATACTCTTGAGAGCACTTAAAATTTGCTTATATGCAGGATTGTCTGTAAATTTTTCCTCTCAAAATCCCACTCAGTTCACGAGGACCATAATTAGATATTGATATATGTTGCTGTTTCGGTTTTATACTAACAGGAACTGTAATAAATTCTTGAACAGGTGATATCAGGTCATGCAGGGAAGTGTATCTGGTCAGTGAGGAAGCCACTATGCCTTTTATGTGTTCCAGTCTTAGCTGTTTGGCTTTTGAAAATCTAACTTGTGATCATTTTCTCCCTGCTTTTGCTGAAGTTGTAGGCAGAATAGGGCTCCGGTTCAAAGATCGACCACTGTTGGAGATGGTAAGTCATCTGCTATGATTCGGGCAGAAGAGGTTCAATCCAATCTAGAACCGGCATTCCCTAGCTTTGTGAAATCTTTGGTCAGATCACATGTTGCTAGTTGTTTTTGGATGGTAAGAGCAATGGAATTGCATGAGCTTGAGTTGGTTTATAATTATAACCTCACAAAACACAGTTCATATATGCTATTACTTGGATATTTTTGCATAACAGGGGCTTCCTGGAACATTCTGTAGAGCACACTTGCCATCTGTGGATACTACTGTGACTTTGCAAGATGAATGTGGGAAGGAATTCAAGATGAAATACATCGCATATAAGACAGGCTTGAGTGCTGGTTGGAGACAATTCTGTGTTGCTCACCAATTGTTTGAGGGGGATGCATTAGTCTTTCAATTAACTGGGTCTTGCACTCTTAAGGTGATGGTTTGAATTGATTGTCACATTCATAAACTGACCTTTTCTTTCAGCACTTCTGCAATGGTATGCAAAAACTTAGAAATGACTGCTTTTAATGTAATGTGCATGGCTCTTGTGCTCATTAATGTAGAAAATGTTTTAGAACTTGCTGGAAATGATTCATTATCTTCCATTCGGTTGGTGGCAGGATGATTCCTGTTTGGAAACTAGGAATTTTGTCGGATGATGGCTGAATTATGGAAATTACTCTACATCATATTGGATTTGACAAGAGAGTGCCAGGAGAAATGACCAATAATCCTTTTGGGACTGGATCCTGAACAACATGATAAATGGGGCAAAATTAACTCCTTACTGCTTTCCCAGGATCATTTAGTGCATGTTGCATCATCTGCGGTCTATGTAAAATGTCTATGACACACTTTGTTATTTGAAGTCCTACCTCTTGTGAAGCCAGTCAATTATTTGAATGCACATTTGAGAAACCTTTTGAAAGTATAATACAAATTGCCTATCCACCTACAATACATAAAAGATACCTTTAGAGAATAAGTAACTTCTGTGAAAAATAGAAGTTAACACTTTCCTAATTTGTTTGGTGCCATTCCTTGCCTTGCCTTCTGATTCTATTGAAGTAGGAACAACTTTCCCTTGTTCAATATGGCCAAACTGTAAATTTTCCACTTTGGTAGATTTCAGCAATAAAAGTGGTGTGAATCATGAGAGGAGTTGTGATTTCCTTTTATGAAGCTTTACTATTCCAGTCATTGCTTCATTATAAGTATCTGATTTCTTGATGCAGGTGTACATAATAAGGGCTAATGATTTGACGGAAGTTGATGGTGCTCTATGTCTGCTGAATTTGGATGCTCAAATTAAACAAAATGTTGCAGGCAAGTTGGTTAATGTCTCTGTCTTGCAATTTTTGGTGTGCTGTGTATGGTATTTCTAATATTTCTTTGTTGCTACTGGGTGTCAAACTTGATAAAAATAGATAGTGCCGAAATGAAGACTGCTGCTTGTAAAAGTTCAAAGAGGAAGCGTCCCAGGTCTCTTCCACAAGCTGTTGTCCAAAAGAAGAATACGAAGTCTGGCCAACTGAGACTGTCAGTCCCGCAAGCTGGCCAACCCGCCGAGCAATCTGAAAATGATAGTGAAGAGGTTGGTTCAGAAGTTCTAGAAGGTTTCAAGTTATCGTTGCCTGCTGTTCATTTTAAAGACATCAAAAGCTTTGAGGATTTCAACATTCTGGTTGATGGGTTAGTTTTAGATTCGGAACTTTCAGAAGACATTCGGAATAAGTACTACAAACTCTGCTGCAATCAGAATGCATTTCTTCATGACAATATTATCAAGGGAGTTAATTTTAAGCTGATTGCTGGAATCATTTCAGAAACTGTTAATATTGCAGATGCAATGAGAGCTTGTACTCTGACCACCTCACGAGATAAATTTGCTACTTGGGACACGGCTTTGAAGGCCTCTGAGCTTTTTGGCATGAATGTTGGATTTTTACGTGCCAGGCTAAGCCGGCTTTTGAGCCTTGCCTTCGATTCAGAAGGTGCCACAAAAACAAGGAGGTATCTAGAAGCTAGATTCGAACGAGTGCTAACAGAAGATGAGATAAAAGGTCTTGAAGCAAAGCTTGTGGAATTGAAGGAAGCCTATGAAAGGTATGGTGCTAATGTTGAAAGGCTCAAGTCGAAAGCTGAAGGCTATGACCTCAAGTTCCAGGAGCAGGTTCTTGCTCCATGGTGATGTGCTCGTCGCATATTATTGTCAGTACGTTTTCTTTTTTCTCACTGGTGACACCCCGTGCTTTGTTTGGCTGTAAACAACGTTTGTAAACATGTATGTTTTTATGATTTGTCATGTAGACAATGCTGCGACTTTTGAACGTTTGTAGGATTTTTACTATACTGGTGGTTTGCGCTGCTGTGGGGTGGCTCAAATTTCCACTAACGTAAAAAAGGATGAATATGAGATACAGGTGTTTTTGAAGGACGGAATTTTTTTTTAATTCTGAGTGATTGATTTAATTGAGTTTAATAAACTCAATTAATTTAATAATATAATAAAAAATTAATAATATAATAAAAAATAAGCAATGAAAGTAAGTAAACTGAGTTAAAAAAAAGACAATGGTTAACTGAAAAAAAAAGGGCCTACTGATATTATAAATGAGAATGTGCTAGCTTTACGAAAAAAAAAGAAAAATGAAAAAAAAATTTGAAGTTTAATTCTAAATATTAAAAGGTAAAATTGAAAATAAAAATTGATTCTTAAAAATAAAAAAAAGACCCGAGTTCACTTGAGTTGGTCTACCAAATTTGTGATTTAATCGTTAGACTTTAATAATCTTGTAAAAAGCAAAATTAAATAAAACTATAAACCTTAATTCTTAAATCAACCCAATGTTAAAAGAAAAAATTGAAAAAAAAATTATTTTTTAACAAAGCAATGAAAAAAAATGACTTGAATAAACTTAACCTACTAAGCCTGCGACCCAATATATTAGATTAGTATAACTTCTTAGAAAGGAAATTGAAAGAGATCATGACGTCCAATCGCCAACCAATTTACTGTCGAAGATAAAATTGAAAAAAAAATTATTTTTTTTTTATAAAAACCAATATATTAAATCATTAGAAGCCCCTGTATGCACAATTAAAGCGCGACATAAAACTTTCACACGCTAGCGCATAAACAACCTGCACTATCAAAGTTACCGTGCTCATTTACACTAGTACATTGTCTGGGTTTCCATTTTGGTCCCTTAACTCCTAATTGTTTTACATAAACATAATTTTATTTTAGTTTTCCAAATCAAACATCAACCAAGCATTGGAATTTTGCTTTGACATTGTGATAACCCCATTCTAGGCAATAAAAAAAACTATCAAGTTGAAAAAAAAAATCAAGGTGAAAGGATCAAATTATATATAAAAAACATTGAGTGACAAAAAAAAAGAAAAGAAACTTCCCTTGACCATGCAAATATGTCCTTTATGGTTAGCAAACAAAAGGGACTCCATATTTGTTTAATCTTTTAATTCGATCCCTAAAGCTGTAATTCTTATAAATAAATAAAAAATGAATCTTATTCTTCCAAACCGAGCATTAATCAAGCAACATAATATCTCTTTGACATTGTGAGACCCCGTACGTAGGCATAAAAACAAATTAGCATGACCATTTCTAAAAAAAACACAACGTTAAAAGACCAAATAAAAATAAAAATAAATTGAAGGATCAAAGTTAAAAAAATAATTTGGAACTAAAAAAAGTGGTTTCACTTTATGAATCCACCATGAAACCTCTCATAAGGCACAATGAAATACTGATGCCCTTTAGTATTTTTTTTTTATTTTAGTTTAATTTTTAATTTATGACATGAAAGGAATGCTGAAGTTTATCCAAATGTTTATGTGGAGGAATTTGTGCTCTCTCTCTCTCTGTTATGCGTGATGCTCTCATTCGTTGTATAAGTTGTTCTTTAGCTGATTGTTGGTCATTGGTGTTAATGTGGATAAGTTTGAGAGCATTTACACTCATTTTTTCTTATTTTGTTGGTGAAAGAAAGTAAGCAAGCAGGTTCTGAGATTAAAAAAGCTACTGCTCAATTCCATTTGTGCTCCTCCTTTCTCCTTAGTTATGGGCAAAAAGCAAGCAATTAGAACATAAACAAGTTGACACTCCATTACTAGTTGCCCTTTATTTTTTTATATTAAATCGTCATTCTTCTTCAATACTGCATGACATGAAGGGAATGGTAAAGTTTATCCAAATGTTTCCATAAAGGATACAACTAGTACAAAGTTAGCCTTCTTTATCCGATCACAACTGTATAAAATGGTAGCTTAAGAAATCAGTTGAAATTTCTCAAGCTCCATATTCATTTGTGTGATTATGTCCCCATATACACCAAAACTCTTCACTTGCAAGTGTATGGAAAACTTACCCTAAACCTAAACATGTCCATATCCAAATTTACCAATTGCCTTTCATCATTTTTAAGATAACACTATACATAATAATAACACTTAGGCAAGTAAAAGTCATATGAGCATTTTATAACTATATTAAAAAAAAAACATGAAAATATGAACTTCAAATATAAAATCTATAAAAATATCAATTTTATAAGCAGGTTGTTACTGTTAGTGTAACGACTAATAACAACCAGAAGCCATTATATCTATGAAGCGTATTATAACTATAATATTGAATATCTTCCTTAGCAAGGTTGATGGTGATGACATACCTTTAACATCAAATACAACATGAATAAATATATGTGATTGCAACTATGACAAGGAGAAACCTACGACTACCTCTTCTTTAATGGATGATGTCTCACTATTCTTCAATGAGCCTGTAACGAAAACCATTCTATTTTTTGTTTGTTTCTAGAGATTTAGGGTGTAGCAGTGACTTGTGATGTGGCTACTAATTCAAATCAGAATAGGCTTTTGGGTGGATTGTTTGGAAATGTAGGAGAGATGGATTTTAATATTAAGCTTTGTATTGGGCTTACAAATAATTTAGCTGCTACTGGAGGGATTTATGTTGATAAGACATCCATAGTGAAAAAAATTCTCACTTGGGTATATTGATCTCTCCTATATTATTGTATGAAAGAAGTAGAAAAACCTTATAAAGAAGAAAAAAACATGGGAAAGTAAAGGTGTTAAATATGAAGGGTCGTTTTGAAGGGTGAGATGAGAATTTCAATGTCCCCTCCATGGACTATGGTATTGTTACATCAAATCTTCATAATTCACAACAGGCAAGAATAAAAGGTATATAATGGTGGGTTGTTCCTATCAAAAGCTAGATGTCCAGAGTTTAGTAAATGTAAAAGATGCTTTGGGTATTACAATAGCTTATGAAAATGATGCATTGAAAAGTCCATTTCAAGACATGGCTAACGAAGAGGAAGTGGAATGTTTTTTGTATTGTTGAAACTAAATTGTCTAGGATTATAAACTCTTTTGTTTAACTTTGAGGGTAAATCTGATGGTTTGTTAGTCATGTGGAATAATGATTCATTTAAGATTTTAGACAACAAATTCAATTCTTTAAGGATTTCTTTATTTAGTACTTATGTTGAAATAGGTTTCAAATGTCTGGTAATTTGTCAATATGATATGAGTAGTTTGAAAGATAGGAAAAACTTATGAGAGGAGCTAACTATTCTTAATTTTGCTTTTGAATGACATTTGTATGTTATAGGTGATTTCAATAAAAGTTTGAGTTAGACTAAGAGAAGAAGTGGTTTCTTAAATCATGTAGGAGCAAGAAGCGTTTAACACTTTTTGAATACTTGTGAACTTATTAACCTTTATTTGCAACGTCATCGCTATACTTGGTTTAAAGGTTCTTTTATAAGTCGTATTGATAGATGTTTGTATACCCAGATGTTATGTTGAATTTTCCTCGGAGTAGATTCCCTAGGTTAGATAAAAGCCTTTTAGATCATTGTCCAATTGTTTATGATAGAGAACTTAGAGATTAGGGTAGGAGACCATTTGATTTTTGGATTGTTAGTTGATGCACATTTAATTTTACTCTGACTTAGAGTCGATGTGGACATCCATTTGTTTTGATACGCCACACAAATTCTATCTTATTAAGAATCTTAGTTTGTTGAAAAGAAAATTACATGAATGGAAATCTATCACTTATAGGCATTTGAAGAATTAAATTAAAATGATAAAATCCAGACTTGAGAATTAAGAATAAGAGTGAAGGTGAAAGTTAACAGATGCTGAATCTAATGAGTTGAGGTGTTTAAACTTTGAATTGTGGGACTTAATCAGACATTATAAATCTCTTTAGAGGAAAAAGACAAGGAACAACTGTTGGACGTTGGGTGATAGGAATACCAGATTCTTTCATCTCTCGACTTCTCTTTCTAACATGAAGAACTTCATTGATTCAATTTTTATTGATAGAAATGTTATCACTGGTCCTTTAGAGATCAAATCTTAGGTCGTAAATGTCTTCTCCAATCTATTCAGTATTGACATTGCTCTTAAGATGTATATGCGAAGTACATGCTTTAAGTCTTTAAGTATTGACTCTTCAGTTTGGTTGGATAGAGAGATTACTTTGAAGGAAGTAAAAAAAGCAGTGTGAAGCTGCGAAAGGTCTAAAGCTCCAGAACCTGATGATTTTACTTTTAACATATATAAAAATGCATGGACACTTATAGGAGATGAGATATTTTTTTGATGATTTTAAGATTTTTTTCAAAACCAGTAAAATGTTGAAAAGAGATTAATAATTTTTATTTGATATTAATTTTGAAGATCAAATTGGCTAATAAGTTCATATAATCCAGGCCTATAGTCTCGTGAATGAGATTTATAAGATCATTGCTAAGATCATGTCCTTGAGAATTAAACAAGTTATTAATGAGTTGATAAGTGAATCTCAGTCTGTTTTCATCTTAGAGATGCATATCCTTGATTATTTTTTATTAGCAAATTATAGATAGTATAAGAAGGCAACATGTTCAAGGTTTTCTCTTTAAAGTAGAATTTCAAAAGGCTTTTGACTTGGTTCTTTGGGATTTTATTTGTGAGGTTATGAGTTATATGAGTTTTATAGATAAATGGATCTCTTGGATCTAGAAATGTATATCGATGACTTATCATTTTATACTTATCAATGACTTGCTATCTAATGAGTTTCACATGGAGAAAGGTATTCGACAAGGGGATCTTTTGTCATCCTCCCTATTTAATATAGTTGTAGAAGGGTTAACAATCTTTTTTGGTAAAACAAGAGAGAGTGACCTCTATTCAGAAGTTAATATATCTTCTCAAATAGTAACTCTATTTCCATATGCCAATGATACGGTGATATTTTATCTGAATGACATGGAAACTCTTAAGAATATTAAAATCATTCTTAATTGATTTTGGCTATGCTTAAGTTTGAAAGTTAACTTTCATAAGATTATTTTAATTGGTATCAATGTTGATTTGGAATTTACTAAAAGAGTGATTGACTCTTTAAGATGTAAATCAAGTTGTTTTCTTATTAATTACTTGAGGATTCCTCTAGGAGAAAATCTAAGACTATGTTCCACTTGGAAACCAGTTCTGGAAAAGATTAAATCTTATCCCAGGATGTGGAAAGATAGGATTCTTTCGGTAGGTGGAAGACTTTGTTTGTTAAAATCAGATATGTCTTTGTTTAAAATTCCATCTAGTGTAGCTAAGAAGATTATTTCTATACAAAGATGATTCTTAAGGAGTAGAGATATGAATAAACAATCTATTTGTAAGGTGGTTTGGAATTTCCTAGCCAGGTCAAAAGTTGGAGGGATATTAGGAATTGGGTCTATTATGGAAAAACATAAAGCAATGATGTTTAAATGTTATAGTGGTACAATAATGATATTTAAATAGCTTAAAAGACTTTTTTGGATGTGAAATATTAGCCTGACAATATTGGAGTGGTTCTACAATTTACAAGAGCTCTTTCAGTAATTTAGAATGATACTGTGCTATTTGCAATAGCGTGGAAGACTATTATATTTTCTTACAAAATGCTATTTCAGGAAATAAGGCTCGAACTTCATTTTGAACTTTAAAATGGCTAGGAGATCATGTTCTTAAATACATATTTCCTAGGCTTTATGTTGTGTGTGCAAATACAAATACTTTAATATCATAGATGGGAACATGGAATGGATTTTCATGGAGGAGGAGACAATGGGATTGGAAAAAGGAAAAGGGAACTTTTGCAAATCTAGGATTTCTTTAAGTCAAAATGTCATTGATAAAAAGATTTAGAGACCATATCTAAAAGGTTTTTTTTAGTGAAAAGTTGTTTAAGATTTCTTGAGATCATTCTTCTACCAGGAGATAAACCATTTTAGTAAGATATATGATCCTCTTCCACTTCTTATAAGGTTGAGTTTAATCTCTGTCTCGCCATTCTAAATAAACTACCAATAAAAGTTTTTCTCCATACACGATGTATTTTTCATGGGAATGATTAAAGTTGCCTTTTATGTAAAAAAAGATTGAGACTACAAAACATGTTTTTCTTTATTGTATGATGGTATGACAGTTATGGTCACAAGTGGTGGCTTGGTTAGGATAATAATGGATTTTACCAAAGTTTTTGGATGAATTTTAGTTAGAGTGGCATGTAATGATCTTGGGATTAATGCAAAGAAACATATTGCTTTTGCAATGCTGGAAACCAATTAGGATGATATATATTACTCACTTTTCCATAGAGTTCACAACTTGGGAAAAATGCTATGATGTGAGCTTTTAGTATACTAGGATAGACTTACTAAGATCACCAAAATGTATTTTTATATGGACTAACAAGGCAAGAGTACGTAGTGAATCACCATGGATTCCTTCTCCTCAAGGTATGCTTAAGTGGAATGTAGATACATATGCAAATCACAGGCTTGGATCCTCAGGAATTAGGGGTGTTTTAAAGGACTATGAAAGAAAATTCCTTTGTATCTTTTCTTGTTCCATAGGTACTAAGGAATCCAATAAAGCTGAGGTTTTGAAAATTTAAAAAACTCTTATTTTGAAAATATTGATTGTGGTTATGCATCTTCAAAGAATTGGATTATGGAGTCCGATTCATTCAATGCAATTACTTTGATAAGAGGAAGCAATGTCATGAGGTCATGGTGGTTACAAAGTGATTTCAATTCTATCTCCAATGTCTATCTTGTGTTTTTCCTTGTGAATCTTGCATATATTCATAAAGAAAGTAACCATCTAACAAATAATTTATCAAAAAGTTTATAAAGAGGCTGATTTGATTGCCTGGTTATAGTCCTCTTTAATAAATTTATATTTTGTTTGATTTGTCTGCTTTTAATAAGTTAATAGAGAAATCAACCTAGTTTATGTTTAGTTTATAAATATTTTGGCTTGTCCTTAGTTATTTTTCTACTCCTGTTTAATCATGCTTTTAATAGCTAAATAAGTTGATTAATAAAATTCGTGTTTTTCAAAAAAAAAACAATAATAACGCTGAATAAAAATAATGAGATAATTTAATTTCATTAAATATCTATCGCTATATCATTTTATTTATGATGTGTTGTTTCTATTGAACATAATATTTTGTTGGCATTGATTTTCCATAACCAAGCATCATTAAGAAATGGCATAATTCATCCCATATACTCATTAAAAGTTTTTTTTTTAATTAAACTTCCAGGAGGAAAGCAAAGCAGACGGCAAAAACCACATATGGAATCCTTAACCAACCATGGAGATTGTTTGACCATGGAAATAGGAAAGCAAACCAACAGGACGTGATTTTAACCAAAAGAAAAGGAATTGCAAAGGAAACAAACAAAATCTTGGTTCAAGTTAATTATAGTAGTTAAACGACATTTACAACCACACCACAAGACTACTACTGTATTAGAAATTATAGAGATAGGAAGATGAAGGTTGGTTGCAAGAAGAGACGAAAAAAAGAGAGAAAAGGACACAAAACTCAAAATGATCAAACACCCAAATAAGTCAAATTCCAAACGAAAAAGGAGAAACTTGCTGCAGTTTTTATGGTTTTTTTAGCTTAGGGTGAATGAAGCAATCAATGACGTTAAGGCCATCGCCATGAGTGGCACGCTTGCTATGTATTATCGGCTAGCCATTAACACCTGGCCGACCTTAGTTTTGGTGATTCTAAAATATTTGTTGACTGAAGAAAACTATTTTCTTTTTTGATTGCCATTCTTTCCTCTTTTTTTTCAAATAAAAAACTTTTAAAAAAATGTGTTTATTTGTTGAAAATAATTATGAATATATTCATTATGATTACAATTATTTTCTTTTTGCAACATAAAGAAGAAATAAATTATATTTTCAAGAGAAAACGAGCAAAAGAAAGTCTTTCCATCTTGAAAGTATAAACATTATTGTTGTTAAAGCATAGCTTGTTAATTTTTAACTTTTGATTAAAGAACTATATATAACATATACTCCCTTCCTTCTTCAAAATAATTATATGTCATAAGTTACTAATAAAAAATATCTTTTAAATTATTATTTAAAATAAAAAATATTTTTTCTTGCGTTCTGTTAAACATACTCATAGCCTATTACCAAAGCTTATTAATCTTCTTTCATGTATATAATTAAAAGATGCTTGTCAAGTAAAAAGTTTGACTTGCTTTTTTATCCCCCACCTTTAAAGCCATCTTAACATATGCCGTGGCAACTATTCCATATATAAATATTAAAACTTTTAAAAACCTGATGCATTTAGAAACAATATATCTATATATATATATATAAAACAACAAACACAAGTAATATATAATTATAATGAATAGTGTTACTATACAAAAGCTCTAATTTAAAATATTATTATTAAATATTTTCTTTTTGAGTTGTTTCTTTTTCTAAAAAGTTTATAAATCTTTAAATAAATCTAAAATCTGACCTAAACCAACTAGAAAACATGAAAATAAAAGAAAAACAATAAAATTCTTAAACAAACAAGGAAATTCAAAAATAAAGAGGAAAATAACAAAGCTAGCCTAAATAATACATTTCAAGCCTAATTTGAAGGCCTTTCAAATAATCAGTCTACTCCATAAAGAACTAGGACTTGGAAACCTCCTCAAAAAATTTGAACATGATTTAATAGTAGGATAAAAGTTATGAATTGTTTCATCAAGATAATTACCGTATATGACGCAACCTCTTCTTCAGCTTAGCCTTGGCCCATCGATCTATAAACATCCCTACAAGGCTACCTACATAATGTAGTTGTGGCAAATTCACAACTAACTGATCAGAACTAATTGTATCAAAACCACAACAACTTGCGTGTTTATCAATAATTTTAATCATGGTTATTTGACTTAATAAACCTGCATTGCTATGAATTTTATGCTCCTGATTAAATTGAGAGTTGATCTACAAATTTATTTTTAGATAAAATGACATGGTCCAAAATTAGAAATGGTTGTTTTCTCATATATTTCTTTCATTATTTTTTTAATATGAACAATTTATGTTTGTTTAGTGTTATTGTGTTTTTAAAAGAAAACTCTTATTTTAGGTTAAAAAAGTAGTGCTTGATTAAGGGCAGATGTGTTTCAAAATCAAAATATTTGGAAGATACTTTGCTTTTAAAAGAAAGTAACACCCCCCCATAAATGAAAGTAAAGTAATATATTCATCGGTGAATATTAAGGGAATTACTAGTAGAATTCAAATAATTAAGAAAATATTGGGCATGTATTTCCTCGTTAATTTCATCAACAAATATGATATGTCAATATTTTCGATGAAATTACTAATGATAATTTACCGTCGTTAATTCCCATCGGGGAATCTATCGGTAATATTGAAGTTATATCCATGAGCATGACTCCTTTTTCCCTCTCCCCTATTTCTTCATCTTCTTTCCTTTTCTTTATGCAAAAAACAACACCCTCCCCCTATTTTGTCACCAATCTAGCTCCCATTATCACAAATCTGGTCACCTAACACCTAGGGTCTGTTTGAAATTGTGGTGGCGGTGGCGGTTCAAAATGATTTTCACTTAGAAATGCATTAAAATGAAGTTTTTTTATTTTTTAAAAATTATTTTTGACATCAGCACATCAAAACAATCTGAAAACATAAAAAAAATTATTTGAAGTAAAACAAAAATCAAAATTTTTAGAAACGCGACCCAAACACCCTCTAATTCTATTAGTATTCTTGTTAAAAGGCTTTTTAGGTTTAAAAGGCTATTATTTATATCATTCCTTGTTAAAAGGCTTTTAGATCTAAAAGGCTTCATCTTCCACTGCGTGCCAATCTTTGTAGTTTTTCCACCCCTAATTTTTCCCTATCTACGTGCCAATCTTTGTGGTTTTTCCACCCCTAATTTTTCCCTATCTAATAGAATTATGTGAAAAATAAGACACTTGTATACTTTATAGAGAAGTTTATAATAATTTTATTATGCTAATACTTTGACCTTAACATGATCAATATACCTCTTATTTATAGCAGCACTCGTTACCAACTCCAACCTTTATCATGGTCGATCAAGCATTGTCTATTCTATTTCTCCATTACCAAGGAATATTTCTACCTTAGGGATAACCACCATCATGGCTTCCTTAGGAAAAGAGTTTGGGTATATTTTATTTTCATTAATCACTTTAAATTTTATAACCAATATTAGTTGTTATTGTTTTTCTTCAAACTCTTTATCATAGTTTGCATCAAGCATTGAATGGGCCATTGTAACCTTATTTTTGTGGCAAAATGTGCATGTTTTGCTTACTTAGTGATGGGTAACAAGTCCCCAGGGTATAGAAAGATTGAGATTGCCTTGATAAAAGGTACTTTATTAGCGATGATCTTTCCAATTATAGGTTAAGCTGGTCATAGACAAAATGGTTGGGTCATATTTATCTACATGGGATGTTTTATATACTCGTGGGGTAAATGGTATCTCATAAGTGTTCATATCCAAATTAGGATGAGCTTATTATGGAACTTTTTATAGGGGTATATGGTATCCAGGTTAAGGCTGAGTACTTCCAAAAAAATTTCATTAAAGTGTTTGTTATTGTAAAATATCATAGGATTTACCCCCAAATGATGGTCCATAAAGTTCCAAATCTATTTTCCATAATTTATTCTAAATTTGATTAAGTTAAACTGCCATAGCTTACATAATCTTATTGAGTTTAGAAAAAGCTATCACTAGAGTGTGGAGAAACAAATTTTAACCATCTAATCATGATATCAGACCCCTTCAAAGGATAGTCATGATGATGTGTTGGAGGTATGAAAACATCAATGTACTCATTAGTAATTAGTAAAAGTGATGCTATTTGAGAAAATGACATAACTATTTGTTTCTATAATATATGTAGAATAGTATCCCACTAGGCATGACAATATATATGTTGCCTATTAAATTTACTTAGGATTAAACCTATCATGAGTGACAACTACCTCTATACTACAACATGGGATTACATATCTCGTACCCTAAAAAAGGATTATCTAAGCTAAAAAGCATCGTTGTGGAAAAGCTTTAGGGTTACATGAGTCTTAAAGTGCATGAAATAAAAAAAAAAGCAATAAAAAAAGGAGCACATAAAGCAGTAAAATAAATAAAAACCCTCTAGTTAAAAAGAAGAATAAATTGCAGAAATTTAAATATATATGATTGGACATATTTCACAATAGTTGATATGGTCTATTTATATTGTTATAGAGTTAGATTTTTATGTAAATACTTGAATTTCACCTTATACAGACTTACTAATATCAAATAAAGAGATTATATGATACACTATCTGGCAAACCAAACTTCTCTTTTATTGATAATTTCATAAAGCATAACTAAGCTAAACCACCTGGTAGTTTAACTTGTTAAGAACTTGTATTCTAAGTAGGACTTAACCTTCTAGTTACTTGCGTTTACTTATACTTTAATGGTCAATTGTTTTTTATGATCGAGACTCTACTTCTTCTTAGTTCTTTCGGTTGATTAAGACTCTTTAAGCTTGATTGATTCCATTATTCATGATCAACTTTATCCTTCCTTTTCCTGTACAGAAACAAACAATAATTATTCCTATTTATTTGACAATTGTATGTTTATTTTTTTGTATAAACACAATGCTATTTGGATGATTGATAAGCTATTAGTCCTAACAAGTAGTAGCATACAAGTTGCTAACAATGAAATTATGTTCCTAAAGATAAAGTATTTCACATATGTATGCTTAAATTTAAATGATGTGATGATAACTGATACATTATCTTGTCCAGCAACTAACTATGAGGATTAAGGTTATAGATTCTCACCCTAGGCCAAGTTGGTCATCACAGGATCTAGTGGATGCATGATTTAGCTAAGTTAATGGACTTATCGAAGCATAACTATGCACCAAGCAGAAGGAGATAGCATAATGTTAAAGTCCTCAATGTTCGAGGCAGTATTATAGAGACTTATGCTGACATCTGATGAATTAATGGATGAAGCTATTACTAATTGAAAGGAAAATTGAACGAGAAGATACGAAAAGGAATGAAGCTCTTTGAAAGCTGCAATCAAAATGTTTCAAGGTTAGGTTTTTTTTCTTTATCATTATAGATTTTTTTTTTATATAGAGAGATAGAAAGATTATGTAAGAGAAAGACAGTTAGGAATATAATCAATGCTCATCATATAAGATTTTTTTTTAATATTCTTGAGACAAAGTTGTCTATGTGTCAGGATTTTTTGGTTAATAATTTGTGGGCAGAAGATAAAGTGAAATTATGATAGTTCTAAAAGAACATCTACAGGGTTTATTAGTTATATGAAATAATGCCACTTTCAAGATCACTAATATTGAATGTAGCAAAAGTTGAATAGCCCTTTTGGGTTACTTTTTCGAGCATGATTTTCATTTTGTTGTAGTCTCTATTTATGTTGATTGTGTTGTAAATGAAAGGAAGCCTTTATATGAGGAACTTTCTCTGCTGAAACATGATTTTGATGACCTATAGATCCCACATAGTGATCTCAATGAAACTCTATTGGCTAGAGAATGAGGAAGAGGGCAAATAAACTGTAGCGGTGTTAGAGATTTCATTCTTTATTTGTTGTTTGCAAAAGGAAGTTGCCTCTGTTAGGGTGTAGCAATACAGTATGTGCATAGTCTTGTAAGTCGGATTAATCGTGTTTTTGTTAGTCTCGCATAGTCTTTCAAATTCTAAAACTCCACTTTTATATGTATATGCAGGAACCTTTTGGATTATTACCCCATCTTATTAGGTGGGATTCTCTTCGATGAGGTTGGAAGCCTTTCATAATATATTTCCGGACTACTGTTGGTGGTCCTATTCGTTGTTTCTAAGGTCTTTTAGAAAGTATGTGCTAGGAAATTTGTCAATGTGAGTTAAATAGTATCAGAATCATCGAAACATGGAGTTTTCTGTGGACTGAATTAAAAAAGTGAAATTCTCAAGTCTCTAGGAACCTTAACACTCAGCTTTATAACATGAAGTGACATATTAACTCCCTAAAGCTCATTAAGGAAACTCTAGCCCTTTCAAGCTCTGAGTTAGCAAACCTGTCCAATTCATAGTCCAATTTATAGGAGACTAGTAAGAAGCTCGAATCTCTTTGAGGAAAGAAATCGAGGATCAAATAGTGTAAGTTCGGTGAAAGAAATACCAAGTTCTTTCATATAACAACTTAAGTTAGAGGAAGAAAAAATAAGATGGTTAAGATTGTTACTGTTAACAATACCTTCTCTGAGCTTGATACTATCAAAGCAGAAGTTGTCCGTCACTTCTCCAAATTTATTCCAAGACTCTACTTGGGATAGACCAAATTTAAGTGGGGGAGATTTCAAGAGACTAAACGTAGAATCGACTGTAGAACTGGAGAAAATGGTGACTATAGAAGAGGTTAAGGATGTTATGTGGAGTTGTGACAGTTCCAAAATAGATTTTCAGAAGGTTTTTGACTCCATCTTGTGGCACTACATCCTGTGGATTTTGGATCATATGGGGTTCAACAAGACTTGGCAGCTATGGATAAAATAATGTATTTCAACTACAAGAATGGCTATTCTGATAATTGGATCCCTTTCAACTAGGTTTGTCATGGGAAAAGGTATTCAGCAATGTGGCCTCTGTCACATTTCTTATTTACTTTGCAGAGCTGTTTCTCAAGCCCTACTTAGTGGGTTTCATTTAGGAGGTATTTTATCAATCAGTAACATTCAATACGTTGATGATACTATTATTTTTTGTCCTTTAGATTATATATAATTAGATAGATTGCTTGATTTTTTTCAAACATGAAAAAATGCTAACGGGATGAAGTGTTCTTAATAAAGCAAAAAAAATCTATAACATCTGAGACATATATAAGGGTGTTGAAATAGTAAGTAGATAGATGAATCAAATGTTGTTGTTGAAGACGATGTTTGATTACTGAACAGAGTAGCACACACCTCTAGAAAGGCCTTGGGGTAGCCAACGAACTAACATCTGTAACACATATATCGATTATTTTCTTAATAATATTTATATTTGTTAAATTACTAAATAGCGCCTAAGTGAATTTGATTTTAACAAAAAAAAATACCATAATTAAAAGATGAAAATGCTTTTAGAGAGCGTAAGATTTAAGGGTAATTCAACAATTTCATTATATTTAAGAAAAATAAAAAGATGTAAAAGCCCATTTTTACATGTTTAATATTTGTTTTTTACTTTTAAAGGTAATTAAATCATTTTACTATGCTAAAAAAAATATAATAAAACCAATTTGTCCAAATATATTTGAAAATAACCAATATATCATATGGAAAAGATCTTATTACCCTCATAGTTGGGTTATTTTTTTAAGAAGGAAAAAAATAAACATTTCACTGTTTTAAACTAAATCTTGATGCGCAAAGACTAATCGCTTTGTTTTATTTCATTTTAATATGTTAATAAATGTTAAACAAGTTTTGAGATGGTTCAAATTTTGCTTGGGTTTAAAATTGAATTTTCACAGGAACTCATTGATTAGGGTCAATATTAGTAATAAGAATACTACCGTCATAGATGGACATATGGGATGTATATTTGATTGCCTTCTATTCAAGTACATTGGCTTCCCTTTAGGGGCTAGTCCCAGCTGAATTCTACAAAGAAGCTCGTGTTAGATAATGTCAGAAATCAACTTCTTACTTGCAAAGGAAAGTTGTTTCTTAAGAACAGGATTTCCCTCATCAAAATGGTTCTTAGTAGCATTCCTATCTATTACCTATATCTTTTTAAAACGTCGAATGGAGTGGCCAAAAAGTTAGTTTCTTTGTAGAGAAGATTTTTTAGTTTCTTTGTAGAGAAGATTTTTATGGTATGGTGTAGTAGAAAAATAAAAAAATCTATAAAATGGCTTGGAATATAGTTGCAATATCGAAAAGAAAAGAAGGTACGAACGAGGTATAGGTTGAGGCTCTATAATTTCAAAAAATTATAGCACTTCTCTTTAAAGTGGACATGGTAGCAACTAGTTGGCAAGAGTTTATCCTATAGAAGCATTAGTCAACCTATGTAAATGGTATTCCATAATTTTTAGGCTAATTATTACTCACTAAAAAGACATATGTCAGTGTACTCTAGCTTATCGAATTGTTCAAATGCTATCAAATATGGAGTTTGGTTTAGTGTTAGTGATGGCACTTCCGTTATGTTTTGGACTGATAAGTGTTGGTTGACTGTAAATAAAGTATGCAAAGTTTTCGATATGGAAGAGTGGAATGACAAAGCTTAGATTTGGCGTTTTACATTGGAGAACAGAACTTAAAGGCTAGGAGATTTAAAAAGCTGCTGCTTAACTTGAGATGATTTCCAAAGTTATTTTATGTCAGAATGTGTGAGATAAATGGATCTGGATTCACAATCCAAAAGAGGATTCGACTTGAAAGTCTTAGCTCCACCAAAGACTTTGAGGTTTATATATGAACATTTTGTTTACACAGAGACTGGTTTGCTTCATAGTAGTGATGGTATTAAAAAATGGAGTAATAGATGTAGAATTCGGCCTCCTCTTCCATAGAAAGCACCAAAATTGGCACTTTGAAATAGAACACGTAAGGTTCTTCTTTGGAAAGGCTAGACTTGTTTAAGATTGGTGCGGTTCTAAGGGATCTTAGGGGGTGTTTTATTTACATTTTTCAGCACCGACGGGTATTCATAAATTGAATGAGGCAAAAGATTTAGCTATTCAAAGAGCTCTTCAATTTACTGTGAGTTATTCTATACGAAGAGATGTGAATGTGGTTATTCAATCAGATTCTAAGAATGCTATTAGTTGGATAGCGATGGGTGTAGAAGATAGACTATGAAAGCTTTAGAATGCTTTCAACAACATCATTACTATGAAAGCTTTAGAATGAAATTTGTTGCCTACAAGGATGTACACAGATACTAATTATGTTGCTTATAGTCTTGTTAGGAATGATATTCCTACAGAAGATGAATTGTTAGCTTGTTTTTAGTTTTCTTATAGTAAGCATTGTAACTCATCCAAGCTAGTTACTTGGTGGCTTTTAATTTAATAAAATTATGATTCTCATAAAAAATACTCATATTTTTACTACTAGAAAATTGATAAATAATAATAAAAAAAACAACATAAACATCGAAGAAAAATATTCTCTTATTGTTTATAGATGAAAATTGCGACAACAAATTTTCATTAGTAATTTTTTATGAAAACAGTGACTTAATAAAAAATTAATAATAATAAAATTTCATCAACATTTTTGTCGTGTCAAATTACTTATAAAAATTTCATCAATGATTTTAAAAGGATTTAAAACCTCATAGTTATCTCTTCTCCCTCATTTCTTCTTTTTGTTTGATTTCAATTCAAACTCTAACCCTATTTCTTCAAATTTTTTACAACCCCTTGTAAAATCCTTCTACCCAACCCAATGGCGTCAACATAACTTCCCTCCATTGGTTTTATTTCTTGTCATGTTTCACTCCACCTCCTATTTATATGTAAAGTTAATTTATTAAAATTTGTTTGTAATTTTTGTAATTTGCTTGTATATTTAAGTGTTTTAGTTTTTTTTATAATGATAATTTTATTATATTAATATATGATTTGTATTTTAGGTTTTATTCGGGATTTAGGGAAAATGAATTTAATTTGTCACTTGATAAAATTAAATTTGACTTTGTAACTTAGATGTGTTAAAATTGAAGGAATAATGAGTAATTTAATGGTTACCGATTGTTTTGTGTCAATTTTATTGTTAAGTTGAAAATTTAAAAAAATATTAATTTCGTGCGGGATTGATAATAATTAAAGGTATTAATTTAGACTTAATAAGTTTGAATTGAAAAAATAATGAATAATTGATAAATAATTAATAACAATTAGAGTATTAATTGATGTTATTATTTACTGATGATAGTATAATATGAAAATTTATGATATTTATAATAGAGATAGTGATGATGATGGTAGTAGTTATGATAATAACATTTGTAGTGATAGTTATGGTAGTAATAGTAATAGTATTAGTGATAATGATGATGGTGATAATGATTGTTATGGTAATGGTGATATTGATAATGGTTATGATGTAGCAACTAGTGGCGGTGGCAGTGAGGTGATGGTTATTATTTTGATCATGGAGGTGTTGAAAAATTATGATACGATAGTGATAAAATTATGATTATATTGACAAAAGATAGTGGTGATGGTGTAGTTGACAATGTTGTGGTGGTGGAGTCGACGGTGGTATAGTGGTGTGATAATGGTTATTGTTATGATAGTGATATTGATGCTGCTAGTGATAATTAAAGTGGGTAAGTGATGAAGTATTGTGAGTTAGAGGGTTAATTGTAATTTATTCTTAATAAATAATTAAAAATGTGTTTGATGATATATTTTAATTTTTGAATTATGTTTATTATTTTCTTATAGGTATTTGGATGGCTTAGCCATTGAGGACAATAGATTAGGCATCTTTCTTCAATAGAGCTAATTTCAGGAAAATAGATAGCAAAATGGAATGGCAACCTCTCTATGTAGTTTTTTTTTTTTTTTTTATCTTTTGATGTTTTTTATTTTTTTAAGTTATTTTAATGTATTGTTCATTAATTTTTTTTAAAAAAAATGTTTGTGTATATAATTTCTCCTATCTCATTGGTGTGCACTATTTTTATGAATTTGCTACTTAAAGTTTTCAATAATGAAAACTTATATGTGTGTGTAATCTATTTAGGATGAAAAGTTCCTCATTAGTCTTAATGAAAGATTGTGTTTGATAAATTGTGCTTGTACATTAGAAGAGTCTTTTTAAGTCATATAGGTGGCTAGGTATAAAAAGCCAACTTTGGTTTGTTTTCAAGTGGGTGAGCTGAAATACACAAAAAAGAAAAGGTAGTATTTTCCCACATCAAGATTTTTAACATAAAATTCTTGGTGTTGATTTATTGAGATAACTTGCTTAGTTTGATGATTTATTAGGGAAGATTGTGTTTGATAGTTATTGCATTTTTTACACCTTCCTACCTAACAGTTCAAGCATGGTGTAAATATACATTGACATGCCATCAACCATCTGGGAGAAAAACTTTGTAAATGTTCTTGGTCCTTTGCTTGTGACTAACTTATCATTTTAAACAATCCATTAAGAAACTAGCTTGTCACCTAGTGAAGTACTAGCATATGTCCTTCTAAGGCAAATGTTGTTTAAGAAATAAGGGAAAATCAAACCACAAATGGAAACATTACTAGAAAATTGAAAAATATCGACAAAATATTCTATTGGCATATAATGAAAATTCAATCTATTTATCCCTCATGTTTATGAAATAGGCGATGGAATGCTATCGTAAAGATTTTCTTATTAAGGTTTTCTATTTTTTCGACAGTTCTATCGACATTAGAAAACACCAAAGAAATTGCTGGCAAAATATTTCATTGGCATTAGGAAGAATATTATATCAGCATTTCCATCGACATTTTCATTTTTTATATGTTTTGTTAGTCCTCATGCTAATAATTGCTCACCTATACTACAAATTAATGGATTATAATACAAATTTTAGATTTTAAAAGACTATGATATCATTAGATTAAAACATCATATATTCACAACTCAATAACCAAACAGCCTAAGATTTTACTCATTATTTATTTACGTACATTCTAAAAAGATGGAAAATTTCAAAGAGAATAAACTAAGTTACATTGAAAGAATTCTCATCTCTGAACTCATTTGAAAAACTCAACTCCCTTTAGAAGAACTTTATTTGGAGAAATTTCTTTTGGAGGAACTCACATCTCTGAACTCATTGGAGAAACTTAACTCTCTTTGGAGGACTCTCATTTAAGGATAAAGCCCATACTTAGAAAATTTCTAAGTGACTGTGGGTTCCTTGGAGAGTGGTGTTATTACACTAAGGAGTCTAAGTTCATCCCTTGAAGAGTTATAGGGCTATTTTCCTAAAGAGCCTTCGTGTCAATTTTATCTTTGGAGAGTTATGTAATCGCACTAAAGAGCTTTAAATTCATCCATTTTAAGGTAAATTGTGCAATCGCACTAGGAAGACTAATCTCATCCCTTCCTTAGAAGGTTGTGAAGTTGAGCTCTTCTCCTACGCTGAGTCCAAGGGAGGTGGGCGCTTCCCTTAACTTAGCTTATGGCTTTGGGTCCAAGCATATTACCTGAGACCGTGGGTTTTCAGGGTCTTTTATGCTCATTAAATTTTAGTTTATCATTATTCTTATTACATACATCTCTTATTAATTCTTGAGGTATATGATATGGATAAGACTTTACTTAAATAAAAGTTTTATTTAATTTAAAAGATAGTTACTTAATTTTTATTGAATACTTCTCTTAGTAGTTATTTAAGTATATTGTATGGATGAGACTATACTTTTATTTAGTAAATAAAAGTTTTATTTACTAAATATCTATATTACCCTATATATACTTTTATTCTTATTATTATGTTTTTTTTTTTAGAACAACAATTATTGATTTATAAATTTGCTTTCACACTTGCATTTTTATTTTATTTTCTTATAATCAAAGACTCCTATATTTTCTTTCACACCACATGTCCTCACAAGAACTTTCTAATAATGAAAAAGTAATAAAACAAATTAATTTAGAACAAAAAAAAAATCAAAACAAAACACAAGATAAACTTTCTGTACTTGACCTCATGTTGGTAACTTCCATGGAATGGTGCGTGCACTTTGCCGCCTCTTATCCCAGCCCCCCAAATTACCACACCATCATCACCCTCTCTCTCATGATGTCTCTATCATACTTTTCTTTTTGTAATTTCTTTTTATTTTTTTAAAAGAATTTTATCATTGTAAAACACATAAATCAGAATTAAATTAAATGAATAACGACAAAGAAAGAAATCATTTTTTCAATTTCTTGCTGAAAAAGCTGAAAAATTTGCGGTACCCCAAAGAGAAGAAAGTATCAGACTTTCCAGGAAGTGGATAGATGGTTGCCCAGAAATAATAAGAATCTAATACAATCAGCTTGATTATTTACACTCTGTGCTCCTCCCCAGGTGGTGGGTCTCTTCTATCAAACTCTGCAAATTTTCTTCTTTTTTTCCTTGCAGCAGAAGAAAAACAGGAAAGAAGCTTCTCCTTGTTATGATCACTACTACCAGTACCGTATAGTACAAAGACAGATGAAACTGAGCTTCTAATAAACATAGAGAAGAGACTGTACATAGAACAACAAAGATGGAGTTTTTTTATAAAAAAAAATCTTCCTAACTGAGGAGTGGAGTAGTTCTAAATTAGTAATTGTAAATTTAATAAATCCAGAGTAGGGGATCATATTATTTATGATCATGACCTAAACAAACGCCATTGTTAATTTCTTCTTTTTTCTTCATGGATTTAATCTAGCCCATTCATAACGTCCTTCCAACGGCTCATCTTTGTCAAAATCAAAGTTATACCTGCCACGGACAACAACATAAATTAAACAAATTTAATCCCATTTAGTTTACAGCCAAATTTTCTTAGAATAGATTTGTTTTCATGCGCATGCACAATATCTCTTCTCCTTACTTGTCTTTGAAGCATTGTGGAATGTTTTTCTGTATTTCGCCGAAGAACTTTTCAATCTCTTCATCTGTTATCCTTATCAGCCCCGCCGCGGGCGTTGATCTTTGATGAGGATTCGGCTTCTTCAATGGTGGGTTTGCCGTTGAATCCATGTTCTCTGAGGTCGACTCCTCTCCAAGATCGCTAGAAGTCGGTGTTGTCTCTCTATAAATTCAGCAGCCAATAAAAGGAAGATGAAAATTAAGAGACCTTACGTATATAAATACCACACCAACTTAGAGAGAAGGAATTTGAAACTAAACAAATTTTAAAATGATTTTCGAAAATATATTTGTTGTGAAAATAAATAGCGCAGTAAACAAACCTTTCTCCACTTCTACCACTATAATACATTGACGTTTCAACTTCAACACTCCCTTCCTACAAATAATAATTAATACATATATTAAATACAAAAGAAACCGAAAATTAATTCAAGAATTGAAGAAGGGAGAATTGATGTAATTCTCACCTCCAGATCTGTGAATTTAATCCTCTCATCATCACACGATCCATTACTAGAACAACAAGAAGCAGACATTAATGCATCGTCGTCGTCGTCGTCTTCCAAGTTAGGGCTTGAAGTTGAACATCTCTCTTCAGTCACCGTCCGGTCACCGGAATTAACATCCGGTTTACATGGAACTGCATTTTCAGACCTAATTATAACGTCTTGGCGGCGGCGGCGGCGGTGGTTAGTAACATTGCTTCTAAATTCAATAGAAATCCTGATATGCCTTGATCTTCTCTTTGAAGCTTGCGCTGAAGCTCTACTACTTGTCACCCCAACTTGAGCAGCAGCATCTTTCACCATTGCTAGTTTTCCAATCGCTCTCTCTACGGCCACTAGTAGTATTGCTAGAGCTTCGCAGTCTCTGATATTATGCTGTTGGTGTGGGTGTGTTTCTTGACGGAGGGGATTGATTTGGTGGTATTTAAGGGATGGAATTGATTATTTTTTAAAAATTTCTAGGTGGGTGGTCCAGAGTCCGTTAACAGCGACGGGAAATCTGTAACGGGGAGATTGACGGCGCCGTTATGAGGATTAAGAGGCCGTTGTGAGAAAGCGCCGGATTCCAGGCGAATTAGAGAGAGCCACGTGGGGATGCGAAGGTTAGAGAAAGGGGGGGTAATGATTTGATTGCGAGTGAGGTTAAAAAAGAGGGAGTTGGTACGGTGGAAGTTAGAAATGGTTTTCACGGAATTCATTAGAGGAGGAGCGTGCGGTTGGTGTGGCAGCTCACAGGTACCCGTTTGGTGTGAGGTGGTCTTTAAGCATCATTATTTTGCGTGTTACATGTGCCACCGAGTTTACTCCATGCCCCCCCCAAACACTCCCTTAAGAAATTCGACGGTCTCTAAACTATTGGTTTTATTAAATAAGATCCTTCATCTCGTAAAGTTTTTAATTCAATCCTTGCAGTATTAGCCCGGAAGTCTATCGAATCTTTCTATAGAAAAAGAATAGACATAAACTCTCTATATTAATTTGATAATTTCTGAAAATTTTACATTTAGTATTTATAGTTTTGTTTTCAAAACTTACACCTTTTATTCTAATTAATAAAAAAAATTAATTCTAATAAATAAGTAAATTACTTTTATATTTAAAAATAACAAAACCACCAAACCAAGTATCATCTTCCCTCTCTTCAAGTAACCGAGTTTTGCTTAGTCCTCGAACGGTGGTAGGGTAAAATTTGAAATTTTGTTTTTTATTTAAAATTAATTTTTTTAATGTTTTTAAATTATTTTGATATGTTGATATCAAAAATAATTTTTTAAAAATAAAAAATATATTTTTATTTAAAAACATTTTAAAAAACCAGTCTTGATTTGGATTATTTACGGGAGAAGCTAGTGATGGTGCTTGCAACCATCAATGGTGTCTCGTTCCTAACCAAATTCACTTTATAACAACTTCTTTTGGATTTTTTAACAATGAACACAAATGGCGCAGAGGCAAGTGACGACAATAATTTGGGAATTGAAAGGAATTTCCCAAATCTGGCTTCAAGATTTATGGGTAATTTGATTTTTTCCTCCTTCCCCAACTACAAGGGGGAAGACAGGGCACACGTTGTCATTTAATTTAGGGCCGTAACGGCATGGCCGTTAGGTAAGTTTATGAATTAATATGGAAACTCCTGTAACGTATGGTAGCATCACACGTGGGGCCCAATTATTTAGACTGTTCCACTACTTGGACCACCTCCGTAAAATATTTTGCTTCTGCAACCTACGTAAAGAAAATTACCATTTATTAAGATGGTCCGTGCAGTAATTTTTTTAGGTCTTTCGGTGAGAAAGGGCCTTCTGAATTAGTGTTTGCTAGGATTGGTGCGTAGATAAAAGTTTTATATATATATAGAAGACTATGCAAATATATTTAGTTTATTATAGGAAGATTATTAGCATGAATTGGTGGTTTGTCATCACAAAGTATGTTAAATAAAAAAATGTTTTAAAAAAAAACTAAAATTTATATACGTTTAAATCTATAAACTCATGACAAACATGTTTAAAAATCTGCTTCAATTAAAATAAGAAAAGTATTTACCTATTGAATCACTTTAAAATAATGAATCTTAATTATGTTGTTGTCACTGATGAATTATTTGTTCTTGAAAAATTTATTGTTTCTCACTATTTCAACAATACCACCTTAATTTAGATGTACTTTTAAGTAAGGTTTTTGAACCAAAAATTATATAACTCAAATATTTCTCAACAAGATGAACCTAAATTTCAGATTTGAAAAGAAAATCAAAGTATAAAAAGAAATGAAAACACTAAAATTAAGATGAGAAAAAGTTTGGAAATTTTTGAAAATTTCAAGTTAATTAGAAACTCTTCCTTCACTTTTTTTTTTATGCTTAAAGGTTAAAGGGGCAAAAAAAATGTTGTGCAGGGCTGAGAGGGCCAGCATACCTCGCTCATCAAAAATCAAGTCAAACATCCAGGCCTAGCAGCAAAAGATCGTGCCCGTGGGCATGTTATTTTTTTTTATAATTAAAATGCATCATTCGCCTATTTGTTAATAAGAAAAAAACAGATGATAAGTCATCTACTGTCAAGAATCTCATCACCACAAAGATGGTTGAAAAATCAAGGTTGTAATATTTGTTAGGTAAAATATCAATTTTTAAATATATTTTAACGTAAAACATCTAATAAACACCCCTAAAACTAATTAATCAACTTAAAAAGCCCCAAAAAGATCTAAAGTTACAAAATTAAACCATAAAATAAAGTTATCTCTCAATCATGATCTTCACTTTTCTAAGCAAGATAAAGGTTTAATAAAACCTCATTGAGACTCTTAATATTAGACGAAACTCGTTGATACCATGACCAAACTTTTTTTATTATTGAAATGAGGTCAATCTACAACTCTCTTTCTCATTTTTTCTTAAAATCAAAGACTAAAATATAAATAAAATGAAATTTTGGACTAAACTATATAAATTTCAAATTCTAGGGACAAAAATAAATTTGGATAAAATTTTAAATCTCAATGGCACTAGCATCAATTTCTTAAAAAATAAGGTTGCAATTTTACCAAGAGTTTAATTATGGTCCCCTCTTTTTTTTTTACAAATAACAAAAGTGATTTTTGTTTTTTCAAAAAAGAGAATCAACTCAGTATTGAGATATTTTCATAAGACTATGATAACCCGTAAAAAAGTAACACAAACCTAATTATCAAGTCAAATCATTAATCAACACAATATAAAAGTATAAAATTGAAAAAAAAAACTTAAAAATTTCATTTACTTTAAAATAATTAAAGGGCTAGCATTTCATCTATCTCACTTTCAATTTATGTCGCTTTATTTTTAATTCTTCATCAACAATCAAATCGAATCTTTTTTTGCAAATCCAAAACCAAATCAATACAAGAATATTTTTTTTTAAGATTATGAAAACCTAAAAAAAATGAACACAAAATAAATTACCATACCTAATTGAAAGTCAAGCTAAAAAGTAGAAGTCGAATGACCAATTCTCAAATGAAATAAAGTTTTGAGGTTGTCTGGATTGTTTAGCTTATCTCTTAAAATATAATAAAACA
>Ga0325414_1000706_pt1 | contig 29019 bp, 9 predicted proteins | sample PopdelMetagenome_8_FD_206183 | JGI IMG/M metagenome (GOLD analysis project Ga0325414, IMG submission 206183) | Populus deltoides microbial communities from Bellville, Georgia, United States - Leaf-PdKOR-R3 | ecosystem: Host-associated > Plants > Phyllosphere > Phylloplane/Leaf | place: USA... | reverse complement strand
CCAAAAACAATAGAAATTGCTACCCAACATTTCAAGCACCAAATGACAAAATATACTACAAGAGAAGGGGTAAGAACACTGCAGGTTACTGTAGATCATGACTCATGTACATTATATTATGGATTGAAACAATAAATTTATATTATTGCCTCTCAAACCAAAAACTTTTGGCTTGGCTGGTGTGGGTAGGAGGGTCTTTTTGATTTTTTTATTTTAATGAATAGTAAAAGTGTAAAAATGCCCCTAGACCCAGAGAGAGAGCTAACGTATAGGGACAATTTCATGTTTTCCTTCTGAATGCATAGTTAATTTACTTAATTTCTCTTAAAGTAAAAAAAAAAAACCATTTGTCTTTAGTCCAAGGTCAATTTTGTCTTTTCACTGATTTTTTAGTTATTATTAAATGCGTTAAGGGGCAAGTTAGTCAAAAACATTATAATAAATATCATATATAAAAAATTTAATTATGCTTGTGAACGCATGATTTTGAACGCGTCAACACGTGATTGTTGTTCATTGTCTTCATGTAGCACGTACGACGTCGCCTAACAACCAAACAACAACATCTGATTCTTCTTGGCATCCCTTCCATTCCTATATGACGCTTGTCATTGATAGGCATCCACTTTGGCACCAACGACCCTTTTTTTTCTTTCTCCTCCTCGAATTTTGTACCTTTCCCCCTAAATTTTTGAAGCAGCTCCTTAATATTTGTTTTCTTCATATTTGGTACATGTTCTTCTGATTTCTAATTGTTTTTTCTTGTCCTTTTTGTGGATTTTTTAAATTTTTTAAAATTTATTATTTAATCCCATTTTGTCATGTGTTGTTTTTTCACTTTGATTATCATTCTTTTGATTTCTGATTTTTTTCTAACCTCTTTTGTGTAATTTTTATTGGTCTTTAATTTCATCCCCCAAAACAAATATATAGTATATTATTATTGTTTTTTAATTTGTTTTTATATTTTTGTTCTTTTGTTAAAGTTATTTTTCTTTTCAATTTCACCTTTCAATCAAAAATTTATGGTTGCTCTCTATTTTTGGTTTTGAATATTTTTGTGTGATTGATTTTTTTCTTCTTCCAATCTCATCCTTCATTATTTGAGTTGTTAAAGATTGAATTTCACGGTTTTTTCATGTTAGGTGTTTTCAATCTGATAACCTAGATCACCAGTTTGAAAAGTTAATGCCGGTCAATATATTTTTTTAACTTTTTTTTTTGGTTTCATTGTTCAATATTAATTTTTTTTATTTGGTTTTATAATTTTCTTCACTTTATTTTCTATCGAGTTATCTCAATCTCATGACCTGGATCGCGAATTTGGTAAGTTAGCTTTGGTTGACTCGTCTTTTATTACTCAAGTTACATGTCTATTATGCTATGTTGACCGAGGCCTTTTCCTCCTTTTTTTATCCAATTTCATCCTTCCATATATTTTTTTCCAAGTTGTCATGAGTGTTTTTTTTTTAATTTGTTTGTTTATGAATGTTACTTTTTTTTTATTTTATGATTAAAATAAAAACAATATATTAGACTCCATCAAGGCTATAACCTAAGTCATTGGTTTTTCTTATTTTTTTAAAAAAAACAATTACAACACCTAAACATCATTTCTTATAGAAAAAACATGGAGCTGCAGTATAGCACGGGCCCACTTCTAAAAATTACCTAATATATAAAGGACTTGGAAATGCTTATAGGCTTCAGTATGGAACAATAAAGTTTCTATTTTTTTTTAAGCCAGCCCCCCTTTCTCCATTTTCCTATTTCTTTTTCAATTTCATCGTTTTATTTTCTCAATTTCATCTCCATTCCTTTTTTTATCAGTCATCCAGATTGTCATAGGATTGACCAAGTCAACTAGATCAAGTTGAACAACTCTCACATGATTTAATTTTAAACCTGAGTTAGGCAAATAGTCAGCTTGATAGTTTTTTTGTGTCAATTTCATCTTTTTTTTTTCTCCATTTCACCTATAGACTTCTTTACCTATCAAATAGGTTGCTTTTGGACCAGTCAAGTCGACTGAGTCACGTTAGGAAAACTCCTATAAGATTTAATTTTAAACTCAGGTTAAGTAGGGAGTCAAATAAAGAGATTTCATTGTTGGCCTGCTAGGTCGAGATTTAATAACAATGTCAAATAGTTCTCTACAACCTCAATGTTTTTTGTTATGGTAAAAAAGTTCTCTAAAAAGTTGGAGTGTTTATATTGTTCACCACATTATTATTTATATGAACAATATAGTTTTTATTTTGGTTTTTTTCTATGTTTGATTAATGCTTTCATTTTTGTTTTTTTTTCCTTGCATTATTCATATTAGGTTTTTTTCTTGCACTTTTTTTTTTCCATCCCTGTATCCATCAGTAAACACCGATAGAAAAATTCTCTTGGTATATACCGAGGGAATTGCAGTGGGAAAATAAAGAATGAAAAAAAAGCCAAACAATACAATAACATATAACTTTTACAGACAACATTACTGATGAAATCATCCGTACATCCATAAATATACGGATGAAAAAAAAATTTAGTATATACTAAGGGAATTACGAAGGGTATTATAATGGGATTCAAAAAAAGTAAATCATATGGTGGCATGATATTTTTACTGACAGAATGACCGATAAAGTTACTAATGGAATAATTATGTTGGTAAGGCCTTCAATTAATTTTTTATTTATGACCTGACGATTAACCCTCCTTTTCCCCATTTCTCCTTCTTTCTTATGTATTTTTTTCTGCAACAAACAACCACTTCTTCCCCCTAATCTTAACACAATTCAACCTCCCACAACAAATTCGACCACAATAACACCCAGTTTGTCATCATTTGTGTTATGATTCAAATTTTAGAGAGGATTATCCACTTTAAGTTAGTAAATCTACCTTTTCTTTTTATTTAAACTCAATTTTAAAATATTATTTGTTTTTGCAAGTTTTTTTAGTATATGTATTTTGTTTAAGTGTTTACTTGTTTTATAGTTTTTTCTTATACAAATTTGACTTATTCATGTCCAAACTTCTACATTTTGTACTATCTTGAAAATGCAGAGTTGACTGAGTGTAGAACATTTAGGCATTCTTGTTATAAACTCATGACTGGTAGGGGAAGGACTCTTGTTGCATATAGAAAAATTAGATACTTCTCAATCACACTTAGACTGTAGAGATTATCATGTTGTCACAGGTGTATGGCGCCGCGACGATCATCCTTTCAGGTCATGGTTATCAGGGTTGGTTATGGTAGATGTGAGTGGAAAGAATAAGGAATTATTGTCTTTTATTAATAAAAAAAGAAAAAAAAGAATCGTAACCTAATATCATAGTAACTAGGAAACCTCATAGTTCGCGAGAGTTTAGGTAAGGAGACTGGTTGTGCAAGGAAAAGACATATCACCCCCAATGAACTCTACCTATGGTAAGCTGCTTTGTGGTTTGTTCTAAGTCATATTTTTATTTGTTAGTCTATCTATGGTTTGAGAAAATTTCTCCTCATTAAGGAGATCTTTATCTCATCAGGTTAGAACTTAACCAATCTAAAGCCCCTCCCCTCCCCCCCCTAAAAAAAAAAGTCTATTTAAGGTTTAAGAAAAGTCATTTTCAGTAAGAAGATTATTAGCTTATCGAGTCAAAACCTAACTATTCTAAAGGTCAAGAAAAAGAAATGTTTTTATTTGAAATTTGGGCAAATTATAATAGATAATCACAAACTTTGTTGTGATACCCATTAAATGATTTTTTGTATTCTTCAAAGTGTAATATCCTAATAAGTCAAAGCCGAAATTGGTGGTAATTTTTTTTTTTATAAGTCACTACAGTCTCGATGCTTCCCACAATAGTATTCCGAGCATTAGTAAATAGGTTCCATTCATTAACATGACACAATACTTCTATGATCGTGTAATTCATCATCTCCATATAACAATTACTTCATACACATACCCACAACATCATATTTACAATACATAACTTTACATTACATCACAATAACATATACATAAGTTGGCATTCCTATTCTAATATTGTTATCGTTACGAGTTTAAACAAAAGTGTCGATCAACAACTATACAACTAAAGGAATATTAATATTACTTTTCGTTCATATCCTTAAAGAATATAGTCCTTTCACTAGTCCTTACATATGTAATATAGCCCTTATTTGTTCATCAACTACCGAAGCTAATTATAATATTCAAGCCCGGTCATCCATCTCAGATGCCATTAACTGATGTTAATCATAATACTCATCCTAGCCATCCTTTTAGAATGCCATTAGCTAAAGCTAATCATCAAACATAATCTGGTCATCCTTTTAGGATGACATTAGATAAAGCTAATCATCAAACATAACCCGACCATTCTTCTAGGATGCCATTAGCAGAAACTAATCATAATACTCATTCAACATTCCATAATAGTTTAGTATTCACCACAACACAATACTAGATCTTTAGTAATGAATTCACTTAGAAGAATTAACGTTATGCTAGAAAGGGGTAGAAGCCATACCTGTTCCTCCCGTGGGGTGTTCTCGTCTAGTCGAAGGTCCGATCTCGGTTGCACCACCTGACACATCAAATGATCATAAATCAGCACCTTTGCATTCGGTAATGACATAATTTATCACCATGCATACTTCAAGAATACATATATTCACATTCGAGTGTTTCACATATAATACAATCACACAATGAAAATCATCATATCAAGACACTTCTTTTTATTTTAAACGTGACCATTTATGAAAATCCTAATTTTTAATTCTCAAATTTCATAGTGAATTAGATCAAACCGATGACGAAGTCGTCATAAGCATTAAATCATTTCTAATATGGAATTATGTCGTAGAAAGTCATCAGCGAAGATTGGTTCGCTGGTGGCATAGAAATCATCAGTGAAAACTGGCTCGCTATTGATAAAGAAATCATCAATGAAAATTGATTCATATGTGATATAGAAATCCTTAGTGAAAACCAATTCTCGGCTGGCGTATGGAGCTTAGAATTCGTCAGCGACAACTGGGTTGCTAGTAACATAGAATTGTCAGAGAAAACTGGTTCTCGACTGATGTATGGAATTTGAAATTCATCAGCGATAACTGGGTCTCTGGTAATATAAGATTTCAACGAACATCATCCACTGCTGACTCAGAAATCATTGACGAAATAAATCATGTTCTACATGCTTTTAACATAAAAAGAAAAGAAGCCAATAAAGGAAGGGGAGAAGGAAGGGGGTTTCCTGGTCGAGAGGGGATGTTGCTAGGCTGGTGGTCCTGTTTGTAGTCTCATGGTGGAGATCTTGGCAGTGGCAAACCGTGGTGGCGTTGTTTAGAGAAAAGAGGGTTGTTGGTTGCTGGACAATGATATAATGGGGCAAAAGGAGTGCACAACTTCACGCCCATAATATTGTTATCTATATTGGTTGGTGAACAAAAAGAAAATGTTGGTGGGACTACTAGGGAAGAAAGAAATGAAACAGTAGGGCTAGTTGTAATGGTAGGGTAAGGTTTATTTATATTTTGTTTTCGGTTCTTTCACAATGAAAATGAAGAGAGAGTGGCTTGATATTGAGCCGAGGTTTGGTTTTATATAGGTTCTTTTGTTAAAGGGATATGAAGCTCCATATAGGAACAATGGTGGTTTCTTTTTTTCTCTATATTTAAAAGAAAAAACTAGTGTAGGAGTTGGTTTTTTGTGCTCTTTTTCCCTTCCCTTTATGCTAGAGCGGCTCGTCCCTATTTATAAGGGATGAAGGAGGAGTGTTCGCTGCCATTTAGAGCTAAATCTCGACCATTGAGTCCTCTGGGATTAATCCCAACCATTGATGCCAAGCCAAAGCAAACTAGTACTCTACACCCAAGTTGTCAAAGGCTAGTCGAGTCTGTGGTTTTGGACTAGTGTTGCAGTAGCTACAAGGGGAACTAGTTAGTGGGAATCATGCTAGGAGGTAGTACTATTGTAAAGGGTGAGGGTGGTGTGTGGTTTGTCTTATTTAGAAGAGAAAACAAGTGCTAAATAGTCTTGCAAAAAGATACAAAAGCTAGCTATTTATTTTTCTTTCTTACAGGAGCTTGAAGACAATGCACAATGCCTCCTAAAACAATGTCATTTCTTATCTCTTTTTTACTAATGAATTACTAAAATGATGTCATTTTATATAAAACATGTCATTTCATTTAAATGAAACGGTGTTGCTTTGGAGTTTTAGATTCAAATTAGGTTTAAAAACTCCTCTCTCAATTTTAGTCCTTAATTTTTTATTTATTAAATCAAATCCTTAATTAAATTTTGACTTTAAGAATCAATTCAATTTTACTATTGCCAGGTTTTAAAAACAATCCCCTCATTTCAACACCTTTTCCATCTTAGTCCTTGGTTTTGGATTTATGCAAATTAATTCTAAATTGACCATTCAACTTTAAATTTTCTTCAACTTCACCCTTGTTTTCAACCAAATTTGGACCCTACATTCACATGCCTTTTGCATAATGGTTCTTGACCTTGAATTTCTTCAATTTTACCTTTGATTGACTACCGAACTTTGATTTCTTGCAATTATGTCCTTGAATTCAATCAATTAAACTTAAAAAAAAAAATTTGGTCCTCTGAAATTCTAAACTTTTCAATCAAGCCCAAATTAAGCTTTCAAACTTAATTTTTCACCAATTAAATCCCTAATAAAATTAATTTGACCCATTAAAATTTCAATTAAATCTTTGCACTTAATTAATCTTTTAATTTGACCCAAATTAACTCTTGAACTTAATTTTTATGAAATCCATCCGATAATAATTTAATTTAACCTTGTATCTGCATTGTCTTTCAACATGGGTATAATTGGGTTTCCCATTTTGTCTGAAACTCCATCTTGGTTTCTTTATGTATTTGAAACCCTTCTCATCCTAATCTTACCCATTTTTTCCAAAAAAAAAATGGTAATTTTAAGGGAAACCTAAAATTAGGTTATGACACATGGCATCAATCGTATGATGCGGTGGATGAAATAATGGTGCATCCTTTTAATGGTGAAGCTTAGAAATACTTTAATAGTGTGCATCCTCAGTTTTCAGTAGAGATGAGGAGTGTCTATCTTGGGTTATGCACAGACATATTCAATCAATTCGGGTCATTTGCTGCTCTTTATTCTTGTTGGCTGGTGATACTCACGGTTTATAATTTTCCACTAGGGATGTGTATGAGGTTCGAGTTCATGTTTTTATCTATGGTCATACCTGGTCCTAATAGTCTGGGTCGAAATATAGATGTTTGTCTTTAACAATTGATTGATGAGTTGAAGTAGTTGTGGTCATCTAGGATTTTAACTTATGATGTATTAAGAAAACATAATTTTCTGATAAAAGCAGCTTTAATGAGGACTATTAATGATTTTCTAGCTTATGGAATGGTTTCTAGTTGGAGCACGCATCAAAAACTAACATGTCCACACTATATTGAAAATAACAAGACATTCACGCTAACAAATGATGGTAAAACATAGTTTTTTTTAACTGCCACTGGTAGTTCTTACCAACGAATCACAAGTTCAGAAAGAACAAAAATGATTTTTTTTGTTTAGTTGAAAGTGATGTTGAACCGCTGTTTCTTTTGTGTAAACAATTTTATGACATAGTGTTGGAGGATGGTGACATTATGTTTGGTTTTCAATATGGTAAGCAGAAATTTTATAGTTTTGGTTTGACCTATAATTGTGTAAAGCGAAGTATTTTTTAGGAGCTTTCTTATTGAAAGACCAATCTCCTTTGCCGTAACCTTGATGTCAAGCACATAAAAAAGAACGAGTTTGAGAATATTTTCAACACGGTTATGAACGTGAATGGGAAGACAAAGGACAATATCAAGGCTAGAATTAATACAACTTTGTTTTGTCATAATAAAAATATGAAATTGGTTTATGTTGGGTCACAGGTCGCGAAGCCCAAAACCAGCTTCGCCTTAGACAAGAATTCATAGTTACTTGTCTACCAATGACTTAAAAGTCTATGTTTTCCTAATAGAAATGCATCAAACATATCAAGGTTGGTGAATTTGGAGGATTGCAGATTGTATGGAATGAAGCGTCATGACTGCCACGTGTTTATACAAACACTCATTCCTTGAAAGCATCAAACACCACTTTACACTGATAGAAATATTGACAAAGTGTATATTACATACGGGTATATCGACAAAATATGTCCATTAATATATTTCAGTGACTATATGAACTACTCCTTGACACTGATCATGATGTTCATTACATACAAGTATACTAAAGGAACATGTCTATCGGTATATTTTAAGGACTATAGAAACTATTCACCTCTCAATGTGCTGATAATTAATATTCTTTTGACTGTTCACTTTTTTCCCAACGATATCACCGACAAAATGAAAAGTCTTTAGTAATATTTGGAGGGCTTTCTAATTTTTTTTGTGCAAGTTAAAAATTTCCATTTTACTTTATAGACAGAATCACCATTGGTAATTCTATTGGTAAAACTAAATTATAAGAACAGAATCAAAATAGATCGGGTTTCATCTTCTTCTTTCTTCTTCTGTCGTCTTCTCTCACACAGCCAAAATCAAGAATTCTCTTCTCTTCTCTCTCTCCATCCTTCTAAGCCGAAATCAAGCATTCTCTTCACTTCTCTTCTCATCGTAAGGTATGTCATCTTTCTTCATTTTTCTTCTTATTTTTCTTTTTTTTAGGTTTATTAACAATCTCTTTTCTTTTCTTCTTTTCTTTTCTTTTTTCTATTTTTAATTATTAGTTGAAATTAAGCATGCCATTAAGGTAAGAATTTTTTAATTCCTTTTTCTGTGTTTTGTTTTTCATTATTTTTTTCATCATTATATTTGTTTAGTTTAGAGTTCTTAATAATTTTATGAATTAATAAATGTATTGAATTTTAGTTGTTATTGAAATAATTTTTGCTTTATTTTGTTGAATCTTAGTTTTTTTTTTCAAATTTGTTGTTCAATTTCAATTAAATATGTAGGATTAATTTTAATTATTATTTTATATTTATTCCATTTAGAATTTTTTTTTGTAAATTTAGGATTAAAAATATTATCACTTAGGAAAAATTGTGTTGAATTTTAGTTGTTATTGTAATAAGTTTTACATTATTTTATTGAATTTTAGTTGGTTTTTTTTGTCAATTTTTTTGTTCAATTTCAATTAAATGTGTAGGAATAATTTTAATTATTTTTTGGAATTTTTTTAAATTTAGAATAGTTTTTTGTAAATTTAGGATTGAAAATATTTTCATATAGAAAATGAAAATTTTCTTTCAAATTGAATTATACTATATTGTTAGAAGAAATTGAATAAAATCAATTGGTTTGTGGCATATATATTATGTAATTGCAAGTTTAAAAATTTTGAGTAGTCTCTCGTATAGGAGATGTGTTGTTGATTTTTTTTTTAAAATAGGAATCATCTATTTGTTTTTATCTGATAATTTGTGTAGATGCGTAGGGTCGTCTATTGCACATTGCAAGGATATGATCGTTGTTAGTTCTTCTAACAGCGATGCTGATGACCATGAGTCATTAGGTGCCGACTAAGAACAAGAACTTGAGGCACAAACATCAACTCATGATGCAAACTCGTTGAATGCAATGCCGCAACATCGAGGGGGATACCTTCACAGCATGATTTATGTACTTGTAAGTACGAGGTCTTGTGGAAAGATGACATTTCAATGTAAGTTTATTTTTCTTTCACAACGACATGTTTAATAATTTTTGAAAAAATAATTACATTTAACAATGCAATTTCAGGTTTACAAACATTGAGGCTACAAATATAATAAAATCGATCTTTAAATCGTCAATAAAAATTTCATTGTTTCAATGGAGTCAGGTTTCAAAACATCCAAAATGGAAATCATGGGTCGATACATAGTTAGTTTGGTTAGTTTCTTTAAATTGCTAAAATTTTCCTCTCATAATTTTTTACTTCAATGAAAATTTTGAATGCGAGAGAGCTGATAAAAATATTGCGATGAAGGTTTGGGAGAATCACGTTGCAATTAGGTAAGATAGAATTCAATATATTTTTTTATTCCAAATATTAAAATTTTATTTTTCATTTACTAACAGATAATAATTTGTACCATATAGGTTTGCGGGTCTCACGCGATTGTCACAGGTCGACGCGGAAAATCAGAACCGATATATTCATGGTTTCATTACCACGCACACCGATGGCTTCGTTCTATCCATTTCACATGCGAAGCAAATGGTAAGATTTTTTTTTTTATTACATCCATTCTTTTAATTAGTTTTTTTTTATATAAATATATTTAACTAATAATATTTTTATCTTGCAGGCAACGATTCTTGGATGCAAGCCAAGCTGGATGGAACTTTTTTGTTGAAATGCATGTGCGGAGTGATAACCGCCAAAAAAGGATGCGATAATTTATGGATAGACGAGTTCAACAGTTTGTGGTATGTTGGTTTCAACCATTTTTTTTCTTAAGTTATTATTTCCTTGAATTTGATGTTTTTATTTTCTTTCCAAGATACATATAACAACTGGTTAAAGGAGAGAAACATGGATGATCCTTCAACCCATTTAGATTTTGATCTGAATTTATGGTTCGAGGTAGGATCATTTGGTGGACCTGATAGGAATTAAGTGTACGGACTCTCTAACACTACAGTTGAGAACTTGCGGACAACCCGTAGTGTTTTGATTGTTTGGATGCTCATAATTGATTCAGAGCACTTAAACTCTGAAGTTCACAACAATGTTAGATCAACGAGTAAAGTCGCGGACGACCCATCTTAATGAAAAATATAAATGATTCACTGCTAATTATAAAGAACTCTATTGACTAGTAATTTTAAAAAGCCAGTATTTTCTAACCCGACCAAAATAAAATGAAATAAAAATAATAATAGATAAATAAGTAAGCAAGCATTGAGAGGGGAAAAATTAAACAAAAAAAAATTTATGATGCATTAATTTATTGAGAAAGAAAGGAAGGGGATAAATTTGGAAAAGGCTAAATAAAAAGGGGTCAATGTGCAAATTTAAAAGATAGGACTATATAAATGCCCATCTTTTCTTCAAATTTAAAACATAGGACTATATAAATGCCCATCTTTTTTTCTTTTGGCCGATGGCTAGAAGCCATAGGAGAGGGAGATGATTTGTGTGATTTTCTAGTTGTTTTCTTGCTAATTATATAAAAACAAAAGGAGGAGAAGTGTACTTAGAGTGATTAGATCTTGGAAGTTGTTTTGAAGAAAGAATTCTAAAGCTAGGGTTTAAAAAGGGAGAAGGAACTTTAATTTTTCTTGCATCCATTCCTTGAATCTTTATCCAATTGAGTTGAAGAACATGTTTAAAATGATTAATTGTTATAATATTGTGTTTTGATGAAGAAATTAAATTGCAATGATTATGTGAATTTGGGGATTTATGGTGTTAATTATTGAAATGATGTAATTTATGATTGAACAATATTAGGAAGCGTAAATTATTAATGGGTAAGTGTTTAAATTAGAAATGGAAGAAACAACCCTCCCTTTTAGTTATTGGTCTCGACAAAAGGAGAAGATTTGGGAGATTGAAAAATTTAATGCAATTGTTTAGAAATTGTGGGAATTTATGGGCTTATAAATGTTAATAAATAGAATGGTGAAGGATTTTACACAAAAATAAAAAAGAGAAAAAACAATTTCACCCTTTTTCCTTGAAGGGATTTTGGCCATGACATATAAAAAACAGAAAAAGGATTTCGACTTGGGTTTTGTTAATGTAAAAGAGTGATTTTAGACGAATCAAATGGATTGTTGGAAAATTAGGAAGTTAATTTCGATAAAGGGTTAAAAAGGAGAATTTTGTTCTTCTTAATTTAAAATGAAATGAGATTTTTTATCATTTGATTATGAATAATAAATGATATGTTGATTTTTGTGTTGATACAGAAGAGGTCCTAGGACCTGATCAGCAACAGGAGACCACTTCACGCTCACAAACACCAAGTAGGTGTTAAATACCCTATAATAAATTAATTGTTTAATTTAGAATTTTATAAGAAATTTCCTTTGATTGTAATTTAGTGTAGAAATTGCGAAATAAAAAGAATGGAAATAATGCCCTATTAAATAAATGGGCGTGCCAAAAGATTATTTCCTGGTTAATGAAAATAATACCCTATTAAATAGGCGTGTTGAAAGATTATTTCCTAGTTAATGGAAATAATGCCCTATTGAAAAAAGTACTTTGGTTGAACTATTTCTTTTCTTTCTTACCAGAACATCAGAAATAATGTGCTAATTAATGGACGACTTGAGAAAGTTTTATCCTAGTTAATGAAGAAGATATCTAGTTAAGGATTGACAAAAATAAATTTTAAATACAATTAATGTATTGACGATAAGTACTTCATTTAATGAACTAGTGCGTATATTATTATGTATGCATCATATAGTCCTTATTTTAATTGTATATTATTAATAAGTGTAAATTTTCTAGTTTTTACCAAATATTTACATGTTATATAAATTTTTGTATTAGAAGTATTGATATTATGTTACTATATCGCTTGTATGTTAAAAAATTTTAAAATGTTTAAATTATCCTTTTGTCGGGTATGTAATTAAGGACAACACCCTCACTTTAACTAGTAATATAGTTTTGTTGTATTTATATTTGAATGTTTTTGTATCTTATGCAATTAATGTTTATTGTGAATAAATTAGTTTTGAATTTTGTATATTAAATCATACAATGTTAACTATTCAAAAAAAAAAAACTATAGGGGACATGGAAATTGATGTCTTTAGTGTAGTTGTGATACTTAATTATATTGTGATGAGTTTGTGGTTATTATTTACATGTTTTGATTTTTGAGTCGATAACTTGGTATTGAAAATACAAAGAAGATTTTACTGACATTTTTAGAAAATAATTACTTGAAGAGAGACCAATCAACTCTTTTAAATAACTATTTATCTAAGCCTTGACAGTAATTGAGATGAGATCACAGATGAATGGTAAATGTGCACCCTCTAATTGACCCCACGGTCCCTACGATGACCAGTTTTCTCCTCCTCCTCCTCCATTGCTGCCTCTATTTTAAATTTATTGTATATGAATGTGCAAATGTTTAAATTTTTATTAAATATTTGATTTTTATATTATTTTAATTATTGTTCTACTTTTGTTCAATCTAGTTTTTTTTAAAATATATTTTTAAAATATTACTGACATGGTTACCGATAGAATAACTTTGTCGGTACATTCTAGATAGAGTTAGAAAAGAATTAGTGCAAATATCACTGCTACTATTAACTCACCAACAAAATTACAAATGATATTTTGTCAGTGATATGTTATATTTACCGATTGGTATACCGAAAAACAAATAAAAACACCGATGGCATTACATGCAGTTTTCCTGTTGGTGATACGTTAAATTTACCGATGGTGATACCAACGAGATGAAGATGGTAAATGTTTTTTAGGTGTGCTTTGTCTGTTTGTAAATCCATCGTTATATTTATTACCGATAAACCATATATTATCTATGAAAGTTTTCTGATGGACTGTTACCATTCGTGAGCCCGTTGGTAATATACATACTGACGGACTGTGAGTGTAAATACTGATTGAAATTTTCATCGGTAAAACTATTAAATATGGTCATGTGTATTTAGGAGTATTGAAAGATATGTGATTTATTCAAATTTCATTCAAATATATTAAACTCTTAATTACTTTTTTATTTTCTTAAAATTAATTTTAATATTTTTTTCTATTTTTATTGATACACATTAATTTTAATTAAAAATTAGCTAAAAAACATCGTGCTTTTACTATTCATTATACTATTGTTACAGACATAATACATTATGGATTGCTAAATGCAGAAGTTATTGATCCTTAGGTGTGTAAGAATACAATTTGGTCCTTAAATGTGATAAACATCATTTTTATTGCATTTAAATATTTAAATGTGGAAATAGGAAAGAGAAAGCCATCAAAAAGAGTGAGGAGAGAGATTTTTTAGTTGGCCACATTCAGAGAAAAAAAAATAAAAAATAAAAAACCCCACTATTCAAAAGGTGTATAAAAGTTTTGTTTTATCCTTGAAGTTTTGGTTTGGAGTGTCCAATCTTGGTGTTAATGAGTTCATATTAAAAAAAGTATTTCCGTTAAGTTTTCATCTTGCCATAATAAAATAGATCAGGTCTTGTAAATGTTCTTTTATTCAATTTAATTTTTTTATTATTTTTAGACCAATTAAAGAGTGTTTTTGTTAAAACAAGTTTTGTGAGATCCATAAGATACCTTTTTTTTTTTAAGTGTTTACAAGTGAAGACAAGTTAGAAAATAGGTTTTTAGAATTCAAAAACTTGAACCTTGATTTCAATCCCTTGAAGGTGATCGGGAGTCAAACTAGTGGGCAACTTGTCGTCTATTTTTAAACAAACAAAAAATATATTTTTTTAAAAGATATGTGCTTTAAAAACAATAATTCAAATGCTAGCAAAATTTGTTTTATTACAAAGTATAAAGTTATTTGTATTAAAAAATTGTCATCATTCTTATACATTGGATTTTAAACTCTTAATTATTATTATTTTTATTTTCTTAGAATTAATTTTAATTCTTATATTTAATTTTTATTGATTCACATTAATTTTAATTAAAAAGAAACTAAAATTCATAGTGCTTTTACTATTCATTATACTATAGTCAAAGACAAAATGCACCGTGGATTGTTATAATGCAAAAGTTATTGACCTTTAGGTGTGTAAAAATACAATATGGTACCTATTTTTTTATATTTGATTCCTATAGTTTTAAATATTTACATTTAAGTCATAAATATCATTTCTATTGCATTTCAATCTTTAAATGTTGAGATAAGAGAGGTAAAGTCTTCGAAAAGGGGGAGGAGAGAGATATTTTGGTTAGTCATATTTGGATAAAAAAAACCAATGTTTTGTATTAATGTGTTTGTCTTAATGAGGGGTACTTAATGAAGGTGGTTTGAATCTTTAATTATACTAGCAAAAGTAAATCAAGGTTTGAAAAAAATATTTTTTTATTTGATCTTATTTTTAGTTTTAAAGGTTGAGGGTGTTTTAGGGTTGTAAATGGCAGGGTTAATAAGGTTCCAAAGTTGTTTTTAGGTGAAATGAAGGGGTTTTAGATGTCAATACCTTGAAACCTGATTTATGGATATTGAAAGTGGCTGAAAATTGTTACATTGGAAAACATGTTATTGGCCTAAGAGAATGACATGTCATCCATACACACACTCACGCATATATAAAAGAAAACTAAGTGTGTGGCTCTAGCTAGGCTTAAGTATGCATGGGTTTTCTATAGGCTAAGTATGCTAACCTTGTAGTCTTGGCCCATGCATATATAGCCTTTTTTGTCGGTTTTTTTTCTTAAAATAAAATCATGATGCGACTTAAGAAAATGTTGAACAAGTAAATTCAGATTCTGGTGTAAGTTGGATCAAGCTAAAATTTTACTAAAAATTCTTATAGGTATTGTTCTATATTGGATTAAAATTTTAGGTCAATCAAAGTTTGGAAATGCATTACGATACATGTTAAAAGGTCATGTATGGATTTTGCTATTTTTTTACTTATAAACTTTTTATTTGAAAATGATTCTTTTCCTAATGATACAAGGATATTCAATAACTTATTTTGAAGAGTTTTTTATTCTACAAGGATTTTAATATTCCAAAATCATTTTCTTACAAAGATTACTTATCTAACCTAGCTATACAAGAAAAAGAGGGTTGATGGTATTTAATAGAAGATTATTTTGCTTGTTTTGGATAATTTCCTTGTTAAAAAAAAGAGACTAAAAAAGATGACTATAAAGAGAATTAATATATGTTATTCTCTTACCATGAATTGCAATGATTGTTTTATATAAGGAAGCTAAAGGGTAGTAGAATAAGGGATCTAATTCAGCAATTAAAACAAGTTTTTCTAGCTAATTTGGGACATCAAGAGGAGGCTACAACTATCCTCGGGCTTTTAGGATGTTAAATCCGACCATAAGGATTTTTAGGCAAGAAAAGAAATTGTTTTGGGCTATTTAATCCTGTTTCATGAAAAATTATATTTATTATTTGGGTGTTATGTTATTTTCATTATTTTAGACATGTTTTAATTTTGACTTTTACTTTAATTTGGGTTCATGAAAGCCTATTAGTCAATGTTTAGGGTTTATTAAGTGTTTTAGGCTTTAGTTTTTGTTGGTCTTCGTTTCGGTCTTTAGGTATATGATCTATTAGGGTTGTATTTTTTTAGTCTATTTAAGTTGTTTATTGTTGTCAAATTTAAGGCATCCATGGATTATTGAATAAAATTGGTATTTTACTTGGAGCAACATGTTTTTCTCTTTGTTTAAACAAAAAACAATCAAACTTATAAAAATACAATTGGCTTTGTGGTGTTCTTTCTTATACTTCTCATTTTCAGTTTGCTAATCATTGGATAGAGTTTTAAATTATAATAGTGTTGGTGCCTCAGTTGAAAGTAATTATTTCATCATACTCTTTTATCAAATTTGATTTTTTACTTTCTATAATTATGTCAATCTTGGTTATAGGTTTTTTGATCTTTATATCTATGAGATTCGCATCGGTTGGTATAAGAGCTAGCCTTTAAAAATCAAGGTATATCCTATATTTCTTTATGATTTGTTTGGATTCCACACTAATTCTTTTAGTTTATCTTCTTATTTGCTTTAGCTAAAGTTTCTTGGTGTCAAGCGCTTATAATTTGGGTTTTTCTTTCTTTCTACTGTCTAGTTTGAATTATTGGGTCTTTGATTTAAAACAAAAAAGCAAGGTCATTTATTTTTTTTCAATTTATCTTTTTAGAGTTAAATAAAAAAAAAGAAACAATTAGATCGCAATTCAATAGGGGCCGATTCATTCAGATAACAAAGTAAATTGAAGTTTTCATGTTTTGGTCTCATTAAAATTAGTTAGGTACCTATAGTTTTAGATTTGAAGTTTTAGGTCAAAATTCCTATTCCACAATATTTTTATATAATATCTTTCTTGTCTTCCATTTCTTTTTTCTTATTTGTGTCCTGTATCCACCAAGAGAAAGGGAACAAATAAAGGTTCTTGCTCAAGAACGCAGATACTTATCTTGTATGTTTGGGGTTTTGAGGCAAGAATTTGATAAGTTAAAAGAACAAGTCTATGAATGGCAAGCTTTAAAGAGAGAAAAGCAACAATACTGAAAGGATAAAAGATGAAAGAGACTATTACTTTTATACAAAGTTGTTGAAGGCGAGTGTTGGCATGAAAAGAGCTATGAAGGCTTAGAAAAAGGCCTCTGAAACATCCATGATACCTAGTAGTGATTCAAGGATGAATCATTTTGAAGAGAGAGAGAGAGAATGATACAAATCAAGAAAATGTTGAATAAGGAAATTTAGATTCCAGTGTAATTGTGCCTACCATCTAGTTTTATTTTATTAAACATAACTCTCAATCTGACTTGGATCAGATTAAAATCTTACTAGAAGTTTTCAGAGGTATTGTTTTTATTGGGTTAAATTTCAAGTCAACCAAAATTCAAGAAGGCATTGCAATACATGTCAAAAGGTCATGTATGAATTTTATTATTTGTTGTCTTTTGAATTGTGAATTTCTTATTTAAAAATGATTCTTTTCTTAATGATACAAAGATATTCAACAAATTATTTTTGAAAATTTTTTAGTTCTACAATGATCTTGAATGAATAACAACATAGATTTAAAGTGTGGAAATGATTCTTGTAATGTTCCAAAATATTTTTCTTAAAAAGATTCTTTATTTATCTTAACTACACGAAGAAATTAGGGCTAGTGGTGTTTAATGGCATGATAATTTTGGGAAATTTTCTTGTTAAAAAAAAATTTCTTATGGATTCCTTTTAGCAATCCATAAAAGGGAATTAATATGTGTCATTTTCTTTCTATGAATTGTAAGGATTTTGTGCTACATAAGTAAACTAAAAGGGTGTCAGAACATGGATCTAATTCAATAATTAAAGCAAGAGTTTTCTTAGCTAATTTGGAACATCAGGGGAGGCTACAACTATCTTAGGCCTTCTAGGATGCTAAATTTGACCATAAAGGATTCTAAGCATGGAATGCAATTATTTTGGGCTATTTAAAAATTATTTCATAAAGAACTATATTTATTATTTGGGTTTTAGGTTATTTTCATTATTTTGAACTTGTTTTAGTTTTAATTTGGGCTTTACTTTAATTTGGGTTCATGAGAGACCATTAGTCATTGATTAGGATTTATTAAGTATTTTGGGCTTTAGTTTTTGTTGGGATTTTTTTTGGGCCTTGGGTCAATAATACATGAGGTTTATTAGGGTTGTTTGTCGAGTCTACTTAAATTATTTATTGTTGTCAAATTTGAGACAGTCATGGATTATTGAATAAAATTTGTGTTTTGCTTAGAGCAACACATTTTTATCTTTGTTTAAACAATGAACAATTAAACTTATCAAAATATAATTGATTTTGCGGTGTTCTTCCTTAAATTTCTCATTCTTGATTAGCTAATCCTTGGGTAGTGGTTCACATTCCAATAATGTTGGTGTCTTAGTTCAAGGAAATAGTTTTGTCATAATTTTCTATGAAATCTAAGTTTGGGCTTTCCAGGATTGGGTTAATCTTCCTTATGGGTTTTTAGATCTTTATATCCATGAGGTTTGTATCAATTCTTTTTTAAATAAATAATTACAATGTTTCAAAAATCATTCAATTATATCATTTTTAAGTGAAATTATAAATATGAAAGTGCCACCTAGTTTCTTCACTTTTTCACTTTATTCTCTATGTTTTGATATTTCCAATCTTAACAAATTATACTTAATTGCCATCAATTTTTCCAATAAAAGCTCAAATAAAAAAGAAAAAAGTTTGATAACTAAAATAAATAAAAAATTACTACTAAAATCCACAATGATTTATGAGTGTGTACACAATATTTATTTTTACATGAAACCTCTATCTCTTTTAGTTTTTCTTTTGTGATGAAATGTAATAAACAATTTTCAATACTAGCTACAAGACCTAGAGACAGTAGGGTTAGGAGTCCAAACAACATCCTTCATAGTTTTCTTAAAAACAAGTTTCTTATTCTTAATTTCCTTTAAACCTTAAAATACAAGAATCTGAAATTTTGAACCTATAATACCCTTTAGAGCACCAAGACCTAATTGTTCCCTTTAAAGCTTGAGTAACTCCAGTTAATGAGATGCGTATTGACTAGACAACAAAGCTTTTGCCTAATTTTGATACCGATTACATGGTCACATGTCCTTACCAATACAAAATATATTAAAAGATCTGGAAAAGTGAAATCTGTGTTTTGTAGTGTTCCTCCTGATCCAAATACATTTTTCATTAGACTAGTAATATGGACAGTGCAATTTGTTTCATTTTGATCATCAATTTTTATTTTATTTTGTAATTTCTCTTTCTTAAGTTACATCAACATAAAACTGTATTGAGATTTCTTTTAATTTGTATTATCTTGCATATATGAAGTTAATGGATCAATGCTTTTTTTTTTGTTTTTACCTGGATCTTCTTTTCTAAAGAATGACTAAAGATAGGGTGATAACCCTACGTCTCTAGCTTAGTCAAGCGTTGAGTCCAGACATATGTGGGTCTGGTGAGCTGCCAGACCCACCATCCCTGATGAGATGGTTAAAGATATTTTACTCAAACGAGTTACAGATTTTTTACTCTAACGAGTCAGAAATATTTTACTTACACTTTGGCCCCTTTTTTTTAGAAAGAGACAAGCCACATTGGCTTTAAAAGAGACCATGAAAATCCTTTAAGGAAAGATTGTATGGCATATCTATTCTTAAAATTCTTTTCTAAAATATGATTGTATTTTCTCTCAATCGATGCTTATTTATACATTAGAGAGTCCTTAAATTCATCAAAGGAAGACATTAGCCACTGATCTTTTTGGTTAGGAAGAATCGATCATATTTTCAAAAGAAAGAGATTAAACAATTATTCAGGACATAAGCCTTGGCCTATAATCTTAAAAGAAAGTTCTGAAGCTCATCAGTGGCATCGTCTGTGGGGATTGATCGAAAGGCCATCATTTGTTTTTTCAAGATTCGGGTTATTGAAACCTCTAATCAACATCAAAGGTATATTATAAAAGCACTATTGGAACGAGATGTGTCTTGACTTTTCTTACGGTTATTGGCATATTTGCTTCATTGGTGTATCGACAATTCTTCATTACATAGGAAAGTCTATGCAATAATTTTATCACTCTAAGTCGGAGTAGGATTTTCTTCTACTTGCCCATGGGCTTAGTAAGGTGAAAAAATTCAAGTTATACGTATGTCAACTCTATAAACGGATTTGGAGCCTTGAGATTTTGAAAAGCCTTCAATAAGTACTAGTGGAGTGTTGGTTCAAACCATATAATTCAAAAAGTCTATTTGGTGACTGCCTAAAAGACATCTACTGGAAAAACTCTGTCCTCTCATGATACGATCCTGACAATAAAAAATCAATCAGATTCGGATTCTGACGTAAAATGCACAATTATCTATTTTAACAGTAACAATCATAATTCTCAATTCGACCATTGGATCGAGCTGACATTTTATGTAGAGTCTCCTGACATGTTGTCCTACCTTGGATTAAATTCCTGGCCAATCAAAGTTCGTTAAGGTATCGTAATATTGGTCAACAAAAGTTATATGAATTTTGTTATTTACTTCCTTTTGATTTGTGGACTTTCTATTTAGTTAGGATTCTTTTTCTACAAGGATGTGACAGCTGATTTTAGAAATTTCCTAGTTTTGCAAGGATATTTAAAAGGCAACAACATAGTTTCCACATGTGATATAGACTCCATATTAATATGGAATCTTTATGGTGTATGAAAACAATTATTCTATCCTTATTATGGTAGGAATCTATCATTAAATAAGTTTCCAAGTCAGCTAAGAATACTTTGCAAATAAGGAAACTAAGAAGGAGGCAACTTCAGATTTGATTCTCCTAGCTTATATGGGTCTTCTAAAATGCAGGAAATTTGATCCTATCATATTTAGGATATTAAATTTGGATTTATTATTGTTATTATTATTTTCTTCTTAGTTTAGGGTTTATTTATATTTTTTGGGTTTAATTGTAAATGGATATAATATAAGTCCATATAAGAGGTCCATTAGGATTTGTTTCAGTCTAGAGTCAGTATAAATAAAGCATAACCAGACATATAAGTTAAACAATTTAGATTAATAAAACTTCTTGTTTCTCGCACGTGTTGTGTATTGATGAGATAATCTCCCTTCCTTGGTTCTTTAAAGAACTGAAAAATAACTTATCGAAGAACAACTGACTTCATGGTGTCATCCTTATACTTCTTGTTCACGAATCAATATTCGTTGGGTAAGGGTTTTCATTTCCAATAGTGCTGGTGCGTAGGTATAAGTTATCTTTGTGTCACACTCCTATCAAACCTAATTACTTAGCTTCCCAGGAATTGGTGTCTTTGTGTGTAGATTGCTTGATCGCATGTTTAAGAGGTTTGCATCATTTGGCATCAAAGCTTGGCTCTATTAATCAGGTTATATCCTTTTATTTCTTATTTTTTTGTTTATACCTTCTGCATCAATTTTTCTTTGCGTTGTCTTTGTTTCGGGTTTGATCTTGTTTCAAATCAATTTCGGTCAGATTGTCTTCTTTCTATGTTATTCTTCATTAGTTGTGTTGAATTGAGTATTTTGGGATTAAAAAAAAGGGTGTCATATTATTCTTTCTTACCATAATTTCTTTTAGAGTAAATTAAAATCAGAAAAAGTTATGTAGGACAAAGGGGTTTGTTTCGCTTCTGTTTTGTGTCCACTTAACAAACCATATTGTAATTATGTCAAAATTGATATTCTGGTTATTTAGGGTGAAATCGCATAATGTATCAATTTTCAACTAATTTGGACATCATTTGGTTTAGTAACTAATTCAGGTTTTAAAGGAGTTGATTCGTGTTAATTTCGCATCTATATATCAAATCAATTCAGAATTAAATCAAACTTGATATTCTAGTTTTTTTGGCATGAATTTGCTCTAAATATCAAATTTCAAACCATTTGAAAGTTGTTTGGTTTAGGGTCCTTTTTTGGGTCTGAAGGGGTTTGTTGCATTTGTCAATTGAAAATCCATGTAATTTTGGGTCAGTTTTCAATCTCAGTGTCTTCTTACTTTCTTTACTGTTATTAGCTTTTGTTTTAGGTTTTAATATCAAAAACATAAATACAAAGGGAGTATTACAATCATGATTTCATGTATTCTGATGAGGTATTACAGTGAAAGAAGAAGAGGATTCAAAAGGAAATGTGGTATCAAAAAGGGAGAAATAAAGAGATTAATGTTCTCAAAAAAGAAGCCAAGAGTCTATCTCATATTCTAGGAGAGATGCAACAAGAACTTGATGTGTTAACGACATTATTCTATGCCAGCAAGCTTCAGAAAGAGAGGAGAAAAAATGCCACAATGATGATAGATGAAAGAGAAGGGCTGTTACTTTCATCCAAAGTTGTTGGCGATGATTGTTGCTAAGAAAAAAAACTCTAAGGCTTCAAAAAGAGGCTAAAACTTTGCCCCTTATCCTTGTTAATGATTTGACAATGATTCATCTTAAAAAGAGATGGAATGATACGATCCGTGCAATGAAAAAAACAATCAGATTTGGATTCTGACAGAAAATGCGAAAGTGTCCAGTTTCATATAAACCATCATAATTCTCCATTCAACTGTTGGATTGGGTTGACATTTTATGTGGAGTCTCCTGACATGTTGTCCTACCCTGGGTTAAAATTTCAGGTCAATCTAAGTTCGGAAAGACATTACAATACTGGTCAATACATGTTGTGTGAATTTTGTTATTTACTTCCTTTTAACTTGTAGACTTCATATTTGGCTAGGATTTGTTTTCTACAAGGATGTGGCAGCTGGTTTTGGGAATTTCCTAGTCTTGCAAGGATATTTAATGGATAACAACATAGTTTTCGTGTGTGATATAGACTCCATATTAATGTGGAATCTTTATGGTGTATGGAAACAATTATTCTATCCATATTATAGTAGGAATCTATCATTAAATAAGTTTCCAAGTCAGTTAAGAATACTTTACAAACAAGGAAACTAAAGATGAGGCAACTTCAGATTTAATTCCCCTAGCTTATATAGGACTTCTAAAAGGCAACAAATCTGATCTTATCATATTTAGGATATTAAATTTGGATTTATTATTGTTATTATTTTTTTTCTTAGTTTAGGGTTTATTTATATTATTTGGGTTTAATTATAAATAGGCATAATATAGGTCCACATAAAGGGTCCATTAGGGTTTGTTTCAGTCTAGAGTCAGTATAAATAAAGCATAACCAGACATGTAAATTAGACAATTCAGATTAATAAAACTTCTTGTTTGTCGCATGTGTTGTGTGTTGATAGGATAATCTCTCTTCAATGGTTCTCTAAAGAACTGAAAAATAACTTATCAAAGAACAACTGACTTCGTGGCATCATCTTTATACTTCCTGTTCTTGAATCAATATTCATTGGGTGGGAGTTTTCGTTTCCAATAGTGCTGGTGCCTAGGTACAAGTTATCTTTGTGTCACACTCCTATCAAACCTGATTTGCTTGGCTTTTCGGAAATTGATGTCTTTACGTCTGGGTTGATTGATCGCGTATTCAAAAGGTTCGCATCATCCTCTTAGAATTAAGACTATGATCTTAGCAAAAATATCATTAAAATTGATTATACCTCAAAGGTAAATATAAATGTACTATGGTCTATGACTAAAAATATAAGTTTCTTATATATAAATTAAATTGTTCAAAGTAACGATGTTTTCTATTCTCTAGGTTCTTCCTAGATAGATAGCCCATCGACCTTCAAAGGATGGGATGGATTCTCTCCCCCAAATGTGATTGCAGATTTACTTTGGAAGGAATCAAACGTTTTCCTAGTGCTACAACATAATTTACTTTGGAATGAATTGATATAATTTCATTTGTGCAATCGCAGATCTGTCTAAGGATAGGATAAACATTGCCTCATAAACATTAATGGATATAGTCTCCCTAAGGGGATAGCCTTCAACCTTCCATAAATGGATGGATTCACTTCCCCTAATGTGATTGCACATTTACTTTGGAAAGAATCAAACATATCCCTAGTGTTATGACACAATTTATCTTGGAAGGGATTAACGTGGTTTCCCTAGTGCAATCGCATATCTCTTCAAGGTTGGGATAAACATTGCCTCAACAATAGGGATAGATACGGTCTTTCTAGGGTGATAGCCCCTCAGCCTTCTAAAGATGGGATGAATTCACTCACCCTAGTGTGATTACACATTTACTTTGAAAGGAATCAAATGTCTCTCTATGGCTATGACACAATTTACCATGAAAAGGATTGACATGGTCTCCTTGGTGTAATCACACATCTCTCCAAGGATGTGATAAACACTACTTTAGCAACCAGGATGGATACGGTCTCCTCAATGTGATAGCCCTTCAACCTTTCAAGGGTGGGATGGATTCACTCCTTTTAGTGCTATTGCACATTTACTTTGGAAGGAATCAAACATCTCTCTAGTGCTACGACATAATTTACCTTGAAAAGGATTAGCGTGGTTTTCGTAATGTACTCATAAATCTCTTAAATGATAGGACAAACACCACTACAATAGTAGGAATAGGTTCCATTCACCTGATACACTTGCTCTTCCTCCAAAGATAGGACAAACAAGGCCTTAGCAAATATGTTGTGTTCTTCTAAGAAAGATAACCATAAGCTCCTTCACGGATTAAATTTGAAGTTTCTCAATGCAACTTACTACCTAGAGGCTTCTTAACAACCTATTATAGATAAATCTAAACTAAAAGGTGGAAGCCTACAAGATCTTTTCTCAATTCCAAGGAGGAGGTAGAACCCTTCTAAATATTGTTAAGGTTAGATGATTTGAAACTTAAAAACCAGAAATGTTTAACTAATTACAAGTGTCAGACCTAAAAACATTTAATTAATTACGAGCTTTAGACCTATAAATGCTTAAATAAGTATGGGCATTGGACTAAGATAAAATCTCTATAAGAACTTTAGACCCTTGCAACTCAAAATTGATAGTGAGATAAGTCAATTCTATAAAAGAGAAATGATGTACATGTTACATGAATAAATCCCACAAGATTGGGGCTAGTGTGTGTGTGTGTGTGTGAATAGAGGTTTAATAATCTCACTCAAGTTCCTTGGCTAGATATTCCTCATACTAGACAGCAGCGGCCCTGACTAGGAACACGTCTGTAAAATCCAGAACCAAGACTAGATAAAAGGCTACACTGAAAGCCACTTGCATTCCCCTATGACAGGTTGAAGAAATACATGTTGAACATGACAAGAAATATCATATCTCCCACAGTCTCATTCAAAGCCACTGACCCTCTAAACAATTCCTAGAACTCTTGAAGAGAGTCCCTTAAAGCTTCTAATTTAGCCTGGGAATGCTGGGTTTCTTCCACTGCAGCAGTAAGCTTAGCCCACAGACTAGCTTGAGTGGTCCTCCCTTCAAGGATCTCCTATCAGAGAAGATCCACTTGGTTATAGGAAGCCTAAAGCAAATTTTCACTAGAGCTCAGCTAAAGGGAAATGCCCTATACTTGGTCCTTTAACATAGAATAGGCCACCTCAAGGTTCTGCAGTTCGGCTTTTATAATAGCTTTTTCCCTTTTAAGTCGTTCGATGGCAGTTTGTTTGCCATTTTCGCAACCATGACCTCTTTCACATGACTCTTTGCAGCCACCCAGCACCTCCTAGAATGGAAGAACATCATGAAACCTAAAAAAAAAGATCCATTAAGTTAAATGCCATTTGGCCAGTTAAATCCAAGTGGCGATGAAAGCTTTCATCAGACATCGTAGAGATGTCCGACGCGATGGTGAGGATTCTTTTCAGCACTTTCACCACCTCGAGATCAGTCTCTCTAAGACCCAACTTTCAACCAACATCAACCTCCATGACCCGCCTTTATTCATCCTCCAAGGAGGGAAAATTGAAGGCAACATGACTAAGAGCCAAATAGGAAAAAACATCCTTGAACTCCTCAAGGCCAACCCTAATGGAAGACCCAATTACTTCTTCCTCTACCGGTAGAACAGGAAAATAAGGAAAATAAAATTCCACCAGAGGAGCCTCAATAGATGAGACCAGAACACAGGATTCCATCAGGGAATAAACCCTCCTCTTTTTAAAGCAGGCGATAACAACCGTAATCATTATAAGAGGAGTCAAATTTGCTTCTTTCCTAGCTGGGGGGAAATCACTACCCTAACTTTTATGGGGGTTATAACTCCCACCGTTGTCTCCTCAAGGATAAAACCCTCAGCAGGAGGGAGTTCACCAACTATGATGGGGTAGTCCTTCATCACTTTTTCATCACTGCCTCCATCAGCGATAAGACACAAAGACCTTCTGAGTGACCTCTTTTCCACAAACCTTCCTGAACTTTCTCCTTCTCATTTAGCTATTAGTCCTGCTAAGAAACAAAAACACAACAAAGATAGGAAAAAATGAACTTAGCTACAAAGAAACAAAAAGATAGGAAAAGCAACATACTATGCAAGGTAGCCTGGTAGTATCCTATGGCCATCTTATTAACTTCATATTTAGTTGAAGTCGAGGCCAATACAACACAGGTTTTCTCCTCATTCGAGCTCAAACAAAGCTTGTCATTTACTTCATAGGAGGGACCCTCTAGTAACGGGAACATCCCTAGACTTCTTGCAGCCTCTCTCTAGGATTAACTATCTTATTGTATCATACTACCAACCATCTCCTCCTCCACTTCTTGACATGTGTTGGCTTTCCAGACAACATCCCCTTCATAGTGCTAGTGGGTCTATTGGCGAAGGTAAAAAATCAATATGTGTCATTGCCAACAACCAATTGGTAGCAGTTTTTTAAAATATTAACCGTAGGTTTGAGCCCAAAGAACCTATAAAACTTTTCAAATAAGGACAAAATTGTCCACCTTTTAGGATGCAACTGACCTACACCCAGCTTATAGTAACTAAACACCTCCTTTGCGAACCCTTAAAGAGGGAAAGAATACCCCATTGCATACATACAGATAAGGTAGTGATTTCAAAGTAACCTTGGGTGGAACCTAGGGTCTATTAGCTAATACGCTTAGTAGAGACGGGTATTTGAGCCACATACTCTCTCTATTGGTTGTGAGGTATATATTTTATATCCTCAACATATATGTTATTGAGAATATCATCCTTAGGAGTCTGAATCAACCACCCTCTGTCTTAAGCATCTCTAACAATGGCAGGAGAATAACTCTTAGAAGAGAGGTTGTTCGCCTCCCTACCAGAGAAGGACGCCGATGTACCACCCCTTTTGTTCTAGGACCCAGTCTAATAGGTCCTTATCCCCTACTGTTTCTTTTAGGCTCTAGTTGAAACTTGAACTCCTCTTTTGAGGTAGGAGCACTTCTCTTTTTGGAGACAGATCGAACATTTCTAAGGTCCATTTATTCTATTTAAAAGAAAGAAAATGAAAATGGTTTTGGTAAAGGTAATGTCTAAAATGGGTTTTTTCTCCTCTCAAGTTAAAGTATAGATAATTTGAGGTCTCTGGAGCAGTTTTTCAGAAATCACAAAAAATAAAAGAAAAGAAAAGTCAAGAAGCATGAACAATTAGGGTTATAAAAAGAAATTCTTTTCATTCCCACCATCAGATGCGAAACCTTTCATGTCATCACAGATCTCAAGAAGTTTACTCAATTACTACGTTGAAAGCTAGTCACCATTTTATTTCTCAAGGAACATCTCCTCCCTATAAAGATGAGCAACCTAGATTGAGGATCCCAAATGACACACAAGGTCTTATGGAGATGGTAAAAAGACTCCCATCTACTACTGATAAAGACTCCCAAAATCTTTATGTATAATGCATAAAAATATTGAGGGGCTACTGATATATTGAGAGGCCACTAATAGATCAATGTTTTTATTTTATTTTTACATGGATCTTTTTTTCTAAAGAAACTAAAGATAGGGTGATAACCCCACTTTTTTAGGCTTAGCCAAGTGTTAGGCGTAAGCATATGTGGGTCTAACGAGCTGTCAGATCCACCATCCTTAAGCTTACCCAAGCGCTGAGCCCATAGTTTTTTTGACTCCATGAATTCTTAGGCTCCATGATTGGACTATAAGTTAGAGATATTTTACTCCTTGATAAGTTAAAAGATATTTTACTCCTTAACAAGTCAAAAGATATTTTACTTATATATTTGCCCCTTCCCATTATAAAAAAAGAAGAAGAAGACAAGTCATATAGGCTATAAAAGGGGCCATGAAAATCCTTCAAAAAGGTTTGATTTTTTCTTGAACTCCTTATAACATATCTATTCTTAGAATTTTTCTCTAAAATATGATTGCATTTTCTCTCAAACGATATTTACTTAAATATATGAGAGTTCAAATTTATCAAATATGAGCTTTTACAGGGATCAAACACTAGCCACCAGCCGCTTTGGTAAATTAAATTGTCAGAACTAAGAGATTAACCAATTATCCAAGATATAAGTCTTGGCCCCCAATCTCAAGGGGAAGTTTTGAACCTCATCAAAAGTGTCAATGAATATTTTGATGATGAATTAAAGATCAATTTTATAAAAAATAAAAATTTATTTGTAGTTAGAAAATAAATTAAAAAGGAAGGAAGGACTAGATTTAACAAAAAAAAAAATTGACCCCATTTGAATATTGGTATAGAAAACTTCAATTTACTCTCTAAAGCTGTGCTTTATCTATTATTTGATCAAGAATGAAAGATATGTCATTTGCCATAAATTTCAATGTTTCATCTGTTTAGACAAAGAATATTGGAGCAACTCCTTTTAAAAACAGCCATATGCTCCTAGGCTTTCT
>Ga0325414_1000704_pt1 | contig 29034 bp, 13 predicted proteins | sample PopdelMetagenome_8_FD_206183 | JGI IMG/M metagenome (GOLD analysis project Ga0325414, IMG submission 206183) | Populus deltoides microbial communities from Bellville, Georgia, United States - Leaf-PdKOR-R3 | ecosystem: Host-associated > Plants > Phyllosphere > Phylloplane/Leaf | place: USA... | reverse complement strand
CCAGTTTTTAATAAAGCTTACTATGCGAAGGATGATTTGGTTTAGCGGTATATTTAACATGTTTTTCTTATATTTAATCTCCTAATCTCATTGAAATCATCCATGCACGGCAGTAAATGCTCATTGATTATGAATTTCATGGTGTCCATGTGATTTCTTAGGATATTTGTGTGAATAAATGTTGCTGGTTTTTTTTATGAATAATGGAATTTGCTCAAACATATTAGCACAATATATTATATGAGTATTTTCATTTCTCATTGAATAACGTTTCTTAAAATCAATTGCTTATGCATATTAGCAAAATTTTGACTATTTTACTAGCTTAATAGGTTATTCATTCACCTTTTTCATTAAAACAAATTCTATGATCTAAAATAGTTTGTGATTTTTTATGAATTCTTATTATTTGAAGCTTAATTATTATTTTGTTGAGAGGTGTCCATAAGAGAGCCGTAAATTTTAATGGAAAATGATGCACTGATTATCAAGTTCTAGGAAACCATTTGCATTTGATGGCATCATGAAGTCTTGGTTAAATGGACGAACGGCCATCCTTGTTTTCCTTGCATTATGTTCTCTGCCATTTAAAGTAGTTTTAAATGGCAGTGTGGTTGGAAGTGTGGTTGTGGTTGTTTTTTAAAGTATTTTTTACTCAGAAAAATGTGTCAATAATATTTTTTTTATTTTTTAAAAATTATTTTTGAGATCAGGACATCAAAATAATTTGAAAACATTAAAAATATATTACTTCAAAGCAAAAAAAAAAAAATTCAAATTTTTTCAGAAACGCTTTTGAAAAGCACTTCCAAACATTAATTTAACCTTGGTATGCAGTGATTATTAACTGAAGCTTGTACCTAATATTTTATTGTTTGAATCTTATTATTCAGTTTTTGCTCCATTCTATATAAAGCAATAATAACTTTATTATGACATTTAAAATTTCAAAGTATTGATAAAATACTGTTAGTATTATAAATATTTATATATAAAAGCCCATATTCAAAATCACAAGTGAGATAGACTTTTCTTCTAACTAATTGTTTAATAAGTTTTTATGAACTTCATATATGTGTGGTTAGGGTATGATATTTTAATTAAAACATAACAATACATTATATATTTATTTATTTATTAATTTGTCCATGTAGAACTAGAAGCTATATGGTTTAATGCTATATTCAAAAAGATTTTGATGACGATTAGAGAGATGTGATGAAACATGTTGTTGATCATGTTAATTATAGTGGTGATGATTGTAGTGGTGGTTTCGACGATATTGGTGATCATGATGACGATAACAACAATGACAATGATAGTGGTGAGGATGGTGGATTTTTTGGAAACGGCAATTTAATCCTAAAATACTACTTGTATGTGTAATTAGAGTTCTAAACATATATCATGTTAATTATATGCATAAAGAACCCTATATTGTTTTTATGCAACACATGTATGATATGGTTGATTGAAGTTTTAAAAGGATATTGGAAATAATGTGTCCACATGTTTGGAATGGATACAATAATAATAATGAGCCTATATTATGATTTAGAAACACAATATGTGTTAAAAACTTCAAGAAGAATGAATATTATTGAAAAGGTCATCACATTTCTTTTTACAATAACAATAGATGTTTTAAACATGGAAGTTTAGGAAGTTTGTTAGTAAATATTTTAATAAAATCTTAAAAATGATATATTTGTTGTTATAGATGTCATAATATTAAAAGAACTGAATTTAGAAACATTGCATGAAAAATTGCGATGAATCCAAAATACATGCCTCATTTCACGGTAACACAAATATCGTTCTTAATTATTAGTATCGAATATAAATTGCTTTAAAATGTTATTAATTATTTTCAATTTGATATTTATTGTTTTTCATGTAGAATTGCATTTATGCGATTGATGAAACATATATACGTGCTTACGTATCTCAAGAAAATTAAATTTTATTTATCACTATAAAAGGTGTACTAATACAAAACGTAATAGATGCATTTTGCTTTGATATGCACTTTACATTTGTTTTGGCAGAATGAGAAAGCGATGCACATGATACATGTATTCTTTTTGGAGACTATTGATAATCCTAATATAAATCTTCCTAAGCCACCAAAAGATAATTACATAAGAAAAATTAAAAGGAATTTTTTTCTCTTACTCAATCTAACCTTATATGCGCGAGTTTACCACTATTTTCTTGTTGGTTACTAATCCATATTAAAATTCATTATATAAACACTAGAAAAATATTTTATTTTTTCAATGTGAGATTGAAAGCTCTTTAATATATATTCTATGTTCACAAGAAGAAAGTTGTATTTTTTCAACATGGAATAAGAAATATTTTTGGTTTATATACTTCAACTTAAAAGAATAAAAAAATATCTTTCCAATATGAAATAAAATTTTTTTTAAAATAATCTTTTAAACTTTATTATTTATAATATATATAACCTAAATTCATATTAATTGTTTCTTATCTTTTTCATGTTAAATATTAAAACTTTAAATATTTTTTTTAATCTTCCTGAGTTAACCCGGGTCAACTAGTGTGACCCAAGACTTGATTCTTTGACCAGATAAACTCGATCGAGATTAATAACTATAATTTAAACTGTTTTTTATTCAATAATAATTTTAACCATAATTTTAATTTAACATATATTTTATTTAACTAGTTACAATTAAAAATAATTTTTCTAAATAATTTTGAATCAAAATACAACCGTACAACACTGCCAATAATAGAGCAAGTAGTGTTAAGTTGCCCACTGGGAGAAACGGTGCAGACGGCGGCGTTTAAGATTTAAACAGAAAAAAGTAAACGGTAGCGTTTTAGATTTACACAGGAAACAAACGGGGAGTCTTGTTCTGCTCATCTCCTCGTTTTGTCCAGGTGCCGCGCGCTCTAACACCACCAGTGGTTAACCCAACCCTAAACACTACAGCTAGCCAAACTATAATCAATCCAAAGCTTACAGTAGCAGGCAGAGAGATAGGTTATTTGTCGGGAATCAGGCTGCAATGGCTGTTGATGGAAGCAAAAAATCTAAAGTATCAACAGCTCCACCTAGAAAAATCAATGTTCAAAAATTTGCAGAAACCCGGGCATCTGAACTGGAGAGTCTTCACTCAATCGTATCAAACCGGCTAAACAACAATTTCCGGTCTCAAAGAAACAAGAGAAGAAGAACCACTGCTTATGAAAATCAAGCTGCGAAAAAGAGACATCGAAAGAGACGTAATTTAGGCCTCCTCGGTAAAGCCAATGATGACCTGTCTTCGGCTTCAGAAAATAAAGAGCCAAGGAAACTCCCTCGCCGAGTTCGCAGGAGAATTGAGCTGAAAAAGAATCCAGAATCTGGTTTTGCTACTTCCGGCGATGGCACCAGGAGATTGAGAACTCACGTCTGGCATGCCAAACGTTTTACAATGACTAAGCTTTGGGGATTTCACCTTCCTCTTGGTTTGCACGGCAGGTAATTAGGAAGTAAGGCTAACTTATTCTAATTATTTTGGGAAATAGTTAATAATTAATGATGTATTTTGTGTGGTGCAGAGGGAGGGGATCCAGGGCGCTATTGAAGTGGTACAGAGACGGAGCGGTTGTGCATGATGCAAGCTACCATACTGCTGTCCAGTTGGAGGGTCCAGAGGCAGGCATTCACTTTTCTGTCAAGTTAGCAAAATATTTTTTATTTGTTTGCCACATTACATGTTAGAGAATAAACATTGTCTATATCAAGCTTTGTGGCGCATTTTTTATTCCTCCATTGTTGAATTCATAATCTAAATAGAGATGATACGTTGTGTGATCTCCAGGAGTCATTAATTTCAATTCTAAATATGGTACTGGTGCCTTCTCCATCAGCTCAATCTCGCGATATTGCCAAGTCTATTCTTACTGGTGTTATCTATGGCACTGCTATGGTAGGTTAGCCCATTGCAAACCATTGTGAAACAAGGATAGCTTAAGTATTTGGGTATATAAACTCTTTGATTTTTTCTCAGCTGCATCATGCTGGAGCACCTGTTTCTCAGCCGATAGCTCCTGTGAACTATATGTGGCGACCTTCTTGTCTTCGCAATAGAGAGAATGGCAATAACGAACATAGTTCAGGTGGATGTAATGAAACTCAAATCTCTGATGCTTGTTCTTCCCATCGTCAACTTTGGGTGTGGATACATGCTTCAGCTTTTAGCGAGGGATATGATGCTCTGAAATTTGCTTGTCAGAAACAGGTACATGGTCTATCTTCTGTTCTCATGAGGAAATTGCGTGTTTTAGTGACTTTTTGGCCAATCCTATTATATATCTATCTGGTGGCTTGACCACCCTGCCTCAAAACCAAGGTTTTTAGGAACCCTTTTTCCTTTGAGCTCACTGATTTTTGGTAAAAATTGTGTGTTTGTCTGTTTTTTATTTATTTTATATATTAAACTGGAAAACTATGTTTCTTTGGGATTGAGCTTGTCATTCTAAACATTTAGTGGATGAAGAATATAAGGTTCTGTAAAAAAAAGGCTTTGTTAATGTGCTCTTAATATGCTAACTTCTTAACTTCCTGTTTTTTTTTTCTTCAGATGAATGAGAGTGGCATTTTGATCAATTGTTTGTCACTCGAAGGCCAGCTTGCGAAGTTAGAAGTAATGGGATCAAAGGCATCGGAACTTTTACAAAAGACATTACATCCTTTTTCTTGGTGAGCAACTCAAAAGTACAATTAGATTATTCTGAATCAAGATAAAAAGTAAAAAATGGCTAAAGGTGCTTATCGTGTGCAGTAATTCAGATAATTCTTGGCAATTGAGGAACTGCTCTGTTTTAGAAGTTGATGGTGACTCTGAGTTGAAGAAATCTATTTTTCAAAGCGAGAACATTTCTCCTTGTTCAGTTTTATCTCTTGCTGTCAAGGATCCTCGTTCTCTGCCTGTAAATATTGTTGACATTCCCAAGCCAACCCCTACTAGTGTACTCAATAATGTTCCAGAAGATGAAGCAAAAGAGCATGATGCCTTAACTGTAAATTTTGGAAATGGTGAAAAACATCCTCACTCATCGCTTTCAGAATCTGAAAGGAGTAGCAGTGTCCCTGACAATAGGAGTTTGTGGGATGCAAGCAGCAGAGTAACTCCCCCAGTGGAAGAGAATGTTCTTTGCTGGGAAAGGCATCATTTGCGTTTGGATTTTATCTGCCTTGATGGTTGTAAATCAAGGACACCAAATACTTCAACTAAGGTGCAGGGTTCAACATCTTGCCCTATTCTGCTTCTTACAAACAGTAACGGAATGGACTCACTGATGCGGTAATTCCACTTTCCAGGTTCATTCTTCCATTTGGCATAGCTCCAATTATGTTAATTTCTGCAGTTTATGCCTTGAAACCTAGGTTGGACATATTCATGTACCACTTTTTTACCTCGGTATTTTTTCCCAAATATGGATACCTTCTAAGTGGTATCTTGTGAGCTAAGTATTGCTGTAGATGTAACCTGCAAGTAAGAATCAAAATGCATGATCAGGACCTGCCTTTACTGTCGCAATGTTTTTTTTTCTTTCAGTAAACAAATTTTTTCTCATCCTGCACAAGAGTAGGAAGAAACACTTTGTCCAATTCCTTCATATGTGAAACCGTGATCTCATTGTTCACTTGTTTTTAAGAATAAAGCAGAATGAAGAAATGCTTAAAATGATGAGAAGTTTTTGGAAGTAGTTGTCTAAATTGTTATTCTGATGTTATTGTTGTGCCGCAGTAGTCATGAATTAAGGAATTAAAAATCCCATGCATACATAGAGAAAATCGCCCTTGATATTGCCATTAATTATAATGGATTCCATCGAGTCTGCTTGGCTGACCCTATTCAGTGAGTTTGTTCATGTATTTTATCATCAATTCACACTTTGAACCTATAGGAGCTTATTCCTATCCCTGCCCAACTCTTTGCCCCCTGAACCGAAGCCCAGGGCCAAAGTAGTTCAAGTTTTATCTTGTTTATATCTTCATGGGCCAAATCAGAATCACTTTCGACAAGAGAGGTTGAAATGAATTGCAAATATTTTACACAGGATTAAATTGTGAAGTGGTTTATGATAGCTTAATTACACCATTCAGATAAAGCAATTTGGAACTTGCTCTCTTCATTAAAAAAAATTATTCTCTACTCTGCCATTAATTACATCTGAATATACAAGATTTACTTGCTCGTTGCCTTTTTACCTTTGCCATCTCTAAATGTATGCTGTCATGGCCTTTTTATGTGAATGGGCTATAAGACCTTATTAGAACCTGATAAGGACTTCCTTTTCTTTCAGATGGTCTGTTATACTTCCCTTAAGCTGGGTTAGGGTCTTCTGGATTCCTTTCGTCTCCAAAGGAGCACATGCAATAGGTCTGAGAGAAAAGCGATGGATTGCTTGTGAAGTATGCATAGTTGACAACTGTACAGTTTTCCATACAATGTTGCAAAACCATGCATGCTAATTTTCTAGCCTTTGCAGGTTGGGCTGCCACAATTTCCTTCTGATTTTCCTGATTGTAATGCGCACTTATCTTTTATGGTGAACGAAAGTGCTGCCCTCGATCACAAAGTGGAACGACTACCTCCTTCTGTAAGACCTCTGAAAGTTCCCATGCCTCTCCCATGGAATAGTGTCCGTCTTGCTCTTGATAAAGGATCTGCTAGAGTTCAAGATCCTCAAATTTCTGGTCGAAAAGATAACATTGATGACAATTCATTATTGAGCTCAGAAGATGGGGATTGTGCGAAAACAGCAGCCACTGGTCATTGTAATTCATTTGATGGATTTGTAGGACGGACATCCAGTATTCTAATTGATTTCTTGAATGAAATCCATGCCAGTCATTTGCTTTTGTTTCCTCACATTCCAAATAAGAAGACAAGGCTTTCAGAGCTTATGAAGGATGAAAGCATCCTCAGTAAAGGTCATTGTAGTGCCCACCAAATCACTTCTAACCGTAGATTGTGTTTCATTAGAGTTCTTCTACATGCACACAAGGAAGGTTTTATTGAAGAAGGAGCGATTGTTTGTGCTCCCGGTCCAAGTGATTTATCAATGTGGATTTCTAGGTATTCTAACAAAACTTTTCTTATCTTTTCCCTTTCCTCACTGATGATAACTGCTTTACTCTCTTTGACATCAACAATTTCATCATCATTCTTTGAGCTTTGTACTCACAAATGGTGGATTTATAATTGGAAAAGATGATATAAAGATATTTGTGAAGCTTCAAGAATATTTATTAGTATCTATGTTGAACCAATGGAGCAAGCTGACTCCATGAAGGATATAATTCTTGAGAAATAACACGAGTCCTTGTTTGGCATTTCTTAAGGCCCATCACACTTGTGAGCTAATATCATCCACTTCTTTTGTATGCTGCAGATCAGAAAATAATGAAGGTGGACTTCAAATTTCCCAATCATCTGTGGGTTCATATTTCAAAGAGCAACCTTCTAGTAAGTGGGAACTCTGGATACCGCAGGACCCTGTGGTAAGAGAATCTCATAGATGGCCTATTGGTTTTGTCACTGCTGGATTTGTTCGAGGGAGGTTAGTATGATAAGCTCTTGTGCAGCACATCTATTGACATTTCTCTTCGAATAAAATGTGCAGTTTTGTCTGTGGTGGTTAACTCAGATTCGTACCTTGCTTGCAGCAAGAAGCTAGTGGCTGAGGCTTTATGTGAGACAGTTTTACTAGCTCAGCTTAGGGAGGAGCAGTGGAGTGGGATGCCTGTGAAGCAAAGGAAGAAGGAAATATATGTCCTTGTTAGGAACCTGAGATCTTCTGCATATAGACTCGCCCTTGCCACTGTAGTCCTGGAACAAGAAGAAGAAGATGTGGTATTCTTGTGAGATGGTGCCGCCGGTGGGTTTTTCATATCCATAAAGATGCATAAATCTTCGTTCTCTAGCTTAACTATAGGTAACAGAGAATTTTACTGGAGTAAAATACTGGTCATCACGGTGTTGTTTTCATCAATAGATGTCCACTGCCCGACGGCGAACTACTGACTCCAGTTCAGTTTCTGCAATGCAATTAAACCTCTCCTGTTTTGGAGAACGTTTGCTAAAATTCAATTTTTTAAAAAAAATTAATTTTTTTTATGTATTTTGGATTGTTTTGATAGTTTATATTAAAAATAAAAAAAATATTATTTTAATATATTTCGAAGAAAAAAACATTTTGAAAAATTATAGCAATCCACCCTCTTTATAATCCCGTGTATCCAGTTTAAACCAAGTATCAAACATGAATGTATATGTTCAAATAGCCTGGCAAACTTCCAAAAGTTATACCAGCAACTCTTTTAATTTGCCCATCAGGTATGACACTGCAACATCTTGCAGCTTCATAGCAAGAAATCCGTGAGGACACTATAGAGTTCGAGTCAGAGTCACAGGACCAAACTCGAAAGTCACGCACCACAGATCAACATTCCGGGCTCATGTACAATTAATTAAACCAGGCCCATCTCCTAGTTTGGCCCAATCAGAGCCTCTCTTGCTTTGCTAGGTGGCTCAAATAAATACCGAGACTTTGAAACAAAACTTCAAAACCAAATCGAGCATCTTTTAGAAAGCGGAGAGAATTCACCTCACAAACAGGTACCGATTCTATCTCTCTCTCTCTCTCTCTCTCTCTATATATATATATATATTCAATTTTTTTTTATTAAATTATTTTCATAATGGTTTCAATCTTTTATTTCAAAATAAAATAAAATAAAATAAACATAAAACAGTATGAATCTCTTTAGATCTTAGTTACTGTTGACCAATCCATGATGAAAAAAAAAGAAGAAAATTGTTTCAATTTTAAAATCCAAGTTAAATATTTACCTTTTTTTTTATAAAGAAAATATTTATCTATAGTCTGCTTATTTTCAGTAAATATATACAAAACCAACCTGTGGCGATTTGGAGTATAGGGAGTTGAAGATGGCAAGGATCAAACCTCAAGATCTCATACAACAGAGCAAAAAGAAGAAAGCGCCGAGTCGAATGAGCGTCACTGCTATTGTTTCATACTGCCTCATTCTTCTCTTGACTTTATTTTTCTTGTACTCTACCTATAAACACTGGTCGCTAAGGTCTGTCAAGTCCTCAGATTGATTCTTAATCCTTTGTGTTGTAATAAATTATGCTTAATTTTATAGTTTGGATGCGCCAAACTAGCTGGATCTGGATCTGTATTTTTTAAAATATTTCTCATTGTGGAGACGCAAATTTATTGTGTGTTGATTGTCAACTTGGATTATGCATCTCTCTCTCTGGCTGTTATTATACTCGGCGTGTTTTACTAATTGAGGGAATTCTCAGGTGGTAAATGCCTGTATCTGTTTGTATGGAAATGAAGGTATTTGAGGCTTGTGTTTAGGTCAAGTGTGGAGACTGAAACTGTTGAATCGGGTTTTGGGGTACATTTTGTAGAGAACCTTTTGGTTTGATGGTTACCATTGCCAACCCCCTCGACCACCTATTTTTCTATAGAAGTTTGAAATATATAGGGGCCGTTCTTGTGGCATGCTAAAGTTCTTGGGCTTGCTACTGTAATGGTGTTGGTCTGAGCCTTGAGAGCAGCCGCCTCATGTAAAAGATGTGGAAGGTTTGTTTCTTAGTTTTACCTCAAAGAACCTAACTTCGGGGCGGGATCATAATTGGATAATGCCCTTTAAATCCCGGATTTGTGACTGGTATTTACAACAGAATCATTTGTAAATTGTTGTAAAAACGATAATGCAAGATTGGCTGACTTTGCATGTTGATGCATGCGTTTCAGAATTTTTATGCAAGAGCTTGATTTTAATCTGCCAGACTCTAATCTTGCCTGGTTTTGTCTGCTGTAGGGTGGTCATGCTTTTGTTGATTCAAAGAAATATGATCTCCCTGGATATGCAGTATGTCTTTCTGTATGCTGAGCGATTTTAACTTTTCTACTTTGTTTTGTCGAAAGGTTTTGCAAAGCTTATCCTTATATAGTCCAGTATAGCCTTTACTTTGGAATAAACAATACACTGGAATTTTCTTCGTAGCATTAGATGACGATACATTAGAAATGCACCTAAAGAGCCTTTTTTTAAGAATGCACAAAATAACTTTGTTTTCATTTGGCTAGTTGGAATCTTTAGTTAGGTCAGATTTTATTCTTGCTAGCTCTGAGTTAACATGCTTCTCGCTGAGTTTATTGGTAAACTGGATAACTCTGGCTGTTTGTTTTGAAAGACCGGTAAAAAACCTAGATTGATAGGTGCCTGGTTCTTATTTGGAGATTCAGCGTTGTTTTTCATGGCATTGTCAATGAGTTTCAGCTTAGTTACGACCACTGTTCCTGCTGGTGATGATGATGCTACTCATTGTTATAAATTATAATAGCACTGCAGTCTGTAGTGCCATGTAAACTTGTAATGGCACCATTGAGCGAGTGCTATTGTCAAATATGGAGTGGCAATATTCTAGTTTTTAGATTCATGAATAGCTCTTCTTATAGTCGATGTCATCAATGGTCCTGAAATTTGCCTTTTGTTTAAAGTAGGAACCCTCCTCACATTTGAACATGACAATATAATATTTTGTCACTGTATTTTCAAAAGTTCCACTTTACACTCTACTATTTATATAGTTGATAATACTTTACAAGTGAGGTGTGAGCGAACTTAATCAATGAAAAATTTCAAAAATATTACAAAAATATCATTATAATTGATTTAATATCCAAAGTAGTTTCATAATTTATGCATCCTCTTTTTTTCTAACAAAAATGAATTAAGGTAGCATATTTGAATTTGGAATTTCAATCTTGGATCTATATTGCCCTATGAAAGAGAGAGTTTCAATATATTTGTTCTATTATTCAGAAATTGTTTTGAAGAGAGAGAAGGGATGATTGTTTTAAAGAGAGAAAAGAGAAGAGAGGAGATGTTTAGGGAGAGAAAAGAGACGAAGAGAGAGAGGAGAAAGAAGCAAAAGGAGAAGAAAGGGGAAAAAGAAAAAGGAGGAAGGCAAAAAAAAAGAAGTCAAGACATATTTTAAGCTTTTCATCAAAATCTGAATTTGATATTGGCTCAGTAAGTAAAATGTAATTTTTAAACAGATGGAGGCAAAGTATTATCGTGCTCAAATGTCTAGAGTATCTGGAGTATTAAAGTAGTTTTTCCTTTAAAATATTATACGGAGAGACCTATTTGTAAAGTTTGAAAGCTTACAATGTTCTTTATTGGATCTATGCATAAGGTTTCATCAATAGGCATCTTAGCTGAGGCACTTACATTTGAATTATTCCATAAGGAACTCATCTATGCTTTAAGAGGGTTAAGCATCCAACTTGTAAGTTAGAACGTAACTTGGGAAATTCACATTGTACTTGAGAGACTGAGCATAGGACTATTTTTTTTACGAGTATTTTTCTCGTGCCATCTTGAACGCCTACCGTAATATGGAAGCACTGCGTGGCTTTGTGATATGGTTTCTTTGTTATAAGTACTTGTACCATCATATCAAGGTGCAGCCTGGTTGCTCTTTCACCAGCTCTCTCTAGGCTTTTCTTTTTATGGATTCTGTCTGTTATTATTATTTTCTAGAGCTGGGTAATCGTAATGCTTGGTATTCCTGTTGAAAATCACAATGGTCAAATTTTTTTGCTCTTTGTTCATGCTTTGGGGTTTGGGATGGAAGGAATTGCAAGGTGATGTAGGACAACTTGGAAGGTTCGGTTATGCCAAAGGAAATTTAAGACAGCTTTTTAAGGTATCCTGCTACAGAATGCTTGATAATGTGTCTATAGTCTCATGATGTAATTATGGTTTAATTGTTCATATTTTTATTTATGAAGTAGATACATCGACAAGCCATTTCGTTGAGGTTTGGAGTATATGGTATAAGCTTGATGGTCCCTACTCCATAATGCAACTTCGGGATAAAAATGTACATTTTCTCCAAATTAGAAATTGTTTGTGATAGTTAATTTTCTATCAGAAATCTTCTTCTCTTTTCTTTATAGTTTGTTTTATCTAATACTGGTGCATAAACAACTTCTTGGAACAAAAAACTGGTTTCAGACCTCTGATTTAATTGGTTTTGCAGTGAAAAGGGGCACTTCAAGGGCATTCCTTTTCCATCGTGTAATGAAGCATTATGTAATTCAAGCAGGGTATGGTGGTCTTCTTGGGGATACAGAAGACTGGACTTTGAGAGGGAGGCATTATAGTCAACTTGATACGTGGTTACTAGCTTGAATTTTATATTTTCTTTGGTTTTTCTTCATTCAATGGCTCAACAGCATGTTTCCCTAAACTTTTGAGGTGGCAAGTGTATTTGTTATTCTTTGATCAGTTTGAAACATGAGGTATTCATGTTTGGAGCTTCCAAGACAAAGCATGATTACCGAGGAGAAGATGTTGTTCAGGTAACGGACTTCAATATTCTTTTGGTTGTCATGACTTGTCTTTTGGGAATTTATATCAGCATTATCCCACCAGGAAACTTTACTAAGTTGTAGTGACCAATATTTTGAAGATACTACTGTGGGGGGCTTACTGCTCCTGTAGAGCCCAGAAACAGATGGATTATCTGTTGGATGATTTTTTGAAAACTTACTTTGGTACTGATTCATGCAAGACCTTCAGTTGTAAGAGTTTTATTTGTGGTCAATGTTGATTGTAGTTTTTAATGTTTGTCAGGAAATTGAAGAGAACATACCTAGATCTCATGCTGGGATCATTGATGTGACTTGGAGGCAGAAAATCTAAAAGCTGTTGTGCTAATCCGAAGCTTTTCCATGCTGCCTTAGTCCTCTATTCCGGATTGTCTTTTACCACTCAAACTTGCCATTGGGACAGTGGTGCATTTTGGGATGAGTCATCCCATTAGAGGGCACAACCATGATATGGAGACCTGCTGAGAATCAAGCTGTTTAAATTTGCGTGAATACTGACCCAATTCTGTTCTGGTGATTTTATTTCTCAGGCTGGATGGTACAAATTTTACGATGAAAAAAGGATGGGACAATTGAAGACTCTTATTTTGCCGCATTGAACTCATCTTATTGACAACATGATAGGTATTGTTTGAAAAATCCACGCTATTAAATTCAAAATCAGTAGTTAGAAGGGGTTTTACATATATATCCGGAAGGTAGGAAATCAAATATCAAATATGTAATTGGTAGTTATTTGATTCCAAGATAAAATTTAAACCTTGATTTAAATTCATTCTGACATCATTTTTCAGAGGCTTGAGTGTTATCAATTATGAATCATATATTGTGATATTTTTCAGCCTCTATTCCAATCCAAGACACCTTCAATCAACTGTAAGGTAGTTTATTATATGCTAGATAATATTGATTGGACTAGATAAAACTGGACTCAATAAATAATTATCTTGTCTTATGTTTAGTGTGTTCTAGACTGGACTAGACAATTTGTTTTAACCACATCAATTGGGTTTTGTTCCTGCAATAAGATTGGGAGTCATTTGAAATGCCTAACAAATGGATACCTTTAATATGAATTACATTATCTCTCGGAGGTTTCAAATTGTTCGTCACGGGAAGCATCTATAAAATCTGATTCAATGTTACATAAATGGCTAATTCTAGCCATTTCTTAATCCTGGCTTCTCTGAACTAAGCCTATTTAGGGGAGAGCCTTTCAAGCAAGTTCTCAAGCTCAGGGTTTATTTCAATATTATCTTCTTCCAACCTCTGCCGCATCTCTGGAGCCAATCTGCCAGCAGCTATGTAAGTCTTTAGCAGCAAAATGTAAGCATTAGATTTCAGACGATTAATCTGCTTCCATATCTTGCATAGTCTCTCAGCACCATCAACATCTTTCTCATCTTCAAAATAATTCAGAAAAGCACTTACTGTTTTCTGATCTGGTTGCCATTCAATCTCCTTGGCTTCGGAAAACGCCGCTTTCATGTGCTTCAGAGCCAAATCCTGTTGATGGTTCTTCAAGAAGAAAACCATGAACATCTCCCTGGCCTTAAAGAATAGTCCTTTGGTCCTCTTAAGAGCTTCATCAAATATTGACGCTGCTTCTTCATACATATCATGCTCTAGGCAGGCTCTTATAGCGACATTTGCCAACCTCATATCATAACTGTGGCAACTGGACTCCCACTCCTTGAAACACTTCAGTAGACCCTCGACATCTTTTAATTTAGCAAGAGCCTGGAGCACGTTAAGATAACTAATATTGGTTGTTGTGCGGAAGCTTGACTTCAGTGAATTCCACACCCGATGGACCTCACTTAGATTAGAAGTGCCAGCATAAAGGGAAATCAGAAAATGATAAGCTTCACGGTCAGCATCATGTCTGCGTTTTTTCTGAAAATCACAATCGCGTCCACATTCTATCTGCTCCTCTAATTTTCTTAGAGCTGATTCAGCTTGGTCAAGAAGTCCAGCCTTGACATAGATTGTAGCGAGGTTACTGTATGTAGTCCAAGAAAAGTTTTCTTTCCCATCCATTTTCATCTCATCTAGAACTCTCTGTACTCCCTCAAAATCGTTCAAACATCCATAACTCTGCATCCAGATATTATAAGTGAAGGTGCCAGGAGATACGCCCCTCTGCTTCATCTCCTGTACTATGTCGAGCACCTTCTCAGGTTGGCCCAATCTCATATGCAGGGTCATGAGATTGCTAAAAGGCATAGAAGTTGAAAGAAGCTTCATTTTGTCCATTTTTTCAAAAAGAGTCAGTGCCTTTTCAGACATAAGTTCCTTGCAGTAACAGTTCAGAAGTGTTGAATAAGTAACATGATTTTGCACAGATGGTGGGAGGTTGTCAAAATAATTCTCGGCTGCAGCAATCCCTTTGGTTTTTGCTGTAAGATCTAGGTAAACTGCATGATCAACATGGGAAAAGTTCATTTTCCTCTTCTGCATCCACTCCATTACCTACAAGACAAAAACCAAAAGTCATCACAAACAACTCAAACAATAGAGGAAACAAAGAAAGAAAACACATAGCTTACAAACTAGAGTACAACGATTAACCAAACAGACAATAGCCAAAGCAACAATTTTGCTCAATTTGAGGAGTAAAAATAGACAGAAAAATCGACACACGACTTGAAAGCACACACTTGTTGTTTTCCAAATCTTAACTACAAGTAACAAGTCATCACGACTGCCCAACCAAAGCACTTGACTAGTATTAATATTGGGATCTCTAGGAACAAAATATCCATGCATTCATAGCCATAGACTATAGCCACATTTATTGCCGAATTCAGTAATATTCCCAGCACTCATACTGTCCATCAACAAAAGCTGTGTCCAGAAAATTTCCTTTTCCAATTTGGCTCACTGTGACTGGCATAGAGGTAGGACGCCCAAATCTTAGTATAAAATTAACAAAAGGCAACCGATGAAGGCCATACAAAAAGCTTATAGTAATCATGACAACAACAACAACAATAAGAATTGTGTTTTGAAGGAAATGAGCACCAAAGGGAGGATTCAAGGGTAGGACCCGTGGTGTGAAAAATTCAAGAAATTTGAGAGAGACGGGAGGACCTCAATGGCATGGTCGAACCTGCCGTACTTGCGGAGCTTTTTGATGCAAGTAGTGAGATTGATTTTGCTTGTTTTCCCACCCTCCAATATGAGCTCATTTAACGTCCTTGACACGCTCCCTCCACTTGCCCCCAGTTCCGATAACCTCCTGTACATCCTCTTCCGTTTTTCCGCCGCTACTGGCACCGCCTCTGCCGCCGCACAAAGATGCCGCACCGCCCGTGAACCCGTCCAGATTACACGACTTGGACTCTTCGCCATGCACTTAACTCAAATTCAGTGTTAATTAAAGCTCTCTCTCTCTGGAGAAAGGGGTTTTGGTAGGTCTTTACTTATTATTTTTGTTTTCCATTTTTATTTACTCTTGGTCCCTAAGCGATAGCACTTCTGTCAAATTTAACCTAGTGGTTCAGATAATTGCAATTGGATCCTTTCAATTTTTATAGATTGTTCCTCCATCCGACTCTGTATAGTTCCGTTACGAATGGATTTGGTAGTATCTAATACGGCATGTGTTCATAATTTTATTACTCGAGGGAGTTCATTTTAACTATTAATCAAATCATTTAAGACTTATTTACACAAGTCTTTCAATCTCATTCTATTCTGCTTGGATCTTTGACATACAGCAAAAACATAGTTAAGAAAAAGAAAACTTAATAATGCTTATGTTTATTTTCTAGAATTTATTTTTTAAGAAATCATTATCCAAACTTTCCTATATTTGTTTGCCATTAGAAAAATTGATCAACGCAAAACACTTTCCAGTTAAAGAAAAATTTAGGCTTGATTTTCAGGAAAGTATTTTCCTGAAAAATTTGGACGGAAAATACTTTCTGGAAGTTGTGAAAAATTTAGAAATGTCATATTATTTGCTAATTATATCAAATTTGATCCTCAAACTTTTGATTGTTATATATATATATATATATATATATATATATATTTTGTTTTCAATATTTACTTTTCAATTTCATCTCTTAAAATTTAATTTTTATATTAACTTTGGTCCTCATTTTTATAATTGTTATTTGCTTTTTTCTTTTTATTTTTTTATTGAAATTTTTTATCTATCAAATTTGATCCTCATTCTTTTGATTGTTACTTATTTTATTTGAAATAATTTATAAAATGTTAATTATTATTATTTTAATTTCTTCATCTTTCATTTTTTTATTTTTTAGATTTGATCTCTATTATTTTAATTATTATTTATTTTATTTGAGATAATTTATGAAATTATATATATATTTTTAATTTTATTCTCATTCAATTTTTTAATTTGTAAGATTTGTTTCTTATTATTTTAATAAACTTGAGAAAAATAAAACATTAATAAGTTATTTTCTAGTTCATTTTCCATGACATAACCAAACACTGGAAAGTGTTTTCCAACTTATTTTCCATTACACTACCAAACATTAGAAAATAATTCACTTTCCAAAAAGAAACCATTTTCCAGCAAACAAACGGGGCCTAAGAAGAAGCCAAAAAAGAAAAGAAAGGAGCTGAAGAGGAGAAATGTGTGATATAGTCGGGTTTGTAGAAACTAAAGGCTTTCAATATTCGGGTAAGAATCTGATACTATTAGATGAGGGTATGAGCCAGACAAGTTATATGAATTACTTAGCAGATGCTTTTATGAATTAATATGACAAGTCCTGGTTCAAAAAGGAGATCTGATCGTGTTAGACTAAGTAAACTCCTTAAAGCTACGATAATAGAATATTCATTTGTTGGATTGGGTTCAAGTCTTTTCAGGTGATTCTACGATTAGCGACTTTGTCTTTAATCGGATTGTTGGATCTTTTAAAATCAGGTTTTAGGACTGAATGCCCTTATTTGGGTAAATTGTTTTGTTTTTCCCATGTCTTTTAGGATTCTATGTTTTAATTTGGATTTTCTTATTTATTTTCTATATGTTTTTGGATTCCTAGTGGTTTTCTAGTAGATGTAGGATTTTCTTACTTATTTAAAGGTCTTGTAAACTTCTCTAGGAAGCAACCACTATATATTTAATTTTCAGATAATAAAATTATGAATTTAGAATTCACATTTACAACTATTTTTGCTCATTAAAATGTTTTGTGTTTTCTATGTTGTTGTCGTATTAGCTTCCATTTGCATCAGGGAAGAGGAGGAGTTTTGCACTATGCAACTTTTCTTTAATTCATCATAAAATTGATCATAATGTCAAGAAAATCACATAAAAATAATAAACCCTAAACAATTAACTATTTGGTCAAAGGCCTACTAAAACTAAACTGAGGCCTAAAATAAAATAATATCAAATCTAATAATAAAAATCAACTACAATTTCAAATAATATGAAATCAGAAAAATAAGTTAAAGCCAAATCTCTCAACAATTTGGGTTATCCTTTATAATCTATGATCATATGTGTGCATGAACCATATCTCGGATCTGGTATCCTTATCAATTTTCCTAGGATTGGAAGAACTCAACCTTGTTGAGTGTAGATCAATGAGGCTTTGATAATGCTCTTAAAAATCAAGACTAAGTTGTGACGATGTCTCTATAATAACCCTAATAGACTCTAACTCAATTCAACGTGCTCGTGAGCTAGGATTCACTGAATTTCATCATCCTTGATAGAAACAAATTGTATATCCAAAATAACATCAATATATCCCTTTTGTGCAAATGATAAAGTTGCAAATGATAAAGTTAATGGTGTAAGAGATTCAAAAGGATCATCAAGGATAAAATGTTGTAATTTATATATAATTAAGTCCTTTATATTAAAAGTAAAGCCAATACTAAAGTTTGGTGGTAGATTAATAACATAAATATCTGAATCAACCATTTCTAACACTTTATAAAATTTTCAATAATTCATTAATTATTGAATTAATACGTAATTATTAAATTTCACTTTAAATGTTTTAACAATATTTGCTTGTAATTTTTGACTGGTTTTAAAAGGACACTGCTTAGGTCTAATTTGTATAATGGAATAATCTCAAATATTAAATGCGTCATTATACTCAAGTAAATCAACTTTATTTGCTTGAATTCATTTTATAATCTTAACATGAAAATCATGAACTTTACATGCAAAAAACTTAGCTAACTCATACATTCTAGTATAGGGAGACATGAGAAGAAGACCTTCAAGCATCCCAGCCTCCCAGGTATATGACTATGAACATTATACTAGGAGTGTGGAATGAAACAAAGACTTTTTTAATCCTGGGTGGATATATATTGGACATAACCTAGTATATCGAAATCATTTTTATCCTTCTTATCATGAATAAGGGGTAAAGATTCAAGGAGCTCAACAAACCGCTCAAGATTTATGACATGTTGGATGTCAAATATATGGATAACGCATCAATGAGCTTAGGAGGTTACTCAAAATCTATGACATATTCGATGCCGAGTATATGGGGTAAAAAATCAGGGAGCTTAGATGGACGACTATCTTGAAAGTTTTTCAACACTGCACTTACCTCTTCAAACAATTCTAATAAAGTCTCCTAAAACTTCTTCTATAACTAAAGAAGACACAATAGACTTTTTATTAATATATTTTTCAAACTCTTTTAGATTTATTATTTTAACCATACTTACCTCTTCATGTGGTTCCCCTTAAAAGTTTATTGAGATTTCCTTTTCAACTAAACCAGGCATAATATGTTATTTTTTAATCTCATTTTCAAACTCATTTATGATAAGTCTTTATTCGTTTATATTCTCTTTATTCTTGTTGCTCGGTCTTGGTGGTAATCCAATGAACTAGATCTTTCTACCTTTAAAAGTGAAAGAGAATGATTTGACCCACCATAAAAGGTGACATCAATATCATATATCCATGCCCTCCCAAGATAACATGTCTTATATTCATTGGAATAACATCATACCAAATCTCATCATGATTGTCTAGAAATTTGATAAGGAAAAGGCATATCTAAGATTGCTATGGAGGTATTATTAACCCATGACACACTATAGGACTTAATATGGAGAGCGAGTTTTAGTCATAAGTGAGCCATAATACTAGAAGATATTGCATTGATACAACTCTTATTGTCAATAATTTTCTTGCAAATTTTATCCCATACTTGATATAGGTGTGAAAGATAATAGTCATTTTCTAATCTTCAATTCACTCATGTTGTGTCAAGGTATATCTAATCATACCCAACCTAATTATCACAAACTTTACAGTGTTCTGCTCTTGATTGGTTCTAAAGATATCACTCAATGTCAATCCATGGTAATTGGTAATTGTAAACTTTACAGTGTTTTCAAGATATTCACAAATCCATGTAACACTAATGTAAAGATGCAATGAGACCATCTTAATTTTTACAAGTGGAATAAAATGTAAAGATAAAAGTAATTCTATTTTTTTAGATTAAACAAGACTAGAATACATTAAAAGAAATGTAAGCATTTAATGCTAAATCTTTAAGTGTAAATGATTAATCAAATAAAGTAACAATATTCCATAATTTTCAATAAGATCCATAATTAATACAAAGTACTAATGACTAAATTTGAATGGCAAAAATATAAGATTGTAATGCAAGAATAATTTTTTTTTCAAGCATAAAAGGTACTATCAATGATAATTTGAATAACAAATGCAATACCAAAGAAGTAAAATTCAACAAATCTAAAGGTAGAGTAATTTATCGATCGTGATGCTTAACAATGGTGATAGACCACTTGGATTACACAAACAATTGCTGACACAAGTAGCACATTAACATGATGTTGGTTTGACTAACTTGTCGACTAATATAGTACCACTGAAGTGGTTTTGTACTTGTCACTTTTTTCCCTGCTTTTGTTTTTTTTCTTCATATAGTCACCTATTTATTTTACTATGACTTTTGACTTTTTTTGGTTTGATTTTTTACCTTTTTTTTTTTTTTACTTTCTTAAGTATGATAAAGAAAAAAGACTATAATAAAAAGAAAAAAAGTATGTTGTGGAATGTGGCAAAAAAAGTTTTGTTTATTTCTTTTGTATTTATGCCTCTCTTTAAAAAAATGGTGTTTGGGTATTTCTTTTTCTTTCCTTTTCTTCTAGCAATCTAGGGTTTCAAAATCCCCAATTTCAAACCCTTTAAATTCAAACTAAATCAATTAAATTGATGCAAACCAACTTCATTTAACGAGCCAGGTTTTTAAAATCTCAATCATTGTGTTTAATTTGGATGTTGTTATGAGAAAAATGGAAGAAGATGCCTAGACTGGTGGTTGGTTATCATCATAATAGATAGTGTGGTATTGTGATGGATGAATGAATGTAGACGTCAGTTATGATTATTCCTAATATCTCAAGCGTTTGGTGTTATTGGGTTTACTAGTTTATTGTAGTTAGTGGTAGAGATCGGGAAGGACTATTGCTAAATTGTGATGGTGGTTGATCAGGAGAGTATGCTATGTTGAATGGTTGATGGCTATTGAGAGAAGATGATCTATTATGGTGAGTTGAATTTGGTATGATTTACGTTTTTTAGCTAGCTAATATAGTGTTATGTTGGGTTGCTGTTATAGTGGGTGGGTTTGACAGTAGTCAATGGGTCTCATCTCGTGGTGGGGGTTGCGACATGCTATGGTGGGTGGTCTAATTTGGATGGTTGATTGTACAGAAGGGGTTGAGATAGTTGGGTGGCGGGTTTTGGGTATAAGGGTGTGTTTGGCTAGGGAATTGTTTTTTTCAAATCTTAATTGTAAACCGTAGGCTAAAAGAAACTATATATATTTTTTTTTTGTGATGGATCTTTTAGTTGTGAGAACAACTAAAAGAACCTTATCTCTAATACCAAAGCAATGTGGGACAAAAAAAGATTTGAAGCTAAGAAAGAAATAAAAAGAAGAATAAGCCAAAAGAAGAAGAAGAAATAAGCTAAATAAAAGAAAGAAAGAGTAAGAGGGAGGAAGAGAAGAATTGCAACTATACAACTTTTCTTTAATTCATCATAAAATTAATAGAAGTGTCAAGAAAATTATATATAAATAATAAATCCTAAAACAATGAATTATTTGGTCAAAGGCCTACTAAAATTAAACTGAAAATCAAAATAAAATAATATCAAATCTAATAACAAAGCTCAACTAAAATTTCAAATAATATGAACCAAAAAACATAAACTAAAATCTAATTTTTCAATATTTTGAGTTATCTTCCATCATCTATGATCATTCATGTTCGTGAACAGTGTCTTAGGTTTAGTGTCCCATCAATCTTTTATATTAAATAGATTTTTTTTATACTTCTATTTTACAAGAGAGAAATATTGGTGGATGAAAATTTGAGATTTAGGTTTGTTATGGCTATTATTTTTGTACTAGATTAATAGATAAAAATAAGATTGAATTTATATTAAGTTTTTCAGCACACATGGGTGAAAAAAAAAACTAAAGATTGCAACGAATATGAAAGAGTTTAAATGGTGATAGAAGAGACAAATTAACAATTTTTTTTTATCATTGGATTATGAAACTCTTTCTATTGTTAAATATTTTTTAAAAATAGATTTCTTGAGTTTTAGGTGAAAATATTTAGTTATTTAAACTCCAAGTAATATATATGATAAAAAATGGTTGATTAGTGGATATTATAAAAAAAATGTTTAATTAAACATTTATTACATCGGTTTGTATATAATTTTTGTATGATTTTTGCTCTATATAATATAATATTGCTATAGTTAATTTATATCAAAGATTTTATTAAATTTTAGTTAAAAATCTAGGTTTAGGCTAAAAAATATATTTGTGTCCAATATTGTAACAACGTGTATTTTAAACATATCACATGACTAAAGATTTTGTTTTAGAATCGTGACACGTCTCGTTAATCTCTTAACAACAATTGCTAATAGATTTTGATGGAATGATGACTTATGCCATGTCATTAAAATTTTAGGCATCAATATGCATTTTCTTACAACTATGCAATCACAAAATTGATTTGTTTAAATGCTAGTCGTTGTCTGGTAATGGAGTATTACTCCATTTTCCCAAGAAAAATAGAAAACAATACATGAAAAATAGATTTTGTGTTTAAATGTTGTGTTTTTATAAATTGAAAAAAGAAAAATTTTCATTTTCCACCACAAAGCTTGAAGTTGGAAAAAGATGTTTTCAAAAATTATTCTTCTCTCCTAGAAAACACGTTTCTCCAATGTTTTTTCATCTATAATGAATGTTTTTTTGACAAAAATGACCTTCCTCTTTTTATTTAATTACAATTATACCATATACAAATATATTCTCTCAATTTGTCTCCATCCTTTGTTTTTCTCCTCCATTCTCCACCCATCAATCATCACTAGAAACACTGAACAATAGCAGCACCACCACCACCACCAACAATATCATCAACAATAACTTGTAATTTTAGATTATTATGAAATCTCATCAACTAAACAATTCGTTATTTTCTTTTGTTCTGTAAACTAAGAATAGGGTAACTGGGTAGTTACTAGAAGCTACGTTGAATAAGATACATGGATAGTTACTGAAAGTTATCTTGAACTTTTCTATTTAAAGAAGAAGGCAAAGCAACCAAGAAGAACACAACTTAATAATTCAACAAAAAACTAAAATCACTGCATTATGATTTTATCAAGTTCACATGAAAATTCAAACCTTAAACCAGTAGGCAATAGCTTGTAAGCAATAACTTTATAGGCAATAGAACAGAAGGCAATAACTATGTAGGCGTTATCAAGTAGGCTTGGAATTTCCCTTGTAATCAGTAGGCTTGCAGTTTCAATTCCATAAATAAAAATACCAAAAAGATGTTCTATTATCCAAGAGTTTCATTTCATGGATGTAATTAGAGTATGAATCACTCTATGAATGTAAGTATTCCTTTCCTATCCTAAGTTATTGAATTTACTTTACATTTGAGTTGTTTTAATTATTTGGGTACTCTTACAGTTGAACTATTATTTATGTGGATGTGGATTTAATCATATTGATGCTTGTGTAACTTTGTAATATAAATTTAGAATTACGTGAGTAGATGTAGGACTAAATTGATAGTTCAAACTAGTTAACTTAAAGCTCCAATCTTAAGTTGCAAAGTCCTCTTAATTAAGACGGACACAAAAGAACTTACATCAAACACAATGTACCTATATTATGGAAGATATTGGAGGCATAATGCTAAGGTCATGCTCTAATTCAAAGCAAGTCATTGTATAACATTGAACCTTTGAGCTTTTTTTTTTTTTTTTATCTTTTGGGTTAATGGATTGGGTTGAATTTTTAAATCAGATTTTACTTATCAAAATTAAAATTTATAACCACATAATTAAGTCCTAGTTGACAAGATGTGTTTATGACAAGTAGAAGAAAAGAAGAATGTAAAGAATATATTGAAAAACAAGTGAGTTTGAACATGATTTCTATTGTTATTTTTTTTCAAATAGAAAACAATACAATTTGGATATATAGTTTTTTGAGTTTTAAAATGCTATGAAATTTTAAGAAATGAACAAGTTTGTTAGTTTTTTATTGGAATAGAAAAACTAAAAGAAAAGAAGAAAACTAAAAAAAGGAAAATTAAGTATAAAACTAAAAGGTGTGGGTTTTTTGTTGAGCATGATCTCACTGTTCATTCTCTCACACATTATTGTGGATGGATTGTGCAATTTGTTTTTTCAATTTGATCCTCAAACTTTTTTTTGACAATTTAATCCTAATTGAAGATCAATTGATTTTGATTTCTTATGAAAAGGTGAGATTGGAATAAGAGGGACTTAAATGAAAGAGGTACCAAACATGGATGACGTGCCATAAGTTTTGAAAAAGATGCACTTTGGTCCTCGAACTTAAAAAAATAACGCAGATTATATAATTTCAGTTCCTCAATACTTTCATATTTAATTTTGATACAAAAGTTAAATCTTTTTAATTTTTAGTCCCTGGTTGAAAGAGGAGAGAGAGAGGTTGCTGGATTCCAATGATAGAGAGAGAAACATGTTATTAACACCGATTTAGACCATCAAAATAGACGATATTTGTATTAAATGGTTCCTTTCGATGAGGGAAGTTTATATTAGGTGTTTTTTACCTTTAAAATTCATGAAAAAAATTTGAGCTCAGGCTGATTTTTTGTTTTGAGTTGATTTTGATTTTTGAGACGATTGTTTTGGTTTTTTTGAGGCCATAAATAGGTTTATCATGATTCTCAAAGAGTTTTGGGTCAAAATAGGTTGAAAATGGTTTTTGGGGAAAGAAATTTAAGCCTCGATTTTCCGGTCACCATAGTGGCAGGAATCTACACAAAATCAGACGATGTGTCATTTGTTTTTTTTCCAAAAAAATTAGGGCAGACCAGGTGCAACAAAAAAATAAGGGCCTAGTCATACGAGCCCTAATGAAATGGGCTAAGCGGGCTAGCTAGTCCTTTTTTTTCTTTTTTTCCTAATTTGTTTTTCAATTAATGCTTCTTATTATGTTTTTTTTAATATTTATATTTAGATTAATACCCTTTTTTCTCTTTTAAATGATGATTATTTTTTGTTATGTATTTATTTTTTGAAATGGTTTTTCTAATTCATCTATAATTTGTATTCATCTTTTGTATAAATAAACTATATTTTTTAAAGTAAAAAATATTTATTTTCAGATAATATTTCTAATATGTTTAATCTTGTATAATATTTTTTTTTATTTTATTCAATCAATTTAATGTGTTTGTCTATTTTTATTATTGTCTACTGAATAAAAAAACTATTGCAATAAACAAAATTCAGCAAATATAATAGTGTAAATGTCTCATCTTGCGAGATTAAATATCTTGATCTATATCTGTATTTTGATTTTTTGAGTTTTATTTTTAGATATCATTAATGACTTTTTATTTATTTATTAGCACACATAATTTTCGGTTTATTTGATTATATATGTATAAAATTTTTGATTTATACTTAAATATTTTAAATTATAAAAATATATTAAAAAAAACATGTATATATAATTGTTTTTTAAAAAAAATATCGAGACAAAATAGGGTTAATTGATTTGTGTTTTTTCTATTACTGAAGAATCCCAACGCTTCTAGTTTTTGACTTGTAAAATAAAAACGCGCCGTTTTTGTCTTAAAGTTTGCGATATGTTTTTTTTTTCCTAGTTTGTGATATGACGAGGTAGAGGTTAAAAAAAGAAGAAAGAAAAGAAGGATGAAGGCAGTGGCTCTTCTTCGTCCTCTCTACATCCCATCATGTCCTTCACGCCCTCACTTCTACTGTCTTCCAAAACGCACAAATCTTCCTGCCTCATGCTCCTCTCACAGGACAGAGTCTCCGGTTCGCTCCTTGCAATTTTTTTTTTTTAAAATATCAATTTCAGTTTGATAATTAATTACAACGGGCGGTCTGACGTGACTGTAGGTAAAAGCAGAAGATAGTACTATTCCAAGGTCGGAGGAGTACAGGTATCAATTCTATGATGATTGGTTTCTCGCTCTCTTTCGTAACAAAATGGTGAAGGTCAGTTTTATTTCAACCTGTAGATTATAATAAATTAATTGTTAGTAGATGTTAATTATTTTCTTCAAGGGATTTAACAGGAAGTTGGATGGGATTCAGAGAAAGCAGGATATGATGGATTGATTGAAGTAGCCAGTCGTCTCATGTCGAGGAGGACCCCTTCTGATACTACAGATGCAGCTGTTTGTTTTCTTCTTCTTCTTCTTTTATTTATCACTCATTTTTCTTAACAGACAGACTAAGTAAATATTGGGCAGGGCAGGTTAGAATACTGAGGTCCTTGTTTCCTCCATTTTTACTCCATCTGTATAAATCGCTGGTATCACCTATAGGAGGAGGAAAACTAGCTGCTATGATGGTTGGTGAGCTGGGAGTTACTTTCCATTTATGCTTTTCATGTATTTTGTTTCCTTTTCCTTCCGATGCTTGTTAAATGGATTGTTAATTCAAAGTTATAACCGTCTTGTTGTTTAATTTCTGAAGCAAGAGTGACTGTAATCACTTGTCAGTGGCTCATGGGCATATGCAAGGTTAATTCTGTTGATCTTCCTGATGGATCCTCGTGGGAGAGTGGGGTAAGTCTCCCAATTTCCCAGTCTAACTAGTGTATGTGTGCTCAAGTGAAGCTGAAATTCAGCTATGAATATAGGCAATCCTGAGCCCGCTATTGGTTCCTGCAGGTTTTTGTAGAAAGATGCAAGTATTTAGAAGAAAGCAAATGTGTAGGGATTTGTGTCAACACTTGCAAGCTTCCAACTCAGGTATATGATCTACACTGTTAAATTTCTGGCAGTTCTAAAGCATTTTCACAGTACCTATTCTGCGAACATTTATTACTTCTTCGCTTCTACTTCTTGTGATTTGGTTCTTCAGACCTTTTTCAAGGATTACATGGGGATTCCTTTACTGATGGAACCAAATTTCAACGATTATAGCTGTCAGGTATCATAGAAACTGACTCCTTTAAGCACTCGTCAATTTCTGGTTTTAGATGTAGATAGGCAGAACATCAAGATAGGCAACAGGGAATCACACCTTTGCCATCAGAATTCTAGAATCGAATTCGAGAAAGAATTTAACAAAGCTCCACTTGCAATAGTTCCTGTATGCTTCCCAACAACTTCTAAATGGTGTTTGGTTATTTACTAGCAAATATGATTTTCCACAGCCATTTATCTTGTGATTCTAATGTTACAGTTCAAATTTGGGGTCCTTCCTCCGCTACCTGAAGATGACGGCACTCTCAAGGAACCTTGCCTGGAGGTATGCCCAATTGCAAGCAAAAGAAGGGGAGCTGCTTCAGACATGGTCATAATGCGATGTCCAAAGGCATAGTTTGCTCACTGTCATTTAATTAAGATTTCATCACTGACATTTCTTAACTTGCATATCATTATGAAATGTATCTATGATCTATCTATCTACAGTCAAGAGATATATCAGCTTTTCCATGCCTACAATCTAATAAACCATAGTCAACACGATGCACTCTCTGCGCGTCTACAAACACGCAGAGAGAGAGTCCTGAGAGAGAGATCTGAGAAATTGCAGATGGAAAAGGAGATGTGAATGCCTAACACTGGAATGTGTGGAAGCCCATCTTCACTCGCCTGTACACGATAATTAAAATCGTGTATATATATACACACTCACCGTAAAGCAAGACTCGGTGCACCGTGGAGTGATGCAATGCATTGACGATTTTACCCTCCATATTTGTAAATAAAGGGCTGAGTTTTGAAGGGCAAAATGGTTTTTTCATGGGTTCAATTGGCATTGCCAATTGTTTGAGAGGTGAATTGGTCTCTTCATATTCTTATCGAGCAATTAAATTGCTACTCTACCCTTTTTTGTTTAAAAAAAAAAATCTCGGGGCAAAGGAACATTTATGGTTTTTTAATTTTTTTTAACAATGTAATTATTTAAATGTCGTTGCAATTTTTTTTTTTTTTCTTAAGTCCAAGGTTTTTTTTTTTGTCATTTTTCCTTGGCTTTTCTGTAATTGTCAATTAGAATTAAGGATAATTCAGTCTTTTAATATATATATAAAGAAAAAATTGTTAGCACATACACTGCACATACCAGCGAGGAGAAGTTTGCGTCTTTTAGGTAGTGTGTGCTTCTACCGCAATCAAACACTACCTTTCACAGCGTTGTTTGAAGTAGTGCCTCGAGATCTTTCCAAAGGTGACGCTCGTGATGACAGAAGACAGACGGTGTGGCTCTGGCAGACTTCGGCGGACTACTTTGTCCTCCTCCTCATTTTTTCTCCTCTCTTAAGCAAAGGGCATAAGTTTCATTGTTTTGTTTATACAATGTGGTCCTTATTTTTTTTTATTTGCATCTTTTTTTTATATCTTTTGTAGGTTATTTTTTTTCAATTTCATCCCTATCATTTGATTTGATTTAATTTTCATTTCAAATTTGATCCTCATTCTTTTGATTTTTTTTTATCTATTTTGTTTTTTTTTTTACCTTTTGTAGGTTAGTTTTTTTTTTTTAATTTATCTCTCTTCATTTAGTTTTTATTTGATATTTAGTCCCCATTCTTTTAATTGCTATTTATTTTATTTTTAATAATTTTCTAATTCTATTTTATTTTCAATTTCATCCCTCAATATTAAGGATTGCAATTTAATCCGAACTCAATAGCATCGCCTCAACCCGCCCCGAACTAATTGGTGTTTTTTGATGGTTACCTTATTCAATGAGTAATGAATATTATCAAAACATACATGAAACTCGCTCGAATCTAATATAAGAGAGAGAGAGAGAGAGAGAGAGAGAGAGAGAGAGAGAGAGAGAGAGAGAGAGAGAGAGAGAGAGAGAGAGAGAGAGAGAGAGAGAGAGATAAACACACATCTTGATAGTGATATTGAAATAAAACACTTATATATGTATAATATTTATTATTTTATAGTTTAATAATTTGATACACACTTCAAATTCATATATTAGTTAATTTATTTTTTTATTTAAAA
>Ga0325414_1000703_pt1 | contig 29035 bp, 19 predicted proteins | sample PopdelMetagenome_8_FD_206183 | JGI IMG/M metagenome (GOLD analysis project Ga0325414, IMG submission 206183) | Populus deltoides microbial communities from Bellville, Georgia, United States - Leaf-PdKOR-R3 | ecosystem: Host-associated > Plants > Phyllosphere > Phylloplane/Leaf | place: USA... | reverse complement strand
AATTTACTGATGAAATTTTTCCACCGATATTTTCATTTGTATTTGCTAATTTTATGGCAGTGTATGAAATGTTAGAGACTCGGTTGATAAATATTTTGTTCGGGGAATTTATTGAGAATTATGTAATATGTTATGGATGAAATTGAGGTTTAACCTCTCTTTTTTTTCCTTAATGAAAATTAGTATTTTATTAATACAACATTATTTTCATACAATAAATATAAAGAAATAACAATGATAAAATTAAAACTATCTGATTGAATAGATCTCGACAATAGCAAGAGTTGAAATTGGTATTTCCAGTAGCAAATGATCCTTCCAAACTCATATTAGTCTTGCAAAAACTTGTAGGATCACACATTCACAAATCTATCACTCCATTGATGAAAAATCTCTCCCCACCAACCATAATTAACACAATAAGAAACAAGCAACAAACTTTATTTATAGGATAACAAACCCTAACATGTAGGAACTAGAACCCAATAAAAGAGAAAACCCAACAAATTAATATCAAGATCTGGATAGTTCATATTTCAATCTATAATAACAAACAAATTGAAATCCAAATTTGTAAACATCTAAATCCCCTTTATTTAAAAACACACATAAAGATATGAAAATACAGATACATATTTGACAAAGAGGAAAAGAAAAAGAAATGGAAGGGAAGAAGGAAAAAGAAAAAGGAAAAGGTTGAGGGAAATTAATATCACTTTGAGGATAACAATAATATCAAAGTATATCCTTACAAAAGATTATTAAAAAACGACATTTAATTATCGTGCATGTAAGGATCATACTTTCTCACAAATTAATCATATAAAATCATATTAATCATATACAGTACTTCCGCTTTCTCTTAGAAAAGTGTGGAGCATTTAATTTAATTTAATTTTTTTGAGAATGATCTTCGTCGTATTAATTTTGTTTTTAATCAAGACATCGATGTCGCCCGCGTGGAACACCATCATTTCGACGTGGACATTAGCATGAAGGGTCCTACTACATCAAATAAAAGACGAGCTGCTATTTTCAGTTGGAAATGGTTAGGGGATAAACCAAAACGATGCAAAAAGAAGATAGGGTTTTTATCTCAAATCAAAGTTGGAAGTGACGTACGACTCTTTCAATATATATATATATATATATATATATATATATGACAACGAAATGACAATAATCATACACAAAGGAAGATAAAAAAGAAAAGAAAAGGGTAAGCACATGGAAGCTTGTAGAAATTATTATACGCGGAAAAGAAGCTCAAGAATTCTTTTGTATAAATCCTTGACATGGAGAACTAGGTTGTTATTCTTCATGAATAAATTTTGGATGCATTTGCCGACTACAAAATTCTTATTAGGATAAGAAGGGAGTGGTAATGAAGTGATGTCATTGTGGTGATGATCAAAAGGGACAAACTAATGGAGTCGGGTTCGCAGGATTTGGACCAAAATGTGGATTGGTAAAGGTTGCGTGATCATGATTTCAAACTCACATCTTATTTGGATTTCAAACATTCAAAGCATATGATTATAAAACTAAACCCTACTGTTTGGAATCCGACAGAATTTCATGCACCATATGATGGTCTTGTCAAGTTTCTGGCTAGTCACTCTATTCAATGATTTTGATATGATTCCTTATTGAGAAATTCCTATCGTGGTTTGTTCTTTTCTCACACATGGGCTGCTCATGTACCAAGCAATAATATGAATGTGAGATGCGTACAAAAAAAAAAGAAAAACAAATCAAATTACTGTTTATTATTATAGTGTAATTATAAAATTAACCTTGAAAAAAAAAACCAATTAATTAGGAGATGGGGCAAAGTTATCTTCTCACCATAACACAATTATTTGTAACTTATTGTGTTGGTTTAGATTTATCATTTCTCTGTTTTTGGTATAGTTAAATTACTACTTTGGCATTTGAATAAAATAATCTAATTCCTTTCATTCAAGGATGTTTTAGTCATATTATTTTTTGAAATAGTGCAATTACTTTGATACTTTTATAAGCAAATATATATATAACTCTCTCATGAAGGTTTTTTTGTGTCATTTTACATTGATTTTATTATAATTTTAGAGCCTGCTTAATGATATTATTGTAATTGACATATATTAAATATTAATTTTAAAAACTTCTTGGTATGTGTGAAAGGCCTCCGCTCTACTCAAGCAGCATGTGTGGGGTCGTTTGACTTCAAAAACCGTCTTCTAGAGTAGCGTTTGGAAGATATCGACACCCTCTACATGGTGCTGCGACGTGTGTATTAGAAGTGCCTCTAATTTGGTACCAGTGATCATTTTTTTCCTTCTTCTCTCATTCCTTGAAATTTTGTGTTAGGCTTGGAAAATTTCAAAATAGCCCTTTTAATTGTTTTTTCCTTCACATTTGACCCCTACCTTTTTAATTACCATTTTTTTTAATCTTAGAATAAGCTATAAAATTATAAATGCATTTCGATTTCACCCCCTAGTATTTTTTAATCTATAAATAATCTATCAAATTACAAATTTTTTTTAATTTCACCCCTACCATTTTTAAATATATAAATAGCCTATCAAATTACAATTTTATTTTTCAATTTTACCCCTATGATTTTTTTAATCTTTCAAATTTAGTCTTCATTCTTTTAATTGCTATTTATTTTGTTTGGGATTATTTTTAAATTTTTTTTCTAGGATCATTTGTTAAATTTTTTTTTTCAAATTTTATCCTCATTGTTCTTGCTATTGTTTTTTTTTTCATATTTGTTTATTAATAATTTTTCCACGACTTCATCCTTGAAAACTAAATTTGTTGAGAGTTAAGCTTCTTTATTTAGCTCGAGTTTAGAATTTCACGAGTTGCAAGTTTTAGAGATTATAATAGGTTTAAGAAGTTCGTCCGGGTTTGCTTGATTTTTTTGTCTTTTTTTTATCCTTTCTTTTTGGGTTTTGTTTTGTTATTTTTTGTTGTTTGCCTTTTTAAATTGGTTGAGAATTAAATTTCTTAATTGAAACTAGATCTAAGATTTTATGAATTGTAAGTTTTAGAGATTATACTAGGTTTAGGAGGTTTGTCTAAGTTTGCTTGATTTTTTTTTTCATTTTAAAGCTATATTCTCTTATTTTTATTATTTTTTATTGTGATTTTTTGTGGTTTGCTTTCTATTAGATTAGCCTCGGGTCCATGATCAGAATCATTGGTTTCAAAAGTTAATAGAAGTTAATAATTTTTTTAAAAATCAATTTATATCAATTTCATCCCAATACTTTTTCTTTACCTTTTTCTTTATGAGATCATCTCAATCTTATATTTATTGTCACATGGTTTTTTAATTCACTTGTTTGATAATCTGATAAACTCAAGTCCCATTCTTTTTAATGTTTTTTTTATTATTGATTTTTTTTAAAGTTTTTTTGTTGTATTTTTTTTTATATTATTTAGATTACCGATTGAATAAATAGCACAAAACTTGAATTTGTTTACGTTAGCATATTTTCTAACATTGAGATTATTATTATTTTTTTGCCTATTCCACGGTTGAGCACGAGCAACAATTCTAGTACATTATTAAAATAGAATAGCAACTGTTATCAATTTTGAGCACGTGTAGTGTCTTTAATTGCCAATCGAACTAACTTAAAATCAAATGAGGAGCTGGTGTTGATATATCTTAGAACAATATGAAAGACACAACAATCATTGCATTAGAGAAAATTATAATTTTTAACACAACATTAAAAGTTATGGCTAAATTATTATAGCCACACCCACAAAATATTATTCATTAAATAATATTTTATATTTTTTTTTAATTTATCTTTTAATCTTAGATTGTTTTAGGAATTGTGTTCTATTATTTTTTTCATCCTTTTGTTTGGTTATATATTGATTTTTTTTTCAATTTCAACTTTTAAAATTAAATATATTGGAAGTAGGGGCTTCATATTTTTTTTCAATTGACTTTCTATGAATTTATTTCAATCTTATGATCTAGATCGCGAGTTTAACAAGTTAATTCAAGTTGACTTATGTCATTTTTTTGTTGCTTTTTCTAATTGATTTTTCTTCAATATTGGGTTGATTGGAAATTGAGTTTCATATTTTTTTAATTTGGTTTCTATAAGATTATCCCGATCTCATGACAAGTGTCACGAGTTTGACAAGTTAACTTAGGTTGACTATGTTCATTTTTTGTTTCTTTTTTAATTAAGTTTTATAATTTTTTTTATTTGTTTTCTATAGGATTATCTTGATTTCATGACTAAGGCCGCAAATATGACAGATTGACATTGGTTTACTTGATTCATTTTTAATTGAATATATATATCTTTTTTCAATTTCACCCTCCAACAACCCTATTTTTTTTATTTTTATTTTTTCTTTTCATTTTTATCTTTCAATATTAGGTTGTTTGGGAATTAGGTTTTTTTAATTTTCTATAAGTGGATTTATCTCGGTCTCATAGGTTTTTTTACTTGATTTTAACCTTTAGCATTATATATGTTGGGAATACTGATTGAATCGGAGAGGATGGATTCTGGGGGCTCATGCAGAGATCCATCAATATAACCAAGTAGATTTTCAGAGTTTAGGAGTGGCAGAATTTGATTTCGCTAGAGAAGATAGTTGGTAGAAGAAAGTTTGATGGTGATCATATGAAACATTGTTTGAAGAGAAAGAGAAGAATTGAGAGCAGTTGAAGCCATTGGATCGGTGGATGTTAATCCTATACTGCTCTGATACCATGAAAGTAATTGTAAAGCCACAAGGATTCTGTGCTGAGAGAGTTATATTTATAAGTAAATGTGCAGGTATAGTTACAGTAGGAAACAACAGGTGAATAATGTAAATCTATCTAGCTATATTATCTCATACAATTATGGAGAGTGACGTGTTGTATCACATCCCTTATCATCCACCCGCAAGTTGAGTGTGGGATTAATACGAACACGAAGCTTGGAGCGAAAGAATGTGAACAGTGGCTGAGAGAGACTTTTTGTAAAAATGTCAGCAATTTGCAGGTTGGATGGCACAAATTTAGGCTGAATGGTCCCTGATGCTGCTAGCTCATGAATGAAGTGATAGTCAAGAGCAATGTGTTTTGACCTTTTGTGTGAGACTGGATTGAGAGTAAGGAATAATGCACTTTTGTTATCACAGAGGAGTAATGGCTGGTGTGATAAAGAAACATTAAGATCACGAAGAAGATGAGTTAGCCAGACAACTTTAGAAGCCGTGTGAGCCAAGGCACGATACTCAGATTCATAACTTGAATGAGAAACAATGGGTTGTTTCTTAGCACTCCATGATATGAGATTGTCACCTAGAAAGATTGCATAACCGGAGGTGAAGCGACGAGTGTCAGGGCAATCGGTCCAATCAGAGTCAGAGGAGGCAGTAACACCAATTGATGATGAAGGAGAGAAGAAGAAACCATAGTGAAGAGTGCCTTTAACATATTGAAGGATGCGTTTGAGGGCTTGAAAGTGGGGCATTGTAGGGGATTGCATATGCTAACTTATAAAATTTACAGCATACGTTAGATCAGGACGAGTGATCGTTAAATATTTTAGAGCACCCACTATGAAACGAAACAACGTGGGATCATGGAAGGCATCACCATCACTGGACAATTGTTGTGAGACAACCATGGGAGTTGGCGTTGGCTTACATTCTAGAAGCTGAGCACGGACTAGAATATCATAGGCATATTTTGCTTGACTCAAGAAGAGGCCATTTTTAGAGGAGGAAACCTCCAAGCCCAGGAAATAATTCAATGTGCCTAAGTCTTTCGTGGCAAACTCACGATGAAGTTGTTGAATGAAATGCTGGAGGAAGGGAATATTGTTGCCAGTAACAACAATGTCATCAACGTAGAGCAAGAGGTTGAGCATGATGTTAGAGTGAGCATAGACAAAGAGAGAGGGGGTCTGTAATGCTGCATGTGAAACCAAGTTGCAGCAGAAAAGAACTGAACCGATGAAACCAAGCCCGAGGGGCTTGCTTCAAGCCATATAGTGCTTGTTTTAACTTACAGACATGATAAGGAAATCGTGGATCAGCATAGCCGAGGGGGTTGCTCCATATAGACAGTTTCATTTAACAGACCATTAAGGAAGGGGTTTTTGACATCTAGCTGGTGGAGAGGCCAGTGAGAAGAGACTGCAAGTGAGAGCACAAGGCGCACAGTGGAGGCCTTAACGACAGGGCTGAAGGTGTCATGAAAATCCAAACCAGGAAGTTAGGAATAACCTTTAGCAACAAGGCGTGCTTTGAGATGATCAACAGTGCCATCAGCTAAATATTTGACACGAAAAATCCACTTTGAACCAACAATGTTTGTGTGAAGTGGACGAGGAACCAAGTCCCATGTGTCATTAGAGGAAAGGGCATCCAGTTCTTCATTCATAGCAGCAACCCAACCGGGGTGTTTAGAGGCAGATGAAAAACTTTGTGGTTCCTGTGTAGTAAGCAAGGCGTGGACCAATGGTGAAGGCAGCAAGGTTGTAACATACGAGTGATGTTTGGGCTTGAAGACACCAGTTTTAGCTCTAGTGATCATCGGATGAAGATTAGTAGAAGATCTAGAAGGGAGTGTAGGCAGGTCTGATGGCAGAGAAACAACAAAAGTGGCTTCTGTTATAGCAGGGGAAGCAACTGTTTCGTCTGGAGAAACACCTGTGGCAGTAGGTTCAGAGGATAATTGCTGCATAAAATCATTGACAAGATTAGTGGTACAAGGAACACAAGATGATATAGAAGCTGCAATAGGAAGTGATGGAGAAGTTTGTCGATTTGCAGTGGAAATAGTGGTGACAGCAGGTTCATTAAAAGATGAAGTAATTGGGGATGTGGGATCACATGAAGAGGATGTATTAGAAAATGGAAAATTAATCTCATTAAATCGGGCATGACGGGTGATGTAAATACGTAGTGTAGAAGGATCAAGACATCGAAACCCTCTGCGAGACATGCTATAGCCAAGAAAAATACAAGCAGTGCTACGTGGAGTAAATTTGTGAGGTGCGTAATCTCGTAAGCAAGGAAACACACGACAACCAACAGGATGGAATTTAGCATACACGGGTGGCTTACCAAATAAAATCTCATAGGGAGAAATGTTGTCAAGGATAGGTGAGGGCAACCAATTGATGGTAAAAACAGCAGTACTGAATGCGTCAACCTAATATGATAAAGAAACCTGAGAATGGAATAACAAGGCTAGACCAGTTTCAGTGATGTGGCAATGTTTACGTTCAGCACGATCATTTTGGGAAGGAGTGTATGGACAAGACATTTGGTGACGAATGCCGGAAGCATGGAGATGAGATTGGAATTGATTGCTTGTAAATTCATCTCCCCTATCGCTTTGAAAGGTTTTGATTTGCAGGAGAACTAAATCTCAACAAGAGTTTGAAATTGCTTAAAAATCATAAAAGCTTGAGATTTTAATGTAATGGGATAAAACCAAGTGAACCGCGAGTGATCATCAATAAATATAATGTAATAACAAAAATTGGATGAAGATGTAACAGGAGCAGGTCCCCATATATCACAGTGAATGAGTTTTAAAACTGAGAAGCACGTTGATCATTGACATTAAAAGGTAGTCTGTGACTTTTAGCAGTTTGACAAGCAACACATAGGTTGGGAGAAGACAGTAAAGAAGTAACAGAAAGACAACCTTTTTTATTTAATAAGGAAATAATATAATGTGAAACATGACCTAAACGTGCATGCCAGACATCGTAAGAAGCACGCAGAGAATTATTTTTAAGAGAAGAAACAAATGCAGATTGATTATATTCTAGCACATAAAGACCATCTCTATAACGACGACCGTTGCCACCCCCTTTCCTGTATTGCGATTCTATATGAGAAATGATGTGTCAATGAATGTAATAGATAAGGGATAATCAAAATTTAATTTGTTAATGGATAACAAATTTTTGGTGAGTTGGGAACAACTAAAACATCCGAAAGATTAATATTTGGAGTAGGGAAAAAAGTACCAACATGAGTAATCGGTAAAAAGGCTTCATTACCTACTATTACACAATCCTTACCATTATATGGTTCAACCTTGTCCAGTTGAGAGGAGTCTGGCGTAATATGTGCAGCAGCTCCAGTATTAGTATACCAATCGGCTGCAATGTGAGTTGAAGAGCAGGGATAGACAGTTTCAGCAACATTGGCAAAGTTAGCAGACTTTGCATAGCGATCAGGACAATGTGCAGTTGTATGACCAATATTGTGACAAATCAGACAACTGGGTGAATAAGAGTTTCCATGTCCCTTGCCATGTCCAGGATAGAAATATCCTCCTTCTCTCCCATGAAACTTACGAAAACCTCCATTGTGTTGCTGATTGAAGTGGCCTTTAGTGACAGCAAAGGCAGCAGATGGGAGAGCAGGTGTTTCAAGTGACTTTTGAAAAATTTCAGAACTTTCAGCTTTGGAGACAAGATCACGAAATGAAGGCAGAGGAGAAATAAATAGCTAAATGGTTGAGAAGTTCGCAAACTCAGAGCCTAGGCCACGAAGAAACCAGTGAATTTTATCTGTTTTATCAGTAAGAGAGCCCATGGCAACAAGTTGATCACAAAGTGCTTTAAAGGAACGAGAGTACTCAGTAACATTGCGAGACCCTCGTTTTAAATGTTGCAGGTCATCTTTAAGACAAATTTCATAAATTTTGGATCTATGACTAAAGGATATTCAAGTGTAGTCCATACTGCATGAGAAGTGAAGAGACCACGAAGTTCAGCCATGGCTTCTTCGGTCAGGGATGAAAGAAGGAGTATAAGTAGGTGCTGGTCTTCTGATTTCCAGATGGCATGTTTGCGGTTGGGAATACTGATTGAATCGGAGAGGATGGATTCTGGGGACTCATGCAGAGATCCATCAATATAACCAAGTAGATTTTCAGAGTTTAGGAGTGGCAGAATTTGATTTCGCTAGAGAAGATAGTTGGTAGAAGAAAGTTTGATGGTGATCATATGAAACATTGTTTGAAGAGAAAGAGAAGAATTGAGAGCAGTTGAAGCCATTGGATCGGTGGATGTTAATCCTATACTGCTCTGATACCATGAAAGTAATTGTAAAGCCACAAAGATTCTGTGCTGAGAGAGTTATATTTATAAGTAAATGTGTAGGCATAGTTACAGTAGGAAACAACAGCTGAATAATGTAAATCTATCTAGCTATATTATCTCGTACAATTATGTAGAGTGACGTGCTATATCACATCCCTTATTATGCACTATAAGGGCTAAAGAGATAGTACAAAGAACCCTACCACAAATATTTGATCAGCGATATCATTTCGTATCAAACTTAACTTAGCGGGTGGAGTAACCACAAGGGTAAGGTGCAAACGAGAATCATGACGAGGAGAGAAAAATGCTTAGGGACTTATCTTATAATGAATCAGATCCTAAATATATTCATGCAAAATGCATATGAGCAATATGTCTATTTGAAGAGTGGCACATATGATAGGTGATGCATTTAAAACTAGGTTTATATTAATGTTGTTATTTTGACAAGTTTCATGGGTTTTTTTTAAATAAGAGATTTTAAAAAAGGTGATGATTTTTCATTTTTTTTGTTTTTTTACTGTGGATCTAGCCTCTCTATAACATGAATTTTTAGTTTTTTTTTTTTACCTTAATTTAAGGAATATTGATTGACTTTTGTTTGAAGGTGAGATTTATTACTTGTGGACTCATGTTTGAAAACTACCTGTAGGAACAAAACATATAGCTTTAATTTATAAAAACAAAATAGTAAATAATCTTGAAGGTTTAGCCTAGTAATAAATATATTTATTTCTTAAATTATGATCCAATATTTAAATACTATTAAAAGAGTTTATAAGAAAGAATTTCTCGTAAATTATATCAGTCTATATGCAAACGATTTACTTCAAACTCAACATTAGAAAACTTATTATAGATATCTTAACTTTGTATATATGCCATTCATGAGATTAAAAAAAAAAAAAAAAAGGTATTAGAATGGCAAAGCCACTCTGTGAGAGAGAAGAGCATACCAGCCAGCCTTTCACATATTCTGCTATATTCTAAATTATTGAATTATTGAAAGAGATGGTTTCAGAAAAAATAAAATAAAAAAGAAGATAAAAGGGTGGTTAGAAAAGACAAATTATAATAATTTAGAGAATAGAAGAAGGAAAAAAGGGTAGAAAATGACAACTTGTTTAAGAATAATGGAATCCCTAAAAAAAATCAATAAAAAGTAAAGTGAAAAAAAAGGGGGATGCGAGTTCAATAATTAGATTTAGCAACAAGTGGCCCATCACTTTTGAACACTACCATACTTTTGAGGGTTCCGTTTGCTATTTGTTAAACTCTTTAAAATAGACATGTATTACGCATTTATTGGCAATTTACACCCTAGCTTTTGATTTGACAATGGGATTCCCACATAAAGCACATAGGAACATTACTTTGACAATAGTTTTCGAGTAATTAATACTATGCAGATACTTATTAAATTTATTCTTTTTTATAAGAGGTCGATCCATTAATGTGATCCACATTTACTGCTTATTAAATTATATATTATTTATATGCAATTTTAATATAATTGTTTTGTTAATAATACATCTTCCAATGTATTTAAGAAAATCTAAGATTTTATGGTAATTTATTTGGAATAAAGAAGATCACAAAACCAAGAAGATCACCTTTTATGGTAATTTAACCTGCGGTGGCTTGTATCGATTTCATTTTATATACGAACATAATCTGTTGATAAGATGACAGACCAAAAAATAAAACTGCGAAAGGACAATGTCAAACTGCTTCTTTGACCTTTTTTAATTGGACACATTAGAAACATAGAAGAAAAAGGATATTCCGGAGGAACAAACCCTATTCAATCGGGCTAATCTTAATAAAATAAATGGTTTCTTGTTTTCTTGTTTCATTAAGATCAAATGGTACGACATATACATGTAACCATAGCTTTCTATCAATCCTACTATTAAGGATTTGAAACTGTGATTCAAAATTAGTGGGATATGATCTACTCTAATTTTGAGCAAGTAATGGTATTACTAATATTTACAAAGATATTTCTTAATACTCCCCCTCAAGTTAGGGAGTGAATATCATGAAATCCTAACTTGTGCAATGTCACGAATTGATCCTTTCCCAAGGCCTTTGTAAAAACATTTGCCAATTGGAAGCATGTAGGTTCATATGAAGGACTAATTACTTCGGCTTGTAGTTTTTCTCGAACTATATGACAATCAATTTCAATATGCTTTGTATGCTTATGAAAAACAGGATTAGCTGCAATATGCAAAGCTGCCTGATTATCACAAAACAATGGTGCATGAGCTGTCTATGGGGTTTTTAAATCCTGTAGTATAAAGAGTAACCAAGTTAGCTCCAAACATGTGTTGGCCATAGCTCGATATTCAACTTCTGCTAATGATCTTGAAACATTAGCTTGTTTCTTGGATTTCTATGAGATGAGTGAATTTCCAAGAAAAACACAATATCCTATAACCGATCTCCTTGTTGCATAACAACCTTCCCAATCTTAATCACAAAAAGCCTTTAATGTAAGCTTGTTGGTGGTAGAAAACAACAAACTCTAACCTGGAGTCCTTTTGATGTATTTAAGGACTTGTATGATGGCATCCTAATGAGTTTTGAAGGGTTGATGTATGAATTCACTTAATGTTCAAATAGGATAGACTATATCAGGCCTTGTGACAGTAAGGTAGATCAATCGGCCAACCAATCTCCTGTATTTGGTTGGATCATCTAGTAATTTTCCATTTGTAGGAGTGAGTTTCAAGTTCTATTCAATTGGAAACTTGTCTGGACATGCAGCTAGAAGTCCTGAATCTTGCAAAATATCAAGTGCATACTTTTTTTGAGACATGAAAATACCTTTCTTGGAACAAGAGAATTCAATACCCAGGAAGTATTTTAAGTCTCCGAGATTTTTGATGCGGAAGCGATTGAGAATGAACCTTTTTAAACATTCCATTTCTTGAAGATTATTTCCTACAAGAAGTATGTTATCAACATAGATAAGAACTACAGTACATAAAGTGCCTTGAGCCTTGGTAAAAAGAGAATAATTAGCTTTGGATTGTTGGTAACCAACCTTTTGAATGGTATATGAGAAGGTGGAAAACTAGTTTCTGGAAGTTTGTTTGAGGCCATAGAGTGACTTATTAAGCCGACACACAACATTCTTCCCCTATCGGCGAAGACTAAGAGGAGGCTCCATGTACACCTCCTTATATATATCACCATGGAGAAAAGCGTTCTAGACATCTAATTTGTGGACGAACCAATGATGAGCAGCAACAACAGTGAGAAGACAACGAAGAGTAATGAGCTTGGCAATAGGGGAGAAAGTCTCATGATAATCAATGCCCTAAACTTGAGTGTAGCCTTTAGCAACAAGTCAAGCCTTATAGCGCTTAGTGGTGCGGTCAGACGTGTATTTGATTTTGTAAACCCATTTGCAATCGATCGGTTTATGACCTATAGGTAGTGGAACTAAACTCCAGGTGTGGTTATGTTGCAATGCCTTTAATTCTGCAGTCATAGCATGACGCCAATTTGGATCAAGAATAGCCTAAGCATAGGATATGAGTTCTGAGCATAGGATATGGGTTTTGTGTGACCTGTAATCTTAGCAAGAAATGCACAATGGGTAGAAGATAAATGAGAGTAGGTAATGAAGTGAGAAAGAGGATACTGAGTACTTGAGGCAGAACGAGGCGTTGAGGTTGAGTGATTGACGTGGGTGGACATGTATGCACAATGGATGCTTAGGGCGAGTGGATTGCTAGGGAGGAGGAAGAGGAATGGGGTGATCTGTTTGTGTAGGGGTAGGTTTGATGGATGGTAACAACACAAGCGAAGGGAATATAGATGGGGTAGAAGAGTGGGTATATCAAGTGCTTATGGTGGGTCGGCATTTAGGTTAGGCATAATGATTGGTGGGTTGGGTGTATCAGCTGGTGGTGTCCAGCTCTTATGGAAATCAAAAGAAAAGTGAGGTGAAGGGGTTTGTGAGGTAGATGAGGCAGAAAATAGAGAGAAATGGATTTTCACATAATAGAATATCACGACTGACAAAGAATTTATGTGTCTCCAAATTGTAAAGTTTGTAACGCTTTTGGCTAGTAGGATATCCAACAAAGACACAATGTGTGGCTGGGGGTTAAGTTTTTAAATATGATGGATAAAAGTTGCATAACAGAGACAATAAAAAAACCTTCAAGTGGTCAAGTGAGGGGGAATGATTGTATAACAATTCAAAAGGTGATTTATTGGAGAGTAATAGTGAAGGTAATTGGTTAATGAGGCAGACAACGGTCAAGACATATTCACCCTAGAAAATAATGGGTAAATGAGATTGAAAAAGTAATGCACGTGCGACGGTGAGAATATGGCGATGCTTGCATTTGACGACTCCATTTTGTTGGGGAGTGCAAACACAAGTGCGTTGATAAGCAATGTCATTATTTTGAAAACAAATTCCTCATGGATAAAAACTCGGACTCGTTATCTACCCAAATGGTTTTAATGTTGACTTGAAATTGAGTATGAGCAAAAGTAATAAAAGATTTGAGGAGGTTTTGGGTTTTAGATTTATGTTGCATAAAAAATTCCATGTGCACCTAGTAAAGTCATCTACAATGGTGAGAAAGAAGCGTGCCCCTGAATGTGTGGGAATTTTGTGCGGACCCCAAATATCACAATGTAACAAATCAAAAGGAGCTTTAGTGGATATTGAACTTAGAGAAAACATAAGTCTTGTTTGTTTGGCCATGAGACAAAACTATAATTATTATCGAGAAAAATAGTATTAGAAGGCAATAATGGACAAGCTAATCTAATATGAGAAGGGGACAGGTGTCCAAGTCGTATGTGTCATAAATAAAAGGAGAGGGAAACTTGATATGAGACAGGTGTCCTTTGCAAAAGAGACATGTAATAAAGACCACCACGCTATTTACCCGAGCCAATCATCTTCCCCGTAGCCAATTCCTGCAAGATATAGAAGGTAGGAAACAAAATGGCACAACAATTTAGAGAATTAGTGAGTTTACTAACATACATGAGATTTAGATGAAAATATGGAACACATAAAACTTTATCTAATGTGATATTTGAATTGAATGTATGGTGCCAATGGAAGTGATTGGGGCTCAAGAGCCAGTGGGTAAATTAATAGTGTGAAGTCACAAGTGATATGATCAGTAGCTCCATTATCTAAAATTCAAGGTTTGGTGAACACATAGAAATAGCTTGTGCTAGTTGTTGGAGTTGCTCTGTAGAGAGCCCATGTAAGAGATTGAGTTGAACTTATCATAGAAATAGCTTGTGCTAGTTGTTGGAGTTGCTCTGTAGAGAGCCCATGTAAGAGATTGGTTGAGGAGCCAGTTGGGTTGGCTTGCTGAAGCCATATGATTAGCCCCCATGCACTGGAGTTTTGTCTACTGTGTAGGCAGCAGGAAAGGCCCATGCGGATTGGTGTTCCCATTCGACCCTAGACGTTGTTGCTTGGATTGATTATGCCTACTGTATTGAGTTCCCATTGCATTGGGTATCCATGTCCCATTTTTTAATTTACACCTATCCCCAGTGTGGCCTCTCCTGTCACAATAGTTGCAGTGAAATTTAAGGGTCCGACATTCTTTAATTGTATGACCGTTTCTATCACAATGCTCATAATGTTTGTTTTTGGAATTATTCGACATATTGTTTGATCGGCTATGAATAACAACTACAATAGAAAAATTCTTTATTGATCCTGATGTTATTTGTCGCTATGTTTCATCTTAGATGACCAGTAAATAGTCTTGGCAAACTTTAAGCAATGGAGACATCATAAGGATGTTGCTATGAACACTGTTGTAAGTGTCATTGAGGCCTATAAGGAATTGCATCATTCGATCTTTTTCCTTTCGTGTATTGTGTGTTGTCATCTCGTTACATGTAAGAGGGGTTTGATATGTTTCTAATTCATCCTAGAGATCTTTGAGTTTTTTATAGTATCTGAAACTGTCATGGTGCCTTGTGAGAGAGAGGTGATGGATTTCTGTATCTGATATATGGTTGGTGCATTCTTTTGTGAAAACTGGTCTTTGAAATCTTGCCACACTTGATGAACAATCTTGGCATGAACGATTGCTTTGGCCAAATCATGTTCCACCGAGTGAGCAAGCCATGATAAAATCATATTCTTGCATCGATTCCAGAGAGCGTATTATGTTGGTTGTTCAGTTTCTGAAGGAGGTTGGATAGACCCATTGGTAAAGCTAACTTTGTTTTTGGCTGTGAGAGTATGAATCATGAATTTACTCCAAGATGGGTAATTGACCCCTTTAACTTTATTAGTACGAGCATGAGACCAGGATGATCTGATTGATGAACAAAGTATGGATGTGATGAATCCATATCGGGATTTTTGGAATTTTTTTTTTGGCTTTTAGTGGTGTTTGATTGGACACGATTTTTTTTTAAGGTGTAGAAAGGTTCAAGTACTAGGATGCTGCTCTGATACTATCTTAAGAAAATAAATGGTTTATTGTTTCGTTAGGATCAAATGGTACATCATATATATACAACCATAACTTTATATCACCTAAGGGTAAAGGAAGATAAAGATAGGAGGGGGATAGTGACACGATCAAAAGATTAATGTCTTATCCCAAGTGCAGGAGTGTCGAAGTAATAAATAACCCAGCAAGATCGTGGTCGAACCATAGGGAGGTTAACTGTATAAACTATAAATAAAAAAATAGATAATAACAGAAAATGAGTTGAATAGAGCTTTGCGATATGATATTCATGTTAGGATTTAAACAAATATAAAACAAATTGTCAAGGTTAGAGGATCCACTAATGATATTTCAAACAAATATAGTATAAATTCTTTTTATTACTTGACTGGAAACCACACACAAAGGAGGTTCCAATCGGATTATAAATTGTTAATATGATTACATTAATTATCTTATTCGAGTAATGCCAATACTTGTAAATATTATTAGGTATTCATGGTGATAACTTATGTTAACAACAAATCAAGTTCCATTCATAGCACATGTATCGGTTATACCATACAGTTGGGCTATGAAAGTGCCAAGTATTTGTTGTACCAAGGGTTGTTCAACACAAATCTAGATTAACCATTTAACAAGTAAGGTATTAAGAGTGAGTAAGATAATAAATACAAAACATGTTAGTATCAAACATTAAAGTCCATGTTGAGTTTATACTATACATATTATTACACCATTAGTGTAATCTTTTCACCTTGACATAATACAATTAGCTGAACATTATGAATAAGAGAAACATAGATAAACAAGATAAGAACATAATTATATAAGTATAGTAAAAGAAATGAAAAGCATAAACAAGAGATTAAGAAAAATATAACATGGAATAAAATTTTAACATTACAAAATACAAAGAAAGAGAGTAAGAGCAAGATCTTGATTTGAACAACAAAGATACCTAAATGCATGACAAATGCCTCCTTATATAGGCCAAAATTCAGAATTATTGATTTGATGACTAATTGTTAAGTGGGTGACCACATCTTGACTTGGTGACAATCCTTATCTTCATGTCTGAACAAAACATCATTGCTAACATCAGAATTTGAATAGATAGTCCTCATGCAAGTTCTAGAAAATTGTCTCAACTCTCTAAAAAAACAAGAATCGGCGCATTTGGACTGCTAGAACTCGAGATATACGCTGAACACTGAACAATGTCTGGGTTGCAGGACAGATTCCGATTTCTTCGTTGTTGCTACCATTTGAACTTGAAAATGACACTTTTAAATCTTGGACTCTCATGAAAGTTTTAGGCCTATGTCTTAGCTTTCCATACATATAAATCAGATTTAAATCCAAGTTCTACAACTCCAGTTATGATCCAATAACCTAATGATGTTCCTGTTTGGACTGAACCAACATCTCTTTTTTAAGCTTAGTCCTCTCTTTGTCTCCTCAATTTCAGTAGTTAAACTCATCAACCAATCCTTTGATTTATGTGACAGACTTGTATTTAAAATGAGCATTTACCATAAATTAAAGGTATCTTATATTATCAGACTTGTTATTATAAAACATACTCTAGTTAAGGAGTTATTGATACTTCAAGTGAAAAATGATGATATAAAACCTTGATAAAAATGCACTTTTAAGTACTAATCAGATAGGTTGAGGTGAGGGTGGATTGGGTCTTCATCAAAATAAAAGAACAATATAAGAATGCTAGATTGTTTCAACCTCCAAGTTTCAACATGTAATCTGACCTTTGTTTCTGTTCAAACTTGATTGAATCGATCTGATTTTGTTCAGTTCAATTGGTTTCAACTTTTTAAAACCAAAACAAAATCAAACCAAGTAATTTTTCTAGTTTCTTAATTGGTCTATTTGGTTTTTTTTTCTTAGTTTAGTTTTTTTTTAATTTTTTTTTGGTTTGATCTATTGGTTGGTTTTCAAACCCCTACAATTGATTGGTTTATGTAGCCTTTATTATACTCTTTATATATAAAGTAAAAAAATGTGTATGTATGTGTTTTCATGAAGTCATCAAAAATTAAGATAGAAATGGACTTCATACGGACTATGTCTTGGGTTGTGGTGATTGTAGCCTTTTTTTCTCTAGGCTCGATGTTTAAAAATAAATACAAAAATAAAATAAAATAAATAAAGGTTATTTTGCCTATACAATTATAAATCCTGTTCATTTAGGCTTGACCCAATAGTTAGGCATCCTAGCCATTTGAGCTTGGCCCAAACGACCTCTTTTTTGTCCAATCTTGACTCACCTTGGACTATCTAATACTAACCCAACATGCACACACCTGCCGCACACAAATTATATGCAAGCACAACACACCTCACATATAAAATTTATGTGCAAGCACAATATACCAGGCACATATGCAAGGCATGCCCACTTCTCTTGCCAATAGACATTCTCTACCTATTTCTAGCATTGCTAACTTCACCGACAATAGCACAATAAACAACACTATCAATAATGAGCACTAACCTCTCCATCAATGATGAACTCCACTCTTCACGTTACCTTTACTGCTACCACCACTCCATAGCCACGACCACCACACTACCACTAATTCCCAATCACAAAAGCAAGTTAAACATCCTACGTTTCTTTTAATTATCTGGTTTTTATATTTAATTTGTGATTGATATAGTTGTGATTAAATTATTGTTAAGGGTTAGTTTAAGATTCAAGTTTGTTGATTTTTTATATATAAATTAGCTATGAATTAAGTGAAATAGGGTTGATTTCATGCAATTCAGCATGAAAATAATATGAATTAAATTGAATTTTGCGTTGTGTTGAATGTTTGTGTAAGTTGTTGAATTTGAAGATTTTATATGAACTGGTTGAAATTAGCTATGAATTCATGCAATTAGAGTTGATTTCATGTAATTGAGCATGAAAATAAAATGAATTAGGTTGGATTTCGATGAATTTTATGTTAAGTTAAATGTTTGGATAAATTGCTGATTTGGAGAATTTTGTATGGATTGGTTGAAATTAGATATGAATTTATGCAATTATGGTTGATTTCATGCAATTACGCATGAAAATATTGATCTTTGAAAATATTTCCATTTATGTTATTTTCCACTTAATTTATAAAATATATAATATTAACAAAATTTCAACAGAATCTTCTCTATATTAGAACTTTACCCAAAATTTTATCTTGTTTCAAATACCTATAATGACGTAACGAAAAGCTAACAACAAAAAAGGTCACCGTCTTTTTCTAGGAAATACTCGAATCCACGAGTTAAATACAACACCCGAATTCACGAGTAATGGAGTAATGTTTCTGAAAGAAATTCTTATTCAAAATCAAAAGTATCTCCAATGTGTGGGGGTTGCTTGTATTTATAAGTTGGCAACCCTAAGCAACCATACAATTACTTACAAAAATAAATAACAAAATAAGGAAAATAGAAAAATCCCTACTAAAGATATAAATCAAGTCCTAAACTTAAGCAACAATAATAGCGAAGCAACAAGGACCCCAAATAAGAGTCTATGTTTAAATAAGGAAAGAGTGGCTGGTAATTGTTTCATGGCTGTAATTTGAGTTTAGGATTTCTTCAACAAGTTTTCTTGAATCATACAACAATAACAACAACAACAATAACAATCCAACACAATAACTCACATATTCGATATCACATGTAGCCATAAACATACCCTCAAACCATAACAATCAAATATAATTATCATATTATACAATATTGTTTAATGAGACCCTTGAAATAACATAACAACATACACACACAGAGACTAACAATGTAATATTTTAGTAGTTACTATTCCAAATGATTTAAACTTAACATATGCTTAAGTTAATTACTTAACATAATTCATTAGACATTACAAAGTCATATCCAATATGGAAGGCTAGGTAGCTCGATAATATTTTATTAGGAACTAGGATCTTCAAGGAAAGATACCTTGTAAAACATATATGATCACAAAATTTTAATAAATACCATTATGGTTACTAGCATTTGACAAATCTTTATGAGCAAAACACAATATCTTTAACACTTCTATAAGCACATCAAATATGTCAAATTTCCAACTTAATATATTTTATTCAATAATTAATGAACTCTCATTTTCTTTATTATACGCTTGAACTATCATTGTCATACTCATAATAACTTCTTGATAATTAATCTATTTCTTAACCTACCTTAATACATTATTAATTGAATTCATTATAACATTACAATCATTCTCATTCGCATTTTGATTTAACCACCTTGCTATAACCTTCTCAAATAATATTATTTCATGGTCCAAAACTAGTTTAGGATTTATTATCCCCTACCATACTCATATGTCATACTTTAGTTTAATTATGGATCATCTTAATACCTTTAACATTTATGAATGCTATTTTGGATTCACCAACCACATTTAATCATTTCAAAACACCTAATATGTTATTTTGAATCAACTAATTTTGTTAGTTCATATCAACATATATTACATTATTTACGATGCATCATTATCACCCTTAAATCTCAACATCTATTACACTAATTATGGCTTATCTATATCATTTTCCAATCCCAATACGTGTTATACCTATATATGGCTCATCAACATTTAATATCTATATTATTATACCAATTGTATCTCATCTATATCATTTTTTTCCAATCTCAACAAGCTTGTGCTTATTTATGGCCTATCTATCTTACTTTTCAATCTCAACATGTTTATGTTCATCTATGAAGTGGTGTTATGATCGCTTTAGTGTGAATCAACTAGAATGAACCATATTAGGTTGTAGTCAAATATTAGAGAGATGAAGCATGAAATGCTCCTGAAAAGTAGCTATCCAAACAACTTTTTCAGGTGAAAATAATGAAGATGAACAGTATCTAGATGATAAGTTGTTTGGTCTATCTCTTTTTTTTTTTACTGTTTAAAAAAATGTTGCTTTGGACTTTTTAGTGTTTTAATTTAGGGGTTTGGCCAAAGTCCAATTTGGTCCTCTAGCTTTTAATTTCTTTCAATTGCACCCTTAATTGACCTTAAACTTATGATTTTATGCAATTTTGCCCCTATCAAACTTCAATTTCAGCCTTAGATTCCAACACCTCTTTCACTTTGGTTCTTGGTTTTGAATTTATGCAAATTGACCATTAAACTTTCAAATCTCTTCAATTTCACCCCTGATTTCAATCAATTGGGTCCTTAGAGTTTGACGCCTTTTCAAAATTTTTCTTTGCTATAAATTTCTTTAATTTAACCCTTAATTGACCCTAAAACTTTGATTTTCTTGTAATTTTACCCCTGATTTGAACCAATTGACTTCATAAAGATTTAATTTTTTCATCTAGAATTCCAATCTTTTCAAGCATTTTCCCTTTGTGAAGTTCACTTAGAATAATAATGATCAGACCATCATAGGTATTGCTTCATTTGAAACTTTATATGGGAAAAAGAATATTGCACTCCATTATGTTAGGATGGAGTTGGCAAGAAGAAATAGTTAAGATCAAAATTGGTACATATTACTATAAACAAGATTTAGGAAATTAAGGCCAAAATGAAATATAGGCTTAAGATAGGTAGAAAAGTTACATTGATAACCAAAATAGATCATTGGAATTCAAAGTTGGTAATCAAGTATTTTTACAAGCTATCCCCTAGAAAAATGTAATTCAATTTGAAAAGAAAGGGAAGTTAACATCAAGGTATATTATTCCCTTTAAAGTTATATTAAGGATTGGACCAATGGCTTACCGATTAGCATTGTCAATACATTTATCGAAGATACATATCGTGTTTCATATGTATCTAGTAAAAAAAGTAGTACTAGATCCTTCTCAAGCCCTTTCCCAAATGGCAATAGAAATTCAAGAAGATTTAATATATGAGGTTAAGCTGGTAAAGGTTACTGACCAACGGGAAACACATTTGTGAAATAAAGTGGTGCCTAAAGGAAAGGTGATATGAAGAAAATCACAAGTGGAAAATGAGACATTGGAAAGAGAGTTAGAAATTAAAAGAAAGTATTTAGAACTATTTCTAGAAGAAGGTGATTTTTTATTTTACAAACAAAATCTCAAAAAAGAAGGAAGAATTATAAACCCCATGTTTATTAGAGGGATTTTCAACTGAAAAATAATACATTAAGAAAAATATTAAGGACTAAAGAGAAAAATCTCCACCAAATTAGTTAAAATATTGGCTAAGAAAATAAATATGAATATGTAAAAAAATTGATGGTGATTGGTGTTCATCATTGAAGGAGAGGTTAGTGCTCAAGATTGAGATCTGATCCCGGAGAGCCAAAATAGGTCTAATAGGAGTGTGACACAATGAAAACCTATCCCAAGACACCAACACTATTAGAATGAAGTAGAATGACACCATAAAACTAGTTAATTTTTTATAAGTCAGATTTAATTCGCTCAAGAACTAAAGAATGCAATAATCACTCTCACACATTAAAATTGAAAAATTTAGAAGTAATATTCATCAATCGCTGATGAAATTTAGGTTACATGAGTTTAAATAGTTCTTGAAAAAAATAATCCTAATGGATCTACCATAGTGGACTGATTTAGCCTACTTACAAAACTGACTCAAAAGCCTTTACTAAGAACCCCAAACTCTTATCCAAATAAGCCTTGGATCCTAGCTTAAAACAAAGTTTTAATTAAGCCCAAACATGAAAGAAAATAATAAAAATAACTGATCTATCATTAAATATCACCAGTCTTCCTTTCCTTGTATAACTAGGATGAATAAAGAATCCTTATATGAAAAGGATTTTGGAATATTAATGAATCCTTGCCACACTTGAAAATTATATAGTTGTCCATTAAAGATCTTTATGGAACTAGGAAACTCCCAAAACAAGCTCTCACATCCTCGTAGAAAAAGGATTCTTGCCAAATAAGAAGTCTACAAGTCAAAAGGAAGTAAATAACAAAAATTTGTACAACCTGTTTTGACCTATATCACAAGTCCTTCATGTACTCTGATTAACCTGAAATTTAACCTCAACATATTAACATACCTCTTGAATCTTTTGGTAAAGTCTTTGCTCGATCCAACAATTTAATTTCAAGTTATCCTTAATAGCGTAAAACTGGACGGTAGGAAAGTTTACACCAAATTCCGAATCTGACCTTACTTGGGTCGTATCATTCCCTCTCTCTTCAAGATGATTCGTCCTTAAATCACCAATAGGTTTAATGGACAGTTTCTTAGCCTCTAGTTGAAGCCTTTGGAGTTGTTTTCTTGCAAGTACTTGCCTGCAACAACATTGTATAAATGTAGTAGTCGATAATAATTTCAAATAAGCACGCCTTGCCATCCACTTGCAACATATTTTTGAATGATAACCACTGCTGCCCTCTTTCATTTTTTCCTTTTAGCGCTGAACTAAAGCTCTTCATTTTTCACATTCTTTATTTGTTTCTTCATAAACCCTTGCAAGTCGTTTAGCCTCACGTTCTTTATCTAACTTCATAGAAGCATTATGATCATAAATATTTGAAACTCGTAACCTCCGTTTATCTTCCTTACTCATATTGAATCTCCTCCTATCAACCCTACTAATCTGTTGCTTCATCGAATCCATATCATCTTTCAACTTTTTTGCCTTTAAATAGTTACTATAATAAAAAATCCAATCCGTATTTTTCTCCCCCTCCAATACACCTTGAGATTGTTTTTACCTTGAAAGTTAGAAATTTTCAGTTTAATAGAGTCCAACTCCCCATCCACATCTTCATAATTCCCCATGCCATTAAAATTCATGTTCTTCCTAGCCCTATTTGGTCCAAACTTGATTCCTTAGCTAACATATGCAAAATCATAATCATTTTTACCAGCATCTGCATTTTCGTCAACAAACTCTTCAAAATCAGATTTGACATTTTGTACAGTCCTATGGACTGTAGTTTCTTGGCGATCAGCCCTACTATTTTGTTGCTTTATCAAATTCACCTCATCTTTTAGATCCTTGTACATCCTAGACAAGAGCTCGAGTTGCTGGCCTAAGGCTCGCAATTGGAAAGCAATGTCAGCGTTTTGTGTCACTAATTCGTTGTTTTCAGACATTCTTTAAATCTATTAAATTTGGTTAGTTGCACAAAATATATCCTTACACCTCTCATATTTCATATAAAAATCAATGTTTTTCACTCTAATAAGCTCACTACGTGTTTTACCTCACAACTTGCTTTCTTTTGGTTCTTTAGGAATTAAAATCAACAAATCAAAGTTAGTAGTCTTCGCAGAGCAATCCAATTATAATTTTTAGACTCAAGAATCAATAAATATACTGAAAACAAAGCATAACAAAACTATGATTATGATTTCGTGAGTAACAATGCAAATTCATACGAATTGTGAACGAGACGAAGACACGAAATAAAACAGAAGCAAATATTAGTGAAAACAATCACTTGACTCATAAATAAGTAATAGAAACAAAAATATTTGAACAAAAACAAATAGTAAGGATCACGTTTTGGAACTTGACGCAAATCTAACCTGTTATGCAATTTTTACATAACATAATTGAAATCCAGACCAAACAATCTCAAAATGCCCACAAATTCAATATTTGGTATTCTGATACCAAACAAACAAAAACATCTCAGTTTATAGGTTGTTCTTTTATGTCCACGTACCCAAACCTCTTGTATGATTAGTTTGCGCCAGAATTAAACCTCGAATTAAAATCTTAAGCAAATGATATCAAAATAAACCCAAATTTAATGTATGGAGTGATCTCACCCCCAATAGATAGAATATGAAGTTTCAATTGATTTTGAGGTGGTTTGCTTATAATTCACTAAGAGTTATGTTATGTGGCAGAATTGAATCATCCTTCAAATTTCAATTAATCTCTTTCTTTTTTTATATGCTATTGATTTGGTTAGAGATAGAAACAAGATGAAATATAAATCTTTTTTTTTTTTAGATGTTGCTGACATAAACAACAAGAAAATGAACTACACAAACACTAAACAACTTAAAGGAACATTAAAAAAATGAAAATAACAAAAGGATATGATATTGTTTTAGAGCATAACTCTAATATCAACTAATATGAACCTCATAATGATGTGGTCACACAACCCATAATCAAGATTGAGATCTTATCTTGGAAAGCTAAAATTGATCTGATAGGAGTGTGACACAATGGAAAGCTGTCTCAATGCACCAACACTATTGGAATGAAGTAGAATGATATCACGGAGCTAGTTAATCTTCAATAAGTTAGATTCAGTTTGTTCAAGAACCGAAGAATGCAAGAATCACTCTCACTCATTAAACTGAAAATTCAAGAGTGATATTCATCAATTGCTGCTAAAATTTAGGTTACATGAGTTTAAATAGTTCTTGAAAAATTAACCCTAATGGATCTACCCTGGTGAACTGATTTGACCCACTTACAAAACTGACTCATAAACCTTTACTAGTAAGCCAAAATTTTGATCCAAACAAGCCTTGGATCCTAGCTTAAAATAAAGTTTTAATTAAGCCCAAATATGAAAGAAAATAATAAAAATAACTAATCTGTCATTAAATACCACAAACCCTTCTTTCCTTGTGTAACTAAGATGAATAAGGGAATATTTCTATGAAAGGGATTCTGGAACATTAATGAATCCTTACTACACTTGGAACTTATATTGCTTCCCATTAAAGATCCTTGTGGAATTAGAAAACTCCCAAAACAAGCTCCCACATCCTTATAGGAAAAAGGATCCTTGCCGAATAAGAAGTTCACAAGTCAAAAGGAAGTAAATAACAAAATTTATACAGCCTGTTCTGACTTATATCACAAGTCTTTCCTGTACTCCAATTCACTTGAAATTGTACCTCAATATAGAAACATACCTCTGGAATCTTCAGGTAAAGTTTCAACTCGATCTAACGATTTAATTTGAAGTTATCCTCAATAGTATAAACCTGGATGGCAGGAACATTTACACCAAATTCTGAATCTAACATTGCTTGGATCATATCATTATTCCCTTAATTGCTACCATTGATAAAAGAACACAAATAATGTAATAATTCAATTATGAATACTTTCTATATATGTATATGAGTAGAATTAAGTGATAACAATACGAGAGTGTGTAAAATTGAATAATTAAAAAATAAACATATAATAAAACCTTATTATGAATTTTGCAAATAACTATTGGAAAATATTTACTATGGTTCATCTCAAGAGTAAAAAAAAATATAAATTCCTCTTACTTTAACAGTTCTATCAAATGGTTTTAATAACATTAGAAATAATTTTTTTTTAAATGATTTCAACTATGCTATCCCCAAACCAAAATGAGACATTATCCTCAACGTTTAAGTTAGAAAGGTGGAGTATAGAAGAAAACACCTGAAATAACAATTACTAAAAAACAGAAAGTAATATGATATGGGTAAAACCAAAAGACATAAATATTTACACACCAAGGCTCAAATCCAATCTATGTTTTTTATGGCTTTCCATGGTTGACCAATCTACGTGATTCATTGATGGATCAATTTCAAGGATGAAAGTTTTTAGTTAATCAATCAATTGTTCAACAGTCGCAACAAAGATTATAATTGGTTGTGACGAAGATGTTATAAACTTATTTTCCACAATATGATCATGAAAAGATAACAAATTATTATAAAAACCATTTACATTTAACAAACCTATAGATTTCTGGTGAATGCTCAGTTGAGTCTAGGAGACAATCTAAAATATCTTTTCTAATATGCCTAAATTACTTGATAAGGCAATAAAGGCATTAAGATGTTCAAGAATTGTAGTTATTCGTTTAGATATTGTCAAAACCTTTAGTTCCTCTCTAATTATTTTTCTAATGATGTTCTCTTTGGCTAAAGATTTTGGTATGATACAATTGTTGACACACATCTCATTATCTTAAGGCTACCTCCTCTATACACTAAAAAATATTTCTCTCAACTAGTACCCTACCAAGATAATTTGTTGATTCTAATAACTCATTTTCTTTTCCAAGATTGGATTAAAAAAAACACAAATATATTTTTATTTTATGAGCTAATGATCCTGCCATTTCTACACTCTTTTATACTCTTTGAATGTATGAGTTGAATAAAAATAAAGGAAAGGGTAAGAAGATTTTACAGACATGGAAAAGAAATACAATCATATCACTTATATGAATAGGCCAGTTAGTGCCTTTTATTTTATTTTTACTTATTTTATGTCAGAACTTTATATGTATAAGAAGTTATGATTATGTCTTATATCCTCTCTTGGTTATACATCAAAAAATGACTTAAACGCCTTTTATAGGTTGAGGATAAGCTTTCCATCATGTTTTCTTAAAAAAAACAAAGAGGGTCTTTTTTAGTCAGACTCATAAGACTATGTCTAGCATATTTTTTTATTCAAATAGGGCCATATATCATGAATTACATTATGCACATCTCTACTAAGATGTATCTTAATAGTTAATAAAAGATTATTTAAAGACTTTTTACCGAGGTCATCCTTAATGAATTGTATTTTATCTTCACAGTTCATAGATATCATTCTTAAATAATGATATTTTTATACAGATTCATCCAATAATCATTTAATTTGATCTTGAATATGCATTGTCTCTCCAATATTGGATAAAATAGGGTACGATTAAAGTCCCAGTTCCTTCCAAAATTGCAGCTTGATTTTTCTGTATATTTGAAATCCTCTCATCTTGCTTTTGCTAAAATATCAATCTTCTTGCTATTATTATTTATTTTTTATTTTTTTTATTTTAAAATGAAAAAAGGTAAATTTTGAGGAATTACTCGAAAATAGGTTATGATAAGAGGTTTCTAACCTAAAAATTTTAAACTCTAGTTGGATTTTGGTTTTGAATTGGGAAACCCTTAACTTTTAAAATTAATTCAGAAACCTTATTATGAATGTACAAAAATGGCTTAAATTGGGTCAATTATATGATGAATTGGATAAATTTTAGGATTGTTAGGGTTTATGTAAATGTTGAGGAAAAATGCAAACTTGTGAAATTATTGGTAATTTGATGTGAACATGACTTGATTAAGTGTAAAATTAAAGAAATTGAAAACTCATTTTAAAAATTGAAACCCTAAGTGTCAGCCATCATTGGGTATTTTAGGGGATTTGGTAATGTGATTAAATTGGATTGGTTTTTGGTGTTTATATGATGTTTGGAATGCTTAAGATTGTGTATAAATATGGTAGGGTAAATAATGAAATGTTAACTAGTGTTTGTTATTTATGAGAAAGATGGAAATGTGGAAATGAGATTCAATTGCTTTGATTTAATATTTTTTAATGATAATAGTGATGGTTATGACTAGTAGGATGATAGAATTTTATGCATACGTAATTGAAATCCATGTGAAAGAAAATGTTTAGATAGAGTTATATTGTATTCTGTAAAAATAAAAGTATGGAAATTAGTGAAATGATGAAATATTAGAGTTCTTAAAAATGGTCGATCGTAATGTCAAAGAGTCATTTGGATAAAAAAAAAAGGTTTGTAATGGTGGTGACTAATTGAAGGCATATGCAAGGTTGGTGATAATGACGGTGACTAAATTGGATTGCTAATAGGTTCAATCGTAATGATGGTGTTAGTCATAATAACAAAGACTAAATAGGTCAAAATTAAGTCAATTGTGCTAACCGTGACCAAGTTATATGTATGTCTTATTAATAACAAATGGTGGAACTTTAATTTAATGGAATGAAATTATTATAGTCAAGATACAATATTCAAATGGATAGTCTTAGTTATTTGTTTTACTCATCATTACATTTTATGCATTTCAGGATCATCATATATGTCATCGTAACAGTGATCTCGTACTTATGTTTTTAGGTAGAATTTTATGTTTTTCTTTTTCATATATGCATGTAACTAAATTTAATATATGTTTTAGTTTAATATTTTAAGGTTTGTAACAAAGTTAAAGAATTAAGTATTAATTTTACTAATTCATATTATGTAGATGTAGGTTTTGTAATATTAATGTAGCTCTATATAAATAAATTTATTATTGTACTTTACGGTAAAAATTGCTAAATGGATTTTAAAGGATAACTTATTTTAGTATATTAAAATTGTGCTAACTGTGGAAGTAGTTTGTGTTAGAGAAATGATTATTATTGTAATGGGTTGAGTTGATAAATATAATGAGTGGTATGCCTAATGCTGCCTAAGTTTGGTTATATGGATTGGATATGAGTTGGAAAGTTGTGATTGTGTTTGTAGGTATTTTATTTCAGGATAAAATTTTGGGTAATGCTTTCGTATAAAAGAGTTGTTGCCAAAATTTTGTTAAAATCAGAAAGATACACTTGTTGTTTTATGTAATATGTGTTAGAATAAATTAAAGTTAGAGAGGTGATATATATATATATATATATATATATATATATATAT
>Ga0325414_1000701_pt1 | contig 29042 bp, 11 predicted proteins | sample PopdelMetagenome_8_FD_206183 | JGI IMG/M metagenome (GOLD analysis project Ga0325414, IMG submission 206183) | Populus deltoides microbial communities from Bellville, Georgia, United States - Leaf-PdKOR-R3 | ecosystem: Host-associated > Plants > Phyllosphere > Phylloplane/Leaf | place: USA... | reverse complement strand
AAATATAAATTTTTGTCAGTGAATTTGTTAGTCTATTACAAAACAATTCACAACTCTATGTAATTCTTTAAGAAAAATAGACTTATATTACCGATGGAATCACCAAAAGATTTTTTATGTCCATATTATTTTATAAATTTTTTTAATACATGCTTATTTGGATCAAACAATTTTACATGAAACAACATTAAATAACTAAATTAAAATGAAGAACACATTTTATATTATTAATTTAACTTTAAAATAAATTACAATTTTTTTTATACATTAGCAAAAAGCTGAAGAGGGGGAGGAAAATTTCCTCGAGATTTATAAGTGATTGAAATTGAGGTTGAACAAAAATTAGTTTAATATATTTCGTTAAGAATGCTTTTCAAATTGAGGTTATAAAATAACTAAATATATATATATATATATATTAATATTGATGATTTTTAATTTAAATATTGTAGATTTAATTACTGCTATTACATCTTGAAATAAATAATACTTTATATAAAATATTTTTTTATTATTCCATTAAACTATCTATAATTCTATCACGTACGAAATTCATTCGACAAGTACTACAGTTTTTATGGTTTTTTGAGTATACAATAAAATCAAATAAAATATCATCAGGAAAAAAAATTGAAATTACGATCAAATTTTGCAAATACTATGCCATAATGCGATCTCCTTTTAATTTATGTAGTGTCATTAAATAATGTTAACATTAGTTTTTTTAATAAAACATAATTAAAAATAAAAAAAATTGATTTATTTTTTCTAGGTTGGACTTGGTCCAATACATCTAGGTTCGGACCTGACTCGGTCTGATCATGAATAGTGGAGACTGTTCACGGGAAGTGCAGAGTGAATTTCACTCTGCACTTCTCAATCTTTTAATTGTAGTGTACAGTAATTGAGAAGCAGCTTGGAGGTGCTTTTACTTTACTTGCATTTTCAATAAAAATAATTAACTGGGACCCACAAACAGTAAACAACTGTTTATATATTACCAAACATGTATTTTTCGTGGTTTGCTTTAAACGCAAAAGCAACCACGAAAACAGACACACTCTAATTGAAAAAAAAATATGAACTAAAAATATTGATTATTTATCTAATAACCTTGAATTTTCATCACCAAGGCTTAACATTAGACAACATTCAGGATAATTTCTAAGATGACTTCATTGAAATAAAAGCACTTCCTTCAACACTTCCATTGTCAATGTTAACATGCGGGAAACTTCTATGTTTTTATATATGAAAATCAATTAATTAATGAAAAACTATATAAACACTTAATCAATTTGTTAATGTTATCTTCTAGAAGAAAAAATATTGAGAGATGTTAAAGGATAAAATTAAAAAAATATTCAATTAAAAAGGAATAAAAAAATCGAGTAAATCAGATTAACCCATGAGAATAAAATAACCCCATAGAAAGTAAATTGAAATAAATTATGAAACTCAATTCCTAATAAATGTAATGTTGAATGATGAATTTAAAATTGAAATTAAAAAAAAAATCATTGTTCCAATGAAGTGAATTTATTTTCTCTTTTACTTTATGTTAATAATAATAATAATAATAATAATAATAATAATAATTAATAGTGGTATTTGGAGGACGGTGTAAAAAAAAATTTGTGAATTACTAGAAAACGCAAACAACTGCTAAATTTAAAGGCCGGGCCATTCACCCTCCTCTAAAGGCCTTGTTGTAAAGTTAAAACCCGGCCTAACTCTAATCAGGGTTTTGGTGGGTCTCCTTTTGTTCATTTACACCTCTCCAAGTTTTATGCAAGACACCACCCTTTTTGTCATTCCCTTGTCTATATTTTGGGCTCCAGCTCTCCCTCCCTCCCTGCAGTTGTTGCAAAGCTATATCGATTTGTAACTGTAAGTTTCCATGCTCTGTATTTGCACATTGAGTTTGTTCTCTTTGGATCACATTTGCAATACGTTGCTAGTTATTTCTGTAATTCCTTCGTTGTTTTTGTTACACACACCAACTGTTTCTTTAAATGCCCCTTATAAATTCTCTTTCTTATTTTGTTTATCCTGCTGAATTTGATTGAAAATTTTGAGACCCATCTCAGATTTGTGATATTTAAGCTTTTCCTTGAAATACTAAGGTATCTTATCTACTAGGTTTGACTATGAACTTTTGCTTTTGTATATATATCAATCTAAAGTATTCAAAGATTTTCAATTTGTATCAAGATTTTAGAAGAATGTAAGGTGTAGAGTTGAGGAGCTGGTAAACTCTTCGGATCTTTGTAAAGGCTATGTGGAGAGGCTACTGAAAAGAAGTTCCCTTTGCGAATAAGTAATTTTGCTATATAATGATTTGACGAAGAATCAGTTATTTTAGTGAAGAAACATAATGATCACTAATCTTTTATTTTGAATTTTGATTATGTGAGATATAACAATTTGTTTGTGATATTGAAGAGTGATTCTTGGAACATTGCAATATTGAGTGGCCATTACATCATTTCTCAGCAACGTTTTTGGCTGCCCTTATGCTATACTCACTTTTTTTTCCTCTCAGGCAACAGGCTTGGCACCCAACTCTCTGTAGTTCTTCCCTTGGGAAAAAAAGACGAAGTCTTTTAGTTGCATTCCATGCTGCAAATATTTGATTGAGACTTGGCCTTCTTTGCCCATGATCTGTTGTTCCCACTGATTCACAAAAAAACATGAAGTTTATTGCGCTTGCCAGATCAGTTTGTGCCCATCATCCTGCTTTCCGTGAAATAACTGGACCTTTGCAGGTTCGTTATTTCCAGCATGATTTTGTTCCTAGGGATCCCAAGACCAAGCCTAAAAAGTACAAGTATCCGCTGTACTATGATCCATATGGACCTAGACCTCCACCCTCAGAAAAGGTCATTGAAATCGCTGAGCGCATTGCTGCCTTACCCCCTGAAGAGCGATCCCAAATTGGTTCTGTTCTTGGGTACAAACTAAAGCATCCAAAACTGCAGCCAATTTCAACAGAGGGCATGGACCTGGGTTCCCAGGGAGGAGAGGCTGCTGCCGGTGCTGCGAAGGTTGAAGAAAAGAAGGAGAAAACAGCCTTTGATGTGAAGTTGGAGAAGTTCGACGCAGCAGCAAAAATTAAGGTGATTAAAGAAGTCAGAGCTTTTACTAATTTGGGATTGAAGGAGGCCAAAGACCTGGTTGAGAAGGTTCCTTGTGTGCTTAAACAAGGCGTCACTAAAGATGAAGCAAATGGCATAATAGAGAAGATAAAAGCTGCTGGAGGAGTTGCAGTTATGGAGTGATAGCTTAAGGTTTCTTGTAGTTTTGTTTCTTGAATCACTTTGAAGAGGTTGGTTTACTGTGTGGAAGCAGGAGCAGAATACCAACTCACCACATAACAGAATGGTATTTGATTTTGTGGATGGATCGCAATCGTTATCTTAGACATGCATGAATAATTAGTCTCAACTCGGTTTCTGCATTGCATCACTTGATTATTTTTTTTCTTGGAATGGGCTCAATTATTTGATTAATATGAATCTAAGATGAGTTACAAGCCATGGAGAGGATGGCCAGCAAAAAAACTAAAAGGCTAAAGTCGCAAATTTATCATATGGAAACAAACACCAAGCCAGCAGCAAACACCGAATAGCAGAAACTAATCTGCATGCTAACAGCAGGATTCATCAGGGGCATGACTGGTGCTGGCATAAAGTTGCAGCTGAATTATCACTGCTTGGACCATGTTATAGCCAAGCACAACCAAGGCTAAACTCCACTAGAAAATGAGATTGATAGCATATCGTCAATGCAGACAGCAGCCTTCAACACTCGGAGGATCCAAAACGCCAACAAACGTCTTAAGAACTTCAGAACAGGCACCGGGTGAATCACAAGCACACAGCACCTTGAAGATAACGACCAAGGCATCAAGAATAAAAACAAACCATGATTAGCTTCCACAGACAAAAATAAACCACCAGAAAAGCAAGACCAACAACAGGAAACACCTTCCACCAAGAGAAGAAAAACCTCTGGACCACACCAATGCTCTCTACAATAGGAAACGCCTCCCACCGCACCAGAACTGCTTCACCATACAACAAAAGACCTCAACTATAAACACAAAAGCACAACACACAAAAAATTGAAAAGATCCAAACAATCACTCACTTCCCAAGTTTTCAAAGCTTCATTCTCGACAAGTCTCACAAGCATGTCACTCCTCGCACCAATCTTCATCAATCTCACTACAAATCCTTTCATTTGAAGTTTATTTGAAGCTACAATCCTAGAATCACCCAAATAATTCGACGTCCATATCTTCATAACATGCATTTCATTCGGCATAGATTCAACTTAATAACTAGCAGCATTCGTGATAATCGAATCATTGAAGTTCCATTGCTCCTCTGAATTACATCTTAGAAGTGCATTTCGATTTTTAGCTTTTGCATGTAATTAGGAATCAACTCTTAACACGAAAAGGTGTAGGCGTTGCTTCATAATAAAAAAAACTAGAACTTTTCTGCCAGAATGTGGTGTTGCTATACTTCCTATACATCCGAGGAACTGATATATCATAGCATTTTAATATCTCTTAACAAATTTTCAAGATGTTTTCAAAATAGTTAGACAATTTATTCATGTGAGAGATTATTAAAAATTTGTTAAAACATAGTTAATAATTAATAGGTGTATTTGATACTAAATTAAAAGTGAGGCTCATTCACTTTTTGATTTATAAAAATTTAATCTTCAATCTAAAGTCTGACTTTAAATATTAATATGTTTTAAATAAATTATAAGTAAGAAATTAATATCAAAGAACTATTAATAAATATGTTTTAGTAAAATTCAAAATCTTCTAAAAAATCTCTAATCCATGTAGGAAAGAAATGAAACTTTCTTAATGTTTATAAAGTAAAAAGTTAAAATGTTAAAATTTGGTCTAAAAAACATCTAATCTAATCTTTTAGAAAGTAAAGATGCTAGGCAAAGTTAGCTTTGAGTTTAAACTCATGTATGCATGCTCGGCCCGGCCCGACTCGACTCATACTTAGGCTTCGAGTTTGGGCATGGGTTGAAGTTTATTATAAAATAATATTTTGGATAACAAAAGATTTTTTTTTTTTTACAAAACTGAAGTTTGGACTTGAGCTAATATGGTTCTTAAAGAATTATTTCTTCCAACCTATTATTTTTTTTGTTCAATTCAAGAATGCTAACATTTTCTTCCAAAAGCTTTTTTTTGTTGTTGAGAATCTGAAAAGTTTTTTTAGCTAAAAAAATTTAAACTTATGACCACTATGTTTAGATTTAATTTTTTATTTATTTATGGTGACTAATCAAATATAGATAATGATAGGAATTAATTCTGATTATTATCAGAATTAATTATTCATTTTTTTAGATTTTTACACACTTTTCGTCACCTCATTTTTGATGTTTTTTCTTCTCCTTTGTGCTTTGGTTTTTTCATCTCAAATATAGAGCTTATGTTCACGAATTAAAAAATAATTGAGCCCTTTCACTTTAGTTCAAATACCTTATTTAAAAATGATTCTAAACTAAAGTGTTGTTGGAATTTTTGGAAGCATATTGCAAATATTTTTGTTGCACGAAGTGAAGAGTAATAAAACTTCAAAGATAAAAGATTTATTCTTAACAATAATAAATATTTCATTATTTTAAAGTGTTTCAACAAGTAAATACTTTTTTTTTATAATTTAAACATGGAAATTTAATTATTAATATGCATGCTTGGATTTTATATTAATAATATCAATTGTAAATAATTATAAATTTGAATATACTTTTAGTATTCATACTAGGATTCTACTATTATATTTGTGTTGAAAATATAATTACCATGAATTTTTATTTTGAATGCTTGTATATTTAAACTTGTATAATGTATATGTTTTTCTTGAAACATTTTTAAATTGAGCATGCATGTCTTTTATTAAACTAAACAATCTTTACGTGGTTGCTTGAATTTTTCAAATACAAAATATTGGAGGAAAGAAACAGGGGTGGTCAGATGCCAGTGTGAATAGGTAATATACCTTAATAATAAAAGACAGCATGTAGTTAATAACAGAGCCGACATTCTTCATGACTATGCAAAGCAAAAAAGATGAATGCAGTTGCGGGTGCTTATGCAAGAAAAACCATATCCGCCTGGTTTCATTTTAGAAAGATTCATGCGGCTTTAACAGCAAATGCGCAAGGATAAAGCAAAATGGGAAAATAACTAAGAGTAAAATGGATAAAAATAGGTCCCTAGGCTTAGCCTGTGCTCATGCCCTCTTGCTGCAAGGAACTGCGTCCAGTTTCTCGGTTCTAAACATCAATATTTAGGGAGAGGACAGACCAAAACGAAGCAACAGTTGATAACAGAGAGTCCAGGAGAACATAACTGGAGAATTCTATGAAGTTACAGCTCCATCAGGTCCTTTTATTCTCTTTTAAAATTGATTTTTTGATATTTGAGTTTATTAAATAAGCTTATTGAACACATTTAACAACTCTGGATCCCAAATGCTATTTTAAAAACTGATCCTCTCTACCACTTCAAAGACAATTATTATTAAAAAAAAAAGCTGGAAAAAAAGCTGGGGCATTCCGAGAATCGAACTCGGGACCTCTCGCACCCAAAGCGAGAATCATACCACTAGACCAAATGCCCTTTTGCTTTAATCCTCTAAATAAATATTAAATAAATAAAATTTAGTGTCCTCGTGATTGGAGTACCATGGAAATGGGCACTATCCTTTTAACTACCACGAAAGCAAGCGAGGGTGCGCTTTCTTTTTCAACAAAACCGACAGAAAATACAATTAAAAGTAAGGAAAAAAAAAACATTGTACAATCGTAGATGTTTGCAGAAGGTCAAAAACAATAGGAGCATTCATATCTTTGCTTCATTTGCAGAAGGTAAAAAACAATAGGAGCAGAATCCCAAGCAGCAGAATCCAGTGCGCTATCTCAATAATAAAGCTCCATGCAGTATGATTTTATGCCCATCTGCGAGATTTAGTCCAGCTTAGAGCCTCCTTGACTGCAAAAGCTTTCCATAGTTTTAGAACTTCCCACTGAATCAAAGAACATAGTAGTCTTGGCAGCTATGAAATTGCTTTACGAGTCTCGGACCACACAACCAACACCACCATCATTTCCGGAGTCCTTATGCCAAGCTGCATCAACATATTGCATTCTAACACCCCAAACTCAGGAACTTGCCAATGAACAAGTGTCCAATTAATAAGATGGAATTTGAAGATACAATATAACTCGAGAACTTCAGAAGAAGGAAAAGATAAAAAAACACCCAAGTTCTAGACATTAGTAGACATGGCCCCAAGCTATGCCGAGGGTCCACAATTCTTTCCTCGTAAAAATCAATGTTTAGAAGCTGTGATCGCATTTTAATGAAAAAAGAAAAATCAATGATTCGAGTTATGGTCCAATACTGTTTAATAAATTGATTTTATTTTAATTAAATGAAAAAAAAATAATTATTAAAAAAATAAAAAATTTAAAATTTATCATGACAACTTGAAAAAACAACTCTTAAAAGATGAATATATATATATATATATATATATATATATATATAGTTTGAATCAACTCGAGAAAAAATATAACCTAGACAATAAAAACCGAATCATGATGAAATTAAAGTGAGAAAATAAAACAAAAAAGGATATTAATCACCATTAATATTTCAAACTCGTGATTCAGATTATTAGACCGGAAGCATTATGCATGAAAAAACCACGAAACTCAATCACTAACAAATCAAACATTGAAGAAAAAAATTAGGGAAAAAATCAATAACACAAAATAATAATAAAAAACTAATTAAAAGAATGAGAATAAAAATTAAAATAAAAAATAATTAGAGGGCATCTATAAATTTTCAATTGAAGGGTGAAATTTAAAAGAAAAAAACTTGACAAACTAACAAAAAAAATCAAACAAATAAGCACCAAATTGAAAAAATAATATACCATAAATTTAGATTGAGGGATAAAATTGAAAACCAATAAAAAATATATAAAAAAATTAATAAAAGAATGAGGATCAAAATGAAAAAACAACTCATGAAAAATTGGGATTAGATGATGAAATTGTAAAAAAAAATATTAAAACTCTACAAAAGATCTATGGATAAAAATTAAAAATCAAAATAATAAAAACTGAATTTAAAAATAAAATAAAATTGAGTGGGTGCTCTGAAAATTTGAAGGTAAAGTTTGAAAACCTGAAAGGAAAGAGAAAAATTGTTAACACAAAACCAGATATTTATTAACAACATGCATCTGCCAATTATAAAGAAGATTTCCAGATAAATTGGACGCCACCTCAAAATCCATAGTTTAGCCATTAAATGATGTAAAAAAAAACAGTGACCAACAATCACCCGTTGATGCGAGCAATACACACATTAATAATTTTTTAAACTATTTATTATAATATAAAAGGCGAACTTACTTTTTAGCCCACTAAATACTAACAAAATAAAAAAAATCCCAAGACAGAAAAAACAAAAATCTTGGTCAAAAGCTAAAGTTTCTTTGACTTTAAAGGCAAGTAATTAATTTAATTATGCTTGAAAAAATAAAAATATAAGTTTAAGATTTTTTAATTAAAAGATATTTAATTAAAAGATATTTTTATCATTTTACTATTTATTAAAAAATAAAAAGTCTCTCTTAACCCCACCAATCAGCCGAGCAAAATCATGAATTCATAACTATCTAGATGGTGATTCAATAATAAAAGTTTGGAATTAAAAGGTTTGCTTCTTCTGTGGTCTTAGATTCAAGTCTTGTGGTTGCTCATATGATGATCACTGGAGGCTTACATGATCATTAACTTTAAAGCTCGTGAGATTAGTCGAGATACGCGCAAGCTAGCCCGGACACCATCGTTAAACTAAAAACAATCACGAATCCACAGTAGCTACAGTAAATACAATGTTTCTATCCCTTCGCTTTTAGATTATTTTGTTATAAACACAACACAACGGATATGTTGATTACTCTTTAAATATGGTTTACTACCACTTTATTTTTTTTCCGATTTTATCTAAATGCAATAATGCATTAAAAAATCTCCAACATAATTCAAGAATCGTGCTGATATAACTAGAAATCACGACTTGGATGGTTTCTTTATTATCTAAATCGACTAATCAAGACAGGATGGAGAATCAGATGTATAGGTCTATCCCTTCATCTCCCTTTTGTTTATTTCCATTTTTTTCTACCCGATTCCCTACATAATGGAGAATCAGGATGGAGATTGTCCTTTTCGTTTCTTCAGTTACAGAATGATAACATCTGATTGAAAAGAACTTGAGAAGATTTCAACTGGCTGGTTCGTATCTGCACACACAGTCATATATGTTTCCTTTGATCAATTTTTCTGCAAGCCTCTGATTCTTCACCATTGCAAGCTGCAAAATAAGGCACGTACGTACACACATTAGATGGTGTTGAAAGGAATACTCGAAAGTCAAGATAGAGACGACAAGACTTCAAAAGAAGCCAGATGCTGGCGTCTTGAATGCCATTTCCCCAAAAATCTTGAATGTCAGAAGTAAAACTAGTGAGTATCAAGAAGGGCATTTTTAAAGCTCAAAGTCTCGTTGGATGAGCCCATATAGCATCAATAACTACCACAAGGTCAGGCATGAAGCACTGGGAAATGGTAAAAGAAAACCACCATTTTATGTCTCCATAGAGTATTTTATTACCTTCAAAGCTTCACATTTAAACCGAGCATTGAAATTGGTGTGAAGAGCTCTACCCATGCCTTCCAATATAATCTGCAGAGCACAAACTCCAACATGGGATTACAGTTGCACTCATATGTGCTCAATTTTATGCTTGAAACGGTTTGTTTAGAAAGTGAGGAAAACACGAAGGCAAGGGAAACAGATATGCTTGACATGGGGACTTTTACATGGTTAAGCACTGACAAGGGTTTAGATAATAGCAACCAGAGTCATACCAAATCAGCATCCTTTGCAGCAGCAGCGAGCTCAGAGCTGACCTGCCTCAAATCTATGCATGGACTCCCACACCCATTCTCAACAACCATCAAGGGGACCGAGGAGGAATTCTCTTTAGAACCATCTGAAGTGTTTATCATTGCATCAACAAGTAGGCCACCTGCTTCAGCAGCTCTGCGAAGAATGTCACAATGCTGTGGAATAATAGGAGAGTCAGTTTCCTCACTTTTGTTTAAATACATAATTTCATGGCATTGTTCAAGTAAATGCTACCAACAGCATTGGGTTCCGCATCTCCAACACTGATACTAGTTCATTAAACCTTCATGCAATGAAGACTATGAATTACATCTTTTCTCCTTCCTGAATTTACCCCCCCAAAATTCTGTAATCAATTTCTTTAACCATGGTCATAATTGTGCAGTTCTTTAGTTGACTAAAATAAAGCAGGAGCACTAACAAAAATTAGAACATTTCTAATTTTCACGGTGAGTTTTACAAATACATCAATAAAATGCGCAGAAAGAGAGTACACAAATGACTGGACATTTATCAGATTGATAAAGAAAACAGATGTGCAACCATATATTTCATGTGAACATGAAGAAGAACAAAAACAACCAGAAAAACTAAGACACTCGGACAAACACATTAAAAAAGAGTGAGATGAGAAGTTTCCAAATCATCAAGAATGTTTACAAACCTTTGCAGCCTCAGCTACAATGTCAGGAAGCTCCATAGCAGTTACATCATTTAGTGCAGGAAGAGAGTTCGCAACCAAAACAACCTGAATAAACAAAATGATGGGTAGTGCACAAATCATTTAAAAGCCTTTTTTCACTAGCATCATAGAAAAGCAAACTTACCTCAGTTCCACGTTGGAGGAGCTCCCGTGCAAGGGGAAGCATCCCTAAAACAACATCAGCACCTGAGTTGTCCACAAAAAGTAAAGCTCGCTTATGGGGGCGAGGCTTCTTATCTCCAGAACCCAACATTCTTTCTTTGAATACATCAAAGTCATCCACCTGGATAACAATACAAGCAAATAATTCCTTCAACATAAAATTCAAATCATGTATTCCCTGGACAAAATATATATATTTATTTCCATTTACCCGCCAAGGTCTTTGCATTTTATTGCGACTCATTCTATAGATTTCTATAATTGTTCCTTTATGATAGAGTTCCACACAAGCACGAGATCCCCAGTCAAATATGTTTGCAGCTAGAACACCCTCAATTAATGTAAGCAATCTTGTCTCCTGCAAGATAGAGAGGAATTTAGGTGATCAACACAGTTACAAGGTGAATCAGCATTGTTATACTAGAATGACAGCCCAAAATTTCTGTCATTCATATAGGACATCATTTCACACTGTTAAAACTCTAAATTCTAATTAGGAAAAGAAAAAAGGGGATGCCTCTGTCATGCTATCAAGCTCCGCCAACAGGTCAGGTAACACAGCAAGTGATGCCTCATTTTCCCTGTTTGCATTAAAAAACCAAGAATTAAGAAAGGAACCAGAAGGAAAAAAGTTTGTATGCACACACTATAACCGTGATGCTACATCCTCTTTATCCTCATCCTTATAGCTTTTCAGATGTTAAGTAAATTGCATAAAAAATATCATTAACAAGTTGGATAATACAGCAAGTGATCTGGCAGAGTACACTTGGAAGCAATAGGAATATTTTTTTTTAAATTACAGAAAATCACTGTTGAGCTTGTATTATGATAACACAATAGGCACCTTAACATTTCCTACTCTGGCATGGATATGCCTCGTGTTGTATGGACTCTGAGCAGATTAATATGTGTAAAACATAAACAATGTTGCAAGAGAATTGAGAGAAACTTAAGTTCAAATAATTTCCCCAGGTGGTTTGAGAAAGAATGTGGTTACCTTTGTTTTATGCTTCTGTAGGCGTCAACGAATTGGAATTCTCTCAAGCACTCTTCCCTTAGTTCCAAAAGATTGGCCAATCCTAACTTCCCATATGCTGCAGGCTCCTCCATTAACCTATATAGTGGGTTGGAAATTGATAAATGAAGAAAAATGACCTTCACAATATATAAATAATTTCAAGAGAGATATCCAATCTGAACAACAAAACAAAACAATAAAAAAAAAATGAAGCTGCAAATTTCTTATCGTGCCAATGATTTGAAACACGGCAATTTTGCGTCCCAAAAGAATCAAACAAGAGTGTGCTGAAAATTGAGGGCATGGGGTGTTCAAGAGTATATTATCGATACAAACAAAACAGTAGAAAATGCAAGGATGGGACTGGCACTGCAGTCCCGTATCAAAAAACATTATACTATACAAGTCAACCAACATACTTGAAGTTCCAACTTTAGAACTTAGAAACTATGCAATATATGCATAAAAAATAACATATTAGAAGGTTTACCATCATTCTAATTACCTTGCCAAGTGAGCAGAAAATGCACGAGCAAAAGCATCACCTCTTCTTTTAGCATCATCTGTTCCACCTTCACTAGCCACTGCCTACAATATTTCATATTAAGCTCTTTATAAAATAATGACATTAGGGACAATCAAACTTCTTATTTTTCTAAATAATCAAAAAAGAAATTAATGGGCATTGTCTGTCAAGATGGTAACAGTCTTGGGCTCGTAACCACTTGGATTTGAGGCTTGAAAACAGTCACTTTATGTGAAAATGTTGTGGGATAGGGCTATCCCCATAGTTCCACCCCCATGGCCTCATGTGGAACCATAATTTGTTATTGACCTTTCAATCAACAAGAAACTAAATTATTTCCTCCTTGACACAAGAGATCTTCAATTTCAAGAACCATGCCAATTACATTATATGGGCCTACATATTTGTAATGTTGTGGTTAATACCAGAGTACAAAAGTTTCATAGGCTGATGCATGTCTGACTCTGCACACACAGGTATATGCGTACACATGCATGGGTGTGTGCATGAGTGAGCAAATCAGAGAGATTAATGACAAATAGATGTTTACCTTATCAACAAGATCTGACAAATGCTCGGACAGCACAGTGAACCAATACCTACATTGGCATACAAAATCAGCCAAGAAACCTTCCTATAATACGTTTGTGAAGGAGAGAGGTAAAGTGTACAGTAATTAGTTCTAATCGGGGATTATCAAAATATGTAGCATATTCCCAGAGTTCACTCACTCTAATTCATTGTGATCTGAGAGGTCGATAGTGTTAGGCTCGTACCTGTTGGAATCAAATAAGTTTGCTTCACAAAGTTAGATGGAGGGCTAACCGATAAATCACATATTCATTGCATAGCAGTAAAAAAGGAAACAATTTTTCTTTTTTCTTTTTGCAAATTCAAGCTATACTCTTATTAAAAAATTTGAATTCTTTAAGAATAAAGAATAAACAGCCAACTTCACTGTACAATATTTTTGCTCCCCAATGTGTTGGCAACTACATGTTAATGGGGGATAAGTCAATACCACAATGGAATAAGATATTATTCTAGGGTACTAATTTAATAATTGAATCAAACCACTCAGAATCGAGAAAGCATTATGTGAAGAGAGATTATCTAATTAAGTATTTAGCAAAAACAATGTACAATTTTGCATACATTTTTGGGTCTGCCAGTTGTGGAAACACCTCCAGTGTGGGTACAAGATGCAGAACACCAACGTTTAATGCACTGGCATCAGAACGTAGAGTACAACCTTTGGATGAAGGAACTTCAAACCCACCAAGCCCTGTGGTTCCAGGTGGAGCCATTGGTACAGGTGCAGTAATCTCAGTTCCCTTCTGCACAAACTTTTCCATCCATGAAATCTGCATTTGAATCAACAATAAACCATGTATAAGGTCCTATTCAAACAGGTGCATGTGTACATATATATGTTCTTGCAAGAAAAAAAGGTATCTAGTGCTTCAATCAAAAGGCTTGAGCAAACTTCTTCTATCTTCTGAGCCATTATCAAAAGATATTCTTGCTAGAAGACATTAAAATGATAAACAAGTTTTCCAGTCGGGAAGTTGACACAGACTACACTCACTGATGAGAAGCAGCTAGTTGTCACTCAGATCTAGGAGGAAGAAAGCTTATGAAGCCTTATCCACAACCTCAAAAACAGATATCTGTATCTCCATGAATTGCCTATATTAAGATGGTCTATGTACAGGAGTACTTTGCATCCTAAAAAGCTGAAAAAAATAAAAATAAATTAGCTTTCCATGAAGGTATTTAGGTGAGACATTGTTTCTAGTTGCCAATTATTCAATCACATTGCAGAGCTTGAAAGGTTATTAAGAAGCATCTAAAGATTCCAACCTTTTACCTCATGGCTATCAAGTTAGTCCACTTCATATCCTTTTTCTTTACTTTCCCTTTTCCTTTTTCATTTCACTGAATAAATGCCTATATAGTTGCTTCAAGAATCGATTCCTATTTGATAACTCTTCTGTGTCTAGTATAATGGGAAAAAAAGTTTTCCAAGGAATCAACATAATGGAGTTACTTTTGCCAACTAATATGCGTGCCATCCCTAGATAAACAAAGATTTCACAGATAGTGGGGTTCTTCTGAATTATCAAATGTAATTAAGGTAATATAGGACCAAAATGTGAAATGTTTATACATAGAGACCGGCTTTCAAGAAATTAGGTCAGGGCAACGAGCTACCATTATGTTTAATGCGAGACTACCCTGCATTTTGAACATACAAAAAATCATGAACCAGCCCAAATATTTCAAGGCAGTTGCCAGTCTAGGTCATATGTTTCAAAACTGAACTGCACTTGCCTTCTCATTCAAATTCCCAAGCGGTGGCCCATGAATCTTTCCTCCAATATATGGTGCACCCATAGGGAACCTTTCAACTAACTGATGGACCATCAAGTCATCAAGACCATGCTTTTCATAGCTCATAAATGCACCTAAAGCTCCCAGAAACCCTTCATGCCGCAAAAACATTGCTTGTGCCTCTCCTTTTGACCTAGATAATGAATATGAAAAAAAAAAAAAAAACGAATAAAGAGAGCCAAATCATGGAAACAAAAAATAGCGAGGAAGAAGTAGCATTCTTGTAAACAACATCACTATCTATTATCAACCTTACTTTGATCAGACAAAAGTTTAAACCTTGGAAAAAAAACTCACCAGAAATGAACAGCAAAGGAAATTGTATCCATTGTATACGCATGACCCCTAATAAAAAACCCTCCAAAGAAGATTCGTTTTAGCCCAAATCGAAGTGCATTCAGGTATGAAATCTGCATACAAGAAAGACAGCCACCACATTCATGTCAATTAGTCAGTAAGTTACCTAACATGATAATACCAGACAATCATCTCAAAAAATCAAAATTGCTTACCAACAAACATGACATGATCCGTTATATCTAAAAACATGTCCCTAGAGTTCATGACTAGCAAGGTATTACTAGAAAAGGCATCACACAATCTGTAGTTATTGAATTTCCACTTGAGAATTGAAAAATATTCACTAAACATGCAATTAAATTGTCTGATCAAAGTTATGCATGAAGAGGGCCACTCAAAGGTAAAAGGCTCCAATTTCAGGTTTAAGGACGATAATTATACTAGCAGCAAAAGTATTGGTTGAAAGAGAATTCAGATTTTATACAATTATCATATATGCCAAAACTTGTCCACAACCACATTCTACAATTAAAGGGAAATATATTTTTTCCCCAAGAGGTTGTAGGTTTTTATTCACCAAATCGAGTCATGTCCTTCACTTGAAACCTTTTTTTTAAAAAAAAAACTTCCTATGTGTCAATTGTCAGGCACTTCAAACCTGTAACTGTTCTCAAAACTTAAAACAGGCTGTAGTATTACTATTAATACCGTTAAGTAAAAAAACAATAATGATATAGAAGATAAGTTAATTACAAAACTAATGTCAAATGACAAAATAATTAACTATCTATAGCACACATGGGTTTGTCATCATTCCAAGGCATTCTTTCTATGGAAAAATTTGCATAACAGAATCGTTTACGCAACTCACCTGCCCAATGTTATATGAAATCATTCGCAAGAGGGATAGGGAAATATCTTCAGGTCTGTAGTCTGTAAGCTCCTTCTTTTCAGATATAGTCTTGCCAAAACTAGAAGCGATGGTTGATGCTGAGAGACCAATCTATAAGGATATGATTATACATGATCACCATAACATATTGATTTTTTTTAATAGAAAAACGCCAACATAATTCCCAAATATGGATCTTGATGACAATTCACAGTGTGCCTTGCAGTTTCACAACGTGTTACTTACTGCTATACTGAAAGAAATGAACAAACCAATAGTATACCTTACTATAATCCATACCACCATAAATATCACCAACCAGCATATCAATTGTTCTATTATCACCCCTTTGACTCAGCTCTAGCAACTCATCGAAACTGAAAAGGAAATGAATAAAGTAAACCTTAACCATATTTCTGAAATAGTGAATGTATAGAAAGATTAGATATCATAATGACCTCTTGCACTTGGTTAACAGCCTTCCCAAGCCCCAGTAAGTACCACCACCAACATTTGTGCCACTGACTCGTTCAAACTTCCCATCCCCATCAACCTACAAAAATCAAGGGCATGTTTATTCTTTATGAGTTTTTACCATACTTAAAGTGAAAATAACAAACTGAGAAAAAAGACTAATTTACCTTGATCATACTAACACCAGATCCAATGTTAACAAGAAGATAAGGGAACAGATCATTCTGGTCAATCTGCACAAACTCTTTCCGGCCCTCCATGTGTGTGAAAGCTTCATGGCGAATAGCCTACTCAAAAGTTGGTTCAAAGAGCTATGGGGTTAACACATATTTGAAAATAGCAAGTTTTAATAAATTGTGGATCAAACAAAAGCATGTCAAAAATGCTTACAAAGCTAGCATGTGAAAAACATACTGTGATAAAGATGACAAATTTGATGATGAAGTTGGCCAACAAACCAATAGCAGTTCCATCGTTCCAATTGTAACAAGAACAGAAGTTTCATCATATTCAAATAAAGATAGGAACAATCTACTGCGCTATAATAGTTAAGAGCAAGACTTAAACTCAATGCTGATGGCATTTTTCCAATAAGAAATACTCTCTTCTTCTCACCATAAAAGAAAAGGCAAAACAGAAGTTCAAATATTTCAAAAATCAGCAAGTTTAAAAAGTTGCACAAACACAAATTACTTATCAGAAATCATCCTTTTTCAAAAAAATGAGCAAATTAAAGTAATAAACAAGAATTAGAAAAAATGAGGTAATAGGAGTTCAAGATCCCACCTTAAGCAAAAAGTTTGCTCCTGCCACAAGACAATCCATCTCATCTTCTTTGTCAAGACTAACCCCAAGCCTTTCCTTGAAGAGGTCTGCAAACTTGTATGCCCCGCCGCCAGTGGCCTTCTCAGAAAATCAATAGGAATATCTGTTAGAGCCAAACTAGTATGAATAGACATTGACTAGTATAAATTAGATGATTCGAGTCTTTATTATAAAGTTTTCTCCTTCATATTGTATACTGATGACTGGCTGTACTATTAAAATCATGAATTAAGAAGCAAGGAACTCATAATTTGAACATGATTAAAGAATAACTAGAGAGGGTGGGTTTAACACATGGTTTTTCTACCTCGCTTCAAATTTGAGGCTTGAAAAGGTACTCACAAATTTGTAGAGCCGTGGTATAAGAATGTGGGTTTAATACAAAGTCTAATTGCATAACCAGAGGAGCAAGTAGCATTGTCGTGTTTAGCAGTAACAAATTCTCCAACATATTTTGATTCCAATGCAAGGAAATTGCTAAAACTAGGTTAAACCATATCTTAACAAAAAGATGAAAAACTTCTTCTGAAATTCCTTTCCCTCAGTTACTAACATCTTCTTTACAGATTACACATGTATTACCTCCTAATTTCAATAAAGGTGGTATTTGAACCACAAGTAATGCAAAAGTACCCCCTGCAGAATTTACTGAGAAAACACAAAGTTTACCTTAATAACAGCATTGCCATTGGGTGAGGTCTCAGAATGCCAACTATGTGAATCCATGCCTATTCGCAAGAAAATCACAAGGGTTATCAAGAAAAAATAGGGAACAAAAGGAAAAGAAACGGGTAATGAAAATGAAGTCGGTAACTTGGAAGCAGTCAAACAAGTGAAACATCAAAGCGATATGGTCTGCTTCCAATGACAAACGATATTAGTTGAAGAAAGATCAATAAGTCAGAGAAAGCATACCACCACAGTGAAGCTGCTTGGAAGAAATAAAATCTAAGCATTCATTGATCTTGCTTGTCTCAAACTTGACAAAATGAAGTCTTCCTCCAAGAATGGGGTAGCTTCTCCTATTACCATTGGAAATTCCAAATCTCTCCTTCACTGTCTTCTTCCTCTTATCATTAGTTGGTCGGTCTTGGTGTCTTGAAAAATACACCAACTTGATTAGAGAACCTGCAGATAAACACCATTAACTAATGTTGCATGCATATCACAGGTGATCTATCAACATTCAGCTCAACATCAAAATGAAAATTTAGAACACTTAATGAAGAATTTCCCTACCGAGGGAAAACAGAACATGGTAAAAGCAGTTGTGAGTTTTTTTAGTTTCTGATGAAAATCAATCAATCATAATAAAATGGAAAAGCAGCAAGGAAGCGGCTTGAAAGAATGTACAACAAAAAGCTAACACAAGAGACTAAATTACATCCAAGCAAGAAGTTCATCTTGTCTACTTAGGCTCTGCTTAGCAACAGAATCAGCCACTGCATTCTCCTCTATATTTACATGGCTAAAGCTTATAGAAGTTTACTACTAGAGATAGAAAGCATTGTGTAGTCTCCATGGCCAGCCCTCTGCTTTTCCGCTTACCCATTGAGTAGCATTCATAAAATCAGATTCGAAAACCCAGAGAACCTGATTTGCAAGAGAGAGAGTAGTACTAATCTCCATAGCCCTCTTGACTGCCAGCACTTCAACTTCATTGGACTACTTAATGCCAGTGGGCATAGAAAAAAATGCAAAGGAACCTCCCCTCGTGATCTCTGAGGACACCTCCAATGCCTGAAATTACTGGCTTCCCAAAAGCAGAACCATCAACATTCCATCTGAAAGTGCCCAAGCTCGGGTTTTTCCAAATCATTGTAGGCCATGTACTTATAGGATTTGACCACTTCTAAACTCCTTCTGAACTTTTAATTAAGTCATTCCCCGTGCAAACAAAGGTCTCATCAATGGATTTCACCCAATAAGCAATCCTATGAAAAGTTAAGCAGAGGATATTGTCCCAGATTGGAGTGACGTTGTTGAACACCAAGTTATTTCTAGCTCACCATATAAACCATAAAACTGCATAAATTGCCAGGTACCATACTTTACTTTGCACATGACCATGAGCAAACAAATCCGACAGCTGAAAAAAGCCATCCAGGGTGCTAGGAATTGACCAAGAGTAATCGCACCAATTCATAACTTTAGATCACACCAGCCATACATCTCTGCTGCAAAAGAAGATCGGCTGCTTCACATGTAGAATTGCAAAAGGACACGTGCTAGCAGCTTGGCTTACAATTCTAATTTGCTGCAAAAAATCATTTGTCTGCACTTTCCCCATGGCAGCAAGCCAAACAAAGGCTTCTACTTTTGGTGGTGCAATAGATTTCCAGACAAAGGATTGTATTGGAGAATTCTCTCCAAGAGTTACACGATCTATCAAGGAGCTGCATGATCTAACATTGTAATCACCTTTGACATCATGAATCCAAATACATTTTTCTCTTAGATTGTAACATAAAACAAATTACCCTCCAGTTGTTTCTCCCAAACCCAACCCTCCTCCATTTAAACTTCCATCCTGAAAGAGAACCCTTCCACTCACCCAACTCAGCTATCTTACAGCCTGTCCTCAGCTAAACTGTATAAATCAGGATATGACGCACTCAGATGAAGTGATCCAACCCAAATATCGTGCCAGAAGCTGATATTGACATCGTTACTAACACAGAACCATAGACCAATCTTCAAAGTAGCTGAACTCTGATCAGAACCTGAATAAGTTGAAAATATATCTTTCCTATAAACTGACAATCACCCAGTGAAGAAAGGCTAACCATGTCAGTTTCAAGCAGTTGTGAATTAAAGATAGAATAGCTGTAACTATTACTCTAAATATACATTGAAAAAGATATGAACTGAATTAATAAGTATTCTGGAATCTCTCACAACATGGCAGAATGCTGGAAATTACTCACAGATTTCACATACATGTAAATAACTTTCAAAACAAATTCTTTAGATGAAATCACAGAAAAAAGAAAGAAAGTCCCAGTAAGTGTAATGAACATAACATACTAAAAGGCAATACAATGTATACTAAGTTGAATTTTAGAAATTTCATTTCAAATTCCTGCAAACAAATCATCAAAATGTAGGCGTGGAAGCAATTTCTTCCTCAGTGCAGTTGATGAAATGAATAAAGGGAAGTGTTTGAGAAAACATTGTCTAAAAGGAATAACAGGGGGAAAAAAGGAAGAAAATTAACAAGATAAAAAACGCATGCAAGTGGGAACATGAAGCAAACCAAAATACAGATTTTTATTTCAGCCCCGTTCTCCCAAAAAGCCAAACACAGAAAACCAAATCACACTTAATGAACGAGACACTAATTCACAACAACTAAAGCAAAAACACAACTCCCATGCAAGAATAAGAATGAAAAAACATAATTAAGCCACCAAAACGAGAGGGAAAAAAAAACACAGAGAGAAGTGCACAAGTGAATAATGAATAGCTTCTACCTCCAATATCAAGAGCCAAATGTGATATATCATCAGATTGATTAGGCAACAGAATTGTAGGATCTCTCTCCTCAAAAGTCCCTTCAATTGCAGCCTTGCTAAGGTCAAGCTGTGGTCTGGAACCTGACCTGTGAATAGAATTGCTAGTGGGAGGAACCATGTCTCTCTCACCTTGACCACAGCTCCCCTCCTCTCTCACCTTGTCAATAACAGACCTGTTGTTGATCAAAGGCTCCCCTTTTATTACTGCACCGCCAGTTTCAAGAACTGGGTGGTCCTCTCTCGACTTGTCAATCTCAGGCTTACCAATCTCAAGCTCCTCCTTTATTGTGATACCGTCAATTCCAAGAATTGGGTCCTCTTTTAAACCCGCCATTAATCCAACTGAAAAAATACAAAAGAAATTTATCACCTGCTCCTTAACCTACACTTATCCAACAATTGTTTTGGTCACACTTTCCACTTTATGGTCACTTGTCCTATTCTAAAAAAAGATTATTATATAGAAAATCTGGATCAAAATGGACTAAAAAATATGGATAATTGCAATGCCCATGTGATTGAAAAGTCGTTAGAGCCAATCAATAAATGGGGCAATTCACTTTATGAACCTAAGAGTTAAAAGAAAGAGTCGGAATGATTCGGCCCACATTGAATTGAATAAACAAGAACCTAAGCTAAGCTAAGATATTGGTGGTGAGAATTTAATGATCTTTTTTGATCTGCTAGTCCAACCAATAAAAACGGCTCAATGACTGAAGTTTAACCACCAAAAGAAAAATGCAAGTCAAAAGAAACTCAAGAATTCAAAGCAAACCCAGATAGCAGCCATCTTTTAAAAATGCAGACCTTAAAGTTTGTGTGACTCGATTGAATGGATTTCAAGTACGAGGATTTGGGGGGCACGACAGAAAGGATCGTCAGACAGTTGCAGACTTTGTAGTTTCTTTGGGTTTTGTTTTCAGATAAGCTAGGATACAGATCCACTGCGCGCGCGCGATGGATTTGATGCCCCTCAGAAGATTCCGAGAATGTTTGGTATTGCCGTAGCAATGTATATGATGTTGCAATAATTATTGTGATTGTAATTTAAAAAAATTTATTTTATAAAAGATATTTTTAATTGAGGTTAGTTTGAAAAAATAGATGATTGGTTAAAACTGTATTTGAAATTCAGGTTGAAAAAAATAGTTTTAATGTATTTGGTTAAAAAAATATTTTTCAAATTGAGGTTATAAAATAATTAATATATATATATGAATAATTTTTAATTTAAATATTGTAGATTTAACTACTGTTATTACATCATAAAATAAATAATATTGATATCAAATATTTTTTATTATTCCATTAAACTATGTGCAATGTCATCACATACGAAATAAATATATCAAATAAGGACTATATTTTACATGGTTTCTTAAGCGCGCAACAACAAAAACTGAAGTTTTTGTTACGTCATCAAGTGATCTTCTTCTAATTTTTTAAATAAAACACAATTAAAATAAAAATAAAAACTGATTTTTTTAACTGAGTCGGACCCGGCAAGAACATAATTGGAATTGCGATCAAATTTCACAAATGTTACGACATCATGCAATAACCTTCTAATTTATGTAGTGTTATTAAATAATATTAAATACTAGTTTTTCGAGTAAAACTCAATTTTTTTTTAAAAAAATTACAATTCCATTACGTACAAAATTCATTCGACAAGAACTACAGTTTTCTAAAATTTTTTGAGTGTGCAATAAAATTAGGTAAAATATTATCATTTATAAAAATTGAGATTACAGTACGAGTAAATTTAATTCATCTTAAACTAATTACAAAAAAATTCAAAAATATTGTTCATGTTCACGTGAATAATATGAGTGAAATCACTTAACTTCACTGTTTTTTTTAAAAAAAACAGTGAAACTTTTCATATGAACAGTGCGAGTAAATTAATTCACTCGCACTGGTTTTTCAAAATAAAAAAAAAACTGTTCACTTTAGTGAACAGCTACAGTGGAGCCATGCTCCACTGTTGCTGTTTTTCCCAGACGAGAAGTAGCAAAATGCTGCTTCTTCTAAACCAGCGGTGCCGTGTGGGTCCTACCCACTAAAAGTACTTTTATTTTAGTTAACAAACGCTTATTAGAGTGTGTTTGACAGTGTGGTAGTGGTTGCTTTTCAAATAACTTTTCGTGCCGAAATACATGCCAATGATATTTTTTCATTTTTTAAAAATTATTTTTGACATCAGCACATCAAAACGATGTAAAAAGTACAAACCGCACTCAATTTTAGCAAAAAAAAATCAAAATTTGATGAAACACAGTTACAAACGCAATGTCAAACAGTCTCTTAACATGATTGCAGGTGAACCTCACCCGCAACCACGTTACCAATCGACATCTCAATAATTTTTAAAAATCTTATTTATTTATTTATTAAAATGGCATCTTATACCAGTATTATTTATATTTAATTTAAATAAAAAAGAAAGTACAAGAAAATATCCATCAACTATATATAAATTAGTACTAACTTAATAACATTATAATATATCTGTAATATTAACGTGTGAATTCACACCATCCTTAATCAAGGAAAATAAAACCAATGTTAAAAAAATTATTAAATTATTAAAACCTAAAAAATAGGTTTGTCTTGTTTTTCCATTATTTCCTTATTTATTAACCACATAAAATCCTAAATAACATAACATAAGCTTTTTAAATCACTCTTACGTGGTACAAATTTTTTATATATATAGAAACCTATACAGTACATTATTAGTAATAAAAACTCTAAAAATCCTTTAAAATGTTTTTAAAAAAATCAAGAATGTTAAAGTTTGAAAATAATAAAACTACATCAAAGTTCATCAAATTAGTAAATTGAGTTCTTATTTTTTTAATATGGTATTTTTTTTTTCTATTGTTATCTTATGTTACTTTTTACTCCTTTGAACAACATGATTCACAAAATTTGAATTTTTTTTGAAAAATATTTTATAATTAAGAAAAATGTTTATTAAAACAAAGCTTAATAAATGTTTTACTCGTGCATTATTAAATTTCATTCACATCATAAATAATTAAAAATAACTCTTTAAAATAAAGGTTAATAGAAAGATTCATTATAATTGTCTGATTTTTGACCCCATTTCCAAAAAAATCAAAATAAAGCAAAAACTTCTAAAAATATACTTTCAATGCATTTTTTACTATTTTGTACATTCATGTGAACATTTCATAATCTTTTACTATTTTTATCTTATAGATAGATGACTTAAAAAAAATCATAATACAAAAACAAATTAAAATATTAGATTAAAAAAGATGGTGAGTGAAAAGCAAAACAATAAAAAGAGAGTTCTAAGTTAAATTGGGTTACTAGCTGTCCAAGTAATTGAGGTAAAATGACAAGATATTTTGACTATTAATAGAAAATAAAAAAGAGGTGCAAACGAGGAGAAAACCTTCAGCCTCCATAAAAAAAAAATTAGAAGGGGTGAAAAAGCAAAAAAAAAGTGTGCTAAAAAGAGACAAAGAGAAAACATTATTCATCTTCAAGGAAAAAAACATAGCAAATAAAATAACAACCTCTCCTATCGAGAAAGTGTGTGCTTAATTAAATAACTCTTCCTTACCTCTCCTTCAAGGAAAAAACCCGAGCCACCATTGGTAAAGAGAAAGTGTGTGCTTAATTAAAAAAAAAAGAAAAAAAAAGAAAGAGAAATTATTCATTTACTTCCTCCTCACCTCTCCCACAAATAAAATAACACCTTAACCCCTTTATCTTTTCTCCCCCCTCTCTAAAATTGAACCTCCATATCTCCACATCAGCACCATCACATCACCAATAACATAGCACTAACAAAAACACCAAAATATTAGTGTCGCCAACCAGCAAACAACCTTTCTCAACCAAAACTTTTCTCCTTAATTTCTCCATCCCCGACCTCCATTTATGATGAGATCACCACCATTCTTTTTATCCATGAATTCCCTACAAAACCCCTCCATCAATTGAAGTCAACAACCCCTAGATCATCATAGACCAAGGAGAGAGAAAGAAATATAATTGAAAATTATCTCTCCTCGAACATAAATTTTTTATGAGACCACAATCATTTTTCTCTCATTGATAAGTACTACATAATTATATGATCCATTTAAACCAATGACCTTTATGTGAGTATGTCCAAGAGAGAAAAAAACTGAAACTTCATCAACTCTAATCTCCATCCACAGGAGACAGTGGCCGACACTACTAGCATTGATCAACAAAGCACAAAGTGACACATCCTATCGGCTAGTCCACAATTCAATTAGACTCTAGTGGCATGTGAAAAAACATGTCAACCATAACAACCCTCTATAACATGTGATTGTCATGCGTCACCATTGTTGCCATTGTTTCATCTATCTCAACCTGAATTAATCCACCCTGGATAGTTCATTTAGATTGGTATTTGTGTTTTGATAATGTCGACTGAACCTCTCAAATTTGCATCTTGCTTTCTTGTTCATGTTTTCATCAATTGCCATCTTTAGCATCACAATGTCGTCGTCATCTTTTTCATGTATGAATATTTATGTATTTAATAGCATGAACATGTGTTAGTATTGTCCCTCGGTTCAAATAACATAGAAATGATATCCCGTTTCATACATGCATGTCATTTCTCGATGTTTACACTAGGTCTTATATTTGATTATAATGCCCATCACATGAAAGGTTCGATCCATAAAAAATCCTTTTGTTAGCAAAGGCAAACATTCTAAATCTTTTCAAAAATTTTCAATTATTAAAATTAAAACTCCTTTTTAGAACATGAAAATGCATAAGTTTTTGATCAGATATATCCATCAATTATTCCTGATATAAATGAAACCTTAAAAGTTGTTACTTCTGAGCATTGATTGGGGTAATAAGGTTGTAAATTCATATATGATATTTTTTTCTTTCAAATAATAATAATAACAAATGTTTTGGTCCTAAAAGATTATTCTCCAACAATTCTTGTTCATAAACGAGTCTTTTTAGACTGGTATGCTTAAACATTAATTGAGGGTCATTATTCTAAAAGCATGAAACAATAAATATGATTATTAATTCAACAACATGCTTCAAGGTAAATGAATCCTTAAAGGTTGTTTTCTTGAAAGTGTAGGCATTTTGGTCCAATAAGGGACATTAGTTTTAGGTATCTCTAGATCTTAACTCCAAGTAGATAAACCGCCAGTGATTGCTATTTAGACACTTACGACTAGGGTACATAAAATCATTCTACAAAATCCATCTGATTTTTCATTCAATATAAACAAACCATCATAGAATGTTATCTTAAAATCTTTGGTTGCATAATAAAATGATTAGTATCATCCCTCTTAAGTGTAAGGCTTGGTCAAGTTGACCTCACATAGATATGTCTTGTTATTCATTGACGTTGCTTAAAAGATCATCACTAGTTATAAGCCTCGATCAAGAATAACCCATCATTTTGTTATCAACATGATGGTCACGTCAATTTATTGAGTGTTTCTAGAATATATAAACCATCACATATCATTATTGTAGTAACAATTAAAAATGGCTAAACGATGTGAGCCCTAAATATGATAGACTTTGGTTTAACTAACCACCCTTTATAACCTGGGTTTAATCTCATGCATTAGACCCATCTTTAACCATAGGTATCCATACATTAATTTAGACAAATCTTCAGCATATAGGCACATTAGAAATATAATACAAGTAGCAATACAACTTATCTTAAGTAATATATTTTAGGTAAATAAAGCATAGTTATTGTTTCCTTAATCTTCAATCAAGCAGCCAACGTAGATCAAAAACCTTGGGAGGGTGATGAACCAATGTAGACCAAAACCATTGGGTGGATGGTGAGCTTATTTATCTATATTTGTTTTTTCAATGTAACATTTCTCTTTTATACTATGTTTTTTTTTTCGGCCTCACAATAAGGTTTCACTTATTTTGTGTATAAAATTACAATTCGTTAAGTAATTTCTATTTCTCCTTAATTTTTTCTAACTATTTTGCTTTCTCTTCTGGACCTATTATATATTATGTGCTTTGCTTGAGTTTCTATGCTTTATTGAGATTTTTTCTCAGTTTTTGTCTCTCATTTTAAGTGTTGGGTTTAGAAAGTTTCTTACACTTTAATCTTTTTTTGACCTTTATAAGATTATCCATCATTAAGTCATAAGTGTGCGACATGTTTTAAGTGAGGTCAGACCATGTGTTGTAGCATTGTGGATGAATGAAAGTAGGTTGTTGGTTAATGTTATTTATTTTCTTTGTTGCATGTAAGGTTTTCAATGAAGGTTACGAGAGGTGTTTGGTTTTTTTTCTCTAAGATGTTTACTAGAATTTATGTTTTATTTTTTTATTTTTGAGAATTTATTCTTTTATTGGGTTGAAGTTTCTTTTTGAAAATAACATGTTTTTTAAATGTTTTGGAGGAATGATCTTTCAATATTAGAATTAAAAAGAATGAATGCCAGATTTAATTATGATTTTTATTTAATTTGAATTGGTAAAGAATGGAAAAGGTAGTTTTGTTTTATATTTTTTAAAGATTGATTAATGCCTTGAATGAAGGATTGAGGCTAAAAACAATTCTTAGCATTTGTTTAGAAAATAGAGAATGATCATAATGTAATCATGGGTAATGAATTTTATACTAATTTTTATTAAATTTTAGCAAAAAATTGGAAGTGTAATTGTTTTTATTAACATTTATTATTATTTCAGATTAATTAATTCATGTAATATATATTATACTCTTTTTTATATGTTTAGATTTGTTAATTTACTTTTTGAATAGCCCTCTGCTACATTGAGTAGGCACTGCAAGTGGCATTGCATCTGACCAAATAATAATTGTAGATTTGACACAACTTGATTGATGCGAATCAGTGAGCAACACCAAATAATTCATTACATGTGCCAATTAGGCTTATTATAAGGTTAAAATCTAAGAAGGTTAAAGAGGTATTCAATAGGTCAATTCAAGATATTTGGATCTTATTTCCTACAAGACTTGCAGATTCAACTTATTTTCTTACTTACACGCGGATTGAGCTTATTTTTATAATGTGCAATTTTATATTAATGAGCATATATTTTTTTTTTATCTAATGGTTAGATAGTGATGAAATTTCACTAGAAGTTTTCAAAGGTCTTGTTTTATAGTGGGTTAAAATTTCAGGGAAATCAAACATCAATAAGGCCTTGAGATAAGATCCAGAAGCTACCATGTGAGTTTTGTATTAGTTTTCTAATTGATTTATAATTCTTTTTCTTCTCTTATTTAGAACTCTTTTGTTATTTTCCCAACATTATTTAAGGCATTTTACCTAGTATAAATAGGTTATTTAGCTTGTATTTAGTTTTTTTAATTAATAAAATATGTATTGATTATTTTGAAATAAAACTTGTTTGTGAGAGTATGCTCTTACTCTTAATTCCTTATAGAACTACTCTAACTTATCAAATAATTAACCAAGCTTCATGGAGGCTTCTATGCTTCTTGCTTTTATCTTGATTATAAGCATTTGATGGGGGTTGGTTACTTATAATCTTGGTGTTTCAGAACATATTATTGTTGTGTCAAGTTCAATCACAAGCCTAGATTTGGCTTTCTTGGAAAGGGTCGATTTGACTTTGGGTTTCTGGATCTTTATATCCACAAAGTTCACATTAGTTGGTATCAGAGTAAAACTTTAAAATCAGGTTACATCCCATTATTTTTTAGTTTCCATGTTATTTCATCATTGTTATAATTCCAATTAGACTTGCAGCATAGTATAAAAAAGTTTCTTAAGAAAACATTTTAAAAAAAAAACTAGGTAGATTATTTGGGATCTGATTGTTTACAACTAAAAAAGAGATCAAAATCATAAAATCAAATTAATATGTCTTCTCAAAGTGAGTCAACATCCAAGCAATGTGATGATTCAATGTTAAATCATTTTGAGGAGATAAATAATGATACGAATCAACAAGGAATACTAAGGGATCCATTACATGTGCCAACTAGGCCTATTACAAGGTTAAAAGCTAAGAAGGTTAAAGAAGTAATCAATAAGTTCATATAAAATATTTGGGCCTTATTTCATACAAGACTTGCAAATTCAACTTATTTTCCTATATACACGCTGATTGAGCTTATTTTCCTAATATGCAGTTTTGTATTAATAATTATAATTTT
>Ga0325414_1000700_pt1 | contig 29052 bp, 10 predicted proteins | sample PopdelMetagenome_8_FD_206183 | JGI IMG/M metagenome (GOLD analysis project Ga0325414, IMG submission 206183) | Populus deltoides microbial communities from Bellville, Georgia, United States - Leaf-PdKOR-R3 | ecosystem: Host-associated > Plants > Phyllosphere > Phylloplane/Leaf | place: USA... | reverse complement strand
TTGACCCTTTATTTCCTTTCATAACTTTTGTTATCCAAACTTTACAAGGAAACCCAGCAATATTAGTTATGTATATATACATGTATGTATACACGCGCGGGCGCAGACATGTATAGTGGGTGTTCTTCTTTTTTTTTTTGTATAGTGGGCGTTCTTATATATATATATATATATGGGGTGGTTTTGGGGGGCCCGCGCATGGTTTTGGATACATTTTTTAAATTTTCTGATAGGAACAATGTCCCACATAAATTTTCTAATGTCGTACAAGATATATAGGGAATTAGTTTATTTTTCAAACCGTAAACTCAAATATACTAACTTAAATCATACGGTACACAGGCATGGAGTAGACCTATATATTGGGCTTCTGCAACCTCGCCTTCTTGGCCATCTATGTACAATACCATCTACTCCAACAAAGCTTATTATAATACAATCGGTTAAACTAGATAAAAGTTTGATCATCATAACAGTTTTGCTAATCTTCCTTCTTCAATTGATTAGTGCAACATTATTTTGATGATTCGAACTCTTTTTTTTCCCCCAGAAGTTGATGGTTCAATATATAACAAGATGAAAAGAAACAAAACACCAACATGTTCATGTTCATGCCTTCATTTATGTCATGACAGACCCCCTGGGCAAGAGTGCTTTAACATGGAAAACGAAGTTGCCTCTATCAGAAACAAGGAAGGCTATATATATGAGAAAACACATGAAATAAGCAAATTCTTCATGAAATATAACATCCATGTATAGCTATCAAAATTACAAAAACTAATTTAATTTCTTTGATAACAACCGAGACAAGCATGATAAACGCAAGAAATGGACCAAGAACAATAACAAGAGATAATTAGGAGGAGCTAGCTAGGAAGGAGTGGCTTACCTGGGTATACCGTGAAAAAAGCGATCATTTAAATGACGTCAATGGAAAGATCTGAAGCTTTTTGTGAAATGCATTTTGGTAAAGGATGGAAGAACGATCAAATGGGATCATGCATGATGAAAATGTTTTTATGTAGAGAAAGAAGAGGCTGAGAATTCTTGCGTTTTCCATGTGAGAAAGTATCAGAGTTCTGATTTTCAAATTAAATGTTCTCATTTTGTTTGAAGAATGAAGCACAGTACTGGTACACCTGTAGGTTTCCATGTGTACAAGCCAGGCAAAAGGGGCCTTATACGAGGGGAAATTGGTATGTCTCGGCTGAATTTGACCAGTAGATTTGTGAATAATTTTGGTGGGCGTACTGGCTAAGCAGGTAATTGACAATAGGGACTAACCAAACGTTCCAAGGTGAAATGGTCAGATTTTGTTGGACAAACCAACCTTTCCTTGCCATCACTATACATTCCCTAATGCGTGTCAGCCAAAGGGTCAATGGCCTGCTATTTTGAAACTAGTCTCTGTTAATATCCCTGAGCATCCTCCATGGACAAACGTTTGGTGTGCCTTATGTTATGCTATAAATTTTAATGGGAAATAGATTTAGACGATAACTATATGATAATTAGATTAATTGAAAAGAAACTTAGAAGATAAGGGTTACTATCATATATATATATATATATATATATATATATAAAAGAAGGAAACATGCACACATAATTAATTCTACAATCAAGTATAACAAGCCACTTATTGTGGACGTGAGATCATGGAAATAACTCTAAAAGATAAAAGGTTATCAACATTTAACATACAATTAGTGAAGAATCCTGAAAGGTGAAAGGAAATCGGCAATTAACATCATTATATAAAGCGGGTTGCAGGGAAGATCACCATCAACAATTCAATAAAAACCTTAAATCACTGCATTGCAGTTCTATTAAGCTTTTAGGCGATAACTCTGCAAACAATATAATAATAGGCGATAATCAAGTAGGCTTGCAATTTCCTTTGTAATCAATAGCTTGCAGTTTTAATCTCATAAACCAAAAATATCAAAAAGATGGTTTCATTATCTAAGAGTTTCAATTCGTGGATGTCATCATAACTTAATTTTGGGATGACCAAAATTATCTCCTCATGTATACATACCTTTTTACTTTTATTCATTCAGAAAAAATATGTAGTGGTGGTGGTGGTGGTCGTCATCATAATAGTCGTCGTCATAGTAGTAGTAGAGAGCGTTTGGAAATGCGGTGGCCCCGCGTTTCCACAAAATTAAAATTTTTTTTGCTAAAAATTAATTTTTTATATGTTTTGGATCGTTTTGATGCGCTGATCTCAAAAATAATTTTAAAAAAATAAAAAAATTATTTTGATGCATTTCAGCATGAAAAACACTTTGAAAAACAATCGCAACCACACTCCCGATCAGGCCTGTAGTAGTAGTAGCAGTAGCAGGAGCAGGAATAGCAGCAATAGCAGCAACAACAGCAGTGTAGTAGTAATAGTAGTAGTAGTAGTAGGAGTAACAGTAATAATAGCAATAACAATATCAGTGACAGTAATGGTGGTGGTGGTGGTGGTGGTGGTGGTGGTAGTTGAAGCAGTCGTGGTGGTAGTGAGTAGTGGTGGTGGTGGTAGTAGCAGTAACAGTAACAGTCATGGTAGTAGTGACAGCAGTCGTGGTTACAATAACAGTAGTGGTGGTGATGGTGATCGTAGTAGTAGTAGTAACAGTAGTAGTCATGATGGTGGTGATAGTCATTGTAATGGTAGTAGTCGTGGTGGTGGTGATGGTAGTAATTGTAATAGTAATTTGGAATACAAGAATACAAGCTATAAACCACAGGAGATCAAGAAGTTAGAAAGATGGCTATATTGGAACATTCTAAGAATAAGGTGAAGAAAGAATGGATTTGAGACAAAGTAAGATTGGAATCATTTTTTTTTTACTAAAATTAGAAGAATTAATTAAGTTTATGAACTTAATTAAAGTGATGGTGGTGGTGGTAATTTAGAATACAAGAAGACAAGCTATAAACCACAGAAGATCAAGAAGTTAGAAAGATTGTCATATTGAGACATTCTAAGAATAGGGTGAGGAAAGACTGGATTTGAGACAAAGTAAGATTGGAATCATTTTTTTTTTACTAAAATTAGAAAAATTAATTAAGTTTAAGAATTAATTAAATTTTTAATAGGTTAGTTTGATTTAATTGAAAAGCAAGTAATTTTAAAGGTTAATTTGGCTAAGATTGGAAGAACTAATTGAGTTCAAGGACGTAATTAAATTTCTAACAGGTTTTAAGGATTCAAATCAAGGATTTAATTGATAGAAAAATCAATTTTTAGGGCTTAATTTGAGTCAATTCGCATAGATTGGAAAAATAGGGGCCTAATTAAAACTTTAAGGGGCTAAATTGATACAATCAGGGGTTCAATTGCAAAAAAAATTAAAAGTTTAATGGTTGTTGGAGGGTTAGAATTAAAGATTTTTATGACCAATGATCAATTTGTAAAGCACGCGCAATGCTAGAGACCTAACTTAATTAAGGCAGGGACCATTTTGAAAGAAATTGAAAGCTTGAAATTTATTAGTGATCAAATTAAACAATTTAAAAACCAATGATCAATTTGAAAAAGACACTTGAATAAAAAGAGGTAATTTGAATTTCTCAGGGACATGATTGCACATATTAAATTAAAAGTTTAAAGGCTTATTGAGGGCATAAGTGATGAAATCAAAATGACAAGGACTTAATTTGAAATTTTCCAAATCCTAATTTAACAAAACCCTAATTTATAGGGTTTAGCAAAACAACGTCATTCAAGGTATTGTATATCCTTTTTTTTTTGCTGATCAAGTTGGCCTTTCAGACGAATAAATATGAAAATTCTAACCACCTCTTGGGCTCCAATCACCACTGATCAACAGAGGAGTTTCCCCTCTTCATGGTGGTGCCACCCTTGTTCGACTTTTGTACCTAACCTGTCACGTGGAAGCCTTCAACATCTTGTCCCAAGTGAACTTTGACTCGTTCAGAAATTTCGACAGTTTTTCGTCCAACTTTAAATCAATGACAAAAGAGCTATAGGTCTCTAAATGGAGTGTGGTTTGATTCTAGTTGAAGGGAAACATCCCCTCTACAACATCCATGGTTGATTTTTCTCTAATAAACTCTCATCAACCATGCTTAAATCAAAGAAAAGACACCTTTAGTAATCCAATTTTTGGACCAGTTTCAGATCTTTTTGCCAACCCTTTCTAGAAGCTTTCACAGTTTGTTCGGGACATAGAAACAAGAAAACCTGACAGAAAAGAGGAAAAAAAGAATCCTTAACGAAATGGAGAGGTGAATTCTTTACATGGTAGTTTCAGGTGGGTACTGTTACATTGGTTTTAAGTTTTCTTTAAAGTATGTTTTTGCTCCTGGTTGTGTTTGAGTTTTAGTGTGATGTCAAAATGCTTGGTTTGGTTCCAAGTTTTTTATAATGAATCTCTGTTTTGACTTAGTAGCTTTGAAGTTTGCATTTCGTGTATAAAGAATAATGATTTGATGTTGTTCTTTTGTTTATTTAAGATCCAAATAGGTTTAGTTTTGATCATGTGTTTTGTTGGGGCTAAAATTACATGTTATAGAGGTCGAATGCATATTTTCTAGGTTTTTAGTTTGTTTGTCTTCTTTCTGGGTATGTGGACATAGTATTCAGCATATGAACATGACTTTAGGCACTAGTTTTAGAACCTGTTTTGATTCAGTGTTGGTTTATACAAGTTGGCATGCCATTATTATTAAATAATTTAGGATTTTTATGCATCAATAACACGCTTTAGTAAGTTTTAATCTTAAGGTTTTGTTTTCGAACCGAAACCCATTCTTGATAGAATCGTGTTTGCTGAATGTTAATTAATGTCAATAGACCTTTGATTCTTGTTTTATAGATGATTGTGAACAACAATATGCCCGTATTTACTTAAAACCTAGTCTTTTTTGTTCATCATGTTTCAGGGTTAACGAAGAACATTCACAGTGTGAAAGTGGAAAACCTACCCTTACTCGCTTAACGATTAGAACTTGTCCTATAAATATTCATTTTCTATTCTAAGTTGTTAAGTTTATTTTATAAATTTAAAATTATATGAGTAGATGTAGGATTAAATTAAAAAGAAAAAACCACTGCATCAAACACCTCCATGTGTGCTTTGCTACTCATGTCATCCAGAAGTCAAGCCTGGATGCCAAAATGCCCAATTTCCGACATGTCCTTTAAACATGTGTTTCAAATGGCACAACATGTGTAGATGGCCTTTCTTCGTTGTTAAGATCGATAATGCAAAATGCAATAATTATTTGCTCGTACCAATTCCCTCCTCCACTCCTTGTAAATACAAACCTTTTGATGGGGCATTGGGTCCAAGCCAGCACAGAGGATCTGACCTCGAGGCACAGGCATGAGGAGACCCTACAGAAGCTCATATTGCTAGCTGAGAAGAAGAGGTATCAGTACGTGCATATGCTTTCCCTGAATCTCCACCGATTGATTCGAACCTAAAACAACGCAAATGCTGATGATAGTTAATGCTCGGGGTCCATCTATACAAATAATTCTTTGTCTTGATTCATTCCTAGACCTGAAAAGTCCCACGGTGTTCATGAATTTACTCTCTTCACTTCACTGTACTTTCCAATCTTATGAAAGGAATCCTACAGCTAGTTTGAGTTCCATCAATGCTACATCACCCTTTAAACTTATTTTATATTCCAAAAAAAAAAAAAGAAGAAGAGAAAACGTCTAATTTAGAGTATCTAGATCATAATATCTAAATCTAATCCCGACCTATAAATTGATTCAAAAAAAATTGTAATTTAAACCTCAGATTTAATTTAATTTAATTTAAATTAAATATTACTTTGATCAAATCTAATTCAAATTTGAGAGATGAATTATGAGATTATTTAATAAAAATAACTAACTTTAATTGATAAATAATATATTAATTCACTCGATAAATCAATAACCTAAATCTTATTCCAAATCAATTCAGATGGTAAGAGGCTCAAAACCATATTTTTAATTATTTATCAGTTTAGATAGAAGTCAGGTTTTTTTTTTTTTTTATCTATAACTGCAAGTGGGATCCACACCTTGCCACGTAAGACAACAGAATGTCTGGCTACGTGTATAAAGACAAAATACACATGAAACAGGAAATGGTTCCCCTCTCGTCTACATGTGTCTGGAATCTCTCTTAACGTGTAGTGTTTGTTTCTGCAGTATTTTAAAAATTTATTTATTTTTATTTTTAAATTTTATTTTTAATGTTATTAAATTAATTTAATATGATAGTATTACAAATAAATTTAAAAAATAAAAAAATATTATTTTAACATATTTTATTACCATAATAAATATTATGACTATCCTTAACTAAACTAGAATTTCCAATCCTCTCTTAAAGTGGTGGTTTTTTTTTTTTTTTTTCAGTTTTATTTATTTAAATTAATTTAATATGATGATATTAAAAATAAATTTTGAAAAATAAAAAAATATTATTTTAATATATTTTCATAAACCATTATTATCAGGACAACAGTGTCATCTCCAATACTCCTCTCTCTCCCTGTCACCTGTAATTTCCCTTTTCACAATAACTTCAGCACTGATTCTCAAAAAAGTTCAAAACTTTGAAATGGGTTTTTTGTACATTCTTTTTCAAGTGATTATTCAGTTAATAACAGTCAGATTGGTGTGAAGAACAGCAGTTCATCAAATTAGTTTGTTCATTTCTTCATGTTCTTGTGCTTAATTATCTTAACTGTGCTATTGCGTTGTCAAGAAATGGAAGTGATGATCTTTTCAATTTATGTTTCAAGGGATTGATGAGTGTTGTTGATTATGTTGCTTTATGCAGTAATTTGGTCGATTTTGAGTGATTAGGAAGCTGTATTTTATCATTATTTTTACAGTAGTTTTTTTTTTTTTCATTTGATTAATTTGGAGTAGTTAATTGCTTCTATGCAATTATCCAATGACATCTATAAAGCTTCAATCTTTGAATATACTCTAGGATTTAGCATTAAGATGGAGTGATTCACAATGGAAAGAATCAGACCGTAGATCATTACTGTAGCAAACAAAGTTTAACAGCCTTTAATTCCTAATTCTATGTCCTCATCTTTCTGGCCGGAAACATGGAATCTAAAGGCAGGGTGAAGTGACTCACCTCCTTGATTATCCGATTGAAAGGAGCATCGGGGCGAATGTAACTGTTTTATTTGAGTCTTCCCCCTCAAATTCTTGAATTCAAATAATGTGAAGGAGTTTCCATAGTAGAAATGTTCATCATTTTTGCCAAATCATTTTGTCTATGAACCTGTTATGCACGGTTTTGCTATATTGTTTGATAACTTTGTAATTGTTGGTGTTAGCTTGAACTCAAGGACTGTCTTTCTTATCATTGCAGTATGGAATTGGAAGGGTCATTCGATTCGCTATCAGAATGCTGGGAACAGTAGCCCTGCTCTAGTTTTAGCTCATGGTTTTGGAGCAAACAGGTAAGCATCATCGACATTTTGCTTCTCATTAGCAGACAACTAATTGATATAGGTATTAAATGTACCAAATTCTCCATATTGTCATGTTTCATTTATTTTCGCGTTGCCTATTGCATATACGTTTCATAAGTTTCATTCTGCTTTTAACTTGGCATGCTATGGGATTCGGTTATGTTTTATTTAGGTCAAGACTTAAACTTTCTAGTCTTGTATGTTTTTAGTATTCTAATTTTATGCCAGAACTTTTGGAAGCATGGATTCAACCTCGCTCTCTGTCTTCCTATTCTTGGTTGCAAAAATCTCAAGGCATTGCCATGCATAATCTTTTCGTAGCTCAAATAACCATGTAGACCATACATGATAATATATTCATAAAAGTTTCTTAAGGTGTTTGGTATTTTCTTATTGCTTAATTCTTGATTGAATGTTCAATACACTTTTGGCTATTTATATAGTCTTATATCCTAGCCTAGCCTAAGAAGGATTCTACTTGCTGGAAAATAACTAATAAAATAATCCAAATATAATTTAAGATAGTTTTAACAAATTAAAACTCAGAACTCAAGTCAAAACCTAGAACTCCTCAACTCAGAGACCTAGTTCTGTCAGGTTGAGTTGCTGACTTCAAGGCTGTTTCTGCCACATATAAAGCTTTTTTATTCTTGACTTTCCTTCTTGTAGGACACTTCCTCTTTCTTCCTCTCTAGTTGTTGCTTGGAAACTGCCTTCTCTTGCCAACTTACTCCAGCAACAAATCCACCTCCCGCAAGGACTTCCAGCACCGACCTGCTGCTGGAAACTTCCTCCTGCTGCCGAATCTTTGCTGCTGTTTCCTCTTGATTTCTGCCGTATCTTCTCCTGGCTGGTTCTCATCAAACCCTCCCCTTCAGAGTTTGGATGTGGGATGCCATGCTTGGTTCTCTCAATGAAAGCATCAATGATGGAAACTCGAGAAGAGAAAGATAGGTTCAGAAAAGTTTCTCAAAGGTGTTTGATATTTTTCTTATTGCTTATTGCTTCTTCTTTTTTTTTCTTGATGAAAGCTATTTATAGCCTTACATTATAGCCTAACTAGAATTCTGATTAAAAGAAAATTGCAACACTAATAAAAATAATCCTAATCTAAGCTAGATAACTCCTTCAGAACTCAGAATTCCTTAAGTAGAGAGCCTATTCCTGTCGGTTTCTGTTTCTGACTTCAAATTTTCTCATCAGGTTGACTGAACATTTATATGGAATTGTTGCTATGGTAACAGTTAATGCTGGCTGGTACACCTTTTCAGAGGCTAATAGGTGTCAGTATTCTATACAATCTTGTACACAAAATGGCAATAAAACTGAAGTTATGTTTCTGTTTGGTCTTGAATGTGTTTCTCTAGCATATGATGCAAGTATAGAGGCTGAAATTATTTTACCGTGTAAGTCTGTAAACATTTAGCATAGATATAGAATAGGGAAGTTGAGGTCAAAAGAGTGTTTATCATGAAGTAACTGCCAGAGAGCTTCTACCATCGAGATTGAGAAACTGGAGTCATATTCTCATACAAGGAGCCAAATCTAGTGTACTGTAAATGTCCGAGCTTGAAAAATAACTCCATTTTAGCTATTGCAGTCCTTTTCATTCCAGAATAGAGCTGCTATAAACCATGATTCAGAACTCGTATTATAAAAGGATTGTTTGCAATTCTGCTTTAATAGAGATATCAGCTTCTAAGATTATCTTGAAATCCAAAGGCTGCCATAGGAAAGAAAGAAATTTAACAGAATAATGCATGTCTCGTGATATACTTGGTGATGATTTTGTATTAGTTTTCTTCTCTAATCTCTTTGCTTTTGAACTTAATATGTATAGGTCATGACTGACAACTCACTTCTTCCTTGCACTGACCATTGGAAAAAAACTATCCCACTTCTTGCAAAATCACATTAGAGTATATTCAATCGATCTCATTGGTTATGGATTCTATCATCAAAACCTTGCGAATTTGAAGATAAATCCTTTTGTACATTTGAGACATGGGCTACTCAGCTATATGACTCCTGTGTCGATGTAGTCAAAGATGAGGCTTTCTTCCAATGCAATTCCATAGGAGGTAATTATCTTTTTGATGTTTTGGTTATGTAGATGAATCCTTTGGTTTTTCCTTGTTATTTTTAGCAAATGTTTGCTGCTTATTTTAGTTATATATGCTTGTCTGTCATTACATTTAGGTGTCATGGCAACACAGTTTTTTTTTGTCGAGAATAAATGTCTGAGCAAAAATTATATGGACTGCCATTTTAGTTAAATACAGTGAGATGAATGCTTGGAAACTCATGGTGATCATAATTTTTGTATCTTAGTTTTCTGGTCGTTATGCAGAAGTTGTTGGTCTTCAGGCTTCAGTTATAGACCCACAGATCTGTGAAGGCATTATATTGTTAATTATATCTTTGCGTTTGCTACACATTAAAAGGCAGCCATGATTTGGTAGGCCTTTTATCAGATCATTCCAAAGTCTGCTGAGGTAAACAGATATGGTTTCTTTTGTTAGTCACGAAGTTTTAAACTTGCCATCTTTAACTTTAGCTGTTTTTGCAGGAATGCTGCTTTCGGAAAAATTTGCTTCAACTCAGTTGCCACTCCAGAGTCTGTGAGAAACATTCTGTGTCTGGTGTTGTTTAGTGGCATGTTAAGTATCTTCCTTTCAAAGAACGAAGTTTGTTTTCTTTTTTACTGGATGTTGGCAGAGCCCTACATCTGATATCCAAAGTAAGTTTCTCATGGAGCTTCTTAACAAATGGTGGATACTTTTACCCTTGTGCTAGAAAAGATAACCGTTTGATTATATTTGTTGATGAGCATGAAGGATTCAACACCTCATCTTGTGAACCCCTCGTGGAGTCATTGGTAGCATGTATTGCATCATAGCAAGTGTTTCTACTGTTTGATAGCAGACATCTTCTGGGTTCTTTTTATGGTTCTATAATTACTAGTCCAAGTTGAAAATCCTGAGTCCAATCTTCCTAACCGTGAATCGCAAGTAAATATACAAATGTTGGGTTGACATTCAAGATGGCGTGCTGCGATTTACCAAACCACCAACCCGAGTTTGACATCCTGTTGTTGGTTCTTGTAAAAGTTCCTGTAGAACACTGTGGTGATGCTCATCATTTTGACTCTCTGGATCTTAAGGCTCTGATGGCCCCAAACAGCAATTCTTTGTCGGCTCCATGCCCCTAATCAATCAAAGTGGCAATCATACAAATTAGCAAAAAGATTGGCGCACATGCCACGTTCAAGGTATACAAGAAGTTAAAAGAGCCGTAACAGTCACATGCCGCGATTGCCTAGCAGAGACAAATTAGAGAACATAGAAACCAGCATCTTATTTTCTGGAACACATGACCGACATCAAATCTGCTAACAAGAGGGAAGTGGATTCTTGTTTAAAGTAAACCACCTTTTTTCTACCTTATATATCGACAACATTGAGGTTTGATTTTGACAATTGAAGTTACTTGAACTGGTTCAAGAACAATCAATTATAGGAATAGTTTTGAGGCAAATAATTGACTAGTTTCTTTATTGGCTAGTTTCTTTACTTTTAGAATACACTAGCTAGGTGTCCCTCGTTTAGTTGTGTATTTATTTTTTATTTTATTTTAAATATCATTAAAATTTAAGATCGAAGAGCATTGAAAATGTCTATAATGATGTAGAGTGTTAAATCCGGTTGCAATGTTAAATCCAATTATAAAAATTATATTATTAATAATAATATTTAACTTATTTGTCTAAATTTTTATATATTTTAATCTTTAAAAAAATTATGGTTTTTCATTGATAATAATAATAGTCTTTTTTAAATTTATTAATGATGACCCAAGAGAAATATAATAAAAACAATAATATTTATAGCACAAATAATACTATTTATAATATGAATACTATGAATTATAATAAAAAAATAATATTTATAACACAGATAATACTATTTTTAATATTAATAGTTTTAATTATAATAAAAATAATTATATTGATAACATAAATAATTATATTTTTTATACGAATACTTTTAATTATAACAAAAATAATAATATTTATAATATAAATAATTATATTTAGAAACCCAAGATCCAAGAACATTGAATCCTGACAAATAACCCAAGATGATTGAGTCCTAACGCAAGACTTAAGAGATCTGGATCCTGATGCAGGACCCAAGAGAAATATAATAAAAACAATAATATTTATAACACAAATAATACTATTTTTAATATTAATACTATTAATTATAATAAAAATAATAATATTTACAACACAAATAATATTATTTTTCATATTAATACTTTTAATTATAATAAAAATAATAATATTGATAACACAAATATAATTATATTAATTATATTTTTGAGATGAATACTTTGAATTGTAAGAAAAATTATAATATTTATAACACAAATAATTATATTAATAAACCCAATACCTGATAGAATTGGATCCCAACACAGGACCCAAACGAAATGGATCCTGCCACATGACCTAAGAGCAGTGGGTTTTGACCCCGAACCCAACAGAATTGGGTCCTAACGCAGGACCCAAGGCTAAGGCGTCCTGAGCGGGTCTTCAGACCCGCTCGCCTAGATCTGCAACCATGGCTGCGGGTTTGGCCCTAGTGCCTAAGGCAGTCCAGCGCCATGTGTCTGTAGCTCGGGGCTTGCCGCCCCACTCGGCGCATAAGCGCCCAGGGCTTGCCATCCCTAGTGTCAAGTGTCTGCAGCCCCACCAAAACTGTTGCTGACTATTTTCTCCCCAACCATCCCTTCAATGCCATATGCATCACAGTGAAAAGACAACTCCACCCTCCCTATATAGTCTTTCCAACTCTTTATGGCAATGACAGCTCTGTCATTACACTGCTCAAATCCACAATGTTTTGTGTCTAGGTAAACAATAATAGGGGAACTGAGCCCTTTTTTGAATTATAAGAAAAATAATAATATTTATAACACAAATAATTATATTTTTGAGATGAATACTTTGAATTATAATAAAAATAATAATATTTATAACACAAATAATTATATTAAGAAACTCAGGATCCAAGAACCTTGGGTCTTGACGTAGGACCCAAGAGACTAGGGTCCTGACGCAAGATCCAAGGCCAATGGATTCTATGTCAGGAGCACCCAAGAGAATTATAATAAAAATAATAATATTTATAGAACAAATAATAATATTTTTTATATTATTACTTTGAATTGTAATAAAAATAATAATATTTAGAACCCAAATTATAATATTTTTGAGATGAATACTTTAAATTATAACAAAAATAATAATATTTATAACACAAATAATTATATTAATAAACCCAAGACCCAAAAACCTTGAGTACTGATATAAGACCCAATAGAATTGGGTCCTACAAAGGATCTAAGTGAAATGGATCCCGACGCAGGACCTAAGAGCAGTGGGTTCCAACGTCAGACCCAAGGCTAAGGCATCCTGAGTGGGTCTTCAGACCTGCTCGTATGAGTCTGCACCCATGCACGCGGGTTTGGCCCTAGCGCCATGTGTCTACAGCATGGGGCCTGCAGCTTCACTTAACGCGGGGGCACCTAGGGCTTGCCAGCGCCAAGTGTCTGAAACCCCACCAAAACTGGAACTGACCATTTTCTCCTCAACCATCCCTTCAATGTCACATGTATCCCAGTGAAAAGACAACTCAACCCTCTCTCTGTAGTTTTTCCAACTCTTTGTGGAAAAGGTAGCTCCGTCATCACACTGCTCCAATCTACAGTGTTTTGTGTTTAGATAAACAGTAATAGAAACACCAGGTACTTTTAGTATATTGTATAATATAATAATTTATTTGAGTTAACAATTGCGAACCACCAAACAAATTAGATGCCAATTATTACTATATAATAAAGCTTAAATTGGATGCACTTCTTCTAAAGCGTTTTCTGAAAATCACGTGCCTAATGGTAAGAGTAAAGTAATTAAGTAACTTTATGTTGAGTAAATTATATTTTGGTCCTGGTTTTGAACCTGATTATAACTTAGTCCTAAGTATTTGAAAACACATAGAGCATAGTCCCTTTACTCTTGCTTGACATATCCTACTATAGTTGTTTCTTCTTAAAACTCCAAGGTAAATATTTGAAAATTTAAATTATTAGATAAAAACCAATATAATGGGAGCTTGTAAAAAAACAAAAAAACACAGCAAACAATATGTTTTAACAAGACAATATATGTTAGTCAACAAGAGTCAATGGAGTACCATGATATAACCTTACATTTGTTCATCAACTAGTTTTCGGGCTAGTTAGTGTTATAAAACAGAGCAAACCAATATACAGATTAATTGGAGAGAAAAAAGATATAGATATAAAAATAAACTTATTTATGAAACAGTTTTAAAATAATTTTTTTCATTTTGAAACACTTAAAAGATAATAAAAAAAACATTTTTTTATATATATTTCAATTATTTACATCTCTTCAATCTTAAAACAATAATCTAACGTTTGTTGGTAGCCTACATCCCTTTATAAATGTGTAACAAACAGTTCCAGTACTGCCTAGGTTGACATCCTATGTTGTTCTATCTCATATATATAAAACGAGTTCTTATATGAATCATAGATGGTCGACATATGCGACAACCACATCGGAAAACATGTTTGGAAATGCAATATAAATTATGTTCTTTTAAAATATATTATTTTTTTAAAATAAAATAATTTTTTATATATATTTAAATCATTTTAATGTGCTGATATTAAAAATAATTTTTTAAAATAAAAAAAATTATTTTAATGCATTTCTAAACAAAAAAACACTTTTATAAAATTATCCCTAACATCCTCTTTAATTACACATAATGTTCTTCAGCTAAACTAACACCAAATTAATTAACCCGCAAGGAAAAGAAGGTTTTGAGCATGAAAATAGCCTTCCTTCTAGTTCAAGATTGGTTGACGATATGTGCAGAAAGGAGGTCCGAAAAGCACATATAATATGTTTAGGGATCCTTAATTTTTCAAGATATATATATATATATAGAGGAACAACAACACCAAACCTAGCTAGAAGAAGAAATTAATGAAATAGACTCTTAAAATATTAGGGCTAGCTTGTAGTTCACCAATAGCGTGGCTATTGCCATGATTATCAAGCAATATTCATAATATAGAGCATGCAATATCTTCCCAGTAAATCAGTGGTGGGTTTACTGTGGCCACTAAAGCATCATCATGATCTTTAATGCACGCTTGGACCCTTCTTAATTAATACCAAGCTGATCTTTTTGCTTATCAATTAACGTTGCTTCACTATAGGTATGGAACCCATTTCCAAGAACACCAACAAATAGCATATGCTATATTCAAGAGATTTTGCTGGCATAAGAGGATCTCACTCTCTTCTCTAATCATTTATTTTCTTATATATATCATCTCTTGTGCGTGCGTGTTTGTGGAGGAACAAATCAGTGATAAGCAGCCAATTAAAGATCCGATCGAGAAGCACTTAATTAATCTGTAATCATGAAAATCGATTTAAAAACATCCTTATTGGTAGATTTTTTTAAAAAAAGATTCCACTTCAATTGCATTAAAAGAAGATTAAGAAGAGATTCTTTATATTAGTAATTAAGTAATGATTGTGATTATGTAATTTAATTGTTTCTATTAAATAATGAATTGTGATTACGTACATTAATTGTGTTCTCGAGATCAAAGGAAGGTTCAACATGATATAGATGATCATTAAATAAGGGCTAAGCAGGCCGATCGATGCCATTGAAGAATTCAAAGGAAATATAGAATAGAAAAGGAGAAGAAGATTGAAACCAAGTCCTCTTCATAAAAGAAAGATATGGATGTTGACAGCCATTTTTGTTGCTTCTTTTGACATAACCTTATTTTATTTAATTTTTTGTATGATAAGACAACATTTTAAAAAAAAATTCTTATAAGAAAGGAAATAGAAAGCTTGAATTAATTAAATCAATAAATTATTATTACATGAAATAACCTCCTCAGAGTCAAATGCCGCGCAGCCTCCTTCCATTTGCTAGCGGTTCTTCAACACTGAAATTTCTACTCCTTAGTAAATCTTTATAGCAAAGCTTTCATTGTCACCGATCAGTGAAGATATTGTGAAGTACCCGTGTCAACATCAAAACATCCATAAATAATGATGAAGTATAGCTTGCATAATTTTGATTACATTCTTGATAAAGTTTGAAAAGACAAGAAATTAGGGATACAAGGTTATAATTACTTTAACCATACTTTCCATGAATTTCTCAATGATTCCAAGTTGATCCCTCCTCAAGAAGAAACCTTGGAAAAAACATGCATGGATGGTAAAGACAAGAAATTATACATACCCTAGTAAAAGTTGATGTTAAATTTTCAATGTTCAACCAGCACAATAGGGCTTTACAATCATGTTTGATTAATATCTTAAAATAAAAAGGATAAATATATATATATATATATATATATATATATATGATAGAAACATAATTTAATTGAAAGGATAAAAATAAATATATAAAATAAAATTATCTTTGAAATAGTTTTAAAGATTATTTTTATCCTTTAAAAACCAAACTTCTTTTTACTATTTTTATATTTTCTATCTCGAAACAGCGAAATACGGTATGACTTTGTTTCTGTGATACAAACTATCCACCAAACATAAACCCAAATGGGATTTTTCAATCTAAAGTAGGATGAACATCTCTATAATTTTAAAAAATGAACAGTATATATTATTGGTGCACCCACCGGATATACAAAACAAAAGATTAGAAAGAAAGCTGGAATCAGCTTTGACTCAAACACACTTGCATTATTGTTCATCGTGTGGGGCATGAAGCATCAATCATGGCTCACGTGTGAATATTAATTGGCCTATTAATCCTGTACAAAAAATAGCTCATTGATTAGTGAATTACTCTTAGTTCCTGGGTTTTGAATGTTGCTATAACTCGGTCTTTTATGTTTAAAAATCTATAAATTAGTCCCTTGACTCTTGTTGACCATTCTCTTAAAACCCTACCATATTGATTCTTCTCCAAGAGCTTAAATTGTTAAATGGTGCATCGGACATAGGATTAAGAAAAATCCCAAACAGGTGTATTAAATAAAAAAAAAATGGTCAATGAGAGTTGAAAGACTACTTACGTTTAGGTTTTCAAATATGAAGGACTAAGTTACAACTGTGATGAAAACCTAAGGTCTAAACAATAATTTACTCTTGATTTTTTAAGCACTTCTTTAGACTACATATATAATACACAAAAATGTGTAGACTTGTTAGTTAGAGGAGTTCTGTATAGTGTGATCAATTCTAGTATTCTTTGGAAGTGAATAGAGAAGCTAATCATGGGAAAGTTCACAAGGGTTTGTGTCTTTTGTGGAAGTAAGTCAGGGAATAAAAAGATATTCAGTGATGCAGCCCTTGATCTTGGAAGACAACTGGTTAGTATACTAATCCTCACTCTCTTTCTTTCAACTTTTGATCAGAATTTGGAGGGTTTTTTTTTATGAGGAAGGGAATTCTCAGGTTGAGAGGAAGATGGATTTAGTGTATGGAGGAGGGAGTGTTGGATTGATGGGGCTTGTTTCTCAAACAGTTTATGATGGCGGGAGTCATGTTTTAGGGTAAGAAATCTTTTTTCTTTTTGTTCTATTATGCTAATCTTTGTGTGTCTACATACATGAATATCATCATGTAGTCATTATACTCTTAATTCACTTCAGTTTTTTGTTTCTTTTTGGATAGAATTATACCAACAGCTCTTGTACCAATTGAGGTATGTGAGGCTTCATCTCCTCTCACATCACCCTCTCCTCTCATGCACATGCATGAATGATTTCTTCTCAGATTTCAGGTGAAACTGTTGGGGAAGTATTAATTGTATCCGATATGCATGAAAGGAAGGCAGAGATGGCTCGGAGAGCAGATGCTTTCATTGCTCTTCCTGGTATTTACACGATCACATTTTCACAAGCCTTCAAGCATTACTTTTAATGTTGAAAAGACAAGAACATATATATATCCCTCAACAAGATATATTGTTGGCTATTAATTGATTGCTCCCTTTTATTCTCTGTTAATGAAGGAGGGTATGGAACCTTCGAGGAGTTGCTTGAGATGATAACTTGGTCTCAGCTTGGAATCCATAACAAGCCAGTGAGTTATTAATTTGCGTTTCTTTTGATCTCCATATGATTTTCCTTCTTGCTACATATATAGAAAATCCACGTAAAACTTGTAAATATTTTGTGATTTTCTCAAAACATCTATACTCGGAATTAAATAATTAAGCTAACAATTTGGCACCCTAATCTTCGAAGGAAAAAGAAAATTTTGTAAACAATCTTGGATGATATTATAAAACCTAGCTTAGTGTGGCCAATTAATGATAACATTTTTAAAAAAAGAATCAATGATGATATTGCACTTTGAGTCATCATAATATATATTTTGACATTATGATTGGAGTGAAGGGCTGAATTGTAAAATTTGATTAAGCTAAATATTAGCACTAATTACACGATAAACGGAATCATCAAAATTAATATTCTTGCTTTATAATACCAAGATATATAATTAGGATTTGATCAGCTATATTAGGTTTGGCTAGTGTTTTTGGATAAAGAAAAAACATTTATAAAAATATATTTGATAGAATAAATATGTTTCTAAAATAATTTTAAATTAAATTTATGTTATTTTAAAATTAAAGGTACGTAAAAAGAAATATGTTCATTTTATTTCTACTATATATATATATATATCAAGACAATAATCAAATAGTATTATGTGTAATTGAAATGAATTAATATTCCTCTTAAACAAGATCAGTCACGAAATTGATTTATGATTCTCCACTATCCCTCCCTCCCTCTAAGGAGGAGGAGGAGGAGGAGGAGCTATTGCCTATATTGGACATAACTTCTTTCCAAAAGAAAAACAAACATGCAAAGGAGCCACTGAAAATGCAATCGTGTCTTGCAAGAGGGTGGGATGTTAACATCGGTACAGTACTGAGAGGAGGATTCAAGTAAGAGTCAAGCTTGGTAGCTGGAGAGCTGATCAGTTTTTAATTATAAATGTGCATTTTGTTATGATGATAATGATTATAATGATAATAATAATTTAAAAAATATATATTTTTAATCACTCTTTGAATCTTCTAATCAAGCATTGTTAATGAGTATTTTAGTTTATTAACACTATATGAAAATAATATTGGCCAATAACATGGGTAAAAACAATTCTAGTGAAAAAGCGAAATTTAATACACGTTCTTTGTGATGTCAATGATACCGTAATTGGAATTGATATATCTTAGGTCCTTTTTTTTTTCTTTTTTTTAACAATTTTTTTTTTGAAATATTGTGTTTTCCATTATGAGCATTTTAAAATGTGACACGATATCAAATTATGCCATTTAAAAAAAAATATTATATTGTCAATTTAAAATAGAGTTATATATATATATATATATAAAACATTTTTAATATCAAAAGCTATTAGAAAACCATCAAATCGGCAAGGACATTGGAAAGCAGTTTGCGGTTAGCAGTCCGATCTGGCTATAGATGTATATTGGCAGTAACCTTGACAGCCGTCCAAACACTGAGGGGGTTAGCTGGATGGCCATGAATTAGACTTGACACCCATTTTTAGGCCCATAATTAAAACTTAAGCTTTGGTTTTTAAATTGTTGTTTTCACTTTTTCAGTGTGTTTGTTCATTGCCACAGCAATCCATATGAGATGCAATGTATGGAACTCAAATGTATTTGTACATATATCTGCCAAGAAACGAAATAGGGAAAAGGGAAGACAATGAATATTCATGAGATTAAAGCAGGATAGCAGCAGGGGATTTCCCATATGTTGCTGAATGTCTGCCATTTCTTTCATATCCATTCTTAACCTCTCTCTTCCTCGTTCTCAAATTGGTTGGGGAAAAATACATGCAGGTGGGTCTGTTAAATGTTGATGGGTACTATGATAGCTTGCTTGGATTATTTGACAAAAGTGTAGAAGAAGGATTTGTTAATCCTTCTGCAAGGAACATTGTCGTGTCTGCAAGGACTGCTAGAGAGCTAATCCAGAGAATGGAGGTACTGACATGCACTCATCATCTCAAAAGTATATGTCAGTTCTGATGCCTTAACTCTTGTTTCATGTGTTCTATGTAGGATTATATACCTGTCCATGAACAAGTGACATCAAGTCAAAGCTGCAATGTAGAAGAGTGCAATGCAAATTTTTAGTTGTTTGCTGCTCCTGATGATCTTCAAAGAGGAAAAATATTTCTTTTTCTTTTTTTTTTTTTCCTGTGATGCTATCTTTACAATTGATTATTTTCATTGCGTGTGCAAGCCTCCCAAAAGTAGAGTACATGATGCATAAAAATTGTGTTGAATAGGATGCACTGGTATTTGTGTAAGCGAAAACCCTGATGTGGTTGTGGGCTCCATTTCTCACTTCAGAAAGAGCATATAACTTGGATGCGAAGTGCAATCTAGCTTTCGTTAGTTTTTCTTCTAAACTCCACAGATGAATCAATGGTTGCATATGCTTTTGTGCAAAGCATAGGATATGCTTAGCAAACAGGCATCGGCAAAGAAAAGCCCCTATTGAAAGCACACATCAAAATGACTTGGAAATCAGTCGTAAAAATATCAAATTGAAGGACCCTTGGTGATGATTCTGGCACTCAGAACCATGCCTGAATTCTCAAAACAGAGTTGATTGCATGGCAAAAGCAACAAAATATCAACTGACTAAAGCATACTGATGTAAAAAACCACTCTTAATTCTACCACTGATAAAACCACACAAATGAAAGTCGGCTTATGGCCATAAGCATCTCAATAATCTCTTATGCAAATCATCTCAAAATTTCCTTTAATTTTCATGAGCAGGAGCAGGAGCAGGAGCTACCTTCTACTGCTGGAATGGTACATAGTCAACACTGCATGCAGGAGCAGGAGCTACCTTCTACTGCTGAAATGGTCATAGTCAACACTGCATACAGGAGCAGGAGCAGGAAAGCCTCGTGAAGCTCACAATAAGAAAAAAGGATAAGATTTTCGCTCCAATTCTGTTTCAGATTAGCTTAAAAGCTGGTCTCTCCTGTTTCAGATCTTCTTTGAGCAGTGGGAGGTACAACATGCAACCCGATTTCAGAGGAATTAAGGAAAACCTAAAGGAGCTCTCCCTCGACCTTTCATCAACCATTTATAAGAGATCCAATGCATTTTACTTCAAAATCATCATCAAATTTATCCAAAAAAAAAATCAACATTTGTTCATTTCTTCAGAAGCTAATTAAGGGATAATAAATTGAACACGGATGCACATACAGCAACACTTCATAAGTATGATGGGATGAAGAGGACATTCATTCACTTTGAGAAACGAGCACAGAGCAAATGAACGCCACAAAAATTGAACTTATATTTTACAGATATAGGGTTGTCATGATCAAACAGGAAATGCCAATGGCCAATAGAATAAAAGAACCAAATGGAAAAATAAAAATAAAAGGAGCTGAATTTGTATCATTCTGTAAGTGAATCAAGAATACAAGTGACACGAATCAATTTTTCGGAAAAGAAAAAAGTAGCATCCAACCTCATCAGCATGTATTGATTCCATCCTTGCAGTCACTGGTTAAATTATAAAATGTCTCCACACGAGTCTTTCCTCTGTAAAGAACCTCGGTATCCACAGCAACTCTCATGTATCCATCAAACTCAACAGGACGACCACTGTTCAAAAGCATTGTCTCATTGTACCAATCACTTGTATTTCCCCATAATTCCTTGTAATCATCAAGTAAATGGACCTTGAAGTGAGACCTCAGTTTATCGAAGTAATTGTAGAATGGTTCATTGGTTGCTATATACAGATTCCTCCAAGGCTGAATCATCCCTTGAAGCTTTGCAACGAGTGCATCAGGTGATGTATCAGCATCCAAATGTGGCCAGAGCACTTTATTCTGCGCTTTCTCCCCACGAATCACATGAACCGCATCAAAATCCCAGTCCATTCTCCCACTGATGTCTGTAACTATATTCATCAATCTCTTTGATTTCCAAAGCGCATGCCATGGCCTCTGAATGTACTTTGCAGCTTGCCCTTCACACACCCTATACCAATAGTTTTCTGGCTCCTGACCATCAAACTGCCTCCATATGACTGTGCTCTTGTCTTTCCTTAGTTGCATGGGTGTCATCTTATGGGTCACGACCTTCTTCACTGGAACTTTCTTCTTATGGGAGCGATCCCATTTCTTCCAACCTCTCAAAAATTCACCCTCTTCAACAATTGACGCCTCCTCCTTAAGATGCTCAAAATCAAAATAAAACCTAAAATCCTTCCCCTCCTGATCCTTCCCATCCAGATTATAATTACCTGCCAAGCATATACTCAAGTCCATGACAAATGTCCTGTTCAAATACATAGCCTCCCCCAACCCACACAAGAAACTCCACATGTAATGATTCATTCCCTTACAATAATCCCCTCCTCTTGAATAATACAAGTACTTCCCTTTTCTAAAGTTCGTTTCCGATCCCAAGCTTGGGATTGTGTCATTAATCTCATCATCCCGAACCAATGGTGCAGCTCTCGGATTATTTCCACCACTCCTAGTGGAATTAACTCTTGTCCTCATCCTCCTGGCATTAATACCAGAATGCCAACCACCGGCATGCACAATTTTGTAAGAACAATTCTCTCCAATTGCAAACTTAAACCTCCTAAAGTCCCTATATTTCCTCCACGACTTCTCCTTCTTATTCCTAAACCTCCATGACACATCACACTCGTCCTGCTTCGATCCATTAACAGGAGTTTGATAATCCAAAAACACAATTGACTTAAACAGCCTCAAATTGAACTTCTCAACTGTAATCAAAACCCTCGGGTCTGAACAATTGACTACCTCCAAATCCTCACAACCAGATGATTTGAGGGTCATATTGCTCACTTCCACCTCCTCTTTCTCAATCACCTCCTCGGTAATTGGTTTAATATCCGCGGTAGGAGAAACTGCACGGGCAATCTCAGTTTGCAAATCCTCGCCAGTTTTGGCAACAGTATCATCAATTTTAAAAGTAGCATTCTCAGTTTGTGTAAAGAGTTTTGTTAAAGCCGGAGCGGATTCCAGCCATGGATCTGGTGGTTGGTAAGTGATTGCAATAACAGTAAATATCAAAACTGAGAACACAAAAACTGAGAAACATACATTACTTATCAGCTTTATCAGGTTCTGCCCTATAGGATCAGCTCCAGGATTAGTTTCTTTCATGGGTTTTCTCTAACCTTAAAAACTCAAATCCAAAATTTACTCAGATCTTGAACTCAAACAGGAAAATAAAACCAACCCAAGTTTTCTTAAACCAGATCCAATAATGGGTTTGGTTCAAAATCCAATCCTTTTTGAACTAAGTACTGAATCAAGTAAATGGAAAAATAGGAAAAGAAAGCCAAAAGGAAAGCTCTAAATAAGGTTTTACTTACTTGAAATGAAATAGAGAGAAAGAAAGCAGTGAAACTTGGTGAGATCTAATGGGAATTCAGCATAAAGTTATGAACTTGAATGGAGAGGAAGAGAGGATGGAGTGTTTGTGTGGAAGTGTAAAGCTTTGGTTAGAAGGAAAGCAAGGGACTATGTTGTCAACTGTGGGTGTGATTTTTCCTTGTCTGAAAGTGAACTCAGACAAGAGTGAGATGTAGCCAGGAGGACAGGCTCTTGCGTTTTACAAGTTAAAGATTAGATTAGAGGTGCCTTGTTAGAATCAAAGATTTGTACCTATTGGTTCTTTCTCAACCACCTTAGGGGAAAATCAATCGCTAAAATTATTGAAAACAAGTTTGTTTACTACATATATTGCATTTTAAATTACAATTTAAATAAAAATTAGTCAAAACAATAATTTTAATTTTGAACCATAATTTATAATTTAAAAGATGTTATTTTTCATGTAAACAAAATCTAAATATTTTAAATTAATTAAAAAAACATGTCATCTATTTTGTATTATAAAATTAAAAGAAACTTTATGAGTCCAAGTAGAAAGAAAGAGAAATCTATATTATAAAAAAAAATAAGTTTATATTTATTATAATAAATGAGAATTTAGGAATACTCACACTTCTCTTTAAAAGTAATCTAAAATGTTTTTAAGGATAAAATTAGAGAAAAAATTTAAATAAGTTTTTCTAATAATAGATCTATGATACTATTTGAAAAAAAATGTATATTTGAAAATAAATCTATGATAATTTGAGGGAAAAAATTTAAGTAAACTCACTTCAATTCTGGTAAAATCAAACTTGTCATTTTAACTATATTATCATACATAAATCAACTAATGAACTCTTCAAACACATTAAAACCACAATGATGGATGAATATATTTTAAAAAATTAATTTTGAGTCTAAATGTGTTTTTAGAAGGTTTTAAGGTAAGGTAATAATTTAATAATAGGTGGATGAGCTTGCATCCATATCTAATATCTCTAGGCTTAGAAGAATATCAGGTCCAGATGGCATAGGTCTAGCTCGCTCTTAGGCGTGGCTATGAGACGAGCCCAAGTGGACATAGGTCTGATGAGCTGTCATACCCAATGTTCTTGGATTCATTTATGTATCGGCCCCAAACGGATATAGGTTTGGCAAGCTATAAGACCCAACGTCCTTATGATTCAACTACGTGTTGAGCCTGAGCAAACATGGATTTAGCGAGTTGTTAAACTCAACGTCCTTAGGTTCAACTATGTGTTGATTTCAAATGAACATGTAAATGTAGGTTTGGCAAGCAGTCAGACTCAATTTCTTTAGGTTTAATCACTTGTTAAGCCCAAGCGGACATGGGTCTAGCAAGCTACTAGACTCACCGCCAGTACGCTTAGCATCGTGACAAGCCCAAGTAAATATGGATCTGACAAGCTGCCAAACCCAACACCCTTGGTCTTGGCTGCTCGTCGAGCCCTATTAGGCATGGATATAGAGAACTATCAAAATCATCGTCTCTAGACTTAATTGCGTGCTGAGCCTAGTTAGACATGAGTCTAGTGAATTGCCAGACTCATAACTTCTCGGCTTGGCTAAGCACCGAGCCCAACCAGGCATAAATTTAGCTCATTGCCATACTCATTGACCATGAGCTTGGCAAAGTGCTAAGTGTGAAGAACTAAAGATCTATAGATCATTGTAAGCCCCATGTTGAGCCATAACTCATAAGGCTCCGTTTATTTATCTTTATAACTTTTAATATAAAATATTAATGTTAGAGATATTTGTCTCTTTACATCCATAGGTTTATAAAAAATCTTCCAATAACTTACCTTATTTTCATCTCATTAATATTGTGTAAAAGATATTTATCTCTCATTAATATTGGATAAGATATATTTATTTGTCTCCCTACACCTAATATATATAAAAATTCTCCCTATGACCTATCTTATTTTCACCCTATTAATATTATGTAAAAGATATTTATCCGTCTTCCTTCATCAATTAGTATATAAAAAATATTCCTATGACCTACCTTATTTCCACCTTAATAATATTATGTAAGAGATATTTATTTCTCATTAATGCTATTATGAGAAAATAACTCTTCAGCCCCCCCAATTTCAGTAAAACAATAAGGTTTAGGGGCTATAAATACATTTTGAACCACCCATGTAAAGTGGTTGATAATTTTTATTCTCTAGATATTAATACTTTTTAATCTCAAAGCATTTATTATATTAAAACAAGAATAAACACTTTTGTTCTTAAAATTTAAAGTTTATTTTTTTATCTTTTGCAATTTCTCTTGAAAATTACTGATTTTATTGTTTGAGGGTTCCTAAACCCTATCAAAATAGATTATTTTACAGGTGTTAGACTTTAAATCACTAGTCATCCACCTTGAAAGTTCTATAAAATGAAACATTAACATGAACATAGATTACTCATTGTCCAAACATCAAAAAACTTCACTTGCAAGCATAGTATATTTCACAACATCATCACAGAATAACATAAATTAGAATCATAAAAAGAAGTCACATTATTATCAATTAACCCAATCAAATAAAAATTATTAAATAAATAAAAAAAGTTTAGTTGCTCCTTGTCAAATTAAGAAGACTAATGACTAAATTTGTAATTTGAAGCAATTCATTTTCCGACTATTTAAACATATCAAATGTTAATAACATTCACATGTAGAAGTATCAAATCATAATATCTCCAACTTAGATAGGATTTTAAGAGGAAATTACTGTAACTAAGAATTTCATTAGAGATTAAAAAAAAAAAAAAACCCTCTCAAACTATCGTGAGTAGGGGATTTTATTTCTAAAGTCAGTAAATTATCCAAGATGGACCGATCCATTATGAAAAGGAAAGATAATCCACTATTATTTCTTAATATAAGGGCAAATTTAAATATATAAAGGTGTAATTGTTGTTGGCGAGTGCCTCTCTAGGTTGTTGGGAGTGAAATTGACAGCAAAGTTGTAAATTGTGACAGCCAATGTAACTTATTCACAAATTGGCTGGCCAATGGTACATCATGAATCGTCATACCACATACTTGATTGTACCTTCTAAAGTACCTGTGAATTTTATTTATTTTTTTGCATTTTAAAATTATGTTTTATTTGGAAAAAAATATCAAGTTATTATTATTTTTAAATGATTTTAGTATTAAAAATAAAAATAAAAATTAGTTTAATATATTTTTAAATAAAAAATACTTTTAAAAAATATTATGCAACGCAATAATAAAAAAGTATTAAACAAACAAATTAATTTTTATATGGCATTTCACTATTGTTGTGGAATAATATCTCTCTATCCTTTGTATTTTTATGACTCTGTCTTTATAATAAAAAATATTTTATTATTTTTATTTTTTATCATTCACTGATTAATCAAACAGAGCATCAAAACTCCTTCAAGATTGTTTACATATTTAGATATATTAGACCTCTATTTGTCCAACGTTTTGCAAGAGAAAGTTGGGCTGCAGATACAGCTAATGTAATCTTGGGACTATACTCGAAGCTTCAAATACGCAGCCCATACAGGCCCAAGATAAGCCCATCAAGTAGCCCAAATAACAACAATCTAGCCATTCATGGCTATGAAATTTAACCTCGCAAAAAAGGGCTAAGGTAGTGTTGAATCCACCTTGAAACATGTGTCACACACATTTATTTATTGGACACTTTCCTGGCTAACAAATCACCGCACCATTCCAAAATCAATTCTTTAATGAGGGTGGATTATTTTTTAAAATGTTTTTAGTTTAAAAATTTATTAAAATGATATTGTTTTAATAAATTATTTTTGATGTTGACATATTACAATAATTTAAAAATATATAAAAATTAATTTGAAACAAAAAAATAGGAAGAATTTTAATTTTTTTTAAAATACAAAAATAAATGGGCTCTACAACTCCAATTATTAAAACTATATAACAAAAACCTTGAGAAAATAAAATTTAACCTTTATCTAGCTCAGGTCAGTCCCAGTGTTTGTGCTGCACATGTCTAAGAAAATCCAAATCAAGTTTCTGTTCTAGGTCAAAGGTCAAAATGTACCTTTATTATATTACATGGTCCAAACGAAGCACATCAGCTGTGCTGAAAACAACTTCTTAAAAGAAATGGATTAATATAATAATTATAATTAGTGGGATGAACGCAAGCTGATTCCTTTGATTGTTTAGAAATAAATAAAATCTTATTCTTATATTTCTCTCGACCGCTTATATATTCACTTCCATTTAAAACTATAGTCTTAATATAAGAAATTTAATTAATTAAGTCTCAATAATCATACTTTCCTTCTTCAACACAATTATCTCCACTTGTACTTCTATTGAAAGAACCATATCAGTATTAGATTAATTTCTCAACAGTCAAAGTGTCCATTTATCAAAATTTTTTCTTCAGAACTAATTTTATAACTATTCAGATGATAAAAATATTATTTCTATTATTTTAATGGTAATAATAAAAAAAAAAGTTAAAAACAAAATGGGTATTAAAGATTTGAAATAAGGTGATGGAGTTGTCATAGAAGAGCTCATCACATCAAAAATAAAAGTTAAGTAGTTTATAAATATTATAAAATTTGTGAAATTAAAACTTCAAACATAGCTTCCTTTTTATTTTATATTGTATCTTGAATTGGTTCAAGTTTTTATAGCTACTAAAATAGATTTACTCACAGAGTCTGAATGTATTATAGATTGATCTAATAATACTAAATACTCCTTCAGTCTTGATATTTCTTTTCTGATTTGTATCTGTTGGCTTTTTATTTTTTATTATATGCTTTTTGTTTTTGATTTATTTTATTTTCTTCTCTTTTTTTTCTTGTATTTTATTTTTGACTACATTCTGGTTAGATTTTTAATATATTGACTTCTTTCAAAAACAATTGGTGTAATGTGAAGAGAGCTAAAAAGATTATAAAGAAAATAGCACGATTAAACTTTTATGAATATATGTTTCTACGAATGTTTAGTATTGTGAATGTTTTTGTGTTTGTAATTTAAAAAAAAATAATTTTTTAAAAAAACTATTAATTATAACTTTTTTTTAACTAAAATTTCAAGACCGCACCACCAGAATTAAGCTCTCGTTAATATAAATTTTCGGAGAGTTTGATATTGAGAAAACCGCACCACACGGCAATATATATAAAATGACCATAACCTTTATCAAAGAACGTGAAACTAAGGACAGTTTTCTTCCTGGAAGAGCAGAGTATCATGAAACCAATCAGTCAAAGTCGTCTGAGCCAAAATAAATTATTCAGATTAATGATGATAGGAGATTGATGGAACTTTGAAATTCCATTGAGTAGAAGTCGTCTTCTGCCCGCACTCTGTCCTCCTTCCTCGAAGTCTCACCATTTTCCACCCACGATTTCTTTCCCATTAAAAGGAGATCAATGTTTCTTTCTTTGCTCAGCAACTCATCCACTCTCCAGTGTTCAAGGTCATGCTCCCTCCCCTTTCGTATATTCTTAGGTTTAATCTGTTCTTTCCTGTGTTTTTCTCTTGGGGTTTTGATAAAAGCGAGACTCCAGCACCCTAGAGAGTAGAGACCTCATCATTTTTAGTCATGCAAGAGCAGGGCTGGAACTGCTTGTTTGATGGGGTTCCCCAAGTTTTGAAAATTGTTCAATTTAGCCCATATATATATATACTAAGGGTAATTTCAGTATATCCATGCATTTGTTTGGTCCCCTAGACTTAGTTTTTTGGTCTCCTTGCTTTATTTTTATTTTCAAATTCATCCCTATCTTTTCCTTTTCCTTTTCTTTTTATATGGAACCCTCCACTTACCAAATTATAGTTGCATAGCTGCCGCGGAAGTATAATTTTAGATAATGTTTCTTTCTGTGGTTTAATTTATTTTTTGTTTAAAAAAATATAAAATCAATACTTTTTAGGTGTTATTTTTAACAGTTTTGATAAGTTAATATTAAAAATAAAAAAAATCATTTAATTACATTTTTAATTAAAAAAAACTTTTATAAAA
>Ga0325414_1000699_pt1 | contig 29101 bp, 12 predicted proteins | sample PopdelMetagenome_8_FD_206183 | JGI IMG/M metagenome (GOLD analysis project Ga0325414, IMG submission 206183) | Populus deltoides microbial communities from Bellville, Georgia, United States - Leaf-PdKOR-R3 | ecosystem: Host-associated > Plants > Phyllosphere > Phylloplane/Leaf | place: USA... | reverse complement strand
CTTCAATTAATTTGATTAAATACAAAAAGGGAAAACAAAAAAAAAGTGAAACTTGACAAAAGGTCTTAGCAGATTCAAGAGATTCACAGGGCAGTTGAAAATAGTTTTGAAAAAAATTTTAAAAAAATTATTTTATTTTATTTTTTAAATTAATATGTTTTTTTATATTTTCAGATCATATTGATATTAAAAATAATTTTTTTAAAAATAAAAAAATATTATTTTAATATATTTTAAAATAAAAATCATTTTAAAATACAATAACAGCTAACACACGTTTTGATTTCTTAATTTTTTAAGTTCAAATCTAGAAATCAACACAATAGTTCTTTTATATTAAATTTATTTAAATATACCAGGGTATATTCTTGGCTTTAGCATCCCAATTCCCAAGACTAAATCATTTCTAATCAGTTCTTCACAAAATTATTCATTTACAAACTCAGTTCACGAGACATATCTTTCTCCGATTAATTATGGAAAGTCCACAGCTTGCTTTTGTCTATTATCCATTGAGATCTGAAATTCATGCATGATGACTTAGACGAAGCCAATTTCTTTCTTCAATTATGCAGCATATTTATATCTGTATGACATATATAGAATCAATCATTCAAAAAGTGCGTATACCCCAGAATGAATTGTTAGATAGATGCATGAGGAAACATTTCATCAAAAAAGAGATGCATGAGGAAACAATACAGCAAGGCAAGCATGTGCCATCTGGTAAGATGATCAGTAAAGATCACGAACAAAATGAAAAAGAAGGTCGCCTACACATGCAAGAGAGAGAGGGAGAGAGGGAGAGAGAGAGAGAGAGAGAGAGAGAGAGGCATGGTTTGTCATGAACAATGGTCTCCCGTGAATGATTGGTTATGGTTATCTTTGAGAGGCTGGATTCTTTTGTTATCTTGTGGATCCGTGTTTCTACTTTGTCTCACCTTGATGTGATTGGTCTCTCCCCCACTGCAATTTCTGATGTCATTACCATATCATTGTACTTCTCTTTGAAGGGCTAGATTCAATTACAGCTAACAATTACAAAGGAAAAGAAAAAAAAAAAAGGAAAAAGAACAAATTAACCCCACTTGGTGCTGTGGCCAGTGCTGTAATTAGGGCATGTGTGATCCTGTATCACTTTCAACTAGTCTATCAGTAATCATAAGGGACACCCACTTGCAGAAAGCACAACGTTCTATCACCATAACATATATGGCTAAAATTAAGAACGAGGGCTATACACATATATATCTCCATTGGAGTATCAATGAGCCTTTTGAGCTCATGACAACAGCCTTTCGATCAACAAGATAAATGAAGGTTCCAATATCTACCATGGCATGGATCCTAATCTCACTGCAAACTAATTTGGAAAAACTACCTAACAATCAAATGCATAAAAGAAGAAACATGTATATGACATGGCTGAGGTTTGATTGAGAGAGGTTAGACATAAAAGAAGAAACAGGTTAATTTGGTAAATTTACCGTTCAGGTTATAAATTTAAGATAACTTAATATAAAAAAAAATAAAAAAAATTACAAAAATCATTTAAATAAAAAGATAACGTTGAATAATGAAATTAAAAGTAAAAGAAAAATAATATCAACTTGTGTTAATTTTTAAAATCCATAACTCGGGTTAACTTGACTCTTTTTTAGAGTTACATTTTTTTCATAATAATTTTTTTTTTGAATTTTAGAAAAGAATACAATAAAATATTTTTAAAATGACCTGACCATATGTTTAATATTATGTTATAAAGAACAGAAGAGTTAAAGAGGGTTTTAATTTGGATTATCTCAGCTTGCCGCCTAACCTAAAATAAAATCCCTTCCAATTAATCACACCTTCTTTTATGGGCTTCTGGGGGAAGATGAAGGACTAGAAGAAGGGGAAGGCAGGCAATTTATCAAGATAAATTTTTCCACAACACAAGCAGACATTACTCACCATCCTTTTAACCACACCAAAAATCCAGCACATAAACCAAACACAGAAAGTATTTATTAGACTTTGTCTTGTGTGATATCTCCACGCAACAAGTAATGATAGCTGCAAGACCAAATGGCTCACATTTTCTCTTGGAGACGAATGGCTCTCAGTATACACATACAATTCTGTGTGCCCCATGAGATTTGTGGGTTATGACCTGGTGGTTGTGGTTTAATTGTTTAGGATCAAATGGAAGATAAAGTACATCCCTAGCTTGTTTGATGTCAAGAAGAGAATCCAAGCAAGATAAAAAAATTCAGTTCATGAACAAACGAACCATTTGGTTGAACGTGGAGAAAGGGACTTTATTCTTATCCTCATCTGTGAAATCTTTTTTTAACTAGGCTATGGCTTATCTTGAAAAGTATACCTAGTGGTTAAGAAGGTCTGGTTGAATTTTACAGCTAACACCTAGAGAAACTGTTTCCTTGAATGTAAATGATTGATGTGAGATTTGAGAAGCGTTTTCTAAAATATTCGGAGAAAAAAATTAATTTTAATTGATAAGCAAAATGATTCTAAGATCTCTATAATTTTTTTTCCCCAAAAAAAATCCTAAGTTGATGTTTGTCAAAGGAAACAATACTTTTATTGTATAGTTTAAACTATGTAGGCTGAATGTGTTATTTCACGGCCCGAACATATTTTTTTTTAATGAAAAGAATATTTAAGTGTTATTAACGTAATTTAAAAAAATATGAAAAACAAAATTCAAGTCATACACCACACAACTAGGTTCAATAACTTGATTTCATTTAATTATATAATAAAAACAAAAAGCTACATTAGTAAATGGACCACATTAAAAAAGAAAAGTGGTTATGATAACATGTAAAAAAGCGCTTGCTGGAAAAAAATTGGATTTTGTTTTGCCAATACCAAGCATTAACTAAATGACAAAACATTTCTTTAATAACATGCAATCTTTATATATAAGCATGATAAACAAATCACCAAGACTAATTTCAAATCAATACAACATTAAAAGACCAGAAAAAAAAACAATTTAGGGGTTAAAATAAAAAAAATCCTAGAAACAAAAAAAGAAGAAGAGAAAACCCAAATTTGCAGTGATTCCTCTCAGAGGGCACAACAAGTCATTAAGCCCTCTTAATTTTCTTTATATATATATATATATAAAATCAAAATAACTAATCATCTTTAATTAATTTAAAATGTATTTCATTCATTTTCAAACCAAAACTATAAAATTAATAAAGAATTGTATCTTATTATTCTAGGGTATTGATTAAATCCAGCCTCTTGAATCTTAAACCATATACAGTCCAAAAAAAATATTTTTTTCTTGACCTGGTATCCATGGGGCACAAGGTAGAGGATGTTTGCCTCGTTGTTCTCCCCTCATAATTAAATAATATATTTTTAATTTTATACATACATGATTAATTTATAATATATGTTGATACATAATATTTCTTATTATTCATTATAAATTAAATTTTTTTAGACCTGTCCACTACTTATAAAGGATGAAAGTAACCAGTAAAATGACCTTTTTCCATCCTTATTTTGGACCAGGCCTAAGTTGTATAGCAGTTGGATTGAGTAAGTGAATAGTTCTGGCCTTATTGTCACAACAACCTATAAATAAGTTAGACCTATTTCTTTCTCACCAAACTCAACTCAACTAAACTCATTTCAATTTCATGTCATTTAAAGCAAAACATTCCCTCCATTTAAAATCTAGAGTCCACCTTGTCTCTTCACTACCAAAAAAAATAAAAATTATACTACTAAATTTATCCCATTCAAAATCCAATCTCACCTCCATTATCACCCTTTAGAAATCTTTGTTATCCATTAATATGAAGAAATGTAGTTGATGAAGAATTATTTATTGATTTATTCAAAATGCTAGGATTATATATTTATATACATATCATGGTACTTTATTGTCTACAATTATTCAAAGTCATATACAAAAATGGGAAACAAATAATCAATTATACTATTTAACAACTCATTCTATGAGATTCTTTACTTTAACATATTCGATGAGATTATTTTTTTTTAACACCATTTGAAGTTAGAGTGTATGTTAATGACACCTAACTTTATGAGTAGTATTTCAAATTGTATCGAACTCAATGGCTTGGTGAACAAACCAGCTAATTGATTTGTAACTTGAATATAAGTTGTTAGCATTATCCCTATTTAAATATTTTCAAACATTAAATAACAATCAATCTATATGTGAATTGTTCATTTCTGAAACAAAAGATTTGAAGCAATATGTATAGCAGCTTGGTTGTTACAAAAAAATGTAACTCATTGTGTGTGATTCACTCTTAGTTTTGTCAATATATTTTTCAACTAAGTAACCTCACAACAAGTAGTGGCCATATATCAACTTTCTGCATCAGCGAGACATAATGCTTTATCTATTTGTCTTCTAAGAAATTGATGTTTTACCGAGTAAAATGCAATAGCCAACTATTGATCTCCTTATATCTTTGCATCAGACTTAATCGGTATCATAAAATACTTGTAACTCTAATAAATCTATAGAGGGTAAGAAAATCCCTTGTCCAAGTGATTGTATGATATACTTGAGGACTTTATGTGCAACTTCAATGTGTGGTTGTATAGGTTTATCTATAAATTGACTCGGTATATAAACAACATAAACTAAATCAGGTCTTGTTATGATGACGTAATTCAATTGACCCACAAGTCATTAGTATAGGGATGACTCAATTAATAGCTCTTTGTTTGTCTATATGAGTGACAAGTTAGGCTTGATATGGAATCATGAGGATTTTTCACCTAGAAAACCTTTATCTTTTAAAATTTCTAATGTATATTTTCTTCGAAACAATATGATTTCTTGCTTTAATTGTGCAACCTCTATCCCCAATTTTGTTTTTAGTTGACCTACGTCCTTTAATTTAAAATGATTTTAAAGGGATTTCTTAGTGCTTTTAATATCTTTTAAGTTATTTCCTGCCAATATTACATTGTCAATATAAACCAATAATGTTATGATGTTACTTAGCTAGTTTTGAGCGAATAATGAGTAGTTGAAACATGATTGATGAAACATATTAGATTTAAGAGCACTTGATAAATTGATAAATCATTGTTGTGAAGCTTGTTTATACTGTAAATAGATTTATGCATCTTGCATACTCGATTCTCCTTTTTTCTTACAAAACCAAAAAGTATAGACATGTAAACATCTTTGAAGAGGTCATCATTAAATAATACATTATTAATATCAAGTTTGGTGAAAATGTCATCCTTGAAGTGTAAAAATGTTAAGTAGTATACTAATGATGGTTAATTTAGCCATCGAAGCAAATGTTTTTCTATGATCAACACTTATAATTTGGCCATAACCTTTTTCCACCAAGCAAGTCTTATATCTCTTAACAATAACATTGGGATGAAGCTTATTTTATAGACCCATTTGCAGCTAATAGGTCTTTCATGAGATGTCAAACATCCAAGACTTAAAGTGTTGTTGGTATAAAATGCTTAGACTTCATTGTGCATGATTTGACACCACTTTGGATCTTAAATAACATGTTAAAAATTGGTTGGTTCTTTAAAGAGGGTAAGTTGTGTTGTGAAAGCTTTATGAATAAGGGAAGGACGAGTATATGATAAAAAAAATACAAGAGAAAGGATGAGCAAAATTATTGAAAAAATACGTGACAGGCCTATAAATAATTTCAAAATGGTCCTTGAAGTTTTTATATTTTTTGGCTTTTTATTAAAATAAAGAAAAATTAAAAACTAAACGAAAGACATTATAGTGTGTTTGGCAAACATGCTCTTAGTCTAAAGATTGGGCTTGTTAGGCCCAAGCCTAATTTGGTTGGTTGGGCTGATTGAAGGCTCAACAATTTCTTTTCCTTTTTTTAAAAAAAATGGGTTGGGTTGAGGGTCCAACCTACACAACTTAGTCATTGGCCAAGCCTAGTGACTAAATTGTGTAGTAAACCACAGAACGTGAATTCTAATTCATGTTCTGCATGTTTACACAAAAAAAAAGTAAAGAAGATGGGAGAATACGATTACCTGACTTGGAGGTGCTGCTTGACTACCGTTGCTGGGAGGTTTAGAGTGAGGATGGTGGGGACGCTGGTAGAAAAGCTGGCAATTGGCGATGCTGTTAGATAGATAGTTGATGCCTTTATTACTGGTATGGAGAAGAAGCTGGCGTCGTTGGAAATAGAAGAAGTTATAGTTGGTGGAGGGAGGTTGATTCTCAAGGTGGAGTGAAGGAAAATGTTGTGGCAATGGCTGAGATGGGTGTTCATGTAGGTCTATGAAGAAGGAGAAAAATGGTTGGTTGGGAAGCTAAAAAAAAATGTGAAAAATCTTATTTTTGGCTTACTTTCCCTTCAGATTTCTCCTCCATTTTTGCATAAAATTCACCTTTATTTACAAGGGATAAAAAGTGAAAAGTTCATTTGATGTTTATTGAGAATAAATCTTAGCCCTTGATTCAAACAAGAAAGATCACAATCGTTGTCCAAGAAGTTAACATAACAAGCTGCTAAATTTGGTTGCAAAGGCTGATTGGGTCAGACTCTTTGGAGCAGCGTTACGGTGGCTATAGAGGCGACCTGCCGACAAGAATCATGTTGGGGTGTAGTATGGTGTCGGGTCATGAGAGTGATGTCTTGTTTGTTTTGTTTGGTAGAGAGATGAGGGATTAAATGCTTCTGAAAAGTAACCGTTTGAGCAACCTTTTCGATATAAAAGGTTGAATATGATAAATAGTGGGCACACGACATGTCGTCTAGCACCCTCTTTTATTGTGTTGGTCAAAACAGCATCGTTTTGTACCAAAACAAATTGTTTTGGTCAAAACACATCGTTTCATTTAAATGAAACGACATGTTTTAACAACCTTAGGGTTTTAATTATGGATTTGACTAAAACTCAATTGAGTCCTTTGTGTTTTGATTTCTTTTAATTGCATCCCTAATTGACTTCAAACTTTTAATTTCATGCAATTTTACCCTCGCCAAACTCAAATATCAACTTTGAAGTTCAACTCTTTTTATTTTGATTCTTGGTTTTGGATTTATGCAAAATGATCATCAGTTGACCATTTAACTTTCAATTTACTTCAATTTCACCAATGTTTTCAACCAAACTGAGTCCTCGAAGTTTAGCACCTTTTTTTAAAAATGTTCCTGGTTGTGAATTTCTTTAATTTGACCCTTAATTGACCATAAACTTTGATTTTCTTGTAATTTTATCATTGATTTCAATTAATTGACATTATAAAAATTAAGTTTGGTCCTCTAAAATTATAATATTCTCTATTAAACTCAAATTGGGCTTCCAAACTTAATTTTTCACCAATTAATTCCCTAATAAAATTAATTTGACCTATTAAAAGTATAATTAAATTCTCGCACTTAATAAATCTTTTAATTTAATCCAAATTAATTCTTAAACATAATTAAACCTTTAATTTGACCCATTATTAAATCAAATTGATCTATTAAAAATATAATTAAGTCTCTAAACTTAATTTTTATACAGATTCGCCTAATAATCATTTAATTTGACTTTCAATCTATATTGTCTCTTTAGTCTTAGATGCAATAGGGTACAATTGGGCTCCTAATTTTATCCAAAACTGCAGCTTGATTTCTTTATACATTTGAAACCCTTCTCATTCTGCTTTTGCCAAGTTACCTGTCTTTTTGTTATTATTATTATTATTTTTTTTATTTTTAAAAGGAAATAGGTAAAGGGAAACCCAAGAAATGGGTTATAACACTATGTATGAAAAAAATAATTTTCTTATAATTTTATGATCTAAGTTTACATTGCATTTTTCATGTCATATAAAAAAAAAAGTTTTTGACAACCTTAATATGGACACTGACACTTAAACTCGGTTTTATATCATTAATTAGATATCATGTCAACAAGTGAATAGATGTGAAAATTCTCTCCAAAACCTATCTAAAAATTTAAAATAATAGTGATTATATATATATATATATATATATATTAGAAAACACACACACCCACACCCTGATGTTATACATCATTGATAGCTTACATAAGAAAAACCCTCTTTTACATTTCCAATTATAGTTTTTTTTTCCTTTATCAAAGTAAACCATAAGATAATTCATTCTTTATATTTTTTTAATCTTAGATATTAGTATTCATGTGTTGGTCAAACTCACAAGTGCACGAATCGTAACAAGTAATAAAGTAAATGAGTATAGTATCGTCCCATAAGGATTTGCAAAAATTATCCATAGTACCAAATGTATTAAATTCATATCCATTTGATGATTTGATTATAAAAGTTTGTGAAACTAAAAACAATTAAAACAAACAAGCATATAATTAAACAGTGTTGAAATCAAGTTTAATGGATCCTAGGATTTTTAACTTTGTCGTAACTAATCCTATGCGAATTTTTCAATTGTTTTAATCCTATTGAAATTTCTTTATTATTGTTGATAATCAGGTTTTATTAATTTAATCACTAATCTCTCTGGAGCATCAACGAATTATTTTAACATGCAAACAGTAATTAAACGTATACAAACATTAAGTTTAGAATGAAATACTCAACAAATACTGAATTAATTCAATCAAAGAAATATTTGCATAATCATAGTTAGACTAAATAAAAATTACTAGAATAAAAAACTACTTCATATCTAAATAAAAAAACTTGACATAATTAACATCACTTAAGAGTATTAGAAGATTAGAGAGTTGGATGTCTTGAAGGGGTTGTGGCTTTTTTCTTTTTAGTTCTGATTGCTTCAGCTCCTAGATGCCACCTCCTCTCTCTTCTAGTGTTTTTAGGGTATTAAAAACGTCATTTGACTGCTTTCTAAAGGGGTTTTTATAGTATGGCTTTATCCTTCAAAGGAAAGGAAATAACTTTTCTACTGTCACGAATTCTAACTTTATTTTCTTTCCTGATATTGCGAGCCAATTTTAGGGCAGAAAATGTATGAGCTGAGACTTTTCTATTTTTAAAACAATCATATAAAATTTTCTTTTCAACAAAACTGGTCTTGTAATTTTTGAAAATCTAGAACTTGAGATATGGGCCAAAAATCGAGACAGTGTCTAGATTGCAGGGATTCTAAGTCTGATTCGTACTGTGTATTTCAACCTGTTTTTGTGTTTCAAAACAGCAAAACCAGGTTATTTTATCATCATAAGAACTGTAGGTCCATATCTTAGCTTTTCAGAAAGGTAGAGAACACATGAAACAGAGTTGTATAACTCCCGTTATCAATAAAAAACCAACCAGTGCTCAAGATTATCTAGGACAGACCAACCAGTGTTTGAACTCTAAGCTCAACCCATTATTTACCTCCTCATATGAGCTCAAATTCAGCAAATTTCAGTAGTTAAATACTTGAAAAATACATTGAATCTGCAAGAAATAAATACTTTTAAAAAATATCTAAAACTCTAGATAATTCACTAAGAATCAAACAAAATTCTCTAAAATAAAACACAAAGGACTAAAAATGCATGTGCTATGTATTTCCCAATCATCATGTCATTATTTAACTTACATGACAAATTAATAAATATTTACTTAAATATTTTATTATGTGAACTAGTTACATCAAGTACTTATCTAAAAAGAATTAAAAATAAAACATTCAATTGAATAAATTGAGACACTCAAAATTAATTATCCTAATTTTATTATGTTAGTACTAATAGTTGGGTTATCCTAAATTTATCTAGAAAAAATTATCTTTTTACACATTCAAAGAAATTTGACTGCCTCATAAAACCTAAAGTTGTAATGTCATGTATGTATGTGTCTATATATATATATATATATAAAATTTTCAGACATGTTATTTTTTTATTTCTCACCTTTGTTATTCTATTTTACTTTTTAAACAGTAATTAAATACTACCAATCATTATTGTTTTACAGGGTGCTGTACCTTCTTCTCCAGGCTTCATAATTTTTTTTTTTTGTTGCTTGCAACCCAATTAATCCTGAACCACGTGGCATCTCCCTGGTCAGAAATGTGGCATGATCTTGTGGGTCCCACAAATTCGCACAAATTTCCCTCCCAGTCTCAGCTTCTTTTCCCTCTCCCCTCTCCCCTCTCGGAAACACAGCCAAGAATCAGAACCACCCAAAAACAAAGGCCTTCTCTCTCTAAAAAAAAAAATAAAGCACGCACAAAATTCACTAAACCCATTAACATAAGAAAGAGTCTTTTTTAGTGTTTTTTAATTAAAAAAATGAAAAACCACAGAGTAAAAACCCTTAAAACCAAAACCCCTAAACCCATTTCGTCTCCATTATCGGAAACCCCACCGGCGGCGGATTACACGGTGAATGTGGACTGTGGTGAGGACTTTCACTCCGTTTGCAAATGGGTTATCCCAGATTTCAGGAAAATAAAGTCCAGGTCTTTATATAGCAGATATTTTCAAGTTAGTGGCTATGACTTTCGTTTTTTAATGTACCCAAAAGGGGATTCTTTATCAGTACCTGGACATATCTCTCTTTACTTACAAGTTAATGACCCTTGTAGTTCTAATTGTGATTGTTATGCTTGTTACAAGATTGTCATTGTTAATGTCGTGGATGAGACTAAGTCTTTGTCTAAAGAGAGTGTTTATAGGTTTTCCAAGAACAGGAAATCTATTGGTTGGTGTGAATTTGCGGTTTCTAATACAGTTTTAGATGCTAATTCAGGGTTTTTAAAAGATGGGGTTTTAACTATTAGTGGTGAAATTCGGGTTTTGGATGAGAAAATGGAGTTTTCGAGTGATTGGAGTGAGGGAATGTCTTATGCTTTGAATGGGAAGGTTACTTGGAGTATAAGAAATTATGGTTTGTTGAAGCAAATGGTGAAGACTCAGAAGATAATTAGTTCGGCTTTTCGAGTATGGGAGGCTTATCTTGGGGTTAATTTGTCGAAAAGCATGGTTAATGGGGCTGAGAATTTGTCATTGTTCTTGGAGATTAAGGATATAGAGAAGAACCCTGTGATTGATAGGAGTTGTTGGTGTCTTTTTCGAATATCAGTGTTGAGTCAAAAGCCAGGGGTTAGTCATGTAAGTAGGGAATATTATGGGAGGTTTGGGGGAGGAGGTGATACGAGTCTTGGTTGGACTGAGTTTATGAAAATCTCTGATTTTTTTGATGAAGGATATGTAGTGGATGATAATGTGTTGGTTAGTGTATCCTTTAATGCTATTCAGGAGTCAAGTTTTTCCTTCAGGATTGAAGGCGTTTCTAGTGGTAAGTGTAAGGGGATGATTAATTGTGGCTACTTGGGTGGTAAGAGCAAGTATGGTCTGGTAAAAAGATGTGATGATTACACAGGAAAAATCATTTGGAAGATTGAGAATTTCTCAAGGCTGAAGGATATTTTAAAGAAAAAGAAGATGAAAGGTCTGTGTGTGAAGAGCAGGAGGTTTCGGATTGGGAATATGGAAGTCCGCATTTTAGTTTATCCTAGAGGTAATTGTGAACCTCATTTATATTGTTTTGTTTAGGGTCTTACATTATGTTCACCTTTTATATTAGGAGCATGCATTATCAATTGGGCTGAACTCTGATGTAGAGTGGCTTCTAACACATAGAAAGAAGGAAGTGTGCTTGAATTCCATGATAATAGTTATTTGAAAAGGCTTGAAATTATTCTATACAACTCTGACAGTTTGCAAAATTCCAGTTTCTGCATGATTTGCAAATACATGAACGCGATTCATGTACAATCTAAAATCATAGTTGAAAATCTTATTTGGCATTTCTTTTAAGAAAATATTAGTCATAATAGCCAAGTCATTTACTGAAAAAGAATGGCTATGCTGCTGTTCAGTGCAAGTAATAAAACAATGGATGTAGATGGAGTTGATTTTTATAACAGTCACTGATATGTTGAGATTTTATAAAAGCATAAAACTGATGTGACTATTTGGTAATTCCTGATGGCACCAGGTCAATCTCAGAAACCAATCCACCTTTCAACGTTTCTTGAAGTTTTGGATCCAGGAAACAGTTCTGCTGATTGGAGTTCTTTTATTGTCTATCAGTTGGCAGTTATGAATGGGAAGATGATAGAGAAGTCTGTTGTGAAACAATCTGCAGAACGATGCTCCAATGCTACAAAAAACCATGGCTGGTCTGAATTCATGACCCTTACTAGTCTTTTTGACCAGGACTCTGGGTTTATTGGTCATGAAACTGCTGTCTTTACAGCAGAGGTTCACTTATTGAAGGAGACATTCATGACAACAGAGTCGAGCGACAATGCTTGTTCAGTTACATGGAAGATGGAAAATTTTTTATCCTTCAAGGAAATAATGCTAAGCCGAAGAATATTAAGCAGATTTTTTGAAATTGGTGGCTGTAAACTTCAAATTGGTGAGTTGGTGTATTAAACAAATTATACAAGATTTTCAAGGTAATATCATATAAGTGGGGATCCTCTTGTCCGTAATTATTCTTACCCTGTTATTATTATTATTATTATTTTGCAGGGATATATCAATCATCTGCAAATATATGTGCATTCTTGGGGAGTGATCCGTTGATTGACAATTTTTGGGTCAATTACAGGATTACTATAGTTAATCAAAATGACCCTGCTAAAAGTTTGTGCAAGGAGTCTTCCCTATGCACAAAGGCATATTTCAATGCCGATCTTCAATTGATGAAAGTATCAGATATGCTGGACACAGATGCTGGATTTGTTGTTCATGAGACAATTACTTTGGTTTGTGAAATCCTTGATTGCTGTCCATGGTTTGAGTTTTTTGAACCTGAGACTGGTAACATGGAAGCAGAATCAAGTGACTGCCAGGTTTGTTTATTCTCCAATTTCTGTTTGTGAAACTTTCTTGGGATTCAATTAGCCAACACAAGGCAGTGATTTATTGATTACATATGATGTGGTATTTCTTGTCCCTGTCTGATTCTGAAAAGTAAAAGACAGACTATATTCTGTCAAAGCAAGTTAGTTGTTATTGCTAGAAGTCAGTTGCCTAGGAATTGGCAAAATTGTCTGACAAAATTTTAATAACCAATATTTGTTCTGACTTCAGATTATACTGTCCTTGAACATCTTAGGCAAAATTCTTTCCTTCATAAGGTCTTGGTTGCCTTCAAAATTGCAGTAAAATGATAAGGAATGAACGGGATCCATTCCAATAAAGCAAATAATACAATAGCAAATGAGCGTAACTGTTATGACTCTCCTGCTGTACTTTTTTTTTCTTCTCAAAGTAAGCTATCTTGGTATTTCAGTTCCTCTCTGCTGTCTGTCAAATGGACATCAACAACGAAGAGTGTAAAAAAACATTTTCTGAAGTTTCTGGAGTTTTGGGGAGCACACCTTATGAAGCTCTGCAATCTGTTATTCACTTGTTATTTAAATCTGCATCTCAGTGCCAGTGTATTCCTCGAGCAGTATGCATCTCAACTTGATCAAATTGTATTATCTCTTTGCTGTCTTTCTTTCTTTCTTTTGACTTGTTTTATGATTGGTTGCTTGCAGGTCAATGCTGTTCGTGCAAGGCTAGAACTTTTAGGAGCTGAGATATCACCCGATCTGTTGGATCTCCTGGGCAGCACTATGAATAGTCAGCATGAGATTGCTGAAGCAATGTTGAGAGAAATTGATAGTGTCTTTGCACTTGATGAAAAATGCAAACTGCTGGATGTTTCTCCATGTCCATTATCTAAAGAAGTGCCCTATTTAGATAGTGGAACCAGACTTGCAGCCAACAGCTCACATAGGGAAGATGAATCACGTAGTCATGTACACCATCATTTTTCTGATATCTTTATCTTGATTGATATGCTGTCTATACCTTCCCTCACCATTGAAGCTTCTGGGGTTTTTGAGAGAGGTGTTGCTCATGGATACATTGATAACCAAGTAGCGGCCTTGGTCTTGGAAAAACATGCTCAAAGATTTAGTGCAAATTCAACAGCCAGGGAGAAAAATGCAGAGTCTTTGTTTTCTGAAGAATTTTTCACCCCAGTTCTTGCTCTTGCAGAAACATTGTCCCTCTCTATAAACTCTCGAGTTCATAATTTTGTGAAAATGTTTTATGTTACACTATTTGAAGTGTTTTCTGGTGAGAGTTATCACACAAGGATGCTGAGAGGGCTAGTTGACCTTGCCACAAGCCCTGTGGAGAATTCTTTGGAGATGAATCTGGATACGTTGATCTTCTTGGTTCACAGGGAACATGGATTTGCTAGACCAGTTCTAAAAATGGTGGGGGATGCTGCTAAGCATGACAATGCTGATCATTCTGCCATCAGTCATCGTCTGTGTTGTTTAGAGGAGAAAATTATTCATATTGGTGAAGAAAAGCGAGCTGAACTTTCAAATATGTCTAGCGAGAAGGCTACTTTGTTAGAAAGGCTGACTGAAACTGAGGCTGCTCTCCTTCATTATAAGGTATTTGATCCCTTGTCTCTTGCTTATCTGCCTTGTCAAATGCCACCACATGCACCTGGTTTTGGTGAGCATATGAGATTTAATGTTTTATATAAAATTGGCAGTCTGAAATGGAGCTTGAAAGGGACCACTTTACTTGTGAAAAGACAGAACTCTGTGCACATATACAAGATATTGAGACTCAACTTGAACAGTTGTGCTCCAAGCATAAGGATCATGTTGCAAAGCACTGCATGGAGAAAAGGGATTACCAAGATCATCTTTATCATGTGGAAACACAGTTGTCACATCTAAAGTCCTTAAAACACCAGGAATTGAAGGTATGAGTGTCTAGAATATATCCAACTCAGATTTTAAATTGCTATATCCAAGAAAACATGAAAAGATGATCTTTTAGCTGAAAGTTGCTATGTGAGTTTCCTTTTGGCAGTCTGAATCATGGATCGCTGTGTTTAATATGATTAAATAAGAGAATTCTGAGATAGTTTCTTAGGCTTTTGTAAGTAAATTTCACAATATTTACTGCCTAAATGTGGCTAGAGATAGTGTCTTGTTTGGTTGCATTTGCAAGTTTTTTTTTTTTTTAAGCTTATGAATCTGGTAGTAAAGCTTCTTTCTCTTAGTTGATTGGTGATTTGGCATCATTAAAATATGAGGTATTTATTGGTAGAGATTCATTGGTTCCATGATTAAGGGATCAGTTTGATCCCTTGGTTTGCTTGAGAGGTTTAGGAATGGAGAGTGGAATGGTTTCATAAGCTTTGGCAGTAAAACTCTGGAGGCAATAATTTGTCTATCATTGTTTGATTGATGGATAGATGGAGTGATAATGTTAAATAATTTTTTTAGACAAGCTATGATCTGTAAACATGTGAGAAACCGTATTCTGCTACCCCTTGAAGTTGGTATACCTTTGTGCTTTGTGCTGATTGCTATTCTACATTAATGGCAGATTCATTGGTTGTTAACTGCCATCGGATGGTGGTAAAATGGTCTAATGATTTTGATATTGGATACATAGTGTTAGAAGTGTTTCATCTACCACCTCAAAAAGTTTGTATTCTTGACACTTAATTGAAATATATTGTTCTCTGTGCGACTTTTAGAGATTTTTGTTCTGTCTACTGACATCTTCCCAACAACATAAATTCTGGAACTGGTTGCAATTTCTGTCCTGAAATTTCCTCAAGAATGGGATGTTATGCAAAATCAGAATGAAACATGTAGATGACAACTCATTACAGGTAAATCAGCATGAACCAATGAATAATGGTTGGTGGAAAGACTTCCTGTACTTACTTGAGAGTGCTCGAACAATGAAATCAGGATTATTGTTGCCACTAGAAAAGCTTATACATTATCGTTTGTAGTTAATAGAAGGATGAAGCAACATCTATTCAGCAGAATTTATCGTAATTGCCCCCTTTTGACCCATCTCCTACCTTCATCAGCACCCATCCCTTGCCCTTGAGGTGGCTGACTCCCAACCAACAAGGCTACAAATTTATGTAATGAATTGCTGACTATCCTTTCTCTGTAATCTGGATGGTCTTTAGTGATATGCTCGATTACTGTGCCCTTAACTTATGGAAAGTTCCTGAGGTTTAGATACTGAGTTTAATATGTGCGTGATGCAGAAACTACTTAAAGAGAAAGAAGTTCTTGCTGAAAGATTGAGACATGCAGAAGCTAATCTGGAAGTTTCTGATAGAAAACTGAAAAAATATGCTTCAAAAGTTGTGATTCAAGAGGAGGAACAACAGACACAATTGGATGAGATTTGGCAGTTGAAACAAAAAGTTGAACAAATTGAAATAGTGAAACAGGACAAGGAAGAGGAGGTTGCTCATTATAGAGCATGCACTTACGATTTGGAAGCAAAATTGAATGACTGCCAGGTTTGTTTCCTTACCAATTCTATTCATGAAACTTTCTTGGGGTTCAATTAGCCAACTGAAGCAGTGGCTTGTGGTGTACATATGCTGAGGTGTCTTTTTCCTTTTCTAGCAGTCAAAAGTAGAAGACAGATAATTATGTCATAGCAAATAGCAAGCTAGTTTTTATGCTAGAATTCAATCTCCTAGGACTTGACAAATCTTTCTGACAAGGTTTTGAAGAATCACCCTTTGTTCTGTCTATATTGTCCTTGGGATGTGTGTTTTTCAGAAGAGATCCTTAGAAATGTTTTTTGGAAAATTTATTTGCCTTCATAAGTTCTTGTTTTTCCTACTGGGATATTTCTCAAGTTTTGCTCTTCTGATTAATAATATCTGGTATAATTAGATTTTGTCTGATTTGCTGCATATAATATACCGAGAATGCTCTCAATGGTTGTGATTGGTGAATCAATAGATGTGAATATATTAATTTTTGAATTGGGTTTTCTTTACATATGGAACTTCTTCTTATGTGGGTTTTGAAATTTAGGAGACCAACTTCAACTTCTTAGGCTCAAGCTTTTGGACAAGCAAACTATACTTTTTAGTACGTGAAGTTCATTTATTATGGTAAAGAACATAGATCTTAATGCTAAAGAACAATGACCACCTCTCATGCATCTACAGATGATGTGCGGGCAAGTACATCTTAATAATGTTGGTCTCATGGCTTTGAACTGCTTTCTTGGATGTTTATGCTATCAACTGAACAATCCCCCCTGCAGAAACATATCCAATTTCTTGAAAATGCACATCGGGAGGAGATGGAACAGCATGCTCCTCTATATGGTGTAGGCTTGGAATCTCTCTCAATGGAATCATTGGAGAATTTGTTGCGCATCCATGAAGATGGGATAAAAAACATCCATGCCCTTCAACATCAACTAAGAAATCGGAGTGGCGATCTTGTCTCAAGTGCAAATCCTCTTCAACTCAGACAGTTTGCAACCTACAGCACAATATCCTATTGCTGATGGGCATTCCACTTTTGTCATCCCAATGGCGCTCACATGCACAAGAATAGGCCTAACACTGCTACTACAGCATCCCGGTTTATCATAGGAGTTAACTTTTGACTGGAGATCATTCTTAACTGTATATTTCAGATAGGAATCTTAACTGCTTCTCAGGGATGGGGCTTCTTTAATCTGGCTGGCCTTTTTTCACCAGTCAAGCTCAGCAGTTATTCACTAATGAGGTCCTCTTTACCTAGTTATTTTGTATAGTTATCTACTGTGGAACGTGGAACCTCAGAATGTTAGTTGAATACATGATTATTAGAGGGGATTGTATGAAGGAGACTTCAATGCTTTTATTACTCTTTCACGTAGGTGTTTAAATGTGCTTGCCAGTGTGACTGCTGGTTGAAACCACATCTTGCTGTGGTTTTTGTATTCCTCTTGTTCGCCAATTTCTTCTTCTGGTTGCTTTGAACAGCTGTCGCATTTTTTATAGTTGCTGTCTGGACAAGGATAGTGAAATCAAGCAAACGATGGATTCACCTTTTCTTCAGAACTTTCCTCTGGACAGCAGCAGTCATATGTGACCTTTTATTCTCTCAATAGGTGTGGTGCCGTTGGACTTGCCCATGCAGCAGTAGTTTCGGTTGAACTGGACATTGCCCCCGCTATTGGTAGGCTTACTTGACTAAGAAATCAACAAGATAGACTGAGATCTGGACATAACCTACGCGCTGCTCGTGTGAGGGCAAACGCAATTTCTTTCTTTTTCTTCAGTTTTCACATTATGATTCCAAGTCGTTCCTTTTGAGTATGTTTTCGTTGGTCAAGTTTTTTCCATGGTAGTCATATAAGATCGGCTCCGCTTGTAGGCCCAATTGCTATATAGACGGAATAAAAACTCGGAATTTTGAACAAGAGATCCTCCATGACCCAGAAATTAAATTATCCCACCAGAAATTCCTTTCAGTCTAGGCAACTCATCCTGTATGCATTCATGTTTGAAAGTCAGGCAACAAAGAATACGGTTGATTGGCAATCGATCTCTTGTCATTAACACTATCAATCACAATCAGAAGAAAGTCTAGGGTTGATGCATGCACTTCTTTCTCTCATGACGGATTATGCACAGAATCCTAAATGGTTTGCATCAGATAAAGCAATCAAATGCTAAATAAAATTGTGACAAAATCCAACCTCAAGTTACCACCAGGAGAATTCCAAAACTTCCTTAACTGAAGCATATAGAATAGCATAAACCATTAGAATAACACGTAATTATACTGACTTAATTATCAGCTAAGAACAATGGACACGTGACTGGTTGGGTTCCACAAGTAAAGAAACTAGAGGGAGGAAGAAAAAATGTTGAAACGAACGTAACAGGTGGGATTCTGCAAGTGCAGAAACCAGAGGGAAAGGGGAAAAATTGTAGAAACTTTACAATAAAATCACTTATCAAACATTCACCAATAGTCTAATCAAACTCATCAACTTTATGCCAGTCAGTGGACTCGGCATCTGAATCTTTATCACGAGAAAATGACTGCCTTGCCTTACGTAGACCACCAAGAATGTCAGAGCTTTCATTCAGTTGGACCCAATCGCTGGATCCACTGGGTGAAGGAGCCCTAATGCTCTGTGCTTTCCTAGAAGTTGATAATCTTGTTGAAGAATCACTATAATCATCTTCCAGATCGCTGAATGACACATCCTCTTTGCCTTCAAGCTTTTTCTGGTTATCCATTGAAATGCTATTATCAATTTGCTCTTTTAAAAACTGCTTAGAATTCTCTTCATCATTAATTTTTAAGCCTTCAGTAGCATTTACAATCCCGGCGACCTCTTCTCTAGATGTTGTATTCTCTCCTTGTGTCTCACTGATAGAATTCTTGGAGCTTTCCAACTTCACATTCTTCTTGTTTCGCAGCTTCTCCAGAAGTACATTTCTTGTTTCAACTATCTGGCAATAAGTCAACAGTTTAATGAGATTACATGGCCACGAGAATGAAATACAAATATCACTGCACACAAAGGACTGTTGCCCCCTGCTCTAAACTATGATCATTATTGGGATATTGAAGTTTTAGTTTCTCTAAAAAAGAATATCAAGTCTCCTATATTAGATGCTTGAAGATTCAGTCTCCTAAATTTCCTTAAGAAATCAATACCAACTGAATCAACAGTCCATATCACTTGATACATACAACTAGCACAGCACAATAGCTCACTTACAATTAACAAGATCATTCTTCCAATATCTCAGATGTCTGAAACCTTGGAACTTTAAAACCAATTTCAGATGAAACAATTTGCTCTAATGTCAAATTATAAACACCAATTCCATCAAAAAGTGTAGAGATGGTTTGTTTCAAGTCTTATGATGTCAAAATAAGGAAAAAAGAAGTGTGCATATTTTACTAAAATTTGGAGACCCTGCACTTTTGTTTCCCCTGGGGTGAGTTTTGAAGTAATAAGTCAGCACGATAACCAATTACTCACACATATGCTTCGTTCTGCATATTCCCAGAATTCTTCAAACTTAACAATCCCTATCCCACCCCTCTTCTAAGATGACTATTAAAAAATATGCAAGTGCCATCATCCTCGCATCTTCTAGTTTTGATTCTCAATATCAAGATTGAAGATAGTAATTACTTCCTCCAGATTCTGGATGAGTACATTGGAGCTATGATTTCCATTGCAACTTTACAAGAACATAAATGAAAATACAGCTGATTGCATGTTATAAAAGATTATTATTCCATCAGGTGACAAAAGGAGGTCACCTTCTCAAAACTTTCAACCGCAAAGACATCAATTATTCTTACACACAAAATATCAGAAACCATATAACCCTCCACACTAATGGCATGTAAACTGTAGCTATGCAAAATGTTTTATTAACTGGTATGTTATCTGCTATGCTTGCTAGATGCCTGGAAGATCAACTATTGTCTTCCCTACCTTAAGACACATAACACCACCAGCACATTTGAGGATCGAAATAAATAATGTCACAAAAAAATAGCAGTGCACACTATCTGCTCAGCAAAAGCAATAGACACCAATTATGGTTTCACTAGTATTGTGGCTCAAAATAATTGCACACAACTGCCGGTGTGCATAATGTGTTATCAACTACTAATACAATATCTACAACAACAACAAAAACAAGACACCAATTATGGTTTCACTAGTATTGTGGGTAAAATAAATTTCATTCAAGATAATTGCATGCAACTGCCAGTGTGCATAATGTGTTAAAAACTACTGATACTATATCTACCTATGCTCACAAGAAGCCATAGCATGTGCACAGACCATGCTTAGTCGAGAAAAAGCAAAAATGCAGCAAAACCAGCAGTACAACTACAAAGCACCCTTCGACCATAACAACAATAATAATAACAAACCCCCATTATGATTTCATTACTATTGCAGCTAAAGAAACCTGAAGACTTGTCTCAGGCCCTTACTTCCACAGGCAAATTATGCATAAAAGGAATAAAACATATCAACACAGAAATCTTACCTGGGGAGTCGATAGAATCTCGAAATCACCTTCATTCAATCTTGGAATCAACAATATAAAATAAACCATCCAAAATCGGCCATCCCCCGTTTCACTCCTAAGATTATATCTAAGTTGTGCCAAACTAGGAACAAAACGCTCAATAATTGAGGCGTGTTCTCTTTGAGCATCAGTCATTCTAAAATCTGCACACAAAAAAAAAACAACTCCTTTTCACCCAAAATTGAAAAATTCTTCACATAAAATCAATTACTTTACACAGTTCAAATCCCACAATCCATATAAAATCTATAAATACATCAATTCAAAAATATATCAAACTCTTGCACTTCAGATACACATTTTTTTTCTTCAACTTCATACTAAAATATATATCACATTTGTCACAAATAATTAATAAAAAGAACAATTATTCACTACTGACAGGTAAAAAAAAAAAAAGGAAGACTAAATTTTTTATTTTTATTTTTACCGTTTTGGAGTGGAAAAGGAAAATCAACCCAGTACTCAGGTCTCAGAGAAATCTCCTTAACAAAACCAATCACCTCCTCATTAATCCCCGCCACGCCATCCTCATAATCACCTTCTTGACTACTGTTGTTATGATCATCATCTTTAAATCGCAAGAAATTAAAAGTGAGTTTAGAGAGACCATATTTTAAACTGTCACCGATTTCGGCGAGATCGTTGCGAATCCCGATGAGAGCTCGTGATGATTGAGAAGAATCGGACGGTTGTGATGTGGCTGCTTCAGGACGGGACGGGGGTGGAGGGGCGAGGAAGTTAGCAACGCCACGTAATTGACGACCGATAGAAACACCGATGGCCGACAAGTCGTCTTTAGCTGAAGGAGGGGGGGGAGAGTGTGGGGGTGAACCTGGGTCGTTGGATTGGAGTGATTTGAAAAGCCAAGACATTTTTTTTTTAGGGTAGTTAGAGACAAGGCATTGAGTTGAGAACAGTGAGAGATTTTAAGGTTTATTTTGAGGAACTTGAAGACGAGAAGAAGCTGTGTTCCTCTTTGTTGGTGTAGTAGTTGTAGTGGAGTAGTTTCTAGTAGCAGTTCTTTGGTGTTTGGCTTTGACAATCTGATTTTGGTACAGATCTTGTGCTGAGTTTTGATTGGATAATGATTTTATTCGAAGCTTACAGGTGTGTGTTGCTTCCTTGCTCCTTTTTCTTTTTGAGGGGTGCGGATTCTTATATCCGATTAAATTGGAATTAATCCTCTGGTTTTCAGTATACAATATTATATTATGCTTTGACCCCCTACAGTACTGGTCTCAGGCTCCTGTGCTAACCGGTTTGTTCCCATCATGTCAGATAAAAAGTAAGGTTTTGGAAGAAGGAAAAAAATGCATCGATTTGAATGTTAATGGTTTTTTTAAGCTATCAGGATGAAACTTTATTTATTAAAACATGATGACAAAAATGATTTAGTGTTTATGTGAAATAAAGGAATCTAAAAATCTATTGAAACTGGAAATATTCTTGAGATAAACATTTTTTTTAGTTATTTTTTAATTTTTTTTTAACCCGGGGTGTACGGACCATCTTACGCGCACCACGACTAATTTCTGGACCCATTGAACACCCTACAAACCCAGTGGGCAGGTAAGGCACCACAGGGGTGACAGGCATGCACAGAGAGGATCGAACTGGGTGCAAAGAAAGGGAACAAGTCCCTTTCCCCGCTAGGCCACGACCTCAAGTGCATTTTTTAATTTTCTTATTATGTATTGTTATGTTTTTCTCCAAGGAAATAGTTTTTTATTTTTTTTTCTTATTCGATATCACTAGTGTTTTTTTCTATAGTTATGGTGATTTTGTTTTTTTTTTTTTGTAGATTTTAACTCGAAACAAACCTATTACTCTTCACTCTCATCTAGGTTAAATATTATTGTCGCACGTGTATGGCGTCGCGACGATCACCCACCCACTCTCAAGGAAAATGGAATAGGTTTATCTGGCAAATATAGAGAGACAAGGAATTCTTGTCTTTTATCAGTAAAATATGGATTGGGAGTCGCCATCTAATATTTTGGTCACTAGAAACCCTAATTGGTCTCAGAGATCGGGTACGGAGATTGGTTGCGTAAAGGAAATGTATTAGCACCCCAACTATGCCCTACCTAAGGTAAGCTACATTGTTTTTTTTTTTTGTCTGATAAAAACTATTAGAAGTGTTCAAAAAAACCGACCAACCAATTAAACCGAAAAAACCAAGAAAAAATTAACCGAAAATACCGAACCGATAGAAAAAACCGAATAAATCGATTAAAAAATAAAAAAACCACTCGGTCCGGTCTGGTTTCGATTTCAAAAAGCTGAAGTCGATTGAACCGGACCGAACGGACCAGTTCAATTGAATCTGAAAGACTTAAAAAACACAAGGTATAAAAGCAAACATCCTTAACCCTAATTCATCTCATCACTTTCCAGCTGCCTCCCTCTCCTCTCTTCTCCTCTCTCTCATTTTCTCTCCTGTTAACCTAACATTAAATCAACCGTCTAGATCGTCTCCTTTCTCTCGTTTTCTCTCTTCTCCTCTCTCTCATTTTCCGATTTAGATCGTCTTTCATATAGTAGTGCCGTCCACAATCTTCACTTTACTCTTATCAACAACCACTGACAACAACCCACACATCAAGAACCGGTTTCAGTTTTTCAAGCTCGATCTAGATCCTTTCATCTGAATGGAGTCCTTTTCTATTAAGTGGAAAGTAATAGAAATTTGTATTTGTGGACTTTACCTGGTGTTGGAAGAGCAGGGATTGCATCTTTTTTTGTAGTTATAATGGCTTCACATGCATTTGCAATTTGCAGATCTAAGCATCTCTCTGATCTTTGGTTCATTGTGAAATGAAGGAATTAGAGGGCTTTGGTATAACGACAACAGTAAAAAAAAGCCTATTTGATTGGTTTCCGGTTTTTCCAGTTTTTAATACTAAAAAACCGACCCGAACCGCACAAAATTAGTTCGGTCTGAACCGGTTCTCGGTTCGGTCCGGGTCATATTGATAAGGAATACTATTTTCCGGTTCGGTTGAATTTTTAAGTTAAAACCAAAACGAACTGGACCATGAACACCCCTAAAAACTATGGTCTTATTGCGTTTTCTAATTGTTGATCTGCCTAAAGGGTCAAGAAAAGCCCTCCTCAATAAGGAGGTTCTTATCTTAATGGAGTAAAACCTAACTGTTCTACGTCCGAAAAAAACAGAATTTAATATCCAGAATACGTATTACGTGTAATGTCGTACCCCGGATACTAAAAGACAAACAAAATAAAATTTTTATTGTTTTTGAAATTTTAGCCAGTGTTCTCTTGACTTTAATAAACTGGTTATTAAAGCCAAAATGTATGCTAAAACATTGTTTTTTGGTATATGAAAAACACAATATGATTTTTAGCTTTGAGACACTTGGCCGTATGCATAAAAACATTTTTTCTTTTTAAATTTTTTTTTGTATTTTTGAAAGTTTTGACGAAAATCGGGTATTTTAATATTATATTTGTATTTTTATGACGTAAAATACATACCGATATTAAGCAAAAAAAAGTAGAAAAATACATGGAGAAATTATGATTTTTTTAAAAGCATTTGTTTGAGGAAAAAAATGAATTGGGCCGGACCCAGCCCAATCATTTTGGGTTGGGCCGGGTTAGCCAACCCATTTACAATGGGTTCTCCACTGTTCACATGCAACGTGAACAGTGGAGAAGAAAACGCAGAAGAAGAAGAAGAAGAAGAAAGGGAAAGGGAATGAGGCTTACCTGCGGTGGCTCATGGTGCTTCTGGCGACTGTGGCGGTGGCAACAACGCTGTTCGTGGTGGTTGGGGCACAGTGGCACGCAGTGGCTGGCGATGCTGCCCTGTTTTTCTCTCTTCTTCTCTCTCTCCCCTCTGTTTTTCGTTCTCTTCTCTGTTTCTTCTTTCTTTATTTTCTTTCTCCTTTCGTTTTTTCCTCTTTGTCTCTCTTTTTTTCTTTTTTTTGCCCTCCTCTCTCTCATTTTTCTTCTCCTCCCCTGTTTTTATAGGCAAAAACAAGGGAGAAAGCGGACTGGGTGGCCACTGTGCTACCGCCCCTCCAACACATGGAAAGTTGTGGGCAAGTCGGCATCTTTTTAAAAGGGGAAGTCGGTGCAAACAGAGGAAGAAAAATCTTCTTCTTCCCTTGCTTCGCGCGTCCAGGGGAAGAAGAAGACCCACAGTGCCGTCAAAACAGCTTCATTTCGGTCTTCCTTTTTTTTACGAACAGTGCATGAAAGGGTGTCGTTTTGGACAAAACACGTCGTTTCATTTAAAAGGAAAAGGCGGCAAAAAACATGTCAGAGTTCACATTGGTCCTCAATTTGTAATTTATTCAATCGAGTCCTAAATTGCAATTTTGATTTAAAAACAATGCAATTGAATCCCTGCTAAACATCAAACAGCGGCCCTGATGTTGGCCGTCTTTTTCACTTTGGTCTTTGGTCTTGAATTAGTGCAATTTGACCCTTAATTGAGCAATAAACTTATAATTTCTTCAATTTGATCCCTGATCCAGTTTTAATTGCAGCCCCTCTATTTACGCGCGGTTCTCATTTTGGTCCTTGGTTTCAGATTTCTTCAATTAAGTCCCTAATTGGCCATCAAACTTCAATATTTATGCAATTAAGCCCCTGATTTGATCAAATTAACTCTCAAAAATTATAATTTAACCCCAAAACTTTAATTTCTTCCAATTAAAGCCCAAATTAACTCCAAAATCAATTTTCTTGCAATCAAAACCTCCATAAATTCAATTAAACCTTCAATAAAATTTAATTAAGTCCATAAACATCTGATTTTGGACTTTTCTTCCTTAAATTGAATTTTCTTTGCCAACAGGGCTCCCATCAGTCAACAAAATACTGTCAAATTTTAATTTTGGTATTCTAGCATTTTTTGAGCATTCTAGCATCCTTTTTTTTCACTGTTATATTTTTTTATAATAATATTTTTTTATTTTTTTGTATTTTATTTTTTTTTTGTGCGGGGACCCAAAAATGGGTTACAACAATTACCATGTCATTTTATATTTTAATTTGTACTAAATCTTTCCTTGAGTTATCTTAGATAGAAGAGATGGAGAGACAGAGACAGTGAAGATAAGATGAAAAAAAAAAGATAGAAATATAATTGTGTTTTGATAGTGATGTACAAGACAAAATGGTTGTTTCTGTATTATGTTTTCTTATGATGGACAAGACAATATAAAATATAAAAAAGTTTCTTTCACCCTTAATATGTATTAGTGTCAAACTTAAATATTTTTTTAAAAAATTGATATTATTTTTTTATTTTAGTTTATATTGAGTGTTGAAATTAATAATATTATAATAACTCTAGTTATAAAAATTAAACTGACCTGACAGGTTGACTCGACCTGACCGGTCAAAAAATAGAGAAAGAATTGACTCGACCTAACCAGTCAAAAATCCAAGATAAAACTCGGGTCAAAAACCTATTAACTTCTTTTTAAAAAAATTTAGTCAAAATAAAGTTGTTTTGATTCATTTTCTTAAAAAAATTGGTTCAACCTGGGTTGACCCTCTCAACTCGTAACTCGGGTCTTGTCTTGGGTTAACTTCTAAATTGGGTTTTAAAACTATGATAATAACTACTTTTATCCATATATTGACTTGAGTCAACCCAGGTTGACTCTCTCAACCAGTGACCCCTGTTTTGCCCTAATTGACCCTCGAGTTAAATTTTAAAACTATGATAATAATCATTTTTATCTTTTTATTGACCCTCCTGACCTGTTACACGGGCCTTGCCCCTAATTAACTTCCAAGTTGAGTTTGTAAACTATGATAATAACTATTTTTATCTTTATCTTTATATTAACCCAAATCAACGATCAACCCGTGACTCGGGTCTTGTCTCATATCAACTTCCAAGTTGAGTTTTAAAATCATGATAATAATTATTTTTATCCTTACATGTCTTAGGTGAACAATTATAGGATTGAAAGTCTTTTATAATTATATTTAAAAATATGTTCTCTCTATACCTCATGTTTTGAAAGTATAGAAATTCACTTTAAAATTGTTTTAGAGACATTTATTTTTATATCTCTATCTCTTTAATTAAATATATTTTTGTCTCCAAATTTTATACATGTTGCGATGATAAAATATGATATTCATAGTTTGTCACTATTCAGAATAATGATATTTAAAAAAAATTATGAAATGGGCTGCCTATTAAGGGAGAAGAGAGAGACAAAAAAAAGAAATAAAGAAAAAGATATTAGAAACATATCAAAGCTACAATTATGATAAAATTGATATTATAAATAAGATCTCAATAGGATAAATTAAATAACATCAAAAAAGATCATCGACAGTGACCCGAGTGAGCCACCTGCCACCTTTGGGTGACAAGTGTGGGCACACTCGGGTCACTGTTGATGACCTTTCTTGGTGTCATTGAATTTATCTCGTCGAGATCTTTTTTATTATACAAGTGATATTGTAATCAGAGTTTCAATATGTCTCCGAAGTTTATTTATTTATTTATTTTATTTTCTCTCCTCTCCTCTCTCCTAATATGTAGGTTATTTCATGATTTTTTTTAATGTCATTATTTTGAATAGCAACAAACTATAAATATTGTGTTTTTAAATTATAATATATATAAATTATGTTATTTTACCAAAAAAAAAAATTCAAGCCAATATAATTTTAAAAAATAGAAAAGACGTCATTGATGTCAATTAAAACAACATGCACACCTAAACCTGAATTATCTATCGATGATCTTGAATTATCTATCAATGACCTTTTAAGTACATAACCAACCTTAGTTTTGCTCGAGGTCAAGATTTTGCAAGCATACATTGATGGATTACTAGATGGGTGGCCTATGTTATATCCCGATTCAACCCAATATTTTTTTATATAATAAAATAAAAGTAAAGGTGATACAAGTGTTTTAAAACAAAAACAAGTTGAGACTCAGATAGTTAACCTGACCCGAGTTACCAAGCCTGTATAATTTTAATGATATGAATAAAAAACAAAAAGAAAAAAATGTTAAAAAAACAATCCAAATTTATCTAGGTTGGCATGCATAATTTACAACTTGACCATGACATCGAGGTAACTCTATCAAAGATAAAGTGATAGTTCAATTATTAAATAATTCAATGTCAAAAAAAAATAAAAAAAAATCATACTCAAATTAGGTTAACTTGTAAACACTCGACTGTGAATATATAATTAGGATAATCCTATATAAAGTAAAGCAAAAAAAACATGAAGTTTAATTTTCAATAAATTAAATATTAAAAAATGAGATTAGAAAAAAAAAATTCAATAAAAAAACCTAAAAAAATTTGAGTTCAAATCGTAAAAAAAGATTGAGTTGAAACCGTATTAATATTTAAAACTCATAATGTTTAAAACTTATAATTCTAGTTATGAGTTTGGAACTAATCTCATTGAAGTAAATTTTGAAAAATAACAAAGTAAAATTCTCCATAACAAAATACAGAAGAATGATACTTGAAAAAGAAAAACAAAACAAAAAAAAAACAAAAGTAAAAAAAAACACCCAGGCTATATTTTTTTGCTTTTAAAGAGTAAATTAATAATCTCACCATGTACCCCAAACAAATTGATAATAACATTTAAAACCCGTGAAAATATCAATTTGCCCTAAAAAAACTCTGCCCTTCTCTTGCAATTATGGAAGGCAAAATTGTAAGTGCACGAGCCTTGCTCTACAGTAAAAACTGAACATGCGTCGCTATTTTTTAATGCAAGGACTTTGAATCTCTTTTTTCCCTGATATCAGAAGGGGTTGTTCACCTGACAAATATGAATAAGTTCCTCCATTGATGTAATACACAGAGAGAGTGAGAAAGCTTCAGATTTGTCAACACAACAAAATTGACTCCCAAATTCTGCTGCCTGACAAGTTCAAAATTGTTGAGAAGCTCCAACTGTGGGGCAAACAAGAGTAGACAGAGAACAGTAAGTATTGTTACAAGAACCAATGACATCTGATGCTGAGACTTTGAGTCACAAATCAAACTTGGTGTTCTATTTTACATAAATGTGGTAATAATCACAGAGATTAGAGATTACATATCATTCCTATCATCTACAAGTAAACCTGACCCGGGGGGGGGGGGGGGGGGGGGGGGGGAAAAAAAAAAAAAAAAAAAAAGAAAAAAAAAAAAAAAAAAAAAAAAGTTTAAAAAAAAAAAAATT